>OGKR01000442.1_pt1 | contig 45237 bp, 44 predicted proteins | sample 1572431 | NCBI WGS metagenome assembly OGKR01 (sample SAMEA2582079, study PRJEB24529) | metagenome | biome: Human gut stool | place: China | collected 2011 | reverse complement strand
ACTTCGGGAATATTGGATCGTTCATGATCATAATATTCCAATTATAAATAGTGGGCCGTCGCCAAGCGGTAAGGCACAGCACTTTGACTGCTGCATTCGAGGGTTCGAATCCCGCCGGTCCAGAATAGAAAAAAGAAGTCGGTTTTGACCGGCTTCTTTTTTTGTTTTTTTATGGAATAGGAAACTGCTCGTACAGTGGTGGTACACACGGTAATATCTTGAAATTGTATTTTTATTTCATGGCACGCATTTCCGACCATACCATAACGGCAGCTGTCACAAATGCCATGCCATCTGCAATAGGTGCTGCATACAGGATTCCTTTGATCCCAAAGATGGTAGGCAAAAAGAACATCAGCGGCAGCAAAAAGATGATCTGTCTTGTCAGAGACAGGAATGTACCTTTGTTAGCTTTACCGATGGAAGTAAAGAATGTAGAAGAGATTGGCTGCATAAAGTTTGCCCATGCCATTAACATAAAGATACGGAAGTAGAAAGATCCGAATTCAAAATATTCTTTCGATCCATTCCCAAACAGTGCCAGCAGTTGGTGCGGAAAGAGCTGAAAGATTACAAAAGCGATTACCGATACGGTTCCACCTGCGATCACAGCATAGCGGTATGCGGCTTTTACACGTTTATATTGGCGTGCACCATAGTTAAAACTTTCAATCGGCTGGCTGCCCTGAGACAATCCGATCACGATGGAAAAGTAAAGCTGTCCGACTTTCATAACGATTCCGGCACAGGCGATTGGGATTGCTTCACCATATTGAGAAAGAGAACCATAATGTTTGAGCAGATTGTTCATACAGATCTGTACGGTCATCATTGCAATCTGGTTAAAGCAGGAAGCCATGCCAAGTGCCATGATCCTTTTCAGATAAACAGTCTGTGGACGCAAGTGTTTTTTTTCGATTGTTACGGTCCGATAGTGTCTTAAATAGTTCAGAGCCAGAAATGCAGAAAAGATCTGACCGATGATCGTTGCAAGAGCAGCACCGACCATACCCCAGCGGAGAACAAGTACAAAAAGAGCGTCCAATACAATGTTGATTATGGCACCGGACAGATTGCATATCATTGTCATCTTTGGGCTGCCATCGGCACGGATCAGATGACCGCCACCGATTGTAATGATCAGGAAAGGAAAACCGATCGCTGTGATGCTGACATATTGCTTTGCAAGCGGCAGTACATTATCAGGAGAACCAAAGCACTTTAACATCGGATCTAAGAAAAGTTCCGTTCCGATAAATAGGATTGCTCCCAGACCAAGAAGCATCGTGATCGAGTTACCAAGAAAATATGGTGCTTTTTGGGATTCACCGGCTCCCATATGCAGGTTGAAGCTGGATGCACCACCGATACCAAACATCAATGCAATCGCTGTACACATCATAGAAAGCGGAAATGCAATATTTGTTGCAGCATTTCCTAATGTACCGACAGCGTTGCCGATAAATAACTGATCGGCGATGTTATAAACAGCACTGACCATCATTGCAATGATGCTTGGAACGGCAAACTTGATCATCAATTGGTTGATATTTCCGGTTGCCAGTGGATTGTCTGTTGTATTTTGTGTTGTGGTCATAAATCATCCTCATTTCTAGCTTATTTTATTTCGCAATAAAAAGGTTCATTCTATAGTAATGATACATCAATAAGAAGAGTTTTTTGCAATAATTATTATACTATGTGGTGTCAAGAAAGATATGCTTTCTTTTTTTTTGCCCTAATGCTATAATCATTCTGAATAAAAAAATTGTAGGCATTCTTAAAATCGGTTTTGATATGATACAAAAGATTTTAAGAATACAATAGCATATGAATAATGGAGGTAAATTTACATGGATAAAGTTACAATTTCTGATGCTGTAAAGTACATAGGCGTAGATGATACAGATCTGGATCTTTTTGAAGGACAGTATATTATTCCGAATGGGGTATCATATAACTCATATGTCATTTTAGATGAGAAGACAGCAGTTATGGATACCGTAGATGCAAGAAAATCCAAAGAGTGGTTTGAAAATCTAAAAGCTGCGTTAGATGGCAGAACAGTAGATTATCTTGTGATCTCTCATCTTGAGCCGGATCATGCTTCTAATGTAAAGGCATTAGCAGATGCGTATCCCGATGCAAAATTAGTGCTTAGTGTCAAAGCCAAAGCAATGCTTCCACAGTTTTTTGATATTGAAAATCTTGAGGAACGTGCGATCGCAATCAAAGAGGGCGATACATTAGAACTTGGTGCACATAAATTAACATTTGTCATGGCTCCGATGGTACATTGGCCGGAAGTTATGGTGGAATATGAGTCAACAGAAAAGATTCTGTTTTCAGCAGACGGTTTTGGTAAGTTTGGTGCTTTAAGTGCAGATGAAGACTGGACTTGTGAAGCCAGAAGATACTATTTTAATATAGTAGGAAAATATGGTGCTCCGGTGCAGACATTGCTGAAGAAAGCAGCAGGTTTGGATATTCAGACAATCTGTCCGCTGCATGGACCGATCTTAAAAGAAAATTTAGAATATTATATTGATAAGTATAACACATGGAGCAGTTATGAACCGGAAGATGAAGGTGTTTTGGTTGCAAGTGCGTCCATTCATGGAAATACGAGAAAGGCAGCAGAAAAGATGGCAGAGATCCTGAAAGAAAAGGGTGCTGCCAAGGTTGCATTTACTGATCTGACCCGTGATGATATGGCAGAGGCTGTTGAAGATGCATTTCGTTACAGCAAGTTAGTTCTTTGTGCAGCGTCTTATGATGGCGGTGTGTTCCCTCCGATGGAAGATTTCTTAAACCGACTTGCCCATAAGAGCTATCAGAAGCGTAAGGTTGCAATGATTGAGAACGGTTCCTGGGCACCAACAGCAAAAAGAGCGATGACAGGTATGTTAGAGGGTATGAAGAATCTTTCTATATGTGAGAATAATGTTACGATCATGTCTGTTATGAAAGACAAAGATATCGCAGCAATGGAAACACTTGCAGATGAACTCCTCTCAGAGTAGCATTTTGTAAGACAGTTCAAAATAACAGAAAAATTAAGTATGTCCTCTCAGTATCTTCTTAGCGAAAAATATCGAGAGGACATGATACAGGTATGGAGGCAAGAATGATACGAATAATTACGGACAGTTTATGTGATTTGACAATGGAATATGCAAAGGAGATCAATATTGATATCCTTCCGTTAAATGTATGTTTTGGTGAAGAAGAGTACAAATGCGGTATAGAATTATCAAATGAAGATTTTTATACAAAGTTAGAAGAAAACAGTACTCCGCCATCAACATCAGCAGTAAATCCTTATGATTTTGAAGAGGTTTTTCAGCGGTATGCAGATGCCGGAGATGACGTGGTAGCGATTATTTTCTCAAAGGGAATGAGTGCTACTTTCCAGTCGGCATATATTGCACAGGAAAAAGTGGACTCTGACAAGATCCATCTGATCGATTGTGAAAATGGAGCAATGGGGCAGTCTCTTCTTGTTAAGACAGCTGTTTCACTTCGTGATGCGGGAAAGAGTGCCAAAGAGATTGAAGATGCGATCCGTAAATTACTTCCGCAGACAAAGACATACATTGTTATTGACACAATGGAATATTTAAAACGTGGCGGCAGAATCTCAAAGAGTGCAGCACTTATCGGCGGATTGATGAAACTTCATCCGGTTTTGCAGGTAGTAGCGGATGGCGCAAAGCCGGTAGACAAGGTTAAGGGAAAGAAGTCTTGTAATGCATGGCTTGTCAACCGCTTACTTGAAAATCCGGCTGATCCCGACTACCCGATCGTAATTGGTCATTCCAATGCACCGGAACGTGCAGAAAAGCTCAAAGAACAGCTTGAAGAAGCAGGCGTAAAGAATCCGGTATTCGTAACATGTATCGGACCTGTCGTTGGTACACATATCGGACCAAACAGCCTTGGTATCGGTTATATTGAAAAATAATATTGCATTCCCCGGAATCCCTTTTGTATGATAAGGAATACTTGTGATACAAAAGGGATTTTTTTGGAATGATTCCTCCTTCTGTGTCATATGATGAAAAAGAACACGTTCGATACCGGACATATAAAAATGCATTGGTAAGATTAATGTATTTATGATCGGAATTAAAATCAGGGGAGCAGGGGGTTGTAAAATGGAAGATAAGACGGAAGAAATTGTAAAACAATATCCGATTCATGTGAATGGAAAAAGGAGAATTCGTGGTGCAATCCTCTTTGAAGCCAAAGAAGGTATTTTTACACTGATCCATTGCCGGGAAAGTGAGAAGAAGCTTAGTTTTACGGAGCAGATTAAGATGAAGCTGGAAGAACAGGGACGCAAGGCGATTGATCTGGCATTGAAGACAGAGAATGGTTCTTATACAACGAGAGATAAACAGGGTAATGTATGGATATTAAAGCGGTGGTTTTTAGGAAGAGAATGTAACCTGCATGATAATGATGATGTCAGGGAGGTTGTACAAAATCTTGCCTGTCTGCATCGGGAATTTGTTTATCCGGCACAAGATATAATAAAAGATGCGTCTAAGATATTGACGCAGGAGCAGGATCAGACGAAGACGGATTGTTTGGAAGATTTCAAAAAGTGGGGTTGCAAAAAAGAAATCACGGGAACATTGCATCGCCACATGCGTGAAATGAAACGCGTTTATAATTATATCCGTACGAAAAAGCAGAAAAACGAAATGGAGATCTGTATATTAAATCTTTTCCCGCTGTATTATGAACAGGCAGGAAAAGCTCTTGAACAGATGGATCAGGAATCTTTTTTGTATTTGCAGCAACAGTCTGTCAATGAAGGCCGTCTGTATCATGGCAGTTATAATCATCATAATGTTCTTTTTACGGAACATGAGATTGCGGTTGTTAATTTTGAACGGGCAGAGTTTGGCATGCAAATTGTGGATCTGTATCATTTTTTGCGGAAATGGATGGAAAAAAAGGGCTGGAGTGTGCATAGCGGTGTAAGAATGATTGAAGAATATCAAAAAATACGACCGCTTTCCGATATCGAAGCAAAAATGCTGTATCTTTTGTTTTTATTTCCGGAAAAGTTCTGGAAACAGATTGATTTTTATTACAATGGAAAGAAATCATGGATGTCTTTGAAAAACTATGAAAAACTTAGAAAAATGGAAGAACAGGAGCAGGAGCGTCAAAAGTTTTTAAGAGAGATCAGGGGGCTTTTATTTTAGAAAAGTGTGTGGTAAAATATAAATAGGTATGTCTATATATTTGCAAGGGACGAATGCAAAAGCATATACTTATTTTGAGAAGATTATTGTGTCGGAAGAAGGCATTGACACTCTGATCGGAAGATATTACACGGATGTAGATGAAGGGACGAATGAATGTTGAAAAGAACACACAAACACATTACTTTATTGGTATGCATAGCTGCTTTATGCGTAACCGTTCTGACTTCGTGTAGTATTTCGATTAAAAAGAGGAACAATACGACGGCATCGACGCCGGCAATAGAAACACATGGTGTAACCGGAGTTGTTTTGAAGAACGATACGGCAAAAGAAGAGATCCAGTTAAGAGAATTAGAAACAGATACTGTAGATACATTATCCTATGGTGAGACTTCGGTAGTGACAGATCGCTATCAACAGGAAAAAGATGCATCTGAGATTGAGATAGGAGAGATCTTTACGGTGGAATACCGCATCAGTGATGCAAAGATCGTGACAGCATCCGTTCCGGAAGACGAATGGGAATATCAGGACGTTAAGAAATTTTCATTTGATGCGGATCAGAATATGATGAAATTTGCTGGTGAAAAATACCAATATGATCAGCATACTTATTTTGCGTCCGAGACAGCACAGATCGATACAATGGAGTTTAGTTCGCAGGATGTGTTGACAGTCCGTGGTATCGGTATTAAAGTATATTCAGCAGTCAGGACATCCGGTCATGGCTATATCCGTATTACGAATTATAATGATTTCAAAGGCGGTATGGCAGAAGTGGGAGACAAGATCATTGTTCCGATTTCAGATAATATGCTGATCACTGCCGGGGAGGGCACGTACCGCCTGACCTTGTCAAAGACCGGAGCGAGTGCGACAAAGACCGTGACGGTGAAGGCGGATTCGGAAGTTGTTGTTGATTTTAGTGATTATGTACCAACGAAGAAAAACATTGGTGAAGTTACATTCAATGTAGAGCCGGAAGGAGCAGATGTTGCCTTGAACGGTACAACGATCCGCTATGACAAGCCGGTACGGTTAAATTATGGCAAATATAAAGTTACAGTGTCTATGACAGGATATCAGACGTATTCCGGTATTTTAGATGTAGAAGAAGCATCGAAAACAATATCGATCAGCCTGACCGATGAGGAGGAGTCAGAAGCTTCTGCAACACCATCGGCAAGCAGTACACCGGCTGCATCTTCCTCGTCTTCAGATAGTTCGAGTGACAGCAATACTGTTACGAAGAAGATCGACAGCGGACATACGATCACGGTATCAGCACCGGAAGGTGCATCTGTATATCTGGATAATGTTTATAAAGGTATGGCACCTTGTACATTTACAAAAGTGATCGGTTCTCAGACTATTACATTAAGTGAGACCGGAAAAGTTACAAAGAGTTACACGGTAGATATTCTGGATGATGACAAGAATACCAAACTATCATTTGCTGATCTTGTAGCAGATGATACACAATAATCGACAAAACCGGTGAAAATAGTTTCGTCAGGCACAAGAAATACTAAATATAAGAACGCGTATGCGTCTATAGATAAATCAATCACTTTACGGCATATGCCGGATGACAGGAGGAAAATTCATGAATTACAAAGAAAGCTATAAGGCATGGTTAGAAAATCCATATTTTGATGAAGACACCAAAAAGGAATTGCAGGCAATTGCAAATGACGACAATGAAATCAAAGAACGTTTTTATACCGATCTTGAATTTGGCACAGCAGGACTTCGTGGCATTATCGGAGCCGGCACAAACCGCATGAATATCTATACGGTTCGTAAAGCGACACAGGGACTTGCTAATTATATTGTAAAAGCAGGTAAGACAAGCCAGGGCGTTGCAATCGCATATGACTCCAGAAGAATGTCACCGGAATTTGCTGATGAAGCTGCTCTTTGCCTGGCTGCGAATGGTATCAAAGCTTATGTTTTTGAATCACTCAGACCAACACCGGAGCTTTCCTTTGCTGTAAGAGAATTAAAATGTATCGCCGGTATTAACGTGACTGCAAGCCACAATCCACCGGAATACAATGGTTATAAAGTATATTGGGAAGATGGTGCACAGATCACACCACCTCATGATACCGGCATTATGGATGAAGTAAAAGCTGTTACGGATTATGCAACAGTTAAGACAATGGATAAGAGGGACGCACAGGAAAAAGGTCTATATGAAGTGATCGGTGCTGCGATTGATGATAAATATATTGAAGAACTTAAAAAACAGGTGATTCATTGGGACAGCATCAAAGAAGTTGGAAAAGACATTAAGATCGTATATACACCATTACATGGAACAGGTAATATCCCGGCAAGACGTGTCTTAAAAGAGATTGGTTTTGAAAATGTATATGTTGTACCGGAGCAGGAGCTTCCTGATGGCGAGTTCCCAACAGTAAGTTATCCAAATCCGGAAGCTGCAGAAGCTTTTGAACTTGCATTAAAGCTTGCAAAAGAAAAGGATGCCGATCTGGTACTTGCGACTGATCCGGATGCCGATCGTCTTGGTGTCTATGTGAAGGATACAAAGAGCGGAGAATACATTGCATTAACAGGTAATATGTCAGGTTGTCTGCTTGCTGATTATGAGATTTCCCAGATTAAAGAGACAAAAGGGCTTCCTGAGGATGGTAAGCTGATCAAGACGATCGTTACATCGAATCTTGCAGATGCGATTGCAAAATACTATGATGTTGACTTGATCGAAGTATTGACCGGATTTAAGTTTATCGGTCAGCAGATCCTTGGATTTGAGACAACCGGCAAGGGCAAATATCTCTTTGGTTTTGAAGAGAGTTATGGCTGCCTGATCGGCACACATGCTCGTGATAAGGATGCGATCGTTGCTACAATGGCACTTTGTGAAGCAGCAGCTTACTATAAGACAAAGAACATGACATTATGGGATGCCATGATCGCTATGTATGAGAGATATGGTTATTATAAAGATGGTGTACAGGCTGTAACCATGAAAGGTATCGAAGGTCTTGCTAAGATTCAGGAGATTATGGCAACACTTCGTAAAGAGCCATTAAAAGAGTTCTGCGGACACAAAGTCACATCATTCCGTGATTATCAGGCAGATACGATTACAGATATTACAACCGGTGAGGTAAAACCAACAGGACTTCCAAAGTCAAACGTATTATACTTTGATATGTCAGACAATGTATGGATGTGTATCAGACCTTCCGGAACAGAACCTAAGATCAAATTCTACTATGGTGTTGTAGGTACTTCTCTTGAAGATGCAGACAAGCAGTCAGAAGAAATGGCAGCAGCCGTTACAAAATTAGTAGAATCTATGTCATAAAAAAAAATCTTCGAAAACATTCCGGTCTGGTATATGAGAGAACCGGCAGTGTTTTCAGATATTTTCCCGCTAAACATTTTTGTATATAGGATTATGTTATGAAACGGATCTTTGATATAAGATCTGTTTCATGCAAAAATGTTTTAGTGGGTTTTGTTATCTTATCAGGGGTGAATTTCTCTAAACAGATCATGGTGTTAAGTGGTCTGAATTTCCCTGACACCCTAATCTTAAAAAGTAAAAACAAAAAGGAGAAACGAATGAAAACAAGTAATAGTGAAAGAATACTACTGCCATTGTATTTTGTTATGGTAGGTGTAGCAGTATGTTTGAACTTTTTTAGCGGTGCTAAGCCGGACATGGCAAATCTGGTCGTTAATATCAGTATGTTTATCATTATCGGTGCCGCGATCCTTTGGGCCAATACACAGTGCTTTATGCCGGTCAATAAAATGATCAAAAGCATGAAATATGCTGTAGAGACTATGGAGATTGATTTTAATAAAAGCGGAGCATATCTTTGGGAACAATACAAGGATGAGACAAATTTTTTTCATAATAAAGCATTAAACCGCAAATTTAATGAATACCGGGTAGAACGAAAACGTTTGAATATGCTTTCTGCATATGGATCAACCTGTGATCTGGCGGATTATATCAATGAAGATTATTTTGATGCTGTGATCAAAAAAGGAATTTTAAGTATTATACCGGGTGTTATGACAGGTCTTGGTATTCTTGGTACTTTTATCGGACTTTCAATCGGTCTGCAAAATTTTAATACCGGAAGTGCAGCAGAGATCACAAATAGTATCGCACCTTTGATGGATGGTATTAAGATCGCATTTCATACATCTATCTATGGTATGGTTTTTTCGCTGATCTTTAACTTTGTATATAAAAAGAATTTGGAAGATGCATATAACGCAGTGGAATATTTTCTAAATGCTTATCATAAATATGTACTGCCGGATATGGCAAATGATCAGATCGGAATGTTTTTGAAGTTTCAGGAACACCAGATGCAGGAGATGGAAAAGGTTTTGGATTCTTTTGGTGACAGTCTGGCGCAAAAGATTGCCAATGCAATGAAAAATCCGTATGGAAGATAGTTCGAAATGAGTATAAGAAACGAGGGAAAAATGCGTAATAAACATAAGCGGGAAGAAGAAGAGACAAGTTATTGGCTGTCGTATTCCGATATGATGGCGGCATTGCTTTTGATCTTTATATTGATTATTTCTTTTACAATCTTACAATCTACGTCCCAATATGAAGAAAAGCAGGCGGAGTTAGTGCAGCAGCAGGAAGTGATAAAAGAACAGCAGGAACAGTTAGATAAGCTGATCGGAATCCGTAAAGAGCTGATCGAAGCATTGAAAGAGGAATTCGACGGAACCGATATGAGTATCAATGTCGATGAAAAGACAGGTTCGATCGCATTGGATTCAAGCATTCTTTTTGATTCGGGACAGGCAGTGTTAAAGCAGTCGGGAGAAAGTCTTTTAAAGAAATTTATACCAAAATATATTGGTGTTTTGACAAATAAACAGTTTAAAGAGTATGTTTCGGAAATCATCATTGAAGGTCATACTGATTCGGAAGGTGATTATCTGTATAACTTAGAGCTTTCACAAAAGAGAGCATTGTCGGTGTCTTCTTATTGTCTGAATGCAAAGAGTGCGGTTTTATCAGAAAGTAAGATCAAAGGGGTACGTGATATGATCACGGCAAATGGAAAGTCTTTTAGCAATCCTGTATTGGATAAGGATGGAAAAGAAGATCGGAATGCATCGCGACGTGTAGAATTTTTATTCCGCTTAAAGGATGAAGATATGATCAATCAGATGAGCGATGTTCTTAGCGAATAGATCAGGGGGATATAAGCTTTCGTTGACTTCTAATGTGAATTATTTTATAATAAAAACACATGCAAAAGCAAAGCCATCTATACATGCAGTGTAGGTGGCTTTTTTATGGAATAGGAAAATGCTCGTACAGTAGTGGAACACATAGCAAAGCGCTGGCTTTGCGCTTTTTATAACATAAGGAGATGTCGATAGGGGGAGGTTTTATGCAGGAAAAATTAGATCAATGGATTAATTGGGTAGAATATGATGAGCTGCTGGCAGGATGTCACAATGCACCTCATAATATTCTGGGATTACACAACTTTGGCAAAGGACAGGTCTTTACTGTATATCGTCCGGAAGCAAAGCAGATTTTTGTAACAAATGCTAAGGGAGAGCAGAAAGTTGAACTCGAAGAAGTTGGAGAAGGCAGTGGTTTCTTTGGGCTATATGTAGATGGAAAGAAATATAAGTCAGATTATCTGCTTCATATCTATTATGGAGAGAATGATGTGGTGGTCACAGCTGATCCATATGCATTTGAACCACAGATCAGTAGTGATGATCTGTATCTTTTCGCAGAAGGAAAGCATTATCAGATCTATGATAAGTTGGGTGCACATCCTATGACGATCAATGGTGTGAAGGGTACGTATTTTGCGGTCTGGGCACCTCATGCACGAGCAGTCAGTGTGGTTGGAAACTTTAATATGTGGGATGGACGACTTCATTTGATGCGTACATTGGAGGTGTCAGGAGTTTATGAGATATTTATTCCCGGAGTAGAACCGGGAGCTGTTTACAAATACCAGATCTTAACGCGAAAAGGCGATCTGCTGATGAAGTCGGATCCTTATGCAAATTGTGCAGAACTTCGTCCCAATAATGCTTCTGTAGTAGCTGATATAGAAGGTTATCATTGGAAAGACAACAAATGGATGAATGCCAGAGTCAAAGAGACAAGACAGTCTCTTCGTAAAAAGCCGATGGCTATTTATGAAATGCATTTAGGATCATGGAAAAAGAAAGATGACGGAACGGAAGATGGTTTCTATAACTATCGCGAACTTGCTCCGATGGTTGCAGACTATGTTCTGAAAATGGGCTATACGCATGTTGAGCTTATGGGAATTGCAGAGCATCCGTTTGATGGTTCGTGGGGATATCAGGTAACCGGATATTATGCTCCGACAAGACGTTACGGAGATCCAAAAGACTTTATGTACTTTGTGGATTATATGCATGAAAAGGGTATTTATGTGATCTTAGACTGGGTACCGGCACATTTTCCAAAGGATGAGCATGGACTTGGAAACTTTGATGGACAGCCATTGTATGAACATCCTGATAAAAGACGTGGTGAACATCCACACTGGGGCACATATATTTTTAATTATAACAAAAAAGAAGTCGAGAACTTCCTGCTTGCAAACGGACTTTTCTGGCTGAGGAAATTCCATGTGGACGGATTACGTGTGGATGCTGTTGCTTCTATGCTTTATCTCGATTATGGAAAAGATGATGGAGAATGGCTGCCCAACGAAGATGGTGGCAATGAAAACTATGATGCGATCCATTTGTTCCATCATATGAACCGTGAATTTGAAAAGCAGGCTCCGGGAACCTTGATCATAGCGGAAGAATCTACTGCATGGGCGGGTGTGACTTCTCCGGTAGAGCTTGGCGGACTTGGCTTCCTGTTCAAATGGAATATGGGCTGGATGAATGATTTCCTTGAATATATGCATATGGATCCATATTTTAGGGCAAATAACCATGGAAGACTGACTTTTAGTATGCAATATGCATATAGCGAGAACTTTATTCAGGTTTTATCACATGATGAGGTAGTGCATGGAAAAGGCTCTATGATCAATAAAATGCCGGGTGAAATCGATGATAAATTTGCAAATCTGCGTACTGCGTATGGCTTTATGTATGGTCATCCCGGCAAGAAGCTTCTCTTTATGGGACAGGAATTTGCCCAGTTTAGAGAGTGGAGTGAAAAGCGAAGTCTGGATTGGTTCCTTCTTGATGAAGAAAGAAATAAACAGATGCAGGATTTTGTACGCGAACTGAACCATTTATATGCAAAGTATGATGCATTGTATGTAAATGATTATGATACGATGGGGTTTGAATGGATGAGCTGTGAAAATGCACAGATGAGTACCGTCAGCTTTGTGAGACGTGGTTTAAGTGCAAAAGACCAGTTGCTTTTCATTTGTAACTTTACACCGGTAGAATATGATGCATATCGTACAGGTGTACCATGCAGAGGACGTTATGAGCTGCTTCTTTCATCAGATGAAGAACGCTTTGGTGGAACAGGTGTACAGAATAAGAAATATGTCGAAGCAGATAAAGAAGAATGTGAAGGAAAAACATATTCTTTACAAATGAAGCTTCCACCATTGTCTGTCAATGTATATCGTTTTGACTATAAAAAATAAAAGCAGGGAATAAGAAGGAACTCTATACTATAAGAACAATAAAAACAGCCGGTTTGGCAATTCTTTCAAGCGTTTGTATGGCTGGAAAGAATGTAGTCAGACCGGCTGTTTTGTAGTCTGGTTATTTTGTGTGTTACAGTTAAGCTGTAATGCGGAAAGTGTAGCAGGAAAAGGTTCTGATTGCCGGCTAGTAAAGCCGTGTCTTTCCGGCGATATATCCTGTATATGTTTTACTGCCTTTTTTATATGTGACATGGTAAACTTTCTTAGAAGCTGTCACATAGGTTCTGGAAATACAGGTTATTTTTGCTTTCTTTGGAATCGTAGCAAGTTTTGTACCTTTCAGGCTTGGCTTTTTATATAATGCAGTTTTTTTGCGAATCGTACGCTTTTTATTCCGTGGCGTAGTAGAAGTTGTCAGGTAAGTTAAGCTGCCATAGAAATTAGCACCATTTACTGTTTTATATGGGCGGATATAATAATAATATTCCCGGTTGTATGTTAGTTTTTTATTAATCCATTTTGTTGTGGTATTCGCAGATATTGTTTTGACTTTCTTATAAGATTTAGCATTGTAGGTGTTTTTCCTAAATATTTGATAACCACATTTGTTGCTTCCTTTTTTCCATTTTAAGGTAATCTGGCGTGATGCGGATTTGCTTTTAAAGGAAGAGATCTTTGCAGGATTAATATTATATTGTCTGGTGACACTGCCTCTATAAGCACCGATACCTCTTGCGGTAACAGAAGCTTTACCGATCGTAGTATTGTTAGAATAGGTCAATTTGTAATCAGTCCCCTGTACTAATGTCTGCCCATTGTAGCGAACTGTTACGGCAGGAGAGATGGCTTTTCCAGAGTAGGTCTGATTCGGAATAGACGAAATTGTAGCAGACGCAATGCTTGTACCGGTTGGTGCCGTACTTGTTAAAGAATCGGCAGCAGAATAGAAGAAGTTACAATCTACTTTACCGCTGATTCCGGAAATTGTACCGGAGCTGCTATATTGCCATTGCTGATAGGCACCGGTGTAGGTGGTTTTACTATTATACTGCGCCAGCCAGATATTATAAGAACTTCCAAGAGAAGCACCATCAATACGAGTTGTCAGGTCGCTTTTGTTTGCATAGATGGCAGGCGTATATCCGGCTGCTGCGATCGTATCACAGAAAGCCTTTACCTGGTTGGTCGCCTGTGTCTTGCTAAGATTTGCTTTATAAGAACGGCCTTTGTTCGTACCCGGCTCAAAATCAATCGTAACAGGAAGTGTGATATTGTAATCTTTTATCTTTTCAATACAATAATTGGCTTCTGCAATTGCCTCATCTGTAGAGATTGCTTCTGTATAATAATAAACTCCAACCGGAATTCCGGCTGCGATTGCCCCTTGAATGTATTCATCGAATTTAACATCGGCACATAGGTTGCCGGTACTGCCGTAACCACGATAACCGACACGCAGGATTGCATAGTCAATGCCGGTTGCTGCAACTGCATTCCAGTCAATCGTACCATTATGATAAGAAACATCAATACCGTTAAAAATGTACATCCCATCAAATGCATCCGCATGTGTGTAAGTAGAGTTTGTCAATGGACTGACACTCTGGCTTGAACCTTTATAAGAAAAGGTATTTTTCTTAAAGGAATAGCTTTTCTGTGTATTTGTATTTTTTGTTGTATCGGTATCTTTTATAGTGTCGGTAGTTTCGGTACTGTCAGTACTGATAGCAGGTTGAGTCGCTACAGAAGCAGCAAAAGCAGTGTGTTCTGAGATTACAGAGCAGGCCATGCTGAGTACCAGGATAGATGTTAGTAATTTTTTTCTCATTATGTTCTCCATTCTTTTTGTATTTTCTTATGGGATTGAAAACTGATCATAACAGTAGTAATGTATCAGCAAGAATTGCCAAAGCAATTCTTAGCGTGTAAAGCTCATTCTTCGCACTTTCTTATTTTACCATAAAATAAGGCAATTACATGTCTGAATATAAAAAAATTGATAAGTTTGGAAGATACAAAGCAATATCTGGGACAAGAGAATATTCAGATCCCGGTGTAGTATTTTCTGATTCAGCAAAAGGTTACAAGAGAATTGGTGCATAATTGTATTAAATTTGTACTATTTTTTTGAAAATAATGTGATACTATAGTATCTAGTATTTTTATGGAACAGAAAATACTTGTATAGAAGCAATATAATAACTTCGAAATCCAGATGCTTTGCATCTGACACACTTTGTGCTTAAAGATATAAAAGCATGCTGATGTTGCTTTTTATTTAGAAAGAAACGAGGAATAATATGAAATATGTAAGGCAATTTGTAATTATTATGTTATTTACTTTTTTAGGTGAAGTGTTAAAAGCATTACTTCCGTTTCCGGTGCCTGCCAGCATTTATGGATTGCTTGCACTTCTGATCGCACTTGAAACAAAGCTGCTTCCGTTAGCCTCTGTTCGGGATGTAGGCGAATTCTTTGTAGAGATCATGCCGCTCACTTTTATTCCGGCAGGTGTCGGTCTTTTAGAGTCATGGGGCGTAATGAAACCAATGCTTGGCAGTCTTGTGTTAACAGTCGTGGTATCTACGATATTGGTTATGGCAGTATCCGGTCTGGTAACGCAGGGGGTGATCGCACTTCGAAAAAGAAGAAATATGGATGAAGTTTAAAAGGTGTTTATAAAAGAGACACATCATGTCAAATTTGTATCATAAATCGAGTTAGTAAAAAGTTCAAAAACCGGGAGAGAAGAATTATATGAAAGATTTTATACAGGAATCAGTTTTTTTTGGAGTGTTTATCAGTTTGTGTACTTATGAGATCGGACTACTTTTGAAAAAGAAAGTAAATTTTCCGTTGTTTAATCCGTTATTGATCTCAATTGCAGCAACAATTGTTTTTTTGGTGGGGTTTGATATTGATTATGCAACTTATGAGGAAGGGGCTAAGTATCTTAGCTATTTCCTGACACCATCGACAGTTTGTCTTGCAATTCCTTTGCACCAGCAGTTTGAAAAATTAAAAAAGAACTGGGTCGCAATTTTATCAGGTATTTTGGCAGGATGTCTGACAAGTGCGATCTGTGTTTTCCTTTTTGCAGTCGTATTTTCTTATGAACATAAGGAATATGTTTCATTGCTTCCTAAATCTATCACAACAGCGATTGGAATGGGGGTTTCAGAAGAACTGAACGGTTATGTAACGATTTCGGTAGCGGTGATCGTAGTGACGGGAATTCTTGGTAATGTGATCGCTGAAATGATCTATAAGATCTTTCATATTACAGAACCGATTGCCAAAGGCGTTGCGTTAGGCACTTCGGCACATGCAATGGGAACAGCCAAAGCACTTGAAATTGGCGAAATAGAAGGTGCCATGAGTGGGTTATCTATTGCAGTTTCGGGTGTGATCACAGTTGTATTGGCACCGTTCTTTGCGACATTGATATAGATAAATGTACTCTCGGAAATCCGGCTGAAGGATTTGTTTTGAAAAATTACCGAGAGTATATATAAACAGAATGGAGGGATACTATGTATCAAAATGTAATTTTTGATCTGGATGGAACTTTGTTAAACACATTAGAAGATTTAAAGGATAGTACAAATTATGCACTGGCTCAGCATGGTTATCCAACCCGTACTCTGGAAGAAGTGCGTTGCTTTGTAGGCAATGGAATACGTAAATTGATCGATCGGGCAGTGCCGGAGGGAACAAGTGTTGAGAAAACGGATAAAGTCTTTGCAACATTCCGTGAGTATTATGCAACACATTCGCGTGTAAAAACTTCTATGTATGAAGGAATGGAACAAGTGATGGATGCATTAAAAGAGCAGAATATCTCTATGGCGATCGTATCAAATAAAGCAGATGATGCCGTAAAAGATCTGGCAAAATATTATTTTGCAAAATATATTGATGTAGCAATAGGAGAGAGAGAGGGGATTAGCAGAAAACCCGCACCGGATTCTGTATATGAAGCAATGCGCTTGCTTGGAGCAACAAAGGAGAATACCGTGTATGTCGGAGACTCGGATGTGGATCGTGCGACGGCAAAAAATGCCGGAATTCCATGTATCTCCGTTACCTGGGGGTTTCGAAGTGAGGAGTTTCTTGTAAGTTTGGAACCCGAATATCTGATACATAAACCGGAAGAAATCCTTTCTGTTGTAACCGGAAAATGATCGTATTTTTATTTGAAAAAGAGGTTGACGAACGTTTGTTCATGTGATAGTATAGCAGACAAACAAATGTTCGTCAACCTCTTTTTGCGTGCAGAAAGGAGACATGATATGGTTTTACAGGAAAAAGCCGGAATAAAAGAGAAGCTGGCAATCTTGGCAGATGCAGCAAAATATGATGTAGCATGTACATCCAGCGGTGTTTCTCGAAAAGGGAAAAAGGGAATGCTTGGGAGCTGTGAGGCAGCAGGAGTCTGTCATTCCTTTTCTGCGGATGGAAGATGCATTTCTCTTTTAAAGATATTGTATACAAATGAGTGTATTTATAATTGTAAATATTGTATCAACCGCTGCACCAATGATGTGCCGCGTGCAACTTTCACACCGGAAGAAGTCTGTTCCTTAACGATGGAATTTTATCGCAGAAATTATATAGAAGGACTATTTTTAAGCTCCGGAATCGTAGAGTCGCCGGATTATACAATGGAGCGGATCTGTAAGACATTACATGATCTTCGGACAATCCATCGTTTTAACGGATATATTCATTGTAAAGCAATCCCCGGAGCATCACCTGAACTAATTGAAGAAGCAGGATGGTATGCTGATCGTATGAGCGTTAATCTGGAACTGCCGACTGCAAAAGGATTGCAAGAGTTAGCACCGAACAAGTCAAGAAGCACTATTTTAACACCGATGCGTCAGATTCAAAATGGTGTGGAAGAAAGCCGACTGGCTTTAGGGATGAAAGGAGGCAATCAAAGCGCATACTGGTATACGCAAAAAAGAATAGGAAGAGCTTTACCGGGAAGTCAGAATGGGCAGATAGGAAGCAGATTGCTTCATGGAACGAGCGGACAGGAAAAAGAAGTGACCAAGGAAGCAGACATTATACAGCCATCAAAGGCAACAGCTCTTACAAAATGGGAAAACAGGGATATCAGCAGAGGTTTTGTTCCGAGTGGACAAAGTACGCAGATGATCATAGGCGCTTCCGGTGAGAGTGATTATGAGATTATGGCAGTGACGGAAGCATTATACCGGAAGTTTGATCTCAAAAGAGTATTTTACTCTGCTTTTGTCAATGTCAATCAGGATGTTACACTTCCGGCATGGAATACACAGCCTCCGCTCAGACGGGAACACAGGCTATATCAGGCTGACTTTCTTCTTCGCTATTATGGGTTTCAGGCAAATGAATTATTATCAGAAAAGCGCCCGTTTTTTAATACATATTTAGATCCGAAATGTGACTGGGCATTAGGACATCTCGAAGAGTTTCCGGTAGAAATCAACAGTGCATCTTTTGATACGCTGTTGCGTGTTCCGGGAATTGGGGTGAAATCAGCAAGAAGAATTATTAAAGCAAGAAAGACCGGTAATCTGGATTTTGAAGCTTTAAAAGCGATCGGTGTTGTTATGAAACGTGCCGTCTATTTTATCACTTGTCAGGGGAAAATGATGTATTCTTTTTTGAAAATAGATGAAGACTATATTACACGCAATCTCATAGATAAAGAACCGGATGTCATGAAGGGATATGGTGAAAAAGTCACATACCGTCAGCTTTCATTTTTTTCTGATTCCGAAATGTCCGGTTGAGATATTCTTGGATTTTGAAATGCCGGGGTGAAATATTTTTAAAACTTGATATCCTGGTAAGCGTTATGGAAAGGAGGGGCTTATGGATAAGATGATCAGAGTATACCAATGTGAAGACACCGTAGATGGGATCTTAAGTGCGATATATGATGCCGGTATATCCGGTTATGGACATGAATATATTCGGATAGAACCACAAAGTCCGGGATATACTACGAATAGAACTCTTTTTTCGGAATACATCACTGTGCAGACAGATTCCGGTAAAAAAGACAGTGTGATCAAGGCTGTTCGGTCTAAGATATCATGGAAAGCATATGCTTTTATGATGAATGCATTAGCATCCGATTTTTCAGACAGAGGAGATGTTGTATACCGGTTTGTTGCATATGGTTTTACAATGGGAAAGCAGGTATGTGAAGCATTACAGCTTCCCTGTGTAAAGCGAATCTTTGCAATCAATCGTGCAGTACAAAACGAAGCACATTATTTTAATGAATTTTTGCGTTTTCAGGAAGTAGCCCAAGAACCTTCCTTGTTGCTTGGTGTGATCGAACCGCGCCACCATGTAATACCGAATTTGATGCAGCATTTTGGGGAACGTTTTATCAGTGAATGGTTTATCATCTATGACAAGACACATCAGGAGGCAGCTTTTCATCAGGCAGACGGATCGTGGGAGTTACGGCTTTTAACCGGACAGGAGGCAAAAAAGTTAGAAGAATTAACAGAAAAGCAGGAAGAATACGCAGATTTGTGGAAAACATTCTTTGATCATATCGCCATTGTGGAAAGAAAAAATCAGAAGCTGCAAACAAATATGCTGCCATTGCATTATCGTAAGTATATGACGGAGTTTCATTAAAGGCGTTTATAGGTATTACCGGTTAGAGGGGAAAATCTATTGACAAATAGCGGCAGGAAGCATAAAATAATGTAGATATTAGTAAAAAGCAATGAAAAGAAGAGTACATGATAAAAACTTTTACAGAGAACCCGGAGGCTGAGAAAGGGAATTGGATTTTATGATGGAAGATGGTCTTGGAGCCTCGTACCGACACAAGAATTGTTTATCAGGCAATGTTCTGATCGTGATAGTGATCAGAAGATAGTATATTATACGACAGATTATATTCTTGTTAGGCTGCGACGGGAGCACCCGTTATAGTGCCATACTGTAGATCAGATCTATTGCAGTAGCAGAGCATTTTGTCGCGAGACAAATTGGAATTAAAGTGGTAACACGGGATATACTCGTCTTTAAGAACGTCAGGTTCTTAGAGGCGTTTTTTATTGCTGAGAAAGTTCAGCGATGAAAAGCATCTGCAGTTGTGGCTGGTGTGATCAGTAGTTTTTTATTGCTTAGAAAATTCAGCGATGAAAAGGTCTAAATTTTTCTGACAGATGGCTTACTGTTATGAAAATGGATTTTTGATATCTGAATTCTTAGAAAAATTGATCATAAGAAACAGAGCAGGAAAGGAAGGAAACTATGGCAGATAAGAAGAAATTTTATTTAACCACAGCGATTGCGTATACTTCAGGTAAACCGCATATTGGAAATACTTATGAGGTTGTTCTTGCAGACAGTATTGTTCGTTTCAAACGTCAGCAGGGATATGATGTACGTTTTCAGACAGGTACAGATGAACATGGTCAGAAGATCGAGTTGAAGGCACAGGAGGCAGGCGTTACTCCAAAACAGTTTGTTGATGATGTGTCCGGTCAGATCAAGACTATCTGGGATCTGATGAATACTTCATATGATAAATTCATTCGTACAACTGATCCGGATCACGAGAAACAGGTTCAGAAGATTTTTAAGAAGTTATATGATCAGGGCGATATTTACAAGGGATATTATGAAGGAATGTATTGTACACCTTGTGAATCATTCTTTACGGAATCGCAGTTAGTAGATGGCAAGTGTCCTGATTGTGGACGTGAATGTCAGCCGGCAAAAGAAGAAGCATATTTCCTTCGTTTAAGTAAATATGCAGATCGTCTGATCGAGCATATCAATACACATCCAGAGTTTATCCAGCCGGAATCACGTAAAAAGGAAATGATGAATAACTTTATTCTTCCGGGATTACAGGATCTTTGTGTTTCACGTACTTCTTTCAAATGGGGTATTCCGGTAGATTTTGATCCGGATCATGTAGTTTATGTATGGATTGATGCGTTAAGCAACTACATTACCGGTCTTGGTTTTGATCTGGATGGAAATCATACAACAGATGAAAATGGAAGAAATCTTTATGAAGAATACTGGCCGGCAGATCTTCATCTGATCGGAAAAGATATTCTTCGTTTCCATACGATTTATTGGCCGATCATGCTGATGGCATTGGATCTTCCTTTACCAAAGCAGGTATTTGGTCATCCATGGCTGTTACAAAGTGATGGAAAAATGAGCAAATCAAAAGGTAATGTTATTTATGCGGATGATTTGGTTAATGTGTTTGGCGTAGATGCAGTCCGTTATTTCATGCTTCATGAGATGCCATTTGAAAGTGATGGCGTAGTAGGTTGGGAATTGATGGTTGAGCGTATGAACTCAGATCTTGCGAATGTCCTTGGTAACCTTGTAAACAGAACGATCTCCATGACAAATAAATATCTGGATGGCGTTGTAGAAGACAAGGATGTTGTAGAAGATGTGGATGCAAGCCTGAAAGAGAAAGTTCTTAGTACATCGAAAGCAGTTGAAGATAAGATGGATCATTTGCGTGTAGCAGATGCGATCACGGAAATTTTTACATTGTTCAAACGTTGTAACAAATATATTGATGAAACAGAGCCTTGGGTTCTTGGTAAAGATGAATCGAAAAAAGACAGACTTTCTACAGTTCTTTATAACCTTGTGGAAAGCATTACGATTGGTGCAAGTCTGTTAGAAGCATTTATGCCTGAGACAACAGAGAAGATTTTAGCACAGCTTAATACAACGAAGCGTCCATTGGATGAAATGGATACATTTGGAAAATATATTTCGGGAACAAAAGTAACCGATAAGCCGGAAATCCTTTTTATGCGTCTGGATCCGAAAGAAGTTCTTGCACAGGCAGAAGAGATTAAGAAGAAACAAATGGCAGAAGCAAAAGCAGAGTCAGGAGTAAATACGGATGAACAGGACGAGGAAAGCATTGATATAGAAGCAAAACCGGAGATTGAATTTGATGACTTTATGAAAATGCAATTTCAGGTCGGTGAGATCATTGCTTGTGAAGAAGTGAAGAAATCAAAGAAACTTCTCTGCTCGCAGGTTAAGATCGGAAGTGAAGTAAAACAGATCGTTTCCGGTATAAAAAAATACTATTCAGCAGAAGAGATGGTTGGCAAAAAAGTTATGGTTCTTGTGAACCTGAAACCTGCTAAACTTGCAGGTGTTCTTTCGGAAGGAATGCTTCTTTGTGCCGAAGATGCAGAAGGTAATCTTGCCCTTATGACACCGGAAAAAGCAATGCCGGCAGGAGCAGAGATCTGCTAATAGAATGCAAAACCCTGAAAATTGGGGATTGGAAAATGTAAAGCATGTAGTAGATAAAGAGCATAGAAGATTTAAGAAAGAGAGGGTAGTGCCGGGGCACTATCCTCTTTAATCTATATAAAATGCAATCTGTAAAGGTGATTACAGAGGCATGTCAGCAATGTTTCTTATCAATCTGTGCATTAAATGCATAGAAGTTTCTGGAATCCAGATCATCCTGAATACGACGTAAGCTTTCACCGAAACGCTGATAATGAACAATTTCACGTTCTCGTAAGAAACGGATAGGATCGCAGATTTCAGGATCCTTGATCATGCGTAAGATATTATCATAGGTGCTTCGGGCTTTTTGCTCAGCGGCCATATCTTCATGCAGATCGGTGATTGTGTCACCTTTGCATTGAAACTCACAGGCATTGAATGGAATACCGCCTGCCGCCTGAGGCCAGATTGCAAGGGTATGATCAACATAGTATTTATCAAAGCCCGATGACTTAATTTCTTCTGGTGTCAGGTTTCTGGTGAGCTGGCGGATGATTGTTGCAACAATTTCGAGATGAGCCAGTTCTTCTGTACCTATATCGGTGCCAATAGCGACCATTCCAGTCCACATCCTAACCGACAAAAGTGCCTTGCGAAAAGAACAGACATTTATTGACTTTTTATGTCAGAAAGAATATACTCAATATATTGAGCATGCAAAAATAAAAAGAATGCTAAAACAATAGCAGGGAAGGAGAAGACTATGAAAACAAAGCGAGAAATGCGTCAAATCGGAAAAAGGGGGATCAGTGTGTTGCTTCTTTGCACTATGCTGTTCGTTCCTCAGAATGTTAAAGCAGAAGAGGTGGCAGACCAGACGGTCAAAACAACGGTAAATCAGGACAAGATCACTTACCCGACTTCCCGTTGCGTATGGAGCTGCGATGAGGGAATCGGAGATGACGAAGATCTGTATCTGTATGGAAGCCACACCCCGAAGGGAGCTAAGATCATTAACCTGAAATCTTCTAATCCAAAGATTGTAAAGGCAAAGATTCAGGATAAAGTGGATATTCATTTTACCAGAAAGAACGCAGGAACTACGACTCTTTCTTATGATCTGACATGGAAAGAAAAAGATGGTACACAAAGTACCAAACATTTTACAACCAAGATCACACTATGGAAATACCGGAATCCATGTGCATCATTTTCTTTTAATGGCAAAAATTATGCTTCTAAATTCAAAAAGCATCCATTCTTTTGGAAACACAATCTGGGTACAAAAGTAAAAATCAGCGTAAAACCGAAAAAAGGATGGAAACTGGTTCGTTTGGGATATACTGGTGGCAAAAAGATTAAAAATAATTCAACGATCCGGTTGAAAAAAGGAATCTTTACTTTTATTACAGCGGATTTTAAAAATACAAAGACCAAAAGAGTCCGCAGTGTAAGAGCGGAAGTGGTTGGCTGATAAGATAGAAACTCCTCTGATTACAAAGGATAAGTATGATACAATAGCCATATCTTAGTTTTTTTGAAAAAAATTTAGAAAATATAAAACTTTTTGATCGTGGCACTTGTCATATAGGTAAAAGGAGGAAAAGATATGTATAGCAATGAACAAATAGGAAACAATCCGGATTACGTTCTGGCGGTTTCACAGGCACTTGCCGGCAGGCAGGAAGGGTATAATTTTTTGTACCAGAGTACCTACCAGAAAAAGTTTTTCATAGCAAAAAAGTATATGGGAAACGATTCGGATGCACAGGATGTTTTGCAAGATGCATATGTGCAGGCATTTTCAAAATTGGATACGTTAAAGGAACCCGATAAATTTCCCGGCTGGCTGGGCATGATTGTTGCCAACACAGCGAAAAATGCTTTGCAAAAAAAGAAAATGGTATTTTTTTCAGATTTGGATGGTGTCAATGATGAAGGAGAGACCATGGAAATGCAATGGGAGGACACCGATGTAAGCAGACAGCCGGAAATAGCATACACAGAGAAGGAAACACAGGAAATGGTGCGGACTATGATCGATGCGCTGCCGGAAGATCAGAGGATGTGTATTTTGATGTTTCATCTGGAGGGTGCCAGTATCCGGGAAATTGCCCAAACTCTACAGTATGGCACCATTGCCTTTGCTTTTGTTCTTATTAGAAAACGAGGAAAATGCATTTCTTGCGAGTGGCAGACTGGTGATCCCACCGATCAATACGGTTTTAGAGCGATTGCAAAATCTGCCAAAAGCAGCAGAAAGTATGGAAACTGCTTCAGCCGGTAAGAAATTCCTGAATTCAATGGCCGGTAAAATTACCATGGCAGTAGCAGGAGTGGCTGTGATAGGCGGTATTGGACTTGGGATTGTGGGCGTTGTTCTGGGACAGGCAAGCCCTGATAAAGCGACGATAGTACCAACACAGCAAATGGAAGCGACTGCCACACCAACGGCTACCGTAGAGCCGACAAAGACACCGGATCCCACAGCCACACCGCTACCTTTGGCAGATAAGTGGAAGAAGGCTTATAAAAAATTCCTGAGCAGGCAGATTACGATGGATGACATGTGGAACGAAGGGCAAAAGATACATATTACGGATTATGATTATCTGCTGTATGACATGAATGAAGACAATATTCCTGAATTGATCATTTATTTGCATTATGGTGATTCCAGATATGATGAAATGTATCGGTTCTATTCATATTCCGAAGAAAAAGGGGTGTACCTGTTAGATGAATTGGCAGGCATTTCTGTTCAAAACGGGTTATATTACCGTCCCGGAAAGCCGGGTGTAATTGTAGAAACCGGTGATGACTATTATGGTGATACAGGAGCTATGTATGATGGTCATTTATATAACTACACCATTATAAATGGAAAGATGAAGTGCAAAGAGAAAGCATACAAATGTGCTGCCGGTTCTGAAGTGGATCACAGAAAATACTGGCCAAAAGGCATGAAAGCATTGCCGGAAATGAAGAGCCGCAAGAATTTGTCCGGATTGGAAGAAGCCTATGAAAAGTACAAGCAGAAATAAAGAGGTGGTCATGAATGCAATGGAACTGGCACGCATGACCGGGATCATGGAGACACTTGGCAATCTGCCGGATGGATTTTTTCAGGAACACAAAGAAGAACTTTTGTGTATGGCGGAAGAATTTGTCATACAGGAAAGAAAAGATCTGGTTGTTTTCTTTGAAAAGAAGATTGCAACCCTAAAGCAAGAGAAATTATAAATAAAAAAACAGACAGGAGTGAAGTTCATATGAAAAAAATAATAAAGAAGTTAAGTATCATGACAGGGGTGTTATGCCTTATGCTGGCAGGTGCGGTCTTTGGAGGAAATACCGGAAGTGCCCAGACTATATCTGTAGACTCCGGTTGGATCAGTGGACATCGTGATGCATACGATGCCGATCTTCTGGATCAATATCAGTTTACTGTGCCAAGCGATGGTAAAGTGACTGTGACTTGTAAGTCTATGAAGTCAAATTGGGCAATATGTTTGGAAAATGCAGATTGCACAGAAAGTTATAATTATGCAAGTGGAGGAAATGGTGCATCGTGTTCAGAATATGTCAAGGCAGGAACATATGGGATTTTCTTTGATACTTCTTCTGATAGCTGGGAAGGAGATTATCAGTTCAAGGTAGAATTCACCCCGGTGGATTGTGATGTACCGGAACCTAATAATGACTTTCTTAGTGCCACCCCAATCACATTGAATCAGATAAAGAAAGGTCTTTTGACAGATACCAATGAATACGATTACTTCCAAATTAACCTGACAACAGCCACAACCTTACGAATTTCAACAACAGGCGAAGGAAGTGGAAGCGTATGTGTGTATGATAGTAATTATATTGTAAAATTGGATTCCTCTGGGATTAGTGGAAATAATACCAGAGAAGTTTACCTGGCAGCGGGAACGTATTATATCAAGATGACTGGATATGCAAGTGAAGGCAACCCTTACACCATTAAGTGTAGTGCCATGCAATATATTACAGACATTAATCTCCGTGGCCCGGTAGCTGTTGTCACCAGAGGTCAGTCCATGAATCTGCTGGCTTCCATTACTCCGTCTGACGCTTCTCAGAAGACCTTACAGTGGAGCAGTAATGACAGAGGAGTAGCTGCGGTATCCGGAAATGGAACTGTGACCGGCAAAGGTATTGGCTACGCAATCATCCGGGCTGCCTCTATGGATGGAAGTAACAAGAGCCAAAGCACCACGGTTGTTGTGAAACCGGCTAAGATTGCCATGAAGAGCATGAAACTGAAGAAGGGAGATAAGAGAAAAATTACCATTAAGGTAAAAAAACAGAAAGGTGCCTTTTATCAGTATCAATATGCAACCAACAAAAAGTTCAAAAAAGCAAAATTAATTTCAGGTTCGTATGCAACCACTACCACGATGAGACTGGCAAAGAAAAAGAAATATTATGTAAGAGTTCGTGGGTATGTCAGCTATGATGGTAAAAGTTATTATGGTGCATGGAGTAAAGTAAAGACGATATATACCAAAAAATAATAAGCAAGATGATATTTCTTCGTATAAACAAAAGTACAGGAGCAGGACATGATATCCTGCTCCTATACTTTTCATTTGGTCTTGTCGTGTTCAAGAATTTCCGAAACGGAACAATCTAAAATAAAACAGAGGGTATCCAGAGTTTTTGTCGTGATGGCTTCTCCTTTTTTGATGCGGTGGATGGTATTAGCTGAAATCCCCTGCTTAAAGATCAATTCATATTCTGAAATATTTTTTTTCGCCAAAGTTTCAAAAAACGGTTTATAAGAAATCATAAGATCATGCGCACTCCTTTTTATATGATGACCATAACATATTTAATACTTTGAGTATGCTTAATAGATTGAGCATATTATTATTTTTATTCTGAAAACAGAAAATATGTATTAAGCTGCGTAATAGCAGGGAGTGTAATCTTGACGGTAATCTTAATATTCCATATACTCAATATATTGAGTATGCAAAAATGAAAAAAATTTGATTTTTTAAAACTTTTTTGCAACCTGACTTGTCATATAAGTAAAAGAAAGGAGAGATGACTTATGGAGATAAGAAAAAAATTTTTGCAACCGTTTTTTTGGGGGATAGCAATTCTACTGTTTGTAACATGGATCGGAGTACCTGCAGCGGCAAAAGCATATGCAACGAAAACGATCAAAGTTGTAGAGGACAAGTCAAAGACATATGCATTTAGCAACAAGATTAAAAAGGTAAAGAAAGTAAGCACGAATAAGGCATTTGCGATCAAGATCCTATCAGGGAAATATCGTATTAAGATATCGGACACCGATTGTAATACGACACAGGCAGTTCAAGTTTATTTTCAAAATGGCAAAACGCAGAAGATCAATCTCAAGACAGAAGTAAATTATCTGAATAAGATCAAGGCAGAATTAAAGCCAATGCTTGCCAATCCGGACAAGGGACTTCGCACAGCACTGGCACAGTGGGAGAAAAAACTGATCAAGCGGAATTCTAAATTAAAATACGAATTCCGTGTGCATCGGGATTATGAAGATGCCAACGGAAAGGAATTAAAGGTATCAGAGACATTTACCATTGATGAAATCCTGAAAACATTTACCACTTCCCAGAAAAGAGCATTGGTGTTGGAGGCATATTGCCGGGGACGTATGCATTACAATGGAACGAAAAAATATAAGTGGTACTATTGTCATCACCGTAAAGAAAATAACCAGTTTAAGCAGTTGTATAACGGAACTTTTAAGGGAGTATGCAGTGATGGAGCTTATATGGGAATGGATATCGGCAAGGCAGTTGGATTAAATGTTAAGTCTATTTCCAATACAGACTTGAATCATGCGTGGTGTATTGCAAAAGTAACGGACAAGGATGGAACAAAATACTGGCAGAGTGTTTTTACAACTTCATGTGGATATGATCTGAAAAATGACAAATACTTAAAGAAAGAGGATTATGGCACATTAAAAGGTTTTGCTGCTATTTTGCGTACACCATCCCGTACAGCATTGCATTATCTGAAGCGTGCAAAGAACTGGAAAGAGCGTGTGGCAGATACCCCTGCTTTGGCTGCAACTATTAAATGCCCCGGCTGTATAGGAAAGCTAAGTCATTCCGCCTGGAATCCGTATAGAACAGTTTCAAACCGGGCAGTCTTAGGTGTTTCCCCACCAGGTGGAGGAATCGTGTATCATCCACATAACGGTGGCGGTGTCATCCGCTTTTTCGATGATGATGGTAACGAATGGCTGGATGCCCCGGAGAGTATAAAGAAACTGTATGAGGATATGTATCTGTAGAACGGATAGGAAACCAAACGATAAAGATCATGATAGAACAATATACAGTACGCACAAATAATACACAGTACGCACATGGTATGCGTGCGCACGAATGACAATATCATAATAATAAAAACAACGGCAAAATGGGATTTTTGCAAGAGTTAGAACGCAGAAAAGCACATTGACAATGCATTTTGATACCGATATACTGTTTTACATAGATAGTAAGCAGATCCTACCGACAGGATACTGTTTTACATAGATAGTAAGCAGTATCCTGTCGGTAGGATCTGCTTTTTTACGGAACAGGAAAATGCATGTTAATGTACTCTTGGAATCTTTTGAACGAAAGATTTCGAGATGGATTTTTGATATACAGTAATATTTTTACAGAGTGTACGACGAGAAAATGGAGGATAATATGAAAAACAGAAAGATACATCATATATGGAGCATAGGAATAGCTGCTTCGATCCTTATTAGCAGTCTTGGCATAGGAAGCGGAAATGATCAGACCAAGGTTCAGGCACAGGAACAGCCACAAAATACTGTGGCTGTGTTGCCGGAAAGCAGTCCGACTTCTACAACAGAGGTGTCACCATCAACTCAACCGAATAAGACATCCGCTCCAAAAGAAACGGTACAGCCGACAGCAAAGGTGAAGAAATGGAAGAAAGTTTCCGGTGTGAAACTGTTTCGATATTCTACACATGTAGTTAAAGTGACATGGAACAAACATAAAAAAGCGAATTATTATCGTGTTTATTATGCAAAGAAGAATGGAAAATATCATCTTGCAGGCGTGACAAAGAATACACATCTGCTGGTAAAGAAATTAAAGAATCATACAGCCTATTCTTTCTATGTGCAGGCTTGTAAGAAGAAAAAACTGTCACCATCGGACAGCGTGCCTTCTAAAAAGAGACAGATGAAAATGAAAACATACAAAAGAAAGATTGTATTTGCCGGAGATTCGATTTGCGAGGGAGTAGGTTATGGACAGGCATTTCCACAGATGCATTCGAGTGCAAAGAAGAAAACAGTAGCTTATCGTGGATTAAATACAGTAACGTTCCATACAAAACGAATCTTTAATGGAAGAACCGGTTTGCAAAAGCTTGTAGCGGAGCGTCCATACCGTGTTTATATGATGCTTGGAATGAATGAGATCCATTATCGCAAGACCAGTCTGATGATCGCGGAATATAAAGATATGATCAATTATATCAGACAGGCAAGCCCGAATACCGATATTGTACTTTGTGCGGTATCTCCTGTAACAAGGGCGGAACGTGCAAGGCATACCGGTATGAAGCAGATCCCGATCTTTAATAAGAAGCTGAAAAAGCTTGCAAAGAAAGTTCATGCAAATTATCTGGATTATACAGACTTTTTAAAGGATTCCGGTGGTTATCTGAAAGCACAGTATGCAGCAGGAGATGGCTATCATTGGAAAAATCCTGCATATACGCAGTTTGGAAAAGTGGTCGGAAAATACGATAAAGCATTAGATCATTAATGATAAGAGGAAGAAAGGCGGATTAAGAGAATGAGAAACAGATGGAAAAAAATGATTTGTATTGTAATGGCAGCAATAATGGTAGCGTGTACGTTGCCACAGGCTTTGGCACAGGCAAAAAGTGAACCGGCATGTAAGGCACTTTGCGCAGCCGGATTGAAAGCAACCGGAGGTACAAAAAAGTTAAAATACAAGTCAAATGCAACAATGGACTTTGGAGCTCTTTCTTCTAGCGACAGAAAGAAAGTACGGGAAATGCAATATGTATTTGATGCAAAAGAAGTATATAGTCTTTGTGTGATAAAGGCAAAAAACGTTTCCGCTGCAAAAAGTCTGTTTGGAACGTTGAAGAAATACAAACAGAGTAATTGTAAGAGCAACTATCTGAGTGACTATTCTTCCGCTGAAAAGAAAGTATTTCAAAATGCGGTATGTGGGAAAAAAGGAAAATATGTCTGGTATATTGCGATGTCACCATCTAAGAAGAGCAATAACAAAGGACAGACAGCGATCAAGAAGAATATATAAGGAGAAACGGGCATATGGTTTTTAGCAGTTTGCTGTTTTTGTTTCGTTTTTTGCCAATCGTTCTTCTTGCCTATTATGTTTTACCCAAGAAATGGCATAACCTGGTTCTTTTCCTTGCAAGCCTTGTTTTCTATGCATGGGGAGAACCGGTTTATGTTATTTTGATCCTTTTTTCTACGACTGTAGACTATGTGGCAGGGCAGGCGGTAGCCTATTGTAAAGCGAATCAAAAAAAGAAAGGTGCAATAGCAGCAGTATGTTGTTCTGCTGTGATCAATCTTTCACTTTTAGGATTTTTCAAATATGCGGATTTCTTTTTGCAAATTCTTCATCAGGTTACGGGAATTAAAACCGGTCAGTTACATTTGCCGTTACCGATCGGAATTTCTTTCTATACATTCCAGACAATGTCTTATACGATCGACGTATATCGTGGTGATGCGAAAGTACAGAAAAATCTTATCACTTTTGGAGCCTATGTTTCTTTGTTCCCGCAGTTGATCGCAGGACCGATCATCCGTTACAAAGATGTGGCAAAGCAGTTGGATCAGAGAAAAGAAACGGTTTCTTTGTTTAGTCAGGGTATTTTTCGCTTTATGATCGGTCTTGGCAAAAAAGTATTGATCGCAAACCAGATCGGAATGCTCTGGCAGCAGATTGCGGCAATGAAAACGGGTTCACTCACAACAGCGACAGCATGGCTTGGTGTTCTTGCTTTTACATTACAGATTTATTTTGACTTTTCAGGCTATTCGGATATGGCGATCGGTCTCGGAGCGATGTTTGGATTTTCTTTTCCGGAAAACTTCAATTATCCATATGCATCAAAAAGCATTACGGAATTCTGGCGACGCTGGCACATTTCTCTTGGAACATGGTTTCGTGAATATGTTTATATTCCATTGGGTGGTAATCGGAAAGGGATTGTCCGTCAGATCGTAAATCTTGCGATCGTATGGTTTTTGACCGGTTTATGGCATGGTGCGTACATCAATTTCGTGCTTTGGGGTGTTTATTATGGCATCCTGCTTGTAATAGAAAAGTTTCTTTTGAAAAATGTCTTAAAGGCTTTGCCGGCAATATTGCAACATTTTTATACCATGCTTCTGGTAATGGTTGGCTGGAGTCTCTTTTCATGGCAGGACATGACAGATGCAGCCGGTTACATAAAGACGATGTTTTTTTATGGTGGAGCAGGATATATCAATGATCAGACATTCTATTTGCTTTTATCGAATGGAATCCTGATTTTAATCGCACTTTTTGGTTCTTTATCATGGTCAAAAGACTGGTGTAACCGGTATTTCTTCCCGGAAGGAACGATGCGACGGGAAATCTGCCGAATCGTACTGGTGATCGTACTTTTGCTTAGCTGTGTAGCGATGCTGGTAAATTCGTCATATAATCCGTTTCTTTATTTTCGATTCTGACAGGGAGGCTTTATCATAATGAAAAAATTACAGATTATAATGGTGGCTGTCTTTTGTATTATGCTTTTTAGTGGCAGCCTTGCGATAACTGTTCTTCCTGATCAGAAATATTCTGATTTAGAAAACAGACAATTACAGCAAAAACCAAAGCTTACGAAGAAGAATTTTACAAAAGGGACGTTTCAGACAGAATATGAAAACTATCTGAATGACCAGTTTCCGCTGCGTGACCGTTGGGTAGATGCAGCCGTTGCGCTTCAGACAAAGCTTGGGAAAAAGGACATTAACGGTGTCTATATTGGCAAAAAAGGATATCTGCTTGAAAAAAACGATACAGAGCAGCTTGATAAACAGCAGGTAAAAGAGAATGTTGATACCCTGACTTCTTTTCTAAATGATATGGAAAAAGAATACGGAAAGAGACATGTAAGCTGTATGATGGTTCCGTCTAAGACGCTTGCAATGTCTGATTATCTGCCGTCCTATGTCAGCGCACAGGAGCCAAAAGATGTACTTGATTCGATTCAAAAAGGGTTAAATGATCCGAAGACCCTTTTGAATCTGAAAGATACGATGCAAAAGCACCAAAAAGAATATATCTATTATCGTACCGATCATCATTGGACGACGCTTGGTGCATTCTATGCATATCAGGAGTGGGCAAAGTGTACCGGTCAGGCAAAAGAGTATCCGATTAAGCATTATCAGCAGGAAAAAGTTTTTGATGATTTTTATGGTACAACATATAACAAAGTACATGTCGCTGTTCCAAAAGACGAAGTCGTTTTGTTCCATAATACAAAAGATACGCAGAAGATTCATATCAATATGGATCAGGGAGAAGTAAAAGCAGATACGTTGTATTTCCCAAAAGCAGCAAAAAAAGGATTCAATCGTTATGATGTCTTTTTGTCTAAGAATACATTTCAAATGGAGATTACAACAAAGGCAAAGACAGGGAAAACACTGCTTTTGATCAAAGATTCTTTCGCAAACTGTTTTGTGCCGTTTTTGACAGAGTCTTATGACCATATTATCCTCATCGATTATCGATATGGAAAAACACCGATCGGCACGATCCAAAGCGAGTATTCGGATATTACGGATGTATTGGTTTTGTTTAATACAGAAAAGTTTATGCAAAATACAAAGCTTTCGAAGCTTGCCCGGACAAAAAAGGAAGAGAAAACATTAGAGGAATTTGACGCAGATGAATTCTTGGAGGATATGTAGGTATCGGTGGGTAGAACGCTTAGAAGTAGAAAATTGAAAATCATCATGACAATCATGGTGTATTATATTTGTATCATGTAAATATGAAAGGAGCTTATTATGAAAAAAAGTAAAAAATTGATTGGAATGTTACTATTAATCTGTGCTGCAATGATCCTGCCTGTCTCGGTAAATGCAGCATCTAAGTCACAGACAAAGAAATTGCTGATTGCAAAGAAATGGTCAAACAAGGTAGATGATCCTATTATGGCATATAGCTCAAAGTATACATTCCAATTCAAGAAAAATGGTACCGTCGTTTTAAAGGGCTGGAGGAATAAGGACTACGGAACTTACAAAGTAACCGGTAACAATACGGCAAAACTTACGTTTAAAAAACTTTATATGTCTGCACCGGGAGAGGGCTGGAGCAGAGCAGGCGGAAAATACACAGCAACGATCAAATTGGCAGGCAAGAAAAAATTCAAAGCAAAATTTAAAGGCGCTGACCAGAGTAATGTAACGAATGGGTATTTTTATTAAGATCTTTTTTGTCTATTATTTTTAACTTATGAATATCTAGTCTCTTCTTTTTTAAAACTTTATACGATGCGATCTCATCACCAAAGGAATTGTCGGTTTCTACATATAAACAAGATCGTATAGTTGTTCCGCTTTTTAAATTGCGTATCTTTTTGAATTTCGGTTGTTCGGAATAATCAATTAAAATATCTTCATCTTTAAAATACCCATTTTGGGTTTTGTAATAGGCATCGAAGGAGACAGATTCGATTAGTTTATTGTCTTTGATATTACCGATAACAGTATCTAATAATACATAGGAGCCGGCAAATGAACCGGTCTGGATCTTGTCATATGTAACAAGTGTACAGGTATTTGCATCTATAAATGGACTTGACGTAGGAACGACCGGTGCGGCACTTACTTGTGCCGGTGCATCATTAACATGATAGGCACAACTGTATAATTTATCAATTGCGAATGACATAATAAAAATAAAAAGAGCAAGTGATTTTAAAGGAAGTTTAATGTTTTTATAGATTTTATCGTTATTAAATCGGTTATTTTCCTGCATATTATCTTTCTGTTTTGTGTTAGCTTTACTTTCCATAGTATTCTCCTCAAAGCTGTAATCATAAATTATATATATTGACAGTAAACTTTTATCGACAATTTATCAATGAATCGTGATATAAAACTCTGGAGAAATAATTGCCGATAATTACATTTTATGACAATTATAAGGAAAAAAATAGGATTTCTTGTGTAAAATAATTTTTTAAAAACAAAAAGCAATAGTAAGGCTGGCATTTGTTTGTATTTAGCAAACAAATGAGCTGATTATTTTTATAAAGCAGAATGAAAAGTTTTGTAAGAATGACTTTGTAGGAACAGCTTTACAAGAATAGAATTGTGAATCTGAAGCAAAATCCATGATATGATCTCTCTGAAAATGACATAAAAAGCAGGCACTTGTTGTATATTAAAACAACCACCTTTAAAACATTCGATCACGTCTGATCATAAAAATGGAGAATAGAGTTGTTATGAATGAAGAACATAGTATGAAGACAATAGATGACCGGGGAAACGAGCGTATTCCTTTTGACACCAAGAAATCCTTTGAAAAGGTATTAAAACGAGGCATTTATAAGCAACTGTATGACAAAAAAATGATATCTGACAGCCAATTAAATATCCTTTTGCAAAATGAGGTGATGTGATTGGAGTATCAGACACCTTTACGTGTGGCTGCTTATGCCAGAGTATCTACAGAAAAAGAGGATCAGATGCATTCACTCGAAAGCCAGAGAAGTTACTTTGCACAATATATCAATGCAAAACAAAATATGCAATTGACCAAAATCTATTATGACGAAGGAATCAGCGGAACGCAGATTCGTAACAGAATCGGTTTTCAGCAAATGATCGAAGATGCCTTGCAAGGGAGATTTAACCTGATCTTAACAAAAGAGGTGTCTCGTTTTGCAAGAAATACAGTAGATACACTTGCGTATACACGAAAGTTGAAAGAAGCAGGTGTTGGCATTATTTTTACGATCGACCATATCGATACACGCGATCAGGATGGTGAATTGCGTTTGACGATCATGGCAAGTCTGGCACAGGAGGAAAGCCGCAAGACTTCCGAACGTGTGAAATGGGGACAGAAAAGGCGCATGGAGCAGGGCGTTGTTTTCGGCAGAGATATGCTGGGCTATACAGTAAAAAATGGTATATTATCCATTCAGGAAGAAGAGGCATTGATCGTAAAATCCATTTTTCATAAATATACGAATGAGGGAAAAGGTGCATTTGCGATTGCAAGAGAATTACACGAAGAAGGTATTTCCCCAAAACGTATGGAAGAGTGGTCGGGTACTGTCATTTTGCGGATTTTACATAATGAAAAATATGTTGGAGATCTGTGTCAGAAAAAGACATTTACTCCGGATTATCTGACGCACAAGAAAAAATATAATCGCGGTCAGGAAGAAAAAATTTACATAAAAAATCATCATGAGGGGATCATTGCCAGGGAGTTGTGGAATCGCACACAGGAAGAGCTGGCAAGACGTTCTTCTTTGTATCGTTCGAAGGAAAGACATAGCAATCGTTACTGGTGTAGCGGAAAAATTCGTTGCGGTGAGTGTGGCAGCCGCTTTATCAGCCGAACGAGAAAGCTACAGTCTGGAACATATCGTGCATGGTGGTGTTTTCAAAAATCACGCCATGGAGGAGCAAAGATTCTCGAAGGGCAGCAAATAGGCTGTTCAAATCGCAGTATCAATGAACGTGCATTGTTTAGCTGTATGAAATATTGTAATGATCTGCTTTGCGATCAGAAAGACAAAGAGCGAATACGAGAAGAGATATTAGAAAATGTCAGAAAAGTAAGATATACATCAGAATTATTGATCGACATGGATAAGATAACACAAAAAATTGGTGCCATAGAAGCAAAAAAACGAAAAGCATTTGATATGATGCTGGATGATAAGCTATCGAAAGATGACTTATATAGGCAGATACAGTGGTATGATAAAGAGATTACACATTTGCAGGAGCTTATTTCGCAAAGCAGACAAAAGCAGGAACTTTACAGAATAGATCAAGAGAAGACAGACCTGTTGGAAAAAGCATTGGACGAAATTCTTAGCTTTGGTGATGGTGATCAAAATGAGATGCTGTATCGCGAAATTCTCGAAGAAATCGTTGTGTACCGGGAAGAAGAACGAGGCTGCAACCGTCTTGTGGTATGGCTAAAATCGCTGCCTTTGGGCATACAGCTTAGGATCCACTCTACCGGAAACGGAGCGAATTTTCGGACGGAGATATTGGAAACAGAGTTTGTTAATAGAAACAGCAAATAAAAAGTGGCGGGAAACCGCCACTTTTTGCAAAAAATAACACTAATCGACATGAAAAACCAAAAATTGCAATCTAAAACGGTAAAATTATTACCGTTTTGTCCTAATCCAAATCCGTGAAAAACTCTATTTTATATGCATTATGCATCAAGATAATGCATTTTATATGTGTTAAGATAGTGGTCGCTATCATAACGGATATCCCTATATCGGTCAATGTGCCAATGATAGCCCGGTTTTCCATTGAATAACGCTGGGTCAGATAACGCATGGATGCACTGGCTTCACCGTCAGGACCACCGTATTCGATTAGTGGGTATATATGTTAAAAGCATATAAAATAGGCTTTTATTCGCTTTTAATATTTTGATTTAGTACAACTTGAAGTTCTTTCTTTTCGTTGTCCCAAATAAAACAATTAAAAATTTCACGGAGAGCATTTGCTTTATCAGCCGTTTCGATAGATTCGTCTTTTAATTGTTCCATCAAAAGTTGTAAGTTAATATTTTTCCTTCTTGCTGGAAAGCGAGATACTTTTTGTGACTGTTCCAGTCTCACTTGAAGTTCTTCTTGACGTTTGATAAGAATTGCTTTATTTTCTTTGTATTCCTCTAATGTATCAATTTCATTTATATACGCATCCTTTATTCTTTTCATTTTGTTTTCAAGACTATGAAGCTCTTTTTGGATCATAGAACGTTCGGTTTTGTCTTCTGTAATCACACTTAGATCGTAGTAGAACTCCTGATCAGAAGCAGCCATGTCTTCTAATACATGCATCACTTCTTCAACTGCCTGGCGTTCACCGATATATGTTTTCGTATCGCAAAGTCCTTTTGCGTTTTTCCAGCACAAAAAACACGCGGATCTTTTTGACATCTTTCTATGATATCCAAGAGAAGCTCCACATGCAGGACATTTTAACAAACCTGACAGCCAGTGACCTGCACTTACAGCAGTTCGGTGTTTCCCATAACTACTGCGTTTTCTAAGCTCTGCAAGTCTTTTTGCAGCTTTTCCAAACTGTTCTTCTGATACAATTGGATCATGTTCCCCATCCGCAAGTATTACATCATTAGGATCTTTTCGTTTGTTATTTTGCCGATCATAATAGTTCCAGCGAACTTTTCCGATGTAAAATGGATTTTCAAGGATATAGCGTATCGTTCGTTGTTCAAAGCGTCCGCCACGTTTTGTTTTGTAGCCAGATTTGTTGAGTCGGGCTGCTATATCAGACATAGGATATTGTTTTTCAGTAAACATATTAAAGATATTTTGAACAATCGGAGCAGTATCAGGATCAACTTGTGGTATATGTTCTGATCCTTTTTCTTTAACGTATCCAATAGGAGCATTAGCGTTGTAGCCGCCTTTTAATGCTTTTTGAGTCATGCCACGCATTACTTCCCCGGAAAGATTATAAAGATAAAATTCATCAGACCATTCGATTACCATTTCAATTAAACGCCCATACATACCCTCTACGATCGGTTCGGAAATGCTGATTACATCCACATTGCATTTTTTTCGTAAAACAGATTTGTAGTAAGTACTTTCATCAATGTTTCTGGCAAAACGACTAAATTTCCAGAGCAGTATAGCATCATAAGGATGTGACTTGTCCTTACAGGCAGCAATCATCTCTTGAAATGCAGGTCTTTTATTCGCATTTTTTCCCGAAATGCCTTTATCTTCTTTATAGATCCGGGTGATAAGCATATTGTGTGCCTGAGCATATTCTTTAATCAGGCGGATTTGTGAGTCCGGTGAAAGCTCTTCCTGTTTATCTGTAGATACACGGATGTATGCACATACTTCTTTTAACTGCTCTGACATGGTAACACTCCTTAAAAATCGTTTATTATTTGTTATCAGTATTATTGCACGTAGCAAAGATATGCGTCAATAATTTCTGGGATTTTTTATATTCAAATATTATATATTTTCTGAAAATACAACAAAAGCCGGCATAATCAGCCGGCTTTTGTTAATCATATTGTTAAGTTTGTTACAATTATTCCATAATTAAATCATCTTCATCAAACTCCAAATTATCGTCTGTATATTCTACATCTGAATTAATAGATGCTCGGTATTCTGATGCGATCATGGTGCGGTTGAATTCTGCGGTTGGTTCAATCTCTTGTACAAGTTTTTCTAATTCATCTATTGTTACACGGAAAAATTCTTTTCGCAAATTTACTTTATTAACACGTTTTTCGTTAAGTATTTCATGTAGTTTTCTTTCCAATGAAACAGCATCTTCTGAAAAAATAAAGCTGTGAACATCAAACTTGAATGGAACACTGGCACTGCCTAATTCATTTATACGATCCTGCGGATCTATTCGCCTGGTCATTCCGATCTTAAAGACCTCTTCTCCAAAGGAACCAAGGTTACTGATTACATATACCGTTCCGGCTTTACCATTTTGAAGATTAACAATATCATTTTTCTTTAACTGTACATCTGATAATTGTGATTGAAGTTCCAAAATTCTTCTGTTTAATAGATCGATTTCATCAGATTTAGCATCAGTTAATTGTGCTTTGATTTTCTGAATTTCCTGCTGGAATTTTGATTCTTCTGCTTCTACCTTTTTCTTCTCTGCTTCTAATGCTTTTCGTTCAGCAGCTTCCTCGCGCATTTTTTCTCTAATCGCTAACTGCTCCTGACGTTCTTTCTCTTTTTTCACATAATAATCATACTCGATTTTAGCAGCATTAATAAATAGATATTCAATTTCGCCAATGAATTTTTTCATAGTTTTTGCGATACTTTGATTTCCTTCACCGGCAATAATCAGATATTTTTTTGAAATTGCTTTTATATCCTCAATACAAGAATCAAGTTTATCATATTTAAGTTTAGTTAATATGTTTTGAAGCTCTGAACGCAATGCTATCGTCATGAGAGAATAGATCGCTTTGTTAGCTTTTGTTGTGTATCTGGCAGAATATTGATCGAGAATTTTTGTGATCAATTTATCATTTTCTCTATAGGCTTTTCGTAATGCTTTGACATCCATCGTATGTAATTTGATCATCACGGATGGATGCAGTAATTCAAATTCATCAAATTCAGTATTCAGCTCACCATCTAACGTGATAACATTATCATTTGATATAAATTCGTTGATTGCATATCGCATACTTTTATATAGATCACGTAATCGTTTGATTTTTTTTGTTTCCTTTTCAGCAGTCAATTCTTTTGATTTTTTCAATTCGGCTATTTCGTCGTTCAACTGTTTGATTTCTTCTTTGTTACTGGCAACTTCTTTTTCATGTATTTCAGTAAGTTTTTCTATTTCGGAGTTTAATGATTCAATTTCTTTTTTCTTCTCTTCTGTATTCGATTCTTTCAGTTCATTTTCCAAAGTGCAATTTTCTTCATACATTTTAGTATAAGATTTATTTGCAGCTTTGTGATTTTCAAACATCATCTTATAGACGTATACAAGAAGACCAAGTGCAATAAAAACCGGTATTACCAAGAACCAAAGAGCTGCGCATATAACAGCAGCAATTGTGCAAGTAAATATTTTGTCTGTAGTATATTTTGTTTCCATTTTTTCCTCCTTAGATATGGGTTTATATGTTGCAAAAAAAATTATCATATAAATGTAATAATATGTCAATAAAAAGTTGTCATATCAAACTTTATATTTTTTTGGGATTTTCGCTTGACTTAACTATTTGATTTGTGACTATCATTTCTTAAATCAATGAAAGGGGGTAAAAAAATGGAAGATTTACAGCAAAAAATCATTTTTTTAGTTAGTCAAGTCGACAATGAATGCTACTTAGAATATTTGTATGATCTGATCAAAACGTTATTAAACTGATTTTTAGTAAATTGTGTAGTCAAAAAGCCGGGCAATTAATTTTTGTCCGGCTTTTCCTGCGCATTGGTAACAACTTCCATGATAAAACATTGCAAAATGACACATACTAGCACTATGAAAATATTATTAAACAATATGAGATATGAAAAAAATCTGACATTAGAAGCTTTAGCTGCATTATCGGGCGTAAGCAAAAGTACACTGCATAATATTGAAACACGAAAAACATCTCCAACAGTGGATCAATTAGAAAAAATCGCAAAAGCTCTAAATTGTAGAATAACAGATTTGTTTGAATCTGACTACAAATAATACGAGTTTTCCATAATTCTGGAAAAATGTTCCCAGAACCTACCATTTTTCGACAATATATGCTAGAGTGAATATTGTAATGAAAAGAATCCATCATGCAGGAGGGTAGGGCTAATGGAAAAGATCAAAGAGGAGATTGTTGTCTTGATCAGTGCCATGCAGGATGAAAAATATCTAATGTATGTATATGCACTCATCAGGGAACTTTCGTCAGATAGTAAGTAGCTACCTGATCAAAAAAGCAAAGCCGAGCAGGTCATGATATGCGACCTGTTCCGGCTTATTTTTATTCTATTTAATTTTTATTATTTAATTCTTCAGCTATTTTTTCAAGCACGAGCCAATCCTCGGCAGGGAGGTTAGCTAATACTGATATAAAGCGATTTTTAAAGGAATCACTTTCCTCATTTAAAAGTTGTTTTGTCAATTTTGCAATATCCGTATTTCGATCATTCTTATTAAAAATATCACCATTTCCAGTTCTTAACCATTCCTCGTTTACATTAAATTCTCGGCAAATGGATGTTAAAGCCAAATCAGTAACGGCATTGACACCACATTCCCACTGCCCCACGGTATTGCGTTTAACGCCCAACTGATCAGCAAAGGATTGCTGTGTAAGTCCTAATTTTTTTCTGAGCTGTTTTATACGTTCGTTCATCTTATATGTCCTCCCTATTAACTCAAAGAATACAACGTTGTATGTCAAAAGTCAATATAAATTGCTATTAAAACAACAAAATCTAAAAAAATATGTTGACAAAGGGCTATCTAATGACTTATTATAGCCATATAAACAACAATGTTGTTGGCAAAAAGCCATTCAAATAGCAAAAAAGAGGTGAGCGAAATGCAAAATATAACAACTGGCTTGACTCAACAGGAGCAGGAAATTATCAAAAAATTTGCCGTTCTCATCCCGAAGTTGCCAGAAATCAAAAAATATTATCTTCTTGGCATTGGTGATGGGATGGCTTTGAAAACTGATACCCAAAAAGACAAGGAAACGAAAACAGTATAAAACAGGGTGTCGGATTCCAACACTATCAGGCACAAGGAGATAGGACCTGCTGGGCTATCGGCATAACGGGCGTATACCTTCTCCTTAGATTGTAGCTCCATCGCATCTGAAAAAGGTGCGGTGGGGACTGAGTGAGCATATGCACTCTACTCACATGGTAGCACAACATATGCAGCAAGCATGAGCTGATCATGCAACATTATCAAACCAATCACCGGGCGTATGTAGTCCGGTGAAACGAAAAAATCTATGCAAAACTGCATAGATCAAAATAAAATACGGTGTCGGAATTCGACACCGAAAGGGGTAGAAATATGAATAAAAAACAAAAGAGAGAACAGACCACGCTGCGTCTTCCTGCGGAGTTGAAAAGGCAACTCCAGCAAGAAGCAGCAAGCATGGATTTGAGTTTAAATGCTTATATATTACTAACTATTGATAGAGGTCGTCAATCTTTACATCAATAGGACCATTGGATTTTTCATAGTTTTCCACAAAACTTTTTAATATGTAGACTGCTTCTTGGTTATATGAACGATTTTCTTTTTTTGCAATATGTTTTAGTTTCAAATAAAGTTCGTCCTCCATACGGAGTCCTCGCATTGGAATTGATGATGGCATTATTTCCTCCTTATAATATCTAAGTGATAACACTATGATAGCATACTGTTGAAAAAAAATATACTGGCAGAGTGTTGACAAAGTGTATTCACTTTGATATATTTGTGAGTGTTATCTAAGTGAATACACCTAAAGGAGCAAGCTATGCAAATATTGATTCGAACAAATGATGAAACAAAAAAAATTCTCCAAAAAGAAGCTGGAAACATTGGCATTACATTAAATGCATTGATGTTAGTGATTATAAACGATTGGATTCAAGGTAGAGAAAAAGAACAGAATGTAAAAAAGTGAATAGATTAAATATAGGGGAGGTGATTGGGTGAAAAAGGATGTAAAAATCAAAAGAATCATCTGCGTTCGTGATGCAGATACGGGTGCAATCATTCCGGTTGCTTCACTTAGTAAGGAAAAGCAGGAGGAAGTTGCAAGAAATATTCAAACCGTTAATATCCCGAATGCCTTAGATAAGATCATGGAACCAATGGGGTACAGACGAAGGGGAAAGAAATACTAGTATGTGCTGCGCTATCGGCAATACGGGCACCTACCCCTCATACCCATTTTGAATAGCCGGGGCGGACAAGCCACGGTACAAAAGAAAGAAGGTTGACAGTATGACAAAGACAACAGCAGCGATCAAAGCTTATAAAAAATGCAGAATATGTGGTTTTACAACAACAGATGATAGTATCTGTTCATGTAAAAGATGTAAAAGCTATCTCTATACATATTCTGGTATGTACATTCCAAAGATTGCAAAAAAATAAGAGATGCACAAAAATGCATCTCTTTGATTATACCATGACGCAAAGGACATGAAATAACCAACAACCTAGTACATATTTTATCATGTTTCAGCCTTTGCGTCAAATCGGATTTCCGTTTTGACGCTTTTGGCGTAAGGAGATTCGATTTGATGACTCAACTGGAATATCATTCGTCAGATCCTTTTTTCGTGGTTAGTTGCAAAAAATGTGGTACTCGTTATTGGAGTACCAGACGAAAAAATGCTGTTTGTGCAAAATGTGGTGGTTCTGACACTAAGACATCTGCACCAGAGCATACGATTATTCTGACGGATGGAAAGGAAAAGTAAAAATGAAATTGAAAACGTTCGACTGGAGCAAGGAAGCAAAAGTTCCTTTTATTAAAGATGCGCAAAAAATCATTAAAGCATCCCCTTATAAGGATGTGCTGCGGGTTGGATCAGGCTTTGCGATCAACAAAAAAGGGGAGGCAAAAGTTTCGATCGAACCGATTCAACGAAAAGGTAACAGAGATTTGTGGAAAGAGATCAAAAAATTAGATGGTTTTGTGGATGAAACAGGAAAGATTAGAAAACGTGATCTTTCAGGGCAACAGACACCGCTATGCTATATCGGCAGCTTTGTCTTTTACCTTGCAGATAAAGGATACAAATACTAAGAAAGAAGGTTGAACAACATGAAAACAATATGTATTGCCGGCTTAAAAGGCGGTATTGGAAAAACGACAACGGCAACATCACTGGCGTATCTATTGGCGAATGAGCAGAATAAAAAGGTTTTGCTCGTGGACGCAGACAGTCAGGGAAATGCATCTATGACATTCGGTGTTTTTGATGATGTGGTTTCTGGTATAGTGCCGGTGATGGCACAGGGCATATCGGAGAGTATCATGTCTCCTGCCTTAGAACAGGTGCTTGATGATACAGAGTATACAAAGCTAAAGGATCTGATCAAAAAGTCAGAGTATGGCGTGGATGTTCTGACGGCAAACGGATATTTGGATCTGGTCAATGCATTGCTTACGATTGAAAAGACAAATGACCAGATCTTTATATTAAAAAGCTTTTTGGAAAGTGTGGCAGAGGAATATGACCTTTGTTTGATTGACTGTGGATTAAAGATGGATATTACCGTGATCAATGCGGTGCTTGCATCGGATCTGATCATCAGTCCGATGCGTCTTGGCGGTTATGAGCTGAATGCAAGCGAGATTTTTGACAACCAGATCTTTGATCTTCGGGAGCTTAACCCGGATGTGGAAGTCTATGTTTTGATTACTTGTTTTCAGAAGAGTAAGACAACGACAGCGATCGAAGAAAATCTTCGTGACCGTTATTTTGATGAAATGTTTGACGCGCATATCAGAAACAGCGTGGTTGTGATGGGCAAATCATTTATGGATGGACCGCTTCCGGCTAATTCAAGGAACTCTATCGCGGTTAAGGATTACAGAGCGGTTGCAAATGAGATACTGGAGGTGATCGAATAATGCCTTCAGGATATAGCGCAATACTTAGCTTGAACCGGAAGAGTACAGGAGATACAGCAAGATCAAGCTGTGCGAGGTTTCGGACGAAAGATATTTCTATCAAAAATATATATTCTTCAGATCTGAACTTTTACCCGCAAAAGGGGATTGAGCAAAAGGCGGCAGAGATTCAGGCGGTCGGTCTGCTTTCCAATCTGGTTGTAATGCATGAGCCATGCGATCAGGGCGAGTATAAGCTTGTGTCGGGTGAAAGACGCTGGCGTGCGTTAAGTCTCCTGGTCGAGCAGGGCTATAACGAGTTTGAAAAAGTGACCTGTCAGATCAGAGAGCCAGGCAATGAGCATGAAGAAATGATTGAGTTGATCTTAGCTAACTCTTCCAGACAAAAGGACACATTTACGCTTGCAAAGGAAGAGCAGACGCTAAAAAGGGAGCTGGAGTATATGCGGGATCATGACATGAAGCTGAATGGCTATGATCTCAAAGAAGGTCGGCTTCGTGATGTGATTGCGGACATATTGAATATATCAAAGACAAAAGTAGCAGAGCTAGAAGCAATCTCTAACAGACTGATCCCGGTATGGAAGCTGCAACTGGAAAAAGATGTTTTGTCCTCTTCGGTGGCATACCGGACATCTAAGTTAGAGCCTGCTGATCAATACA
>OGKR01000440.1_pt1 | contig 45305 bp, 78 predicted proteins | sample 1572431 | NCBI WGS metagenome assembly OGKR01 (sample SAMEA2582079, study PRJEB24529) | metagenome | biome: Human gut stool | place: China | collected 2011 | reverse complement strand
CTATCGAAGCAATCAAGGATCACGGTTATGAGAACGCTGTTCAGATGACTGATGACGAATTCCTTTTCCAGCTTCAGACCAACGTAACTGAAAGATTTTATAAATATCTGAAAACAGGTACTCTCTCATTTACTGAGACTACTTTCCAGATGGCTTTAGCAATGGCGAAAGGGCGGGTAGAAAACAAATTCAAGCAGATGCACAGAAATGTGACTGGCGTTGTTGGATTTGTGAACATCCTGGATGTGTATGAGTATATCGGTGCAGCTGATATCACTATTCAGAACCAGTTCGGCTTCCAGTATATGAAAGACTTCCTGGGATTTAATACAATTTTCCTGTTATCTGACAGCGAAATTCCAAGAGGAACAGTTATCGCAACACCTGTTGAGAATATCGTTTTGTACTATGTAGACCCGAATGAATCTGACTTTGCAAGAGCAGGCCTTGTATACACTGTATCTGGAGAGACAAATCTGATCGGATTCCATACACAGGGCAACTACCACACAGCAGTGTCAGAAGCATTCGCAATCATGGGACTTACACTTTTTGCAGAGTACATTGACGCTATTGCCGTTGGAACCATCAACACAACACAGACACTTGGAACCCTCACCGTAAACTCTGCAGCAGGAAGTAAGAGCGGAGATACAAAAGTGACTGTTACTCCGGAAAAAGTAAGCGCAGGAAATGTATATAAGTACAAAGTCGCATCTTCTGAGACAGCCGTAGACTACGGGCAGAATGTGAAGAACTGGAGCGCGTGGGATGGCGAATCTGACATTACCGCAGCAACAGGACAGGTGATCACAGTGGTTGAATGTGACAGCACCTATAAGGCACTTAGTGCTGGGCATGCGACTGTAACAGCAAAATGATGATCGCAGGAGGTAACTGGCATGGCTTATGCAGATTATGAATTTTACACAACTTCATATTTCGGTTCAGTTGTGCCAGAAACCGACTTTCCACGACTGGCAGAAAGAGCCAGTGAATTTGTGGACACAATGACGTTTGATAGGTTGGTGGACGGACTGCCAACAAACGAACGCTCACAGAAGCGTATCAAAAAGGCGGTCTGTTCATTGGCTGAACTTATGTATCAGCTGGAACTTGCAGAAAAAAATGCAACTTCATACGCCACCATGAACGGATCCTCTGTATCAACCAGACCTGGTGAATATGGTTTAATGACAGATGGTGATGGAAACATTCAGCTAGTAAGAGGGGTGTCGGCAGAAAATAGCAAGGTAAATGCTCAACTTGTATCAGACGCAAGTGGTAATGTTCAATTGATAAACATCAAGGAAGATTCTGGTGATAAAAACACCGGAATCGTAACATCTATAAGTTCTGGCAGTGAATCCATTTCCTACGCCACGCCTCAGCAGATTGGAGCAAGTGCAAAGGAATGGAGTGCAGTGTATGCCGCTGCCGGGGACGTACAGAAAACGAACGACTTACTTCTTAAGACAGCTTTACCGCTTCTGATGGGAGTAAGGACGGATGATGGAATACCAGTTTTTTATGCGGGGGTGTGAATATGAAATGCAGACAATGCGGGAAAGAACTCAAACCACATTGGAGTACAGATATTTGTCTTGAGTGCTCAAGAGAAAATATGAAAAAGATATTTAGAGAAAACCCCGAAGTAAAACAGGCATTCCATGAAACTATTGAAGAACTTAAAAAGCCTGAAAACATTTCGAAAATGGCTAAAAATACTGCCAGTTTTATGAGTGCTATTCAGGCATTAAGGAGTGATAAATAATGGATATTTCAACATTAGGCTCATGTGTAGCAATCGTTATGATTTGCTACATCGTAGGAATGGGCTGCAAAGCATCAAAAAGAATCTCTGATGAATGGATTCCGGTGATCATGGCGGTTATTGGTGGAATTCTCGGAGCAGTCGGGATGGGAATTATCCCGGATTTCCCGGCAACGGATTATATCACGGCGGTTGCAGTCGGTATGTTTAACGGATTGTCGGCTACTGGTGTGAATCAGATTATTAAGCAGACAGTGCAGAAAGAGTGATTTTATGGGTGGACGTGGTGGAAGTAGCGGAATGATAAAAACGCAATCTCTTGATGAATATTTGGGAGAACGTGGTTTGTCTTCTCCCATAAGTGATTACATGATTGATAAAATGCGAATCCCACACGGAATGACGTCTCGGCAGAACAAGCAATTTCTAAAAGATGCTGAAAAAGCGAGAAATGATTATTCTAATAAAAGAAACGCCGCTATAAAAGAATACAATTCAAAAATAGCGGCAGGAACGATAAAAGCCCCCGGGAAATACGATAAGCTTATCAAGACTGCAAGGGGCCACGAAGATAACCCATCAGTTCAGGCGGCACGTAGAGTATTGAAGAAACGAGGAATCAACTGGAAAACGGGGAAGAAATTATAATATGGCAGACAAATTAACCAGTATAGATTACGAAAACTTAAACCGCCGCATTTTTAACGGCGTTGGTGAATACGGTATACCACAGATAGAACCGGAATTATTCGAGGGCAACTTCGAGTTTGTCGGATTCAATTATGCCAGAGGTAAATGCAGTAATCCAGAAGAGAAAGTTGTTCATTTCTTCTTAGATGATTACCAATTCGGTGCACTATGTAGAAATCCAGACAGATATGCGGATAAACTGAGCAAGTTCCGGTACATTCTAACACCAGATTTCAGCACTTACACTGACTTCCCTAAAGCTATCCAGATATACAACCATTACCGCAAGCACTGGATAGGTGCATATCTGCAAGAATATGGTTGCCGTGTGATTCCAACAATCTCATGGAGTACACCGGATTCTTACGATTGGTGTTTCGATGGGGAGCCAGAGGGTGGAACAGTTGCAGTATCTTCTGTTGGTTGCATGAATGGAAAGAAAAAGAAGGAACTGTTTCTTTCTGGTTACAATGCCATGATTGAGAAGTTGCACCCAGAAAGCATTATCTTTTACGGGAAAATGCCGGAAGAGTGTAAAGGCAATATTGTCCGAATAAAATCATTCTCTGATAGATTTTCAAAAGCAATATGTGAAGGATAGGAGGGTATCATGTACGAAAAAACGGTGACGATTTTTGATTATTATGAATCAGCCACGACAGGAGATGCGTACTGGTATCCTCATGTTTTATCCGGCGTTGACCTCATTACTGACAAAGGAGCAATCCTCAAGAAGTACGGACCAGATGCAACTGACAACGCACAGTTGCACATCCGATATACCGTCCAGAACGGCGATATAACCATTACTGATAAAGACGGCAAGATTCTCCCATATGTGCCGCCTAAAGAGTGGAAACATCAGATTAACAACGCTCTGGAAGATACTATCACATTTTCGGACGAATCATTCTTCTGGGAGGGTGAATGGACTGGCGGAACGGTAATTGACAGTGATTATCGGAGCGGATTTTATCAATACATGAACCAGAACAAGGACAATGTATTTAAAATCACCAGTGTGGGCGGACCGTATACACTGATACCACATTTTGAAATATTAGGAAAGTAGGATGCAATATGGCGGATAACAAACCGATCGGAAAGGATGCAGAGGGATACGAGATTCTAACAGAAGCCATGAAAGCACTTCTGAATCAGTATCCTGGGTTGTATGAAAATGAAACAATCAAATACGAAGAACTGGGAACTGATAGCGGTATCTCATTCTTTGCGGATACAGGAGCATTAATCTATTCAGAAAAAGAGGATGTATGCGGAATGATGCACCAGGTGTGCCAGTATCCGTTTATCGTGGTATATCGTACCGCTTCCGAAAAAGAACGACAGAAGCTCTCTGTTCAGAAGTTCCTTGATAACCTTGGAAAGTGGATTTGCCGTGAACCAGTCACAGTAGATGGCGCTGAGACGCGCTTATCCGCTTTTCCAGAGCTTTCCAGAGGACGAGTGATAAAACGAATCACCAGGGATAATTCTTACGGTACAGAGCCACAGGAGAACGGTGTACAGGACTGGTTGCTCCCGATCACAGTCAAATACGAATATGACTGGGAAAAATGGTGATTGCATCACTTAAATATAACAATTAACCGGCTATCAATCGGAGATAGTCGCTAACCTACACAGCCTTTTAAGAGTTATAGGCAGAAAGGACATTTCTATGGCAGCAGTTACAGGAAAGATTGATCGTAAATACATGGCTCATTTTATCGATGCGGGTTCCCTTTGTGGAGGACTGACACCGAAATATGAACGTCTTGGAAAAGATCTGGAAGAGTACAATATAGAACTTAATCCAGATACTGAAACTTCTAAAAATATTCTTGGAGAATCCACATTTAAGCACAACGGATACGAGGTTTCTTCTGATGCAGATCCATTCTATGCGGATACCACATCGGATTTATTCGGAGCATTGCAGAAAATTGTAGACAACCGTTACCAGGACGACAATCTCAAAACAAAAGCAGTTGAAGTCCATCTTTGGACGGAAGCAACCACAGGAAAATACGAAGCATATCAACAGGATTGCTATGTCGTGCCGACCTCCTACGGCGGTGATACATCAGGCTATCAGATCCCATTTGCCGTGAACTACGTTGGTGAACGAGTAAAAGGAAAATTTGATATCTCTTCCAAAGCATTCACAGCTGATGAAAAATAATTCCAAGGAGGATATGCTAAATGGCAAGAATAATTAACACCAAAATTGATGATGGAATTCTCATTTTTACATTTACGAACAACAAAAATGAAGTTTTTTCTTCTTTCAAGCTCAATCCGACCGATATCAATGTAGCGGCACGTGCAGAGGAACTGGCAGAGTACTTCGAGCAGCTCAAAGATTCTATTCAGAAAGTCACATCCGGTAAGGAGATGGCAGAGCTGAATAGACAGATCGAAGACAAAATTAACTATCTGCTCGGATATGAAGCATCCAAAGATCTATTCAAAGAACCAATGACAGCGACCACTGTTTTGGGCAATGGTCAGGTGTTTGCCTATATCGTACTTGATAAGATCACAGATGCAATCGCACCGGAAATCGAAAAGAGAAAAAAGAAAATGCAGGCAGCAGTTAACAAGTATACGGAGAAATATGAAAAATGACCGCCTATGAGCTTCCCACCTCACTGAACATAAGTGGGGTGGATTTTTCTATTAGAACAGATTTTCGTGCGATTATTGATATACTTATTGCTCAGAACGATCCAGAGCTGGATGAACAGGCAAAAGCTATTGTTATGCTGAAAATTCTGTATATAGACTGGCAAGATTTACCAGAGAAACATCTTGCAGAAGCGTGTCAAAAAGCTTGTGAGTTTATCGATTGTGGACAAGCTGACGATGATCCGAATAAGCCAAAACCTCGTTTGATGGACTGGGAACAGGATGGAGATATGATTGTTCCAGCCGTGAATAAGGCTGCCGGCAAAGAAATCAGGGCGATACCTTATATGCACTGGTGGACGTTCTTCGGATATTTCATGGAATCTGGTGAATGCCTGTTCAACACGGTTGTTGGAATCCGGTCAAAAAAAGCAAAGGGTGAGCGCCTGGATAAATGGGAAAAGAAATTCTATCAGGAAAACAAGAATATTATTGACATAAAAACACGTCTCAGCGAAGAAGAGCAAGCGTACAAGGATGCGCTGAATGAGATGTTGAACCTCAAATAGTTAGGAGGTGGAATAAATGGCCGCTGATGGTTCAATTATTATTGATACCAAACTTGATACATCTGGAATTGATAACGGCGTATCAAGGATTAAGCAGTCATTCAATAATCTTGGAAGCGCAGTAAAGAAAATAGGAATACTTATCGGAAGCGTATTTGCAGTTGGTAAACTGGTACAGTTTGGTAAAGAATGCATTGAGTTGGGGTCTGACCTTGCTGAAGTGCAGAACGTGGTTGATGTTACATTTACAACCATGTCGGACAAGGTAAACGAATTTGCAAAAAACGCTATGACATCTGCCGGACTGTCTGAAACTATGGCAAAACAGTATGTTGGTACGTTTGGAGCAATGTCCAAGTCGTTCGGATTTTCAGAAGCACAGGCTTACGATATGTCAACAGCTCTGACACAGCTGACTGGTGATGTAGCATCATTTTATAATATCAGTCAGGACTTGGCTTACATCAAGCTGAAATCCGTATTTACTGGAGAGACTGAGACACTGAAAGACCTCGGCGTAGTAATAACCCAGTCAGCACTTGATCAATATGCACTTGCAAATGGATACGGCAAGACCACATCTGCAATGACAGAGCAAGAGAAAGTAGCTCTCAGGCTTAAATTCGTGCAGGATAAGTTGTCTGCGGCATCTGGAGACTTTATCCGTACATCTGATTCATGGGCCAACCAGGTGCGGGTTATGCAGTTACAGATGCAATCTCTAAAAGCAACAATCGGACAGGGATTAATTAATATATTCACTCCGGTTATTAAAGCTATTAACATCTTGCTTGGAAAACTGGCAACATTGGCAAATGCTTTTAAATCTTTTACAGAGCTGATTACTGGAAAAAAATCATCTGGAGCAACTGGTGTAACTAGTGCCGGAATTGCTGGAGCTAACATTGCGGAAACCGCCGATGGATACGCAGACGCAGCGGATAATGCTGAAAAACTTGCTGATGCTACCAAAGATACTGCAAAAGAAACAAAAAAGGCTAAGAAGGAATCAAAAGATTATCTTTCTACTCTTGATGAAATCCATAAGGTTTCTCCAGATGATGAAAGCACTTCCTCTTCTCCATCTGGCGGTACCGCATCAGGAGCAGGATTACAAAGCATTGGAGGTGTAGATTATGGAAATTTAGCAGATGGAGAAAATGCATTGGATAAAATCAGTGAATCTGCTAAAAAACTTGCCGACCTTCTCAAAAAGCTTTGGAAACCATTTAGAGATGCATGGAAGAAAGAGGGTAAGAAAACCATTGATTCCGCAAAGTTTGCTTTTTCTAGTCTCGGAACACTTGTTAAGAGTGTAGGAAAAAGCATTGTTGAGGTTTGGACGAATGGCACAGGCACAAAGATGCTTGAAACCATGCTGCGCATTGCCCAGAATGTGTTGAAAACAATAGGGGATATTGCATCAGGATTCGCAGATGCCTGGAGCAAGAATAATGTTGGAACACAAATCATCCAAAACATTGCGAACGCACTTCTGACAGTGATGCAGTTTGTCGAAAGGATTGCAGCGGATACAGCAACATGGGCGGCGAATCTTGACTTTTATCCGTTGCTGGAATCTATCAGCAATCTTACAACTGCACTTGCACCAATTATAGAATCCATTGGAAATGTACTGGAATGGATTTATAGGAACATCGTTCTTCCAATGCTTAAATGGGTAATCGAAATAGGCATTCCAACAATAATTAACATGGTTTCTACTATGGTAAATTTCTTTGCGGAAAATCAGCCTATAATAGAAGCTTTTGGTGCAATTCTTGTTGGAGCGTTTGCGGCAACAAGAATATCATTGTTGATTAAAGTAATAACTACAAGTATATCGGGACTTATAGGATTTATAACAGGAGCGGGCGGATTAATTCCGGCATTGAAATCCATTGTTCTTATGCTTGGAGGACCGGTGACACTTGCAATTGCTGCTGTTATAGCTGCTGGAATATTACTGTGGAAAAACTGGGACACCGTAAAAAAAGCTGCAAGAAAATTAGCTGATTATGTTGTTGATAAAACAAAAGCTATGGCAGAGGGTGCAGTTGCAAAATTCAAGGATTTGAAGGAAAAAGGAATTAGATTCCTTGGAATTCTTAGGGATGAAGCAAAAAAAATATGGAACAAGATATTAACTACGACAGGAGAATTTGCTGGAAAAATAAGAGATGGTGCTGTACTAGCATACACAGGATTGAAAGAAAAAGCTATTTCTGTTCTTGAAAATGCTAGAAATAAAATGTACGGAATCTGGCAGAGTATAAAAAATACCGCACAAGAAGCTTGGGAAAACTTATCTTCTTTTGTGCCAAACAAAGTTGAAGAAATCAGGACGGCTATCGTAGATAAATTTGTAGATGCGAAAAATACGGTCGTAGACGCATTTTATGGAATTCGAGATACAATTCGAGAAGTTTTGAACAAAGTTATAGGACTTGCGAATGGTGCCATAAGAACTGTAAATGGTGCAATAGGTGGAATTGAATCAGCGTTTACATTCGGACCGTGGGAAGTTCCTACTCCTTTTGGAAAGAAGAAAATTGGATTTAGGGCAACCTTTCCTCGTGTGTCCACAATTCCATATCTTGCAAAAGGTGCCGTTATTCCACCTAGATCTGAATTTTTGGCTATGCTTGGAGATCAGAAGCAGGGAAATAACCTTGAGGCTCCTGAAGGACTTATCCGGGAGATTATTAATGATGCACTTGCAAGAAATTCAAGAGGTGGAGACACAAGGCTAACTGTAATCCTAGATCGTAGAGTATTATTTGATGAATTTATTAAAGAAGCAAAACAGCGAAGAGATACAAGTGGAAGAAACCCACTTGAATTAATATAAGGAGTATTGCTATGGCTGAAAAAGAAAAAATAAAAATGAATAACATAATCATCTGGCAGCCAGAAAAAGATATGGCATATTCCTTTGAAACGCAGTATTCATCTGGAAGTAAGCGCACACAATATGGAGCCGGAAAGTTTATTCCGCTTTTTACGGTTGAGCAATATGGATACACTGGAAAAAATATTCCAATTAACGAAGCAACCAAAATTATTAGGATCATAGCAAAAGGACATAATTTTACACTACATCATTTTTCAATTTATCATGGTGAATGGAGAAATGATCCATTTTACGTAGCAAAATCACAAGATATAAAAATCGGAGAATTATCCGATGATAGAAAATATCTTTCAGAATTATCATTTAACATGACGGGGGTGAATCCACTTGATTAATGTTTCAAAGGCATTCAAAGATGCACTTGCAGAGGGCGAAAAACTATATGAAGTAGTGGATATCACCTTTGCGGATGGAAGAAAAAAGACCTTGGACAGTGAAATCCTGGTAGGTGGAGGAACCTTCACGGACTGCGCAGAAAGCAGCAGCTTTCCGATTGGAACCACAATATGTAAGTCAATGACACTGAGCCTGGATAACACAGAGGACCAGTGGAAGGATTACTACTTTTACAAAGCAAAATTAACCGCCTACCTCAAAATGCAAGTAACTGATAGTGTTGTGGAAACCATAAAAAAGGGAACATACACCATTACAACTCCGGAACAGTACGGTGAAGTCCTTGAATTCACCGCACTGGATGATATGTACAAAGCCAATGCATCTTATACAAGCAACCTGGTGCTTCCACAGCCGGCTTTTACATTGCTTAGGGATGCCTGCGCAACTATTGGAATCTCTATGGGATTTTCATCTATGGAACATGGGAACGTGGTGATCAACAGCATTCCGGATGGAATTACTTTCCGGCAGCTGATCGGCTGGATAGCTATGTTGGATTCGGCTAATGCGAGGTTGGATGTAAATGGTAATTTACAGTTGATCAAATGGGATTTCGATTCAGTATCAGTAGATTACGGAGCCACAGTCGGGGCTGATGGATATCTTGTATTTGGAGGCGGATCAAGCGCAGATTCCAACGGATTCATCTCTCCAAATGCTGGAAATTGGTACTTAGATAGCGAGGGCTTCCTGACACTCCGAGAAGGAGTTGGAAACCCTCCAAGATTAAGGGATTATGTATCATTCCCTACACTTTCCAGTGATGATATCGTAATCACCGGAATCAAGGTGAAAAATACGGAATCAGATGCCATGTACGGAAAAGATGGGTACGTCCTGGAATTGGAGAATGATTTGCTTAGTGATGCCGATCTTGGAACTGTAGCCGGATGGATTGGGGACAACCTGATTGGAAAGGCATTCAGGAGCTTGGAAGGAGATCTTGCATATAATCCGATATCAGAATTTGGGGATATGGCTTTCACCTATGATCGAAGGGAGAATAAATATATTACTCCGATCACAGACATAACAAGCAGCCTTAATTCCACTACAACTGTAAAAACCCAGGCAGAGGATCCCATCCGGGGAGAAAGTAAGTTCCTTTCCAACACAGAAAAAACGATTCAAATTGCGAAGAATCTTGTTAATATAGAAAAAAATGAACGGCAGCAGGCGGTAAAAAAGCTGGAGACAGCATTACAGAACTCATCAGGCCTGTACGAATCAAATGTAGAGCTTGAAGATGGAAGCATCATCACATATCTGCACGATAAGCCGACTTTGAAAGAATCAAGAACGGTAATAAAGATCACAGCAAGTGGAATAGGAGTATCCAATGATGGGGGAGAAACTTATCCATATGGATTTATTTTTGATGGGACCACGATAACCAGGCTTTTATATGCAGAAGGTATCAATGCTTATTATGTAAACTCAGGAGCATTCACAGTAATTGATGCAGATGGAAAGATAATCTTCCAGGCAGATATGGACACCAAAAAAGTATATATGGACGGATCCGTTCAAATAGGTGGCGGAAAAACAATTAAAGATATTCAGGATGCTGCAGAAAATGCCATGCAGGCAGCAGCTTTGGCCAAGAATATGACTCTTCAGCTGAGCAACGAATATCAGGGAATTACAGTTGATTCAAACGGAAATTACGGAACCTTCCCAACCGGTGTAACCACAAAGGCAGCAGTAATGTACGGAACCAAGGATATAACCTCAGAATGTACTTACACCATTTCAACATCAAACAGTATAACCGGATCCTGGAACTCATCAACCAAAACCTACACCGTAACAGATTTAACAGCCGACTCCGGATGGGTGGATGTAAAAGCCACATACATAAGCACATTATCTGTTACTAAAAGATTCTCGGTTTCCAAGATTTATGCAGGAAAAAAGGGAGAGCAGGGAGAAGCTGGACGAACGTACTTCATAGAGCTTTCTGCCAACATATTGAAACGTGGGCAGAATAAGATTGTATCCCCTACAACAGTAGAGGGCCGTGCATATTACAGAGACGGATCCAGCGCAGAGAGAACTGCATATGCCGGACGATGGAAGATTGAAACATCAACTAACGGAACTGATTTCAAATCCCTCAGTTACTCTACTGAAGATGAAACAAAAAGGAGTTGCCTGGTAAGCCTACTGGGAGAAAGCATCATTTCGGTACGCTTCACCTTATATGCAGCCGGCGGCACCACTACCCCATTAGATACCCAAACCATCCCGATCCTGATTGATGTAGCCGCCCTCACACATGAGCAGATCTTCAATCTTCTCACAGATGATGGAGCAATTAAAGGAATCTACAAAGAAGGAAATCAGTTATATATATCATTCACATACGCAAAAGGTGGCACGCTGAAGCTTGGAGGCCCGAATAATGGATATGGAATCTTTGAAGTGTACGATGCCAGCGGAAATCTTATTACACAAATTAATAACTCTGTTGGATTCAAAAATATAAAAGGAGAAGAATGGTTTCAAATAAAGGAGTCCGTAGCAACTGCAGGATATGGAGAAGAAACAGATGGATTGCTTGATCTATCGGCACAGTATGAAGATGGAAGAAATGTGGTTTTGGAAGCCATAACAGGGGACTTGGTGCTGAAAATGAAAAATTCTTTTCGACTTGTTGGAATGAAGGCACTTACGGGTGGAAACACGGTGATGTTCAACCCGTATAGTACATTTACGGGATATGCTTCATCTTCATCAAGCCGATATAAGGTTGTTGGAAATCCAGTTGAAGAAAAGGATATAGAAGATCTATATGATATTAAGGTAGTCTGGGCAAAATATAAAGACGAATATCTATCAGAAAAAGATGAGCGTTACGGAAAAGAAATGCCAATGTTCTTGGCCGAAGATATCGATAACAAGTTTTCAATCGCAGCGGACCATGACGATCAAGGCCGCGCCGAAAACTGGAACTACCGAATCATGATTCCATGCATGTTTTCCATGATCAAAAACGATCATAAAAAAATATCATCCATCCAGGCCGAGCTGAAGAATCTGAAATCTGAACTGCAAGATCTGAAGAAACTAATATTGAAAGGAGAATAAAAAATGACTGATACATTTAAAGGAATTGTGACTGCAGACGGAAAAAAAAGACAGCTGCCATATGGAAGTATCTTAGACATACCAACATCAGATCCAAGCTTAACCGTTGAAGGTGGCTTCGCTGATGCCGCCGTAGTTGGCAAAAAAAACAAAAAAACGGATGAAGCAATTGCTTCGCTAAAGGAAGATTTAGTAGTAGAAATTAAATCGAAAAACCTTTTCAATGAAGCCAAATTGCTTCAAAATACTCGCGCAGGAACATTTGATCGTAATGTATCTGGATGTATATCATCCGATTGGATTAATGTTCAAAGTGGTGCTTCATACACAATTAGCAACCCGTCTACTTCGCCGAGTGCTTTCTCTATTGGTTTTGCTGATGATAATGGAAATACGCGTGCATATGATAAAAACCCACAAGTAGGAGGTGCTGTAAACAATGCGACAGTTGTGATTCCTGATGGATTCAGCAAAATCAGATTTGGAGCATTCTCAAAGGATAACGCAAAAAAAATTATTGGCTGCCAGTTGGAAGAAGGAACATTTGCAACTGATTATGTTCCGTTCGTGATAAAAAAACCGAATGATACATTTTTTAGTGAATACAAGTCGGCACATGATGCTATGTACAACGGAAATGGGTATGAAGTTGGAAATATACTTGCGATTAAGAGAATTGAAGATGGAAAGCCAGTAGAATTTGAATATGTAGAGGAAAAGGAATATCAATCTGCTGATAATTCTATGATTACTGAGCACGGTAAAAATCTGTACAACTATAAAAATGATACGTTCGGTAAATATGCAGATGAAACTGGCGGTCAAACATTGAAATTGAGGAGAAGTGAGTTCATACCAGTTGAACCTGATACCGATTATTTTATTACTGGTTCATTAAAAAAAAGTTTTAATATCATTTTTGCAGAGTTCAGTGGGAATACGGCGGATAGTTTAATACAGAGAGCAACCATATTGCTTCCTAACTTAGAAAGCAATATCAACGTAAACGTACGAGGCGTTAAAATTACGACTTATTCTACAACAAAATATATTAGATTTTCTACTACGGCAGTTGAAAATAACGATGCTCTTAAAGATTTAATGATTATAAAGGGTACTTACGGAATTGAGTACGAACCGTATTACGAGTTCGCAAAATATGACCCGTTACATCCGGCTAATCCCTGGCGTGGAAAGAGACTATGGGTAGATGGAGATAGCATTACACATGCCTATACATCCAATTTTTGGCAGTTTAATGTTGCAATGGCACTTGATATGATACTTGATACATCTGTTGTCGGACTTGGAAATGAGGGATATGCAGACGGATGGAAGGGAATCGGAGGGAGTACAATCAGTAATGAAGCTGGGAAAAATGATCCTGAGCATTCTATTGTTTTGCGGTATATGAATTATCCAGATAGTGGCATTGATCTCGTTATAATTGCAGCGGGAACAAACGATTGGGCGCATGGAAATACGCTTTTGGGAGATTTTGACAGCTTAGACAATACAACTTTTAACGGTGCATTAAATATTCTTCTACCAGCACTGAAAGAGAAATATCCAACTATACCTGTAGTAATGATGACACCGATTAAAAGAGGAATTTATAAGGCAGATAATACTCTCGGATTAAAATTAGAGGATTTTGTTGATGCTCTAATAGTAAAATGTAGACAATACAGTATTTACTGTTGTGATATGTATGCGAATTGTCCTATTGATCCCAATATAACGAGTATGCAAAATGTTCTTTTCACACGAACTTCTGCTGATGGTTCAAAAGATCTTGTACATCCAGGCACAGAGGGGCATAAGGTTATGGGAAGAACAGTTACGGGATTTATCCGTAGTATCAGTTAATTCGCTAAAGCAGACTTTAGCGAAGCAATTAATCTTCTGATTGACTATTGGACACCAATAGCATATAATAATCTCACAAGCATTATAGGGGGGTGAGATTAATAAAAGTAGAAAGGAACATCATGATAAACAAAGTCGGCGGAAACGCTGGAAAAGAATCTGTCAATTACAAAGTATCACTTCCAGCTGAAGCCGTCCGAATGATTGGAGTTACGAAAGAAGATCGAAAAGTAATTCTCGAATGTGACGAAGAAAAGATAACAATTAAGAAAGCATGAAAAAGGAGCTGGACTCCCAGTCTACCAAACAAAAAGTCCAACTCCAAGCACCACAAAGGGTACGGTTATATTATAACATAGTACCTTCCCTTTGTGAACCCAAAAGGAGGGTATTTTTATGGATAAGGATCAATTTGTAAATCAATTTATCACCAATCTATACGAAAAGATACCAGAAGAAACTCTTAAGATAGTTAAAAATGAACTTTTCTTATACATAGAAGACTATGATTTGAGCCAAAGGGAAACAGCAGTTGGACAGTACACCGGATATCTTCCGGGATGTTACAAAATATATTTTGTGAGCAGAAAAATAGAAGGATTAAGTGAAAAAACATTGGAACAATACAATCTTTATCTGGACGATTTCTTTTTTGCAGTAAACAAAGGATTTGAAGAAATCACAGCAAATGATATAAGAGTATATCTATATCAGGTACAAAAGCAGCGAAACATAAGTGATCGCACACTTGATAGTCGCAGGGCTGCTATTCATGCATTTTTTACCTGGGCAACTGATGAAGGATATATTGAGAAAAATCCATGTAGATCTATCAAAAAAATTAAATATCAGAGAAAAGAAAGAGAAGGACTTACTTCCATTGAACTGGAAAAAGTAAGAATAGCCTGTAAAACAATCCGGGAAAAAGCCCTTGTGGAGTTTCTATACAGCACAGGGGCGCGAGTAACAGAAGCATGTAATATAAAAATATCAGATGTAAGTTTTGAAAAAGGAGAAGTGACATTATTTGGGAAAGGCAGTAAATATAGAACTTCCTATTTGAGCGCAAAGTCTATCCTATATTTAAAAGAATATCTCAACACAAGAACTGATCAATCTGAATACTTGTTTGTTTCAGAGAGAAAACCACACAATGGACTAAAAAAGGAAGCTATTGAAAGAGTAATCAGGAACCTTGGAAAACGATCTGGAATAGGCAGAGATCTGTTCCCTCATCTCTTCCGCCACACAGTTGCCACAGATATGCTCCGAAAAGATACCCCAATAACAGATGTACAGAGAATGCTAGGCCACGCAAATGTAAACACAACAATGGTGTACGCAAAAACCTGTGATGAGGACGTTAAAAGAAATCATCGTAAGTCTGTGGCTTAAAGTGGGGGATGTAATTTATTTAAAGAGAAGATATCATAGACTTAACAAATATGAAAGGAATGATATAATGAGCAAATTACAGGAATTTCTTAACCTCGGTGATCAGTATGCTGCAGATGGCGGATATCTGGAAAAGAAAAGTAATGCCTATCTGGATGATTTTAAAAAGAATGCAGGATACAATAATTACACCAAATTTGCACGTGATGTAAATTCATGGGGGCAACCAGGATGCCAGGGGCAGCCGTGGTGTGCGGAGTACCAGTTTTGGAAATTGGTTAATGTTTTAGGAATCACAAAAGCCTTACAGATTATGGGCGGAGGTTTTTACAATTGTGTATCAATCACTAATTGGGCTAAGAAAAAAGGTACTTGGCACAATACTCCAAAGGTAGGTGCGCTTGTAATCTTCCGAAATGGCTCCCATGTGGCTGATATTCAGAGTTTTGATAGCTCGAGAATCTATACAAACGAAGGAAATACTTCTAGTGCAGCTGGAGTAGTAGCAAATGGCGGTGCAGTCCGAAATAAGTCCTATTTAATCAGTGATTCTTCCATTGATGGATATGTTTGGATTGATTGGGAAACCTATGAAGATATCACTTCTTGGAAAAAGACAGGAACCAGAGTAGCAACAGTAAATGACTTGTACGTCCGTGAAGCACCGAATGGTTACGTTATGGGTTCAATCAATAAAGGAACTGTTGTTGAAACTGACGGAAAAACAAACGGCAAGTGGACACACGTTAAGGTTGATGGAATCGGTATTGGCTGGATCTGGACTGGATATCTGGCGGAAAAGGCAAATTCCGAATCTTCCACTATCACAGACAAGCAGGATAGGAGCCAGGTTCTCTTTAAAGGAAATGTTGCTGCAACTGTTCTGAATGTTCGTACCTGGGCTGGAACCGAGTATCCAAACATTAAAAAATACCCGAAGCTTAACCAGGGAAATGAAGTAGAGATAATGAATTACACACAGAAAGCAAAGGACGGCACAAGCTGGTTTTATATCCGCATTGCTGGGAAATATTATGGATTCGTGTCAGCTAAATACATCCAGAAAAAGTAAAAATAAACCTCCCGGGGAATACCTGGGAGGTCTTTTTACATGAAGAAATATTGTATTATCTTTTATTTTATACCATTTTAAATTAATTTAATTAGTCACATATTAGTCACAATATATAATCTTACAAACTTGCAAAAACCTTATAAATTCAGTATAATAGCTACATGGACGAAAAAATCAGAATCAACAAATATTTAAGCAATATCAAATTTGTAAAACAGTTAATAAATCTTGTTCTTTCAGTATTTATGCGGGGTTCGAGATATTTCTTATTCCATTTTATTGTGACTAATTGCATATTATAATATTCTGATTAGTCACAATTAGTCACAAACGGAACTTTTATTTTCTCAATCTCTGCGCAGAGTTCTTTCAATGTCCGGTGACCGTAAACAGAGTTTGTAACATCGCCGCCGAATGAATGCCCAAGCATTCTCTTACGGTCATTTTCCATGACTCCATATTTTTCGCACAACATTGAAAACGTGTGCCTGCAATCATGCGGTGTATGCCTTGGATTCCCGATTATTCCTAACTTTTCTAAAGTCGGGCAAAAATAGCTTGTTCTATAATGATTTGTGGTGTAAGGGATTAAACATTCGTAACGGTCAACTCTCTTCTTTACAAATTCATAAATGCATGAATGGATTGGAACAATTCTATTTTTTCCAGAATTTGTTTTTGATCCACCTCGAAAATATTTTTCTTTTAGATTTATTTCTAAATTTACCAATTCATTAATGCGCCAGCCACTATAACACATTATCAAAATCATCTGAACTTCTGGATCCGAAGAATGTTCCCAGAGTGTTTTAAGATTCTCTTCAGTAAAAGGGACTCCATGCTGATCGTCCTCACTTGCGGTAATTCGCAAATACTGGGATTTGTTGTCAGATACGATTTCCGCAAAAATGGCGTACTTGTACATCTGCTTGAATAAATTCAGGATTAATTCAATGCTTGCGTGTTTAAGAGGACAGTTGTCAAGAATTTCCTGCATTTCAGTGGCTTTCAAATCTTCAAAAATTCGTTCATGAATTTTTTTGCAATTTTTAAAGGCAGCAGCGTAATTTTGTTTTGAAGATTTTGAAAGCTTTCCGTTTGAAAACTTCCAGTCCCAGAATTGTTCGTACACCTCTGTAAACGTCAATTTCTTGATTTCCGGGTGTTTATCCTCTACACCCTTAATTGTATTGTAGTCTGCCAATATGCGGCTTAAAAGGGCATCTGCGTCCGTTGTGGGGGCAATCTCCAATTCTCGCTCCATTCCAGGTTGATACGTTCCGGCTTTGTAAGCTGTGAGGACTGCAAAGCCCTTTACATAGTCGTCCACGTAACAAATCGCAGGTGGACGGACAGTTTTGCCAAGCTCATTGACCTTCGCTGGTGGATGTACGGCATAGCAGTTCCTTCTGCCGGCTCCTAAATATCTGATCGTGCCGAAACCTGCTGGTAGATTTGGGTATTTCTTTCTTTTCTTCTTCGCCATTTTATTCCTTCTTTCTTTTTGGTGAGAGTGTAGGTATAAAATAACAGTCGAACAAACTTTCCGGCTTGTACGACTGTCCCGAAGATGATACAATATTCTTCGCCAAAAGATGATATCTCTTCGGAGGTATTCGCCGTCTCTGTGTTGGTAGCACAGGGGCGGTTTTTATTATGCGTTTTTATTTTTTACGAGTGCAATGACTGCCAAAACAACATTGATAAGGCACCAAGTTGCCCAAATATTTAAATCGGAAAAACTGCCGGCTAAAGTGTAACCGAATAGTGTTGCTATTCCAAACAATACTATTAATGCAATGTTTCCACCTTTTCCGCCGTTCCTAGTTGCGATAGAAACAATTCCTCCAGATAAAAGCATGATCGCCACAATGATTCCAGCGGATCCGCTTGCTTCTCCTGATTCACTTAATGTATTTCCAATTCCTACTGCACATGATTGAAAGGAAACCATAAAAAACAAAATAATAGATAAAATACCGGATACCAGTTTCCAAGTTTTCATATTATCATTACCTTTCCAAATTAAACTTCAATTTCAAAAACAGCTGACTGCTTTTCGCTATTTCCATCATAAGTGGAAAAATTAATTTTAAAATTTCCAGGATTATCAACACCTATGCACGCCTGGGCCTGACAAGATGCTCCTACAGGTGTTTCTTGTGGATACATCGAAACATCGCCAGGATAAGAATATCCCATTTTTCCAGTACTATCAACAATTCCATCTTCCAGATTTATATATAACCCATCCAAATAGTCATCTTCATATCCTATATTTTCATAGGTATATGTAACTATGTACACTGCGCCTGGAGTTTTATCACTATATTCGTTACGATCATCAGTAGATGCTACTGAATTAACAGTGATTTTCCATTGTCCCTCAACAATATAAGTTTCTCCAATTTTGTAAGTTTCCTGAGAGGTTGATGTTGTGGATGCCAACGCTTCATTCAATTGTTTCTGAAGCTCATCAATAGTGTTCTGCAGTTCAACAACTTGGTTCTCAAGATCTGCGATTTTATCATCTTTTTCATCAGCATAGACGGATACAGAAGATGATACCGCAAACGCGACTGATAATAATACCGCAAAAATTTTCTTTTTCATATTCATTTCTCCTTAAAGTTTCACTTCAAATATTCTTCCACATTTTCTGCAGCGGAATTTTTGCTTTCCCTTTGGTTTTGTATTTACCAGCGTAAAAGGGTGCAGAGGATTGAGATCAATTGTAGTTTTTTGGTTTCCACTCAAATACTCCACATCCGTACTACCGCAAAGAAACCTTGGACATTTAATTTTCTTTGCCATTTAAATCCCTCCTTACATAGTTTATTTTATCTGATTGTACCACAGAGCAAAACAAAATAAAACATAATATTTCTAAATAAGATATAATAAGCGTGTCGAATTTTCTCGATTTTCGTCTAATATCGTATTAATGTAAGAAAATTTGTGCAAGATTGCGATATTGTATAATTGTTATATTGAGAGTATAATATAAACTACTTTGGGAGGAATTTTATGAAAGGAATAAAAAAGCTGGTTATATTTTTTCTGTTTGGAATAATGCTTCTTACATTTATTGTAAGTGCGCCACTGTGCGATAGCATTGATCCGACAGATTACGAAGTGATTATTAAGGCAAGTGCCAACAATCAATATGTGATACATAATTATACACAGGAGACCATATCTGAAGAAGAAAAGCAGCCATTTGTTGTGAATAAAAGCAACAATATTTCTGCGGAATGTACACGCCATTTCTTTTTCAATCGTTCAAGGCAAAGGGAGGGAGCACTGTTTAAGCAGAGGGCGAGAAGTATGATCCAGTCCGTTCTATATCGCTGAGAAGAGGGTATAATGCAATAAGAGAGAACGAATGTTCTTATTGTGCGATATTGGGAGGGACGGATATATGGATTATAAGAAAGAGATTATTGAGATGGTTGAAAAATGCACGAATAATCATTGGATAGAAGTGATTTATATATTTGTGAAAAGGCTAATCGGATAACATTAAAAAAGACAAGGGTTTGCGCATTGCCCTTGTCTTTCTTTTTACTTATTAGAAATCATGTCAATAAGTTTTTCTAAATTGTCCCATCCCTCATCATCCAATCTGGCTAATGCAGACACGAGACGGTGTCGGAAAGAATCTTCTCCAGATTTCATTACGTCTGCAAGCATGGCAGAAATTTGTTTGTCTTTAATTCCGGGTACAAACATATCTCCGTTTCCAGTTCTGAGCCATTCTTCGTTTACTCCATTATTTGCCAACATTATTACATGCTGGTCTGTTACTTTTCTGCGACCTGATTCAATATCAGAAACACCAGACTTTGTAATTCCAAGAAGTTCTCCGAATTTCTCTTGACTAAGATTCATTGCTTTGCGCAGTTCCTTTATTCTGTCGTTCATAATGCCCTCCTTTCATTTAATACTATACCACCTCTGTGCGGAAATGTAAAGAAGAAAAGTTCGCAAACCGAACAAAAAACTGTTGACAAGGTTCTTTATGCGTGATACTATATACGCATACCGAACAAGGAAGGAGTGAAAACAACGAGCCAAATAAAAAAGTTTTTCCACTGGTATTTTTTTGAGCCAAGGAAAACATTACTGGAATGGTTTATGGGAAAATACCCAAACTTTCCATTACATGTATCAATAGTGTCTTTACTGTTGATAATACTTCGTCCAGAAGTGGAATCTTGTATACGTCATATCCAGCAAATAGGGCAACGATTGATACTACTGTTGGGATTATAAATCTAATTCGTTCTTTACGCTTGATACGAAAATACATTTTGCAATTTCGGTTCACGGCATAAACTCCGTGTTCTCGATCAAGCAGACCTAGGCGGTTTAAATAGTCCAATGTCTGGTATTTAAAGAAACGATTAGATTTGATAATCGGCAATAAGTGGAGAGTTATTCGCTCACTAAGGGATAACTCAATGTTTGAAAAGTCAATATTTTTCATTTTAGTCTCCTCTCACAGGAGAGTATATCACAAGAAAGGAGTGAGTGCATTGTCAGAGAAAGAAAAAAGAATCGTTGAAAAGCTGAAAGATGCAATTCCCAATATGTCAGAGTTTGACAAAGGTTACATTCTTGGAAAGACGGAAAGCTTTTCCGAAAAGAAAGATGATTCTGATAAGGCACAGAAAGAAAGTTCATAAGTTTCTTGAACCAAGGTTACCAGAATAGAAAGGAGCAAATTTTATGAGCAAAAAGAAGAAAAAGAAAAAGGCTTCTAAGATGGTGCGAACATCAAAGAAGCATATTTCCTTAACATGTTTGATTAATAAGAAACCTATTTGCCAGATGGATATTTTTCGTTGAATGCTTCTAATGCGGATTCATAAGCATTTATGTATTCTTCGAAATAATCGACGGTTACATGAGTTTTGCCAGCATCAACTTGAGATTGACGTTTTAAATGGCAAACATCAGTGCAAACTGCAATGGCTAAATCATGTGCGCGTTTTTCATTATCCGTCATTATTACACCTCCTTTCCAAAGGAGATTATATCATAGAATGGAGAAAAATTATATGAATGATACATATAATGTTTTTTATTCTATTTTGGAAGAGCTCCAAGCTATTCACAATATCATGGAGCAGCCAAAAAAACGAGTTTCTAAAAAAGATAAGAAAAGCATCGAAAAACGCATTATTGATAGACCTCTTCTCGAACCTCAAAATTCTATGATGATGAAAAGATGTCATATACAACTGTAATGCCTTATGTGTATTACTATTCGGATTCTTATGAAATAGATATTCGTGATTACAATGAGGAAGAAAAAGAATATGTCACAGCTACTTATTATGTAACTGAGGAAGTATATAACCAATGCGAGATTGGAAGTATTTTCAAATATGAAAAAGGTCGGGATTTTAATGAGATTCCGCATACTCGTGAAGAAGCAGATTCTGATCAGAAGAATGAAAATAGATGATCAGAAAGGAGCGAACATGGACGCAAAACCAATTATTTCAATTGAAAATTCCGGTAACATGACAAGAGTAAAATTCTTGGGAATCGATATTAGCAAGGCATTAACAGATGTTTCATACAGGACTGCGAAATTAAATAATTCGATCATCCTCGATATTAATATTGTCAGTTTAATTGATGTTCTGTGCGAGATCACGCCGGAAGATTTGGAAAAGGCACAGGAAATCCTTGCACCATACAAGGAATCCCGTGCACATCTCAAAGAAATCATTTCATAGAAATTTCGCGAAGAAATTCGTCGGTTAAGGAAACGGTTTCAAGGATATCGGAACTGATGGAAATATATCCTTTAGCTGCAAGTTCTCTAATAGCTATATTCTCGATGGCAGAGAATTGCGTGCTATCAAATGAATTTTGACCTGTTTCTTTATAGTGAGAAATGATTCTCTTTAAAAGATCTTCCTGAATAATATCCATAATATTCTCCTTTCTCAATACTCGGCATGTCGGTGCCTGTAAATACATTATAGGTAGAAGAGAAAGGAAATACAATAGGCGGGAGGGAACTGTATGTTCGAATGTATGGAAAGTAAAAACATTTTAGGACAAATGACAGTTCGAATAAATACAACAACAGAAGACTGGAACAGATTACTTGAAACTGGCCTTTGGGACAAAGTTGTAGATGTACTTAACAATACATCGGAAGAAGGAGAAAAACAGACGGAAGTAAATAAAAAGCCGTAAAAGGAGGAAACAGCATGGAAGTTGAAACCTATGTAGAAAAAACTGCACAGATTCATGATTTTGCGCTTGAAGTGGCGCGGATCTTGGCAGATACAGTAGTTCCGGAATTTTCAAGCGAGCCGATCAATGTCGAGGACGCTGCTAAACTGATCGGAATGAAGCCGGCTCAGGTCCGTGCCGGAATCCAGTACGGATGGTTGCCAATCGGTATTGCTACAAACAATGGGAAAATAATCAAGGGTAAATCTAACCTGAGATTAAACTTTACAATCTTTCCAAGGAAGATCTGGGAAATTACTGGACATATATGGAAAGGAAAGGAAGCATTAGAAAAGTGAAGTGCCCCGGGCGGAGGTGGATCTCCAACCCAGAGCAATGAACCCACTAACCATCACTTAGTGGATACGGTTATATTATAATCCTCTGTCCGCTAAATATCAATATTAAGAGAGGAAAAAATATAACAAAATGAAAGAAAATATGACAAAACAGAATAATGAAAAGATTACATGGGAAGATATCGAGGTTTCCTTGGCATCTGAAATTGTAAGAAAAGCGAAAAGAGAGACAAAAAAGTGGTTCAGTGCATGGCTTTTGACTGCCGCGCTGTTAATCATTACTAATATCTTTTGGTATATTGCTTACAATCTGTAATCTTTTTCTTTTTGGAGGGAAAAGAATGAAATCACCTAGACAGAAAAGAAAGGATATCGTAGTCAGTTCGATTATTGGGATTCTGTTTACTTTTCTACCCTGTTGGATATGGGGAGATGTTGCATCTCAGGTCCTGGGATGCGTAGTATTCGCACTGTTTACATATCTTATGTTACTTTGAAAGGAGAATGGAAATGTGGTGGGAGAAGATTAAAGAAATCATCGACCTTGGATCACGTGTTTATAATGAAACACCAGCATTTTTTTCTATCAGTGTTTGTACAGAATCTGGGATGTGTAATATTTATATCATGGATGAAGGATTTAAAAAGGATACTGCTTTTGATGGACATTACACCATTTTCTTTGATAGCCTGGCCCAGGAAGAATTTAACTGCAGACAGTTTGAAAAAGCTAAAACTCACATGCTTAGACTTCTTGAAGAAGAGGTGAATGCTAATGATGTATGAGACATCAATGCTCAGAATGCTACCTACGCTCACCCTGGCCCAGGTAATCAATGATCTTCTCCGGGAAATGCAGAGTCGAGGAGACAATATCCTTGATTATGAAAATGCGGACATGTACCTGGACAGAATCGAATATCACGCTGGAGACCGAAAGGAAGATGGAAAGATTGTTCCAGGAGAGGGCGACAGATCAGACAACCTGTATTGCTTTTTTAAGGCGGTGTAAACATGGAAGAGCGCATTAATGAAATTGTTAGATTAATCGATACGCAGCTTGCTATTGTGCCAGATAATCCGATAGAGGAATCATACAAGGCAAGAACATTGGCGAGCTACGTACAAGCCTTAAATGGGCTTTTAGCGGCTCAGAAATCGTATAAGGAGGAAAGTATTAGTGAGTGAATTTGAAATCCGTATTCCGGCGAGAAAGAAACAGCCTGCAACTGATAAAGATAACCCGGTCGTGAAAGTATCAACAGGCGCATACAATGCGCTGGTTGAAATCTATAACGAATCGACTTTATCAATGAAAGATATCGCAAGTTTGCTGATCGTTGAGGGCAGCAAGCATGTGGTTTATGACAAGGAGGAATAACAATGGCAACACCAGTATTGATTATTGGAAAATCTGGATCCGGAAAAAGTACTAGTCTTAGAAACTGTCAAAACAAAAACTGGAACCTTATCAGAGTATTAAACAAGCCACTCCCATTCAAGGGGAAAATTGACGGATGGTTTACAGATGATTACCAGCAGGTTATGAAATGCCTAATTGCATCAAAAGCGGATTCTATTGTGATTGATGATGCTGGATATCTTATCACCAACCACTTTATGAGAGGACATGCTTCTGCCGGAAAAGGTAATGCAGTATTTTCACTTTACAATGACATTGGTGATTATTTCTGGAATCTGATTCAGTTCATTGTGACAAAGGTTCCGGAAAGCAAAGTCGTATATCTTATGATGCACGAAGATAAGGATGATTCTGGAGACGTAAAACCAAAGACAATAGGAAAGCTTTTGGATGAAAAAGTTTGCGTAGAGGGCATGTTTACAATAGTTCTCCGCTGCATTGAAGAAAGTGGAAAACATTTATTTGTCACTCAGGCAAGTCAGGGAGCTGTCAGCAAATCACCAATTGGTATGTTTGATTCACTGACCATAGACAATGATCTGGCAGCAGTAGACAAGATTATCAGAGATTATTATGAATTAGGAGGAACAGACAATGCAGAAACCAAATAGTTATGATACAACACAGGCAGCAGGAGAATTTGAACCAATTAAGCTCGGCGGTCACAAGATGGTAATTAAGCAGGTGTCAGAGCGTCAGTCAAAACCAGACGATGAGGGAAAAACTAAAAATATGCTCGTTATTCTGTTTGATTTTGCCGACGGTGACGAGCAGGCAGGTTACTTTATGAAGCAGTTTGAGAACGATATTCGTCCAGACAAGAAATATCCGAATGCCGGTACTAACTATATGATTATTGATGAAAACGTTGATTATGGCGTTCGCAATCTCAAGACTTTTATTACTTGCGTGGAAAAATCCAACCCTGGATTTTCCGTTAAATGGGGTGACAATTTCGGGCAGCAGTTCAAGAGTAAACTGATCGGCGGTGTCTTTGGGGTTGAAAAAGACTGGTACGATAACAGAGAAATTAATCGTCACAAACTCGCCCGATTCCGTAGTATTGAAGGAATAAATGATGCTGATATTCCAAAAGAACGTACCACAAGGGCCTATGACGATCATCTGAAAGAAGAAGCTATCATGGGGGCGAATCCGGCAGGTACAGACTTTATGAGTATTCCAGATGGAATTGACGAAGAACTTCCATTTAATTAAAAGGATGTGTTTTTAATGGTTATACAAGTGGACACAAGGGAACATAAATCAGAATGGGAACGGATTCAGAGTCAGTTTGATAGCCTTGGAGTGCAGTATTTTCGCTCGAAACTGTATTGCGGTGATTATCAATCGCTGGACAATGCAAAGCTCTGTATTGACCGCAAAAAGGATTTACAAGAGCTATGTGGAAATGTCTGCCAGCAACACGAAAGATTCAAGGCAGAGCTTATCAGGGCCCGTGAAGCAGGTATACAGCTAATTATTCTTTGCGAACATGGGTCAGATATCAAGAGTGTAGGTGACGTGTATTTCTGGGAGAATCCAAGAAAGCACAAAGTTATCTGGAAGACAGTAAACGGTAAAAAGGTTAAGACTGTAATATCGGACAAGGCTGTTGATGGTTGCCAGTTGTACAAATCTCTTTGCACGATCAGAGATAAATACGGCGTCCGATTTGAATTCTGTACAAAAGAAGAGACTGGACGGCGAATCGTGGAGTTACTGACATGACGAAAGAAGAAATTAAGCAGCAGAACAGTATGAGAGATGTCCTGAATAGATATGGCATGGTTCCAAACAGAGCCGGCTTTATACAGTGCCCCTTTCATAGCGGCGACCGTACTGCATCTATGAAAATCTACAAAGACAGCTATTATTGTTTCGGTTGTGGTGCGACAGGAGATATTTTTACTTTCGTTCAGAATATGGATAATTGCGATTTTAAGACAGCTTTTAGCTTGCTCGGAGGAACTTATCAAAAGCCAAATTTCTCTTCCAGAATGGCAATATATCACGCTCAGAAGCAAAAAGAAATGAGAGAGAAAGCAGAACGGAAGAAGAATGAAGAATTGCAGGAATGTTTGTCCGATATTGATTTTTACAGGTCTATTCTTGACAGAGTAAGTCCATTATCAGATGGATGGTGTGAAGCATGGAACAAATTACAGCTTGCATTATATAAACATGGATTTCTAACAGGATTGGAAGAAGGTGATTAAAGAAAATGGAACAGATTAACAAGCTCACATCAGAATCAATTCTGGAAGAAGAAGTGTTTAATGAGATATTCAAGCAAGAAGATGAGATTTACAAGGCACGTTTAACATTGACGCTTCTGGACAGGGCAAAGGAGCTTGGAGTAAAGAAGAAATTTGAGGATCTGTTGAAAGTCTACACAAAAGTACATAGGCAGATCATTGAGAAAGAAAAGCAAGAGAAACCTGTATCCGCATTAAATCAATGGACAAATTTCTCTGATTGCGAATATGACCGGATGAAATGTCTTAACTGGATGGCAGATGATGAGGGAATCAGGATTTCAAATACAAATCCAGGATCGCCGGACATTATAGCTTGTTATCACCCTATTCTTCCAATCGAACGAATGAAGAATCTGGAGACTGGGGAAGAACAGATAAAGTTAATCTATAAGAGGAATAATAAATGGTCCGAGGTTATTGTTCCAAAAACCATGGTTGCATCAGCCAGTAAAATTGTTGGTTTATCAGCGCTTGGTATTTCAGTGACTTCTGAGAATGCGAAGTTTCTTGTGCGGTATCTGTCAGATGTCGAGAATGCAAATGACGATTACATTAATATTCAGTATTCTTCCAGTAAAATCGGGTGGATCAGGGATTATTTTCTTCCCTACGACAAGGACATTGTATTCGATGGAGATATGAGGTTTCGGCAACTGTATGAAAGTATCAGTGTAAGTGGCAGCAGAACAGAGTGGTATGAACATGTAAAAAAGGTTCGTGCTACTGGAAGAATCGAACCGAAAATCATGCTAGCTGCAAGCTTCGCCAGTATTCTGATTAAACTGGTCGGTGCTCTTCCATTCTTTGTGGACTTATGGGGCGAAACCGAGGGTGGTAAGACTGTAACACTTATGCTAGGAGCTTCTGTCTGGGCGAACCCTGGCGAATCCAGATACATAGGAGATTTTAAAACAACCGATGTGGCCCTGGAAGCAAAGTCCGATATGCTTAACAATCTTCCACTAATTCTGGATGATACTTCCAAAGTATCTGCCAAGATCAGGGACAACTTCGAAGGAATTGTATATGACCTGTGTTCTGGAAAAGGAAAGAGCCGTTCCAACAAGGAACTGGGTGTTAACCGGGAGAATCGCTGGCAGAATTGTATCCTTACTAACGGTGAACGTCCACTGGCCGGGTATGTCAGCCAGGGCGGAGCGATTAACCGAATTATTGAGGTTGAGTGCTCTGAAAAGATATTTGATGATCCACAGCTTACCGCAGATACCCTTAAAAAGAACTACGGCTACGCAGGAATTGATTTTGTAAATGTAGTTAAGGAAATGTCCATTGACGATATAAAAGCCATGCAGAAGCATTTTCAGAGCCTTATACAGGACGATGACAAGATGCAGAAGCAAAGCATATCAATGAGCATTATCCTGGCAGCAGATAAAATCGCAACAGATCAGCTGTTTCATGATGGCCAGTACATTGACATTGAGACGGCTAAGAATCTTCTGACAGAGAAAGAAATGGTATCTGAAAACGAACGCGCTTACTGGTTCGTGCTTGATAAGATTGCCATGAACGGAATTAAATTCGATGATAACCCGGATATAAAGACAGAAAGATGGGGAATTATTGACAATGACCCGGTAGAAAAAACGTCAACTGCAATAATTTATAGCGCAGCGTTTGATGATTTATGCAAAATAGGAAGATTCTCCAGAAAAGCATTTTTGTCATGGGCTGTTAAGAAGGGACTTGTGGAAACCGACAGCAGAGGTTATCCGACCAAGGCAAAAAAACTTGACGGAATTGTCACCAAATGTGTGTTCTTGAAAATTGTAAATGAAATTCCGAAAGGATTCGTGAATTGCAATGATAATTTTGAGATTACGGACGATATTGTGTTTGATTGATAGACAATTCGTCCAAAAGGTAACCGGGTAACCTAGGTAACCTTTGATTCTGCATATATATATTTGAGTATTTATATGCACATATTGAGTATAAAAGTTTCCCCATATGAGAAAGTCAGGGTTACTCGGTTACTCGGTTACCTGCCAGTAAAATCAAGGGTTTGCGGATTTTTGAACGGTTACGTTTCGGTTACGGACGGTTACTCAATAAAGAAGGTGGAAAATGAAAGTAGAAGCAAAAGATATTCCTATCATACAAAAGTTTCTAACAGAATACTGGAAAGCTATAAAAGAATTCTATTCAGTAGAGATTACAGATGAATATTCCAAACAAGCTTCTGATAAATTAATTTGGCTTGGGGAGATTAGTGGCATTTGCACGGATAAACACGATAAAAAGTTTATCCAAGATTGCATAAATGCTTTAGAGAATCTCTTAGATTCTAAACAGAGAGAGATGAGGATAAACCAATGAACAAAATGAAGGAGTATGAGCGAGGGAGAGAGGATGGTCTTGATCTGGCACTCAGAATTGTTAGAGATGGCGGTATAGAAGCGCTGGAGAGGGAAATAAAATTCCGAGGGATTACAGGAGTACATACCTCTTTAGCCAGTAAAGACCTGGATAAGGCAGCACAGAAAATCAAAGAAATGACACTTGATACATTTACAATCCTTGGAATTGCCGTTTTGCATGATGATTTCGGATTTGGGCAGAAACGCTGCCAGAAATTCATGGACGGCATGGACAGGGGGGCTGATTATCTGATGGACGATATGGCAACCTGGGAGGATTACAGAAGATCAATTAAAGAGGAGCTGAATCTTGATTTGAGATTCCGAATTAACGATTAAGCGAGGTGCTATTGATGAGGAAATACAATACAGAGCGCAAACATAAAGAGGGACAGGAGATGTATAAAGCGGTATATCATTTTATCCTGAAATATTACCGCAAGCACCACTATATGCCGTCTACAAGAAATATTGCAGATGGATTAGACATTTCAATGGCTACTGCCAGAAAACACTTTAATTTGCTTTTAGACAACGGATTGCTTGTTAGTGAGGATCCGACAGAGCAGAGGGCGTATAGATTGAGTTATTCAAAGGTGGAAACTGGAGCATAAAGAATTGGTCAGAAGATTTGGAGCGTAAATAAATGGTTTATTCCTTGATGAATTAGAACCAGATAGAGGAAATATTAACACAGAAATCATGGAGGACTGCACAATAGCGTGTCAGTTACTTACATGGGGAAAGTGAGGACGCAATGACAGAACAGGAAAAGAAGGAACTTTTAGATGAACTGGAAAAACGTATGGATGAAAAATACAAAGGCTGTCTTACCAGAGAAGACGTCGCAACCACATTAAAAGCACCGAGAGAAAAGTGGTTCAGAGACGAGAATGGGAACGGAAGAAATTCTCTGATGACGGATGCTTTTGATTCATCTATTATCTCATGGCAGGTTTGGGAAACAATCAGAAAATTAACTTGCGTTATATGTGGTAAGCAGTATGTAAGACATCTTGCAAATGTAGAGAATGCGGATGAGATTGCAGAGAAACTTTGCCAGTTTGTCTATGATTTAAAGATGGGATTTAAGAATCAGGAGGACACAAAATGTTAATCAGAAGTCAGGATAAAGGGAAAATGGAATATGAGTAAGTTTGTAGACTTAACAGGAAGACGTTTCGGGAGATTAACAGTAATAAAGCGAAAAAAAACGGACGATACCAATAGAACATATTGGATATGCCAATGTGATTGCGGAAACATAAAAACCGTAGAAGCATACGCGCTCAAAATAGGAAGAACAAAATCGTGCGGTTGTTTAAGCGTTGATATTGCAAGGCAAAAAGCTACAAGACACGGATTAAGGCATACAAGGATATATAACATCTGGCGCAATATGAAATATAGATGCGAGCACAAAGATCACCCACAATATATTGATTATGGCGGTCGTGGAATATCTGTTTGTGAAGAATGGCATGATTTTATGATGTTTTATAAATGGGCAATAGAGAATGGGTATCAAGACAATTTAACGATTGACCGCATTGATAATAATAATGGATATTCGCCTGACAACTGTAGATGGGTGGATGCAAAAATACAAGGAAATAATAAAAGAAATAATTTGATTGTAGAATTCAAAGGAAAGCCAATGACAATTTCTCAAATTTCAGATCTTACTGAAATTAATTATGAAAAATTAAGAAAGGCATTTCATTCTGGCCGTATATATAAAATGTTTAATGAAGAGCCAGAAGATAGTGAGGTGTGAGTATGAGGTATAGAAAAAAACCAGTTGTAATTGACGTGGTACAGTGGACTGGTACAAATCATCGAGAAATGTTCGATTTCCTGACGGACTATCAGTGTACAGACCAGTACATATCGGCAGAAGGTAAGAATTTCTATATTGACCATTGGAAGGTTCCGGGTGGTCTGGTTATTAAAACACTCGAGGGTGAACATCTTGCAAACATTGGTGATTACATCATCAAAGGTGTTCACGGTGAATTTTATCCGTGTAAGCCAGATATATTCAGAGAAACTTATGAGGAGGTGGAAGTATGAAGTATAAATGCGTGAAATCGTTCACGTTAGATACATACGATGGTGATGGATTTTACGTTGACGGATACATGGAAATTGAGGTAGGCGAAGTTTACGAAGTTGGAAATGAAAAAATTATTGATGGAGAAATTCATCTTGACGGAGTAAATGTTAACAGATGGATTGAGATATCTCAAGAAACGTTAGATGAGTATTTTACAGAGGTGGTTGTATGAGCAGAGTACGAACCAGATTAGAACAATACAAAGCCGAGATAGAAGAGAAATCACAGTATAAGCATGGGCTTCCAGGGAGTGCGCTGGATATTGTGAATACTCTTCTGGTGGATGCGGAAGAAGATAGAAAAGAAAATAAACAATGGATTCGTCGGCTTCGAGGAAGTATAAATGGAATTAGAGATATTATATGCAATACTGATGAGATAAAAACTGCAACATACAGGGTTCAGGAATACATGAGAAATCATGGGAGCGATAAAGAATTTATTCAAAACATTAATAACGATTTTGTTCTTGGATTTATGATTTCTCAAAGAATGATGCATGATGATTTCCAGGTTGTATGGGAAGAATATTTGGAATCAAGCGAGAGGTGGAAGCATGAGCCATATTAAAGACAGATTAATTCAATTGAAGAATGAGGTGGAAAACACAGGGAACGGAGCTTATTTCTCGAAAAATAATATCTCAAAAATTGTAGAATTACTTCTTACTGATCTGGAACAGGACGAGAAAGAAAATGGTTGGATTCCGGTAAAATATCATCAGATATCAGAAAAAGAACGTGAAGAAGAATCCATTTCAAGAGACATTATATGCTTGCATTTCAAGAGATATTATATGCTTGACTACAAAATGCCAGATGATGGACAAGAAATATTGGTTACTAATGGAGAAACAACATGGCAAGATACAAGCTTTATTGATTGTGACGGATATTATCTTGATAGCGGTTATGATTGGATTGAGATTACGGCATGGCAGCCGCTTCCGAAACCATACAAGGAGGATTAAACATGGAAATGTCAATTTTCAAAAAGGATGACAAAACTTATACCAGATTCAAGGTAAGACTAAAAGAGTTTAAATATTGGCAGGCTTTGCTTGAGGTAAAATATTGCATTGATACATCAGAGCCGGTCAAGAAAAACAGCAGATACATTTATTTTGAAAAGGAAGGCGACTGGATTAATGGGAAGATGTAAATTATACTGTCCGGACGGCGAAACAGAGTGCTGTATCTGCTGTACTAAACAGGATTCCTGCCAGTGCAGATGTGATGATATGGACGGTTATGAATATGCGGAGGAGTGTGAAGATTATGAGGTTGATTGATGCAGATAAATTGAAGTATGCGATACATTGTGCATATTCTGATGATTTAGAGATTCTTGAAAAGATTGACGAACAGCCGACAGTTTTTGATGTGGACAAGGTTATTGAGCAGTTAAAAGAATTAAAAATGAGATACTTCTTAACAATTGCAAATACGGGCGATGCAGATAAAGATTGTGCTTACGAAAATATTGCAAATACAATTGATAAAGCAATTGAAATCGTGAAAGGTGGTGGAGTTGAATGAGAGAAATTCTTTTTAAGGCAAAGCGGATTGATAATGGTGAATGGGTTAAGGGGTATCTTTTTGACAATGGGTTTGACGGGGAGGAGAAAAAATATTTCATAGGTGGTTTGATTATTGAGAAATACAATGGAACTGCTTGCGATGAGTGGAATATTACAGGAATTGATTTTTGCGAGATTGAACCTGAAACCCTCTGCCAGTTCACGGGGCTTTGCGACAAGAACGGAAATAAGATTTGGGAAAATGACATTGTGACATGTCAGACAAGATACGGTGGCGATATTGGAAAAGTAGTATTCCATAATGGTAAATTCTGCGTCCTGTGGAATAGTACATACCATTATTCTCGGAATGGTAAATGTGAAAACTATTATGATATCAACGCAAAAAACTCAGTCAAGGGAAACGTATTTGACAACCCAGAATTATTACAGGAGGAATCAGATGAGTAAAGGCAAAGATATTTCTACCATGTTTACAAAAGAAGAAAATAAAAATAATGGAAGACTCGGATATGGACTGGCTACCAGAGAAAAAGATACTATCATCAGTCCTGCACAGTACGGAGCATTCTTGCAGAAAAGAGGTAAGAGAAGATGAGTAAATCGGTATTGGTGATTGATACACCAGAGAATTGCGGAAAATGCAAATTTATAAGCGAATTTTGGTGCAGAGCAATGAATGGTAGGAGAGTTCCAAACAATGATATAATCCCCGGTTGGTGTCCATTGAAGCCACTGCCGGAGGAGAAAGAAGAGGAATATTGGAGAAGTGAACTTAGTCTTGCATGGATTCGAGGTTGGAACACTTGTATTAGCAAAATTACAGGAGGCGAAGCAGATGGAGAGACTAACACTTGACGATATGATAAAGGCACTTAAATGCGTTGCCAGCCAGGATACTGTAGGCGATTGCTATGCAGACCACGAAAATTTCATGCATATGCAGAATGACGAGCATAAACGCATTGTCTGTGGAACTGGCGAGGATTTAAGAGATTATATCAGCGGGAATGAAGCGGTTGGTTGCCCGTATTATCAGCAGAAATATGGTTGCTGTTTTGAAGATGGAGATTTATCTTGGCTGAAAGATGCTGCAGAACTTCTGGAAGAACTGAAATCTTACAAAGACTTAGAAGAACAGGGACTACTTGTGAAATTGCCAGCTAATAATAAAGAAATATATATTATCTCTTCCGGATGGACAGTCTGCTCAGAATGCGGTTCAAGATTTGATGAATACAGTTGTAGTGGCTGTGAATACGAGTGCGATAGTAAAAAAGAATATTACGTGTATCCAACTTGTCTTTCGTGTATAGCTGTAAGCACTTATGTTGACCGATTTGGCAAAACAGTATTCCTCACTCGTGAGGAAGCTGAGAAGAAGTTGGAGGAGATGAAGAATGCATAGACATTTATGGACTAAATGCTATCATCACAGAAGAGGGCATATATACAAATGTGTTATTTGTGGAAAATTATGGGGATGAAAGGTAAAAAATGGACGTTAAAGAAGCAAAAGACATCTTATCAGATATGAGAGACCAGCATTTATGTTTCTTGGGAAATTCAGAAATCAAAGATGAATGGCAGAAGAAATATCTAAAAGAAGCATGGGCGTGTGATTCTGGAACAAAGGCTCTTGCCGGATTAATCACAGGGATAAAGATTGATAAAGGTATTATCGCAAATAGCATTCAGCACTATGGAAAAAACAATCAAAGCACGGTCTGCATGGAAGAATGCGCAGAACTTATCCAAGCAATCAGCAAGGCAAAGCGTGGAAAAATCAACCGTGATAACATGATAGAAGAAATTGCAGATGTGTTGATCTGCATCGAAATGCTAAAGCAAATGTACATGATATCCGATGAGAAAATTAATAAGTGGATTGAGAAGAAACAGGCAAGAGAAGAAGAAAGGATGGAAAAGAATGATTGATAGTTTAATAGCATTTACATTCGGAATAATATTCGGGTCATTTGGCACTATTTTCTTGGTTGCACATTTTGGCGGCAAGCGTAAATAGCAATAAAAAGGCGGTGATGATATGCGAACCAGGCAAAAGTCACTTGTTGATTTTGGTGTATATCCAGAGGACATTAACCGCTTAAAGGATATATGCCAGAAAGCTACACCAGAGCAGAGACACGATATTTTACACTGCTGCATAAGCTCTTGCCCGCCAGGGATTGAACTTTTGGTGTACGAATCTATTGTAACAAACAAATCCTATGACCGTATCATGAAGACAAAATACATACCGGCAAAGCGAGATGATTTCTATGCATACAAGCGCAAGGCAATGGCTATGTTTTATGATACTTTAAGAAAACTAAGAGAAATATAATACTACAATTAATATTAAAATGTGGGGACAAATTTTTCTGCCATGTATGGTAATATAGTATATATCTATGACTATATGCCATATATGGCAGTTTTTGTTTGGAGGTGAGAACGTGGGAAAACAGGTAGGAAGACCACCAATATATAAGACGGTGAACGAAATTGAAGAAAAAATTGACACCTATTTCAAAGAATGCGAAGGTGAAATATTAAAAGATGATAATGGAAAAACTGTATTGAATAAATTTGGAAATCCGGTGGTTATTAATCGAAAGCCTCCAACAGTAACTGGTTTAGCTCTCGCATTAGGATTTACAAGCAGATTGGATTTATTAAGATACCAAGGAAAAGAGGAATTTTGTAACACGATAACGCGCGCGAAGAGTATGGTAGAACAGTACGCAGAGGAAAGGCTATTTGATCGTGACGGTTCAAATGGCGCTCAGTTCAGCTTGAGAAATAATTTTAAGGGATGGGATGCTGACAAGAAAAATGATGATTCTGGAGATGGAAAGATTATGATTGTGAATAATATTCCAAGACCGGAGAAACAGGATGGAAAGTAATGCTATCAAACTGAATGAGATTGTAGCACCGGCATTTTACGATGTGTTTTGGGATATTTTAGATGGTAAACACACTTACTATGATCTGTATGGCGGACGCGGATCTACAAAATCATCTTTTGTAGGCAGCATGATTCCGTTTCAGATGATGCAGGATGCGGAGAACGGCTTAATGTCAAATGCTGTAATCTTTCGGAAAGTCGGTAATACGCTCAGAGAATCTGTGTATGAACAGATCGCATGGGGGATTGATGCGCTTGGAGTAAGTGATTTGTGGGCTGACAGTTTAAGTCCTATGCAATATGTGTATAAGCCAACAGGACAAAAGATCATATTCAGAGGACTGGATAAAGCTAAGAAAACAAAGTCCATAAAAGTAAAAAAAGGATATTTCAAGTACCTTTGGTTTGAGGAGCTTGATGAGTTTGCCGGAATTGAAGAAATCCGTACAGTCCAACAGTCTGTACTTCGTGGTGGAAGCAAATTTGAAGTATTTAAGACATTTAATCCACCGATCAGCCGAAGCAACTGGGCGAACGTGTACGTAGAAGAGCCAAGAACTGACAGTTACAGGCACAAGAGCGATTATAGATCAGTTCCTGTTGAATGGCTTGGACAGCAATTTATTGATGATGCGGAGCATTTGAGAAAGACAAATCAGAGAGCTTACGACCATGAATATCTTGGTCTTCCTGTTGGACTTGGCACAAATATTTTCGAACTGTTAGAAATTCGAGAAATTACAGATGAAGAGATTCAGAGCTTTCAAAGCATCTACCAGGGTCAGGACTGGGGGTGGTATCCAGATCCTAAAGCATTTCTTCGTGTAGCTTATGTTCCTAATCAGGAAAAAGTTTTTTTATTAGACGAGCTTGGAGGTTCCAAGATAAGAAACAAGGAAATGGCTAATCAGATAAAGAAAAAAGGATATGATGATTACTCAATCTCTTGCGGAGTTGATGAAGAAGAAAGCATTATTGACTTTCGGGATGCGGGGCTTCCAGCGCGTAGAGCAATAGTCACTCCAGGTAGCCGTAAATATACATTTGAGTGGCTGCAATGTCGAACACTGGTTATTGATCCAGCAAGAACACCGAGAGCATACAAGGAAATTATCAATTATGAGCATGAAGTAGATAGCAATGGAGAAGTGATTGCAGATTATCCAGATGGCAACGATCATTGGATAGATTCTCTCAGATACGCAACCAGTCCATTGTCCATGAGAAGGGGGCACAGTGCATAAAATGTTAGATAGGTACTTTTCAGATAAAATAAATAAATTCTTAAGCATCGGTTTAAAAATATATGGATCATCTGACATTAACGAAATCTTAAAAGTTGTAGAATATGAAGACATTATTGTGCGAGATACTTCTGTAAGATGGATGGATTTTAAAAGGTAGATTAAATGGGACTTATAACAACACTAAAAAGGTGGTTTAACATGATATTCAAAAAACAAGCCGAAGAGGATTTTAATATCCAGGCAGCAGAGTTCCCGGAAATGGAATCACTGATTAATAAATGTGCAAACATATATCGAGGCGTTCCATACTGGTTAGATGATAAAAATAACATCAAGACGATTAATTTTGCTAAATCTGTGTGTTCTGAGACTGCCAGACTTGCAACATTGGCGATCGGCATTCAGATTGATGGTTCTGCAAGGGCAACATGGTTGCAGGAGCAGATTGACAAGGTATACTTCCAGATTCGGCACTGGGTGGAATATGGCTGCGCTTACGGAACCGTGTTCATTAAGCCGAACGGCGAGAGCCTTGACGTATTCACTCCGGCAGATGTGATGATCGTGGATTATGACAATCAAGAAATTAAAGGGATTATATTCAAGGATTCTTATACTGTTGGACGGAAATACTATACACGGCTCGAATATCATCGTTTTGTTGAGACCACTGTGGATGGAGTGACGACCTATCCGTATTATGTTTCTAATAGAGCCTATGTGTCAAAATCCCCTCAGAGCATTGGCGATAAGATTGACCTTAAACAGACTAAATGGGCTGACCTCATGGCAGATACACCGCCGATTCTCAAGGCAAACGGTGAGAAGCTGGACGGGCCGTTGTACGGAGTACTGCGGACACCACAGGCGAACAATGTGGATATCAGTGCACCACTCGGCTTACCGATATTTGCAGAAGCAATTGAAGAGTTGAAAGACCTGGACATTGCATACAGCCGTAATGCAAAAGAAATCCTTGATTCTAAGAGGACTGTTCTGGCAGATGACCGGCTGCTGATGCCAAGTGGCTCGCCTGTTTCCGCTATGACGCCACAGGCAATGGAACACAGATGCTCAGAAATGAGTTTGCCAGATTATGTGAAAAACGTATTCGGACAGGATGAAAAAGAGTTCTATCAGGAAATCAATCCGATTCTAAACACAGATACCCGTATAAGCGGCATAAACGCCATTTTAAGCCAGTTAGGGTACAAGATTGGATTCTCCAACGGATACTTTGTTTTTAACGAATCTAGCGGCATTCAGACGGCTACAGGAGTGGAGGCGGAACAGCAGAGGACAGTACAGTTCGTCAAGGATGTAAGGGATAAGTTGGAATCTTGCTTAGATGAAGTTATTTACGCATTGAACGTTTACGCTGATCTGTACGGGCTTGCACCTGTCGGAGCTTATGAAGTCAATTATGATTTTGGAGACATCCTCTATGTCAGAGAAAACGACCGTGCGAGATGGTGGCAGTATGTGACCACTGGCAAGATTCCGTTCTGGTACTATCTGGTAAAATTTGAAGGATTTAGCGAAGAGGACGCGAAAGCTCTCGCAGAAGAAGCGAATAAGGAAAACAAAGCAAGTGGATTATTTGGGGATGAATAGCCTATGAAGATTAATAATCATGTTGGAAATGTACATATCAAATTCGATACAAAGCGGATTGATGGCAATTTGAAAGAAGCGCAAACGAAACTGAATATGCAGATTGTAGCGGACTGCGAGCCTTATGTACCTTTCCAACAAGGAGCATTGAGAAGTAGCGTAAGATACCCGCAGGGAATTGACGGTGGCGAGATTGAATATAATACTCCTTACGCTCATTATCTGTACACGGGCGAGGTATATGGTCCGAATATTCCGCTCAAGGATGCACAAGGCAATATTATCGGATGGACATCTCCACCTAAAAAATCACCCACAGGGAGAAGATTACAATACCATACAACAGGAACGTCCGATCACTGGTTTGATCGTGCTAAGCAGGAACATCTATCTGATTGGGTGCGGCTTGTAAAAGAAACGGCAGGTGGTAAATAATGCTTCCACCAGAGTATTTCCACGGAAAAGAAAAAAGGATCCTTTCGATCTATCAGAAATTGGAAGATTTTATAATGACGGATATTTCCAGGCGTATTCTCCAGACTGGCAAAATGACTGCCACAGCTGATCGGCTTATCTGGAAACTCACGCAAATGGGAGAAAGCAGAGCTGCCATTGAACAGAAACTGCAGAAGCTTACAAAAATGACACAGCCAGAACTTAGACGGATCCTGCAAAATGCTGTGATGACATCTTGGGATAATGATAAAGATATACTTTTATGGATTGATGAGAATATAAGTCCGCCGTTGGAAAATCCAGAAGTTATAGCGGTGATGGATGCAGAGTTTAAAAAGACATTGGGAGAGCTTAGTAACCTGAGTAGGACTACCATAAATCAATCTCAGCGTGATCTGATTAATCTGCTGGACAAAGCTGAAATTCGTGTTACTTCCGGTGTGCAATCTTACACCTCTGCAATTTGTGATGTGTTGGACAACTATGCCAAAAAAGGAATTATGGTGGATTATCCAACAAGCGGTGCAAAAAGAACCCTTGAAGCAGCTGTGAGGTGCTGCGTGGTAACAAGTATGAACCAGACAGCGGCGCAGATCACTAATCAGTACATTGTGCAGGCAAAGACAAATTACGTCCTCGTATCAGCCCATCTGGGAGCCAGAACAGCACAGAAAGGACAGCCGCCTTGCGGAGATCATTCATCCTGGCAGGGAAAGCCTTACTCAATAGTTGGATCGGAACCGGGATATCCTAATCTTTTGGAAAGCACTGGATATGATATAAGTCCGAAGACCGGACAGGGAACCGTTGTGGATCTGCATGGACTGCATGGATATAACTGCCGTCACTCTCACCAACCATGGGCGAAAGGATTACGGAATCCCTGGGCGGATGAACACAAGATGGATTCTGAAGAAAATAAAAAGATCTATGAAGATACCCAGAAGCAGCGAGCAATGGAGCGTTCTATTAGAGCGACTAAAAGAAAGTTGATAATGAAGAATGAAGAAATCAACTCAGACGATGTACCAGAATCTGAAAAAGAAAAACTAAGATCGGAATATGATCGAATGGCTTTTAAACTGACTGAACAGAATAAGGAGTATAATAAATTCTGCGAGGAAAACAATCTTGCAGCACAATATTACCGAAATAAGGTGGCAGACTTTGGATATAAGCAGCAGTCCAGGGCAAATGCCGGGGCAAAAAGATTTATGAGGGCAAAGTGAGGTAGATATGGAAAGATGGGTATATTTTAATCCGAATCCAGCTGGGAATCGTGTAGGTGACTGTGCTATCCGGGCTATATGTAAGGCGTTAGAACTTGACTGGGAGACGGTATTTACAGGATTAATGGTATATGCTTGCTCACTATCAGATATGCCAAGCGCCAATTATGTATGGGGATCATATTTAGCGAAGCATGGATTTCACAGAAAGCTTGTGGAGCAGTCAGAGAGGTATATTTATACAGTAAATGACTTCTGCGCAGATCATCCGACCGGCACGTACATTCTCTGCATAGACGGCCATGTGGTGACGGTACAAGACGGAAAATATTATGATACATGGGATTCCGGAAATGAAGTCCCGGTATATTACTGGGAAAGGAGCTTATAAAAATGAACATACAGGAATTTATTCAATTTTTTCTTTCAGTCTGCGGAGGAATATCAATTTTTGGAGGGGCAGCAGCTGTAATCCTTAAGTGGATTGCTCCGGCATTCCGACTCAACAAGCGAGTTGAGACACTGGAAGAACATGATAAGCGAGACTACGAAAGTCTTCAAAGGATTGCTGAAAGGGATTCTTTAATTCTTGAAGTACTCTCGACCATGCTGGACAGTCAGATCAGTGGAAACAATGTGGAAGAATTAAAAAAAACAAAACAGAAGCTTACAAATTATCTTGCACAGAATCAGCGTTAATTGAATTAATAAGAGGTATGCTCATGAAATTATATGTGTTCACAAAGAAAGATATAGACAGATTCTTAGTAGAGTGTAATTTTACGCCGGACGAGGAAAGATTGTTTCGGCTGAGATGCAAGGAATATACACTCGAATACTGTGCTGAACAGATGAACGTGAGTATATCCACGGCGAAACGATTGAGCCGGAGAGTAAACAATAAAATAATTAAAGTGTGCTGATACTTTTTAGACACTAATTAGAGCCAGAAACGACCTGTTTCCGGTTCTTTTTTTATGCAAAAATATAATCAGAAAGGCGGTGTATAAAATGGCATTATATAACAATCCTTATCAATATAGTTTCGGCGTTCCAGGACAGATGAACCAGTTCCAACAGCAACCTGTCCAGATGCCAGCTCAACCAGTACAGCAACCACAGCAGAATAATAATGGAATCCTGTGGGTATCTGGCGAAGTAGGCGCAAAATCTTATCTGGTAGCACCTGGAACAAGTGTTTTGCTGATGGACAGTGAAAGCGAAAAGTTCTACATAAAATCCACAGACGTTTCCGGTATGCCACAACCATTACGGACGTTTGAGTATCATGAAGTAGGCTCTCAGATGCCGCCTAAACAGCCTGTTCAGAACATGGACAATAAATATGTCACCAGACAGGAATATGACGATTTAAAGGGCAAATATGAAGCTATCATAAACCGATTAAATTCTTTTTCTGAACCTGTTAGGGCTAATACCGTGCAGGAATCAACGACCAAGGGAGGAAACACAGATGAGTAATCCATTATTCAACGCACTCGGTGGTGGAATGCCACAGGGTAACGGTCCAATGCAGATGATACAGCAGTTTATGCAGTTCAAGCAGAGTTTTAAGGGGGATCCGAAAGCAGAAGTTCAGAAGATGTTACAGTCTGGGAAGATTTCCCAACAGCAACTTAATCAGGTTCAGCAGATGGCAGGGCAGTTTCAAAATCTGCTGAAAAATATGAAATAGTACATTACAATCTGGCCAGATTGATGTAAATACACAAAAAGGAGATTATAACTATGGATGGAAATTTAACAGCATCAGACGTTGCTCTTTTAACCGGGAACAACAGAAATGATGGAATGTTTGGCGGAGATGCCATATTGCCGCTTATCGTACTTTTCTTGCTCGTATTTTTCGGATGGGGAAACAACGGCTGGGGCAATAATGGCAACGGTGGTGGATATACAGCCACGGCAGCTACTCAGGCAGACATTCAGAGAGGATTCGATAACTCCGCAGTAATCAGCAAGCTTGACGGAATCAATAACGGCCTCTGTGATGGATTCTATGCAGTGAACAACGGTATGCTTACCGGATTCAACGGAATTAACACCAACATCATGCAGACTGGCTTTGGAATCCAGCAGGCAATCAATGCTGACACTGTAGCCAATATGCAGAATACAAATGCGCTCCAGGCACAGCTCGCAAACTGCTGCTGTGAAACCAGGGAAGCAATCCAGGGTGTAAACTACAACATGGCACAGAATACCTGTGCATTGCAGAACACCATAAACAGCAACACAAGAGATATCATTGATAACCAGAATACAAACATGAGGGCTATCTTAGATTATCTTTGCAATGAAAAGATTTCTAGCTTGCAAGCTGAAAACAATGACCTTAGACGCGCCGCTTCTCAGGATCGCCAGAGTGCACTGATTACAGCTGAGCTGTCCGCACAGATACAGCGGTTAACCAATACGCTCAATCCGGCACCAATCCCGGCATATCAGGTTCCAAACCCGAACACATATTACGGATGCGGATGCAACACCGGATGCAATTGCTGATAACTTCATATCGAGAGTATCTTTCGATTGATTCGAATGTCGGCTTATGCCGTATTACACAGAGGGGCAGGCTGAGACCTGTCCTTTTGTGATATGAAAGGAGTATTTTTATGGCAGAATTTACAAATGTAGCTGCTCAGACTGTAGCAGCAAATGGAAACGTAGTATTTTCAAACACAGCAGTTAAAGGTTCTAACTGCATTCAGCACAGAGAAGGAAGCGGAATCATCACTCTGAGAGGACTGACTAACCAGTGCAAAGCGAGATTCTTTGTGGATTTTTCTGGCAATATCGCAATTCCAACAGGCGGTACTGTCGGAGCTATTTCTCTGGCTATTGCAATCTCTGGCGAACCGGTTCTTTCTTCTCAGATGATTTCCACGCCGGCAGCAGTAGACCAGTACAACAATGTGTCCTCTGGCATCTATATTGATGTACCTCGTGGATGTTGTGTTAATATCGCAGTAGAAAACACAAGCGAACAGGCTGTTTCTGTTGCGAACGCAAATATTGTCGTGACTAGAGAAGCGTAGGAGGTGCAGTTATGAGAGATATTAAGGATTTATGCACAAGAATAGAGGACGAGCTTTCAAAAATCGCAGACAGCGGGCTGACCACCGGAAATCTGGAAATGACTTATAAGCTCATTGATATGTACAAAGATATCAAGAATACCCAGTACTGGGATAAAAAGGTGGAGTATTACAACGCTGTCCTTGATGAGATGCGAGGCGGATACAATGATGATTACAGCGAACGCGGAAGAAAACGCGATAGCATGGGGAGATACAGTCGTGGTGATGGAAGGATGATGTACCCGGATTATGATCGTGGCAGCTCTTACGATGATGGAAATCATAACTATGGATCCGCAAGAGGAAGCTACATTCGATCTGATGGAAGAGACACATATAACGACTACATGACGCAGAAGCAGAGTTATCGCTCCGGTAAATCTGAAGAGTGCAAAAGAAAAATGCTTGCAGCACTGGAAGAACACCTGGATGAGCTTACCACAGAAATGAGTGATATGTCTAAGGATGCAGAGTGCCGGGAGGAACGTGATCTTGTTAAAAGATACGTTGAAAAACTGAGAAATATGCTTTGATTCTTGCAAATGTGGGGACAACTTTTTTAAAAGAATGTGATATTATAATCTTGCAAGGCGTGGTGAACCTTGTAGGGACTGCTGATTAAAAGTTTTTGCTTTCTTTTACATTTCATGTCCTCCTTTCTTTTTTGTGGATGTGCCCTTAATAGAAACAGATTCGAGCGGAATCTGGAGGTTGAAAAGCGGATGCAATTTCCGGCACATTCATTTACCATCGTGACTGGTGGTAACACCTCCTCGTAAATTAAACAAAATTTCCGCGAAAGTCGGATAGTGGCAGGCATAACACGATAAATACCTTGCTAACCCGGGAATCCGGGTTAATGGAATGTAGCTCAGTTGGAAGAGCGGAGGACGCATAGTCCTTGACGCCGCAGGTTCGAGTCCTGCCTTTCCAATTACCTTGCCAGTGGTCTAACTGGCTTAATCCATTTACCTGCGGCGGCAGGTCAATAAACACGACCAGGAGGATATATATGCAGAAACTTATTGACACATTAAAATCATTTGGAATCGAAATTCCGGAAGACAAAAAGGCAGATGTGAAGAAAGCACTCTCCGAGCATTATAAGAATGCAAAAGAAGTTGAAAAAACTCTGTCAAAAGTCGAGGGAGAGCGCGACAACTGGAAAGAACGTGCTGAGACAGCAGAGGAGACATTAAAGGGCTTTGATGGTATCGACCCGGCAAATGTAAAAACTGAGTTAGAAACCTGGAAGCAGAAAGCGGAAGATGCTGAAAAAGAGTACAATGCAAAAATCTACGATCGTGATTTTTTAGATGCACTCAAAGCAGCACTCGAAGATGTTAAGTTTTCCAGTGAAGCGGCAAAGAAATCCGTAATGGCAGATATCAAGGAAGCAGGATTGAAGCTGAAAGACGGTAAAATCCTTGGACTGAATGACCTGATTGAACAGATGAAACAGTCTGATGCTTCTGCTTTTGTAGATGATTCCCAGCAGCAGGCTCAGCAAAATCAGGCAAGATTTACCACACATGTTGGACAGCAACAGACACCGGGAACCATGACCAGAAAGGAAATTGAAGCAATTAAAGACCCGTCCGAAAGACAGGCTGCAATTGCCCAGAACATCCAGTTATTCCAGTGATTTTTATAACCGACTATACACCAGAGTATAGCCGCTGACCCAATACCTTAACAATTATGGGTAGAAAGGATTTTTTAATGGCAAAAGAAAGACTTATCACATCTGCTGATATTCAGGTGACTGCGCGTGAGATTGATTTCGTCACCAGATTCGAAAGAAACTGGGAGCACTTACGTGAAATCCTGGGTATCATGCGTCCAATCAAAAAGACACCTGGAGCAGTTCTCAAATCCAAATATGCAGAAGGTACATTAGAGAATGGAAACGTTGGTGAGGGTGAGGAAATCCCTTACAGCAAATTCGTTGTAAAAGAAAAGCCTTATGCAGAGATGACTATTGAGAAATATGCAAAGGCTGTATCTATCGAAGCAATCAAGGATCACGGTTATGAGAACGCTGTTCAGATGACTGATGA
>OGKR01000416.1_pt1 | contig 46601 bp, 70 predicted proteins | sample 1572431 | NCBI WGS metagenome assembly OGKR01 (sample SAMEA2582079, study PRJEB24529) | metagenome | biome: Human gut stool | place: China | collected 2011 | reverse complement strand
GTGTAATTCGTATTATGGAAGCTTAAACTATGAACACTGTTCGCGTACAAGTACCAGCCACTAGTGCTAATTGTGGACCTGGTTTTGATTGCTTAGGTTTGGCACTCAATCTATACAATATTTTTAGCTTTACACCTGATGTAAAAGCTACTGAATACACCTATACTTTTGAAGGTTTTGGCGCAGACATTTTACGTGCTGAAGATCCTAAAAAAAATCTTATTGGCTTTGCAATGGATCAAGTTTTTGCTACTGTGCAAGAACCAATTCAATATGGACATATTACGTCTGAAACTTTAATTCCTCCATCTCGTGGGCTCGGTAGTAGTAGTACAGCAATTGTAGGCGGCTTATTATTGGCTAACGCGTTAGTTAAACATCCACTTTCAAAAGAGGAATTATTAGTCATTGCAAACCGTATGGAAGGTCATCCAGATAATGTAGCACCTGCTATTTTCGGTAATTTATGCTGTGCTACAGGCTTAAAAACAAAGGTATTAAATACAGTTATCTCTGTTCCATCTGAATTGCATTTTGCCGTAGTCGTACCTGAGGTTATGGTTTCTACAGAATACGCTCGTTCTGTTTTGCCTAATCATGTACCATTTAAAGAGGCTGTGCAAAATGTGAGCCATGCATCTTTATTTGTAACTAGTTTGATTACACATCAATTAAGCAATTTATCTGTTGCATTAGATGATAATTTACATGTTCCATATCGAAAAACATTGATACCACATTGTGATGCAGCTTTTGAAGCAGCTAAAGCTGCTGGTGCATATGGTGCAACTATTAGTGGATCAGGTTCCACTCTGATTGCCTATGTAGATAAAGCCCACGTACAAGCCGTAGCAGATGCTATGGGTGCTGTATTTACATCTAATGGAATTGAAAATAGAACATATTGCTTAGAAACCGATAGTACAGGAGCATCAATTATTTAGTTTGTGGTATAATTATAGTGTTATAAAAATAAGAGCCTAAACCCAATAATTAAAAGGGTTTAGGCTTTTTTCGTCATACAATCGTCAAAAAAATGTTTAACCAAATATATTGGTGATGTGTTTTGATGCCTTGCGTCGCATTTCATCGCAGTAGTGGATATAGGTATTCATTACAGTATTAACATTATCACCTAACAGGCTTGCGACTGTTTGAATATCAACTCCATTCGCCAGGAGCGTTGTGGCGTAGGTATGACGGAATACATGTATTGATGTATTAGGTATATGCTTTTGAATAAGTGCGTTTAATTGACTTGTACGATTAGTCCTAAAGGGGAATAAGCGTGTATCACCTGGACCGACATTCCATATCAACTCATCGGCTAATACGTTTGGTATTGGAATAGTTCGAATACTGTTCTTACTTTTAGGTACACCGAAGCCGTATCGCTTATCGCCGAGTAATGTCCATTGTTTAGAAATAGATATTGTATTATTGGTGAAATTAATATCGTTCCATGTTAACGCAATAATTTCACCATATCGTGCTCCAGTATAACGAGCGACCATACATAACAAATAAAAGCGTGGGTGAGTTTGTTTTATCGCTTGTAAGAGCGTTTTAAAATCGTCATGACTAATTACATTAACCGACGTTTTATCTTTGCTTCTAAACCGCTTTAAATCAATACAAGGGCTTTTACCTATAAAACCATATGGCGATACAGCATGTTTGAACATAGCTTTTAATAGTACTAAGCATAGATTTTTAGTTGCTACAGATACATTCATTCCGTTTAGTAACTGAACTAGGGTTGAATGTGTAATATCTTTAATCGATACGTTCCATAGTGATTTACAATAAGCATTAATTACATTGTCATAAGTGCGTTTAGTATTAGGCGATAGTTCCTGTTTTTCGTCAATGTACATGTTATACAGTTGAATAAATGTTATGTCCTCGTCGTGCTTAGGTGGTACGACGTTTTTTAATTCCTCGACAATTTGTTGACCGTGTAACTTCGCTTCCCTTTGCGTAGTGAAACCTTGCTTTGACTTCTGCTTCCACTTGTTGCCTAGCTTGTAATTAACAATGACTTGATAGCCTTTGTCTTTCTTTCGAATGGTAAATGAATATTGCATGCTAACCTCTATAAGTAATGGTGATAAAAATCAATATAAGATAGTTCTTCATCGGTTAGCGAATTACAACGAACAGCCTTTTCGATGTTCGTTGCTGTACCTTGTAGGTGAAAGTCGCCGTTAACGATATGCGACAATTCGTGCTTTAACTCTTTTCGCAACTCATCACCAGTTAATGCACGCTGTACAGTTATTATATATACATCATCTTCTTTGGTCGTACTTGCTGCTGCCTTGCCTTTCGGTAGGTCGCAGTGAATAACATTAATAATCACTTGAACACTCTCCCTTGTGTTTATTTGTGTTTTGATTTTAAGTACTCGATGTATCGAACAGCTTCTTCCATGTCTTCCTTTGTCATGTCTTTTGATGCGGAGAATAGTATTTTAGCATGTGGCCTCGTTCGTAAATACTCTGCATATTCGGCAGCCTCCTGGTCGTGATAATACCCTTTCGGTACATTGCTTTCACGACCAGTTATTATGTAGTCTGTTGAAACTCCGTATATATCCGCAAAGCGTTCGATTAAATCAGCACTAGGGGAACGCAAGTCCTTCTCCCACATGGATATAGCAGACTTTGAAACCTGCAGCATGCGTCCAACTTCCTCGCCAGTATACCCAGCGTTCATACGAAGTTCTTTAAGCCGTGTTCCCATAGTTTTCATTTTGTATACCTCCTTTATTCTGATTATATGTAATTGTAAACAAAATGTAAAATCACATTTTGTTAATTTTATAAAAAGTTTACTTGGAAGTTTACAAAATGTATACTATAATACAGTCATAGGGTAGTTAACATATTGTAAACAAAGGAGGGATACAATGAAGCAAGATAAGTTGATTAAACTAAGACATGCGCTAGGGTTTAGTCAACAAGAATTAGCCGATATATTAGGCATTACTAAGGGCGCATATAGTCTAAAGGAGAATGGTAAACGGAACTTTAATCAACAAGAAATCGGAATGATATTTACTAAGTTTAACGAAGTAGATACAAACCTAAATATGCAAGATATTTTTTTACTTTAAAAGTTCACAAAACGTGGAGGGGATAGCATGTTATATAAGCATTGGGAATTTAAACCGCTTGGTGAAGTTCTTAACTATTACAGACGAACAGGATTTATCGTTGTTACTAACTGGGCAAAGACTGAACAAGAATTTCTCAACGATATTAAAAAGTACGAGAAAATCGTTGTAGGTGTACAAAACAGAAATAATCTAAACCCTTTTTATAGTAACGATGATTGTCAACAAATAAGAGAACGCAACCAGGAATATTTACATCGCTTATACACTATTAAATTACGCTTAGGCTTATATGAAAGGACGTACGAATGAAACCGATTGTATACACGGTGAATGAAGTTGCTGAAATGCTACGAGTAACACCTCAAACGGTGTACGAACTAAGAAATAATGGTAAATTGCCGTCAATTAAAAACATCGGAAAGGTGCTATTTAGAGCAACTGACGTAAACGCTTTCATCGGAGTTGATAATGAATATTCACCATACCGATATAAGCAACTAGAAATCGAAAATAAAAAACTCGCCAAAGAAAATGACGAGTTAAAGCAACAAATTAGAAAAGCGACTAGCGAAATGCTGTTAATCATAAATCAAATTTGAAAGGAGGTGAACAGAATGACATACAAAGAAAAAAGAGCGTTACGACGCGAAAACGCACTACCGCAATTCGCCGACATGGTCGAAGGTTTTGTGTTCGGTTCTGTGTTCGTATTTATGGTGGTGAGTATTTTGTCATGGTGGATGACTGGGGAGGTCGTTGTTAAATGGTGAAACGTTGTTACCATTGCGGATATAAATTAACCAATCATGAAACATATAGCATATTCAATACCGCAATAGGTAAGGTCGTTTGTGTTTGTAAAAATTGTCATACGACATATTTACGAATGCGAGCTAAAGAAAGAAAAAGGGCTGCACTTGCTGGAACAAGTACAACCCTAGTCAAATAATTAACTATTTATAGTATATCACAAGGAGATTTAATCATGAATAAAAAAGTTGTAGTAACAGGTTTAGCAATCAGTACATTAGCAGTTAACGTAATGGCAGATACAGTAATTCAAGGCCCAGTAGAGCCAACAGCAGTTGCTCCTATTGCAACTGGTTATAATTCCATGGTCGGTGGCATTAACAGTAAAGCAACTGGTACGAATGGTATTATCTTAGGCCGTGATAACGTTGTTACTGGTGATAATACAACCGTTATTGGTGGTGGTAATAACACAATCGCTAATGGTGAAGCTACTGTTATTGGATATAACAATACTATTCAAGGTACAGACAAAGAAATTACTGTAATCGGTTCTAATAACACTGCAAGCGGTCAAGGTGCGTTCGTTGTGGGTACTCATGCATCCGCAACAGCAATCGACGCAGTAGCATTAGGAAATAACGCTGTAGCAGATAACTCAAACAGCGTAGCTCTTGGTACCAACAGCGTTACAGATAGCGCCGTTGGTGTTGAAGGAATTACTATCAACGGCACAAAACATATCTTTGCCGGAGAGCAACCGGCAAGCGTTGTATCCTTTGGTTCTCTTGAACGTGCTGGTGCTGGTGGTGTTAAACACTACAATAGACAGCTCCAAAACGTGAGTGCCGGCCGTATTGAAGCAGATAGCTTAGATGCAATTAACGGTAGTCAGTTATTCGCAGTTGTTGATGAAGTTGAAACAAACGCAAAGGCGATTAACAACAATAAAACAGCTATTGTTAAAACTCAAAACAATTTAAAAGACCTAGCCGTTGGCGTTCAAATGCTTGGCGATATTGTACAAGACAACGCAACAAGCATTTCTAACAATACAAAGGCTATTACTGATTTAGGTAAACAAGTTAATACAAATACAGCGGATATTAAAGCCTTAAATCATTACGCTACTAATCATGAAGGTCGTGTAACACAGCTCGAAAAAGACACTAAAACGATTAAAAGTGATGTAGCTAATACTCAAAAACAAGTAAACGTGAATACCAAAGATATTGCGGACTTGAAAGGTCAAGTAGGGGCTTCCGCAACAGCAGTTAAAAACGAACTTAATAATCGTATTAATCAAACAGATAAACGACTTAATAATCTAGGTGCTAGTTCCGCCGCACTCGCTGGACTTCACCATCTTGATTTTAATAAAAACGATAAAGCGTCCTACGCTGTAAGTTATGGACATTATCGCAACTCCAACGCAGTTGCATTAGGTGCTTTCTATCGCCCTAATGAACGAACTATGTTCGGCTTAGGTATGAGTTTAGGTGCTGAAAAGCAATTCACTGCAAACATTGCTTTTAAAGTTGGAAAAGGTTCTGACTATGTAGCAGAAGCAAAAGGTGAAAACGCTCGTATTAGCCAACTTGAAAAACTTGTTGAAGCATTAACCAAAGAAGTTACAACTTTGAAAGGTGAATAATGAATACTGACATTTTAATGTTTGAGGGCGAGAAAATTGACCTCAAACTCATAAAAGAACGTCATAAAAAATACGATATGTTCCCTACTCCATGGGGAAAAATGACTTTATGGTACTTAACATATCGTATCGATTATTTAACGGAACAAACGCAAGTATCACCAATGGTCGAAGTTAGACCATATCTATATAAAATCATCGACACAATGAAGGCTATTAAAGCCTATTTAGAAGAGGAGAAATAACATCATGAACCAATTTACAATCGAGTTTAAAAACCCTAAAGACTTAGCTAAAAAAATTAGCGAGTATAACGAACTTATGAATGGTGCAAAAATTCAACCACCGGAACCAGCACCAATAGTGGTCGAATTTAAACCAGCAAAAGATGAACCGAAGGAAGAACCAAAACCAACAAAAGATGAACCTAAGGAAGAAAAGCCAGTTCCTGGTGCTAAGGTCGATAAAGAAATTGTCGAAAACATTTCAATCGAAATCGAAGAACCTAAAGTCCCAGTAACAGACTTTGACGGCAACGTGGTTGATGTAGAGCCTACTGAATTGTCTGTTGAGGAACCGGAAGCGGAAATCGACCATCAAGCTTACTGGGCTGATTTTAAAAACTGGTTGAAAGCCGTGGGTCAAGATGGTATTAAAGCAGCACTCACAATCTTTAGAAATCACGGTGTAGAGGGGAACCCTTCGAGCGAAAACTTAACATCTGAAATCATCAAAGAGTTAAACGCTTTAATGAATAAATAAGGAGAGTTTAAACATGGCAAATACTAACAGTTTTAAGCACGTTATCGATACAGTAACACCTCAAATCGAGGTGTTACAAAAAGCGATTGAACTAGACCCAGCGGACACAATCGAATATCGAAGGGCGTTAGATTTTATCGAAACTAACATATCGACTTCTAAAAGTATCATTAAGGCAATCAAGCTAGTTGAAAAGCATGCTAAGGCCGAAGATAAAGCCGAGGAAGCACCTAAACCTAAAAAAGAAACTAAAAAGAAAACTACCGAGCCGGTTCAAGTGGTTGAACAGCCTAAAGAGGACGAGAAAGAAAACTTGTTAAGCATGTTTGACTAGGAGGTAGCAATGAAATTTTTAGGTAACTTCAACGTAAATAAAATGTTCGACAGCATTATTATGGAGCGTCAATATGACACTCTATATACCACCATTCACCATTGCGATTGTAATTTTACATTCGGCGGACAATGGGAGCGAAAATATAGTTTTCATAGTGGTTATGTAACTGGTGCCAAACTTTATGTATGCCCTAACTGTGGCGTTTACTCAAGCCCTGAAAGGGATAAAATTTACTATTCAACAAATGAAGATAATGTGTTCCCTTTAAACTTAAATATCGACATATGGAACTATAAACACTTTCTTGATTTAAAAATTCGCTATAAAGGTATTCAGTTAACGTTCGACGGCAGACGAATAGACCGAGGGATATGTACTGAAACCCTTCGCTTTGACTTTAAGCGTAAAATGGCAGTATTTATTGACCGTAATCGTGAAAAGCACGATTTAACAGTTGAGTACATCAGAACGAATGATGTTTTACCAGTCTTAAAATACTTTAACAAGTCATACGCTGTTCACTCTACATATAAGAAGCAATTAAATACAATCTTTAAATCGCTTAGATTAACGTTTGAGCGACGTTTAAAAGAGGTATACGGCTTTGATATTAAAGGAGTGTATATACCACCTTCTGTGAATGAATATGGCGGTTATTTTAAAACTATGCTTGTTAATATGGCTTTAAAAATGCAAGCACCTGACATGCCAACGATTACAGACCTAATTAAAAGCAATAATAATTGGGAATACTCATATGGAATTCAACCTAATATCGCTATTCCGTTTGATGATGATGTACTTAACTTAACAAGAACAGGTATAAACTTCCTGGAAGCATTACGAATTACAAGTCATGCGCCTAATAGTCGTTCATTAAGAAAAGCGATGATTGAAGACCCTATGATGATTAAAATGGCGAATGTTTTAAACCTATTTAAGGACGAAAACTGCCGGCGAAAAATCGTTACATTAAAGCGTAAAGTCGAATACAGTATTCCGCACTATGAACACATTGTAAAACGGCCTCGCAACTTATTAGACTGCATGAAGGTTACAACGCAAGAAATTCGTAATATGTGGCTTAATATCATAGCTCGTTTTGGTGAAAAGAATGTTCTTAAATGGTTATTAAGTGAAGAACAACGTAACATAAGCGACATTGTTAATATGTATCAAAAACTACAGCCTGAATATCGTGAAGCGTTACATAATACAAAATTCCGTTTGAAGAGCTTTCACAATGCAGTTATTACCTTATTCAATAAACAGGAATATGGCGATGTAAATCTGCCGACAATTCCAACGCTAAACGCAGACGTTAACGGACTTCATTTTATGGTACCGAAAACTGCTGCCGACTTAATGACAATCGGTAAACAGCTTAGAAACTGTGTTGGTTCATATAAAGACCAGGTTATGCGAGGTACAACGGCAATCGTAGTTGTAACAGACGATACGATGAAACCAGTTGCATGCTTAGAATTAAATCGTGTTGATGATGATTTTAAAGAACTGGTGCAAGCTAAGTTGTTTGGCAATCAAAAAGTCGCTAGGGATAAAAACATTAACGATACAGTTTTAGCCTGGGCGAACCAATTACAAATTGAACCTAGAACGATTGATGTTGAAGCGCAAGTATCATAGAGAGGATATAACATATGAAACTCACACAATTAAATTTACAAAACTTCAAAGGTATTGAATTTGGTGATTTTAGGTTTACCAATAACACTATAATTCGTGGCGATAATGCAACAGGTAAAACAACTGTTTTCGATGCCCTTTGTTGGTTATTGTTTGGTAAAGACAGTTTAGATAGAGCAGACTTTCAAATTAAAACACTAAAAAACGGCGAACCAGTTCACAACGTAAATCATATGGTACAAGCTGCCTTTGATAACGAGGACGGAACAGGGTTTACCTTAAAGCGTATATATCGCGAGAAATATAGCAACCCTAGGGGCGGTGAAGTTAAGCTAACAGGTCATACGACTGACTATTTCATTAACGATGTACCTTCCAAAGAAAAGGAATATAAAGCCTTTATTAATAACATGATTAATGAAGATGTGTTTAAACTCATTACAAACCCTTTATTCTTTAACGAGCAGTACACATGGCAAAATCGCCGTAAATTATTGCTTGAAATGTGCGGTGATGTGGACGATGCAAGCGTAATCAATAGCAAGGACGAATTAAAACGTTTAACCGAGTTATTGAATGGCCGTTCCGTGGACGAGCAACGCAAGATTATCGCAAGTAAAAAAACTGCTATCAATAAAGAATTGGATATGATACCAGTTCGAATTGATGAAGCTGTTAACTGTAAACCAACTCCATTAGAAGCGGAGCAAAAGTTAAAAGATGATATAGCAACTATCGAAACCGCTATCAAGCAATTAGAGGAAGATAAGTCAGTTATCGTTAACGGCTTGGACGGCGCAGAGCGTACCGCTAAAATTCGTGAAGTAAAACGTAAATTGGCGGATAGAAAAAGCCAGTTAATGAACGAACATACTGACAACGAGCGACGGTTAGAACACGAGTACAAATTATCGCTTATTCAATTACAAATGGCAGAGAGTGAACGAGACCGCTATAAAGACCGTGAATATGAATTAGACGGCCAAATTAAACAGGAAGAAGCTCGTATTGAAAAGCTACAATCTGAATTCGACAAGTTTAATCAATCACAATTTGACGATGAACTATGCCCTACTTGTGGACAACCATATCAAGCTGAAAAGCGAGCAGAGCTCGAGGCTATGTTTAACACTCAAAAGGCTACAAACCTTGAAGAGTGGCAAAAATTGATTGATAGTGCTAAGGCTTTAAAACAAAACTACATCGAACAAAAAGAAATCATGCAAGTGAAAGTCGATGGCATGTGTAGTCAAATCGAAAAACTATCTAATGACAAAGATAAAAAACAACAAGCATTAAATGAAGTCGGTGAAGTTGATTTCGATAATGATGTACAAGTTAACGACCTTAAAGCGGAGTTATTCATGCTCGAGCTTGACGAAGATAATACAAGCGACGACCAATTAAAGCGAATTGATAGTGAATTATCTGAACTGGCTGATAAACGAAGTACATTACAAACAGAATTAACAAAATACGATGTCATTCGTGATATTACTAAACGCATTAACGAACTTGAACAAGAACAGCAACGATTAATCAATGAAAAGAATGTAGTTGATGAAACGGCGTTCCTGTTAGATGAATTTGTTAAAGCTAAAGTCGAAATGCTCGAAGATACTATTAACAAGCACTTTACTATTACAACTTTTAAAATGGCGAATGTCCTTGTGAATGGTAGCGTTGAAGATTGTTGCGAAACTATGGTTGATGGTGTTCCTTATAGGAGCCTCAACAATGCAGCACGAATTAACGCTGGTATTGATATTATAAATGCTTTAACGAAATTCTATAACGTTACTGCACCAGTATTTATTGACAATGCAGAGGCTGTTACTAAGTTCGTTAACTGCAATAGTCAAACCGTTAAATTAATCGTAGACGAAACATGCAAAGAATTGCGTGTAGATTTGGAGGTATAACATGGCGAATGAAATTACAACAAGAAAAAATGAAGTGGCGGCTAACTTTAATTCCGTAGCTAGTTTTGAATTACTACAACGACAAGCAAAGATGTTTAATGAGTCTAGCTTAGTACCTGATAACTTTAGAGGCCCTCAAAATTTTGGTAACGCTTGTATCGCACTTGAAATGGCAGTTCGTATTAACGCAAGCCCTCTTATGGTAATGCAAAACTTATACGTTGTGTATGGGAACCCTAGTTGGTCCTCTAAGTTCTTAATTGCAACGTTTAATCAATGCGGTAGATTTGAAGCGATTAAATATAAGGAAACCGGTAAAAAGGGAACCGATAGTCAAGGTATTATTGCTTATACTCGCGAAAAGGGTTCAGATGAAATTATCGCCGGCCCTGAAGTAACAATCGCAATCGCTAAAGCGGAAGGCTGGTACGATAAAAAAGGTTCTAAATGGCGTACGATGCCGGACCAAATGTTACGCTACAGGGCTGCAGCTTGGTTGATTAGAACGACTGCTCCGGAAATTAGCATGGGGTTACCTACTGCCGATGAAACTATCGACGTTGAAGGTAATGTAAGCGAAATTTTAGATGATGCTGTAACAACGATTGAACATAACGCAAATACTGAAACGCTTGATATAGATAATGAACCGACATTCGTTGATGCCGAAACTGGTGAAGTATTAAATAGCGAAGCGATGTTTAAATGATTAGCGTTGAATGTTTCGGTAGCAGTTCCGCTGGTAACTGCTACCGCTTAAAATCAAGCGTAAATGGTGATGAAATTATTCTTGACGCAGGTTTACCCTTTAAAACTATTCAAAGAGCTTGTAGGTACAATTTTCTGCATTTATTTGGTGTTCTAGTAACGCACCAACATGGCGACCATTCGAAATCGGTTATAGATTGGTTAAAACTAGGACATAAAGTATATATGACAAAAGATACGGCACAGGCTTTACATGTTTTAGATGAAAAAACCTGGGTTGAGATTAAACCTAAACAATCTTTTAAGATAGGTTGTTTTACAGTTCTTCCTTTCGAGTTAGAACACGATGTACCAAACGTCGGCTTTCTAATTACCGACGGAGAGGAAAAACTCCTCTATATAACCGATACATTTTATTGTAAATACACCTTTAAAGGTGTTCATAGAATACTTGTTGAGTGTAATCATTCGTATGAAATTTTAAAAAACAAAGTCTATCAAGACGAGTTGTCTAAGCAACGTATGGAACGACTTGTGAAATCGCACTTTGCCCTTGAAAACGTTGTAAAATTCCTACAATCTATGGACTTAACAGAGTGTAAAGCGATACACCTTATCCATTTATCAAACGAAAACTCAAACGAAGAGCAATTCAAATCAGTTGTACAGGCTGCTACAGGAAAGCTCGTTATTGTAGAAAAGGAGTGATATTTTGAAAGTTCGATTTAATGTGTTTATTAACGCACTAAAAAATAGAAATTTAACGCTTATGGAGTTCTGTAATAAATCACAAACAATTCCTCGAGCATTGGTAATTTACTTGAGCGGTAAACCTATCACCTTTGACAAAAAAAGAATGCTATGGGCAAAAGTTTTAGATGTACCGCATGATAAGTTGTTTTATTCGGAGGCGTAATAATGGCACGACCGACCGCAAAGGGCGTTGAATACTTCCCTTTAAATGTTAACTTCATAAATGATTTAAAGGTTCGAAAGTTGCTATTGTCATGTGGTGCGCAGTCAATCGCTGTTTTAATTTACCTACTTTCAACAATCTATAAAGACGAAGGTTACTTTGTTGAAATTCACGAAGATGAAATCGACTTAATAGCATTAGATGTAAATGTTACTCCTGAATTTGTTTTAGAGGTGATAAATAAGGCATGTGAAGTTCGCTTCTTTGATGTAAATTTATACAATAACTTTAATATTCTTACATCAAGAGGAATTCAAGAGAGGTATTTAAAAATTACTGAACGCCGAAAAAACTCTGTTGTAATAACTCAATTCAACTTAATTAATGTTAACAATAACTCAATTAATGTTAACAATAACTCAATTAATGTTAACAATAACTCAATTAATGTATACGATAATGAACAAAGTAAAGTAAAGAAAAGAAAAGTACAAAAAAGTAAAGTAAAATCTCTCTCTAACGATAGTTGTAAAAATGTATATTTAACAGAAACGGAAAGGAGAGATTGTATGAATAAAAAAATTTACGAACTTTACTTAAACGGAGTTGGACAAATATCACCAACGATAAAAGAACGTTTGGATGATTTAGTTGAGTTGTACGGAGTGGAACATGTAATCGTAGCTATCAATACAACAATCGAAAGTGGTGGCAGTAGCATTAAGTACGTTGAAACCGTGGCAGCTAGTAACTTGAAAAAGAAGGTGAATAACAATGGAGCAGATAAACGTAAGCCAGGAAATAGAGCGAATAAGGAACCAACTGACGGAAGCGAAATCGACTGGTCGCAAGGTAACACAGAATGGCTATGAGTTCTATAAGCCTATTTACAATGAGTCAATCGTAGTTGAAAAGAAGGTTGATTTAAGCGTGTATGGCATTAAAGGTCGCTATGTTGATATGACTTTTGACAAGCTAAAAGCACAAGGAGCACCAGTAGAAGATAGACAAGCCTATAACAACGCTTTTAAATATGGCGTGCATGTTAGAGAACATATCGCCAATGGACGAGGACTGATAATGATAGGCCCTGTTGGTACTGGAAAGACTAGCCTAGCAATTAGCATTTTAAGAAAAGCGATTGAACAAGGGTATAACGGCTATCTAATATCCATGACAAGCCTATTCGATACACTCTTAACGCTTAGTAAAGGGCCGAGTGAACATTACTTGAAGTTTGAAAATCGTATTCGAAACTCACCTATATTAGTGCTTGATGATTTCGGAGCGGAATATGCAAGCGAATGGGTTCAACAAAAGGTCGCTTCGATTATTGCGGATAGGGTAGAACGTAGTAAATCAACGATTATTACATCAAATTTATCGGTGGAACAAATTAAGAAAGCCTATGACAGCCGAGTATATGACCGCTTAAAGGGAACATCATTCCTAATTGCGTTTAAGGGTAAATCACAACGTCAACCACTCGACATTAACGAAATTTAAAAATTCACGCTGTGTGAACATAAAATTCTCGTAACGATAAAATACTCGTGAGAAATAGTAGACCGACCTTGTAGCGTTAAATTCATAGCTTAAATCGCAAAATAAAATACAAGATATATGACATGAGGTAACTAAAAATGGAAATTAAAGTTTTGATTGATGAAAAACGAAAAAATACATCCATCGAATATGATGAAACTAAATATGATAAAGGAACTGTTGGAGCATTTTTAATTTCAGCACTATTTAACTATACAAAAGAACTGCCAGCAGTCGAAAGAGATATATTACGGTTATTGTGCTGTCAAACTATGGTGAAAGGAGGACGTATGTAAAACATGAATAAGCTAGTAGTATATGGCCGACCGACAACTAAAAAGAATAGTTCACGAATTATATATCATGGTAAACATCCTCGCGTGCTACCATCAAAAGCCTTTGTTGACTATGAAAAAGATTGTTTGAAACAGTTGCAATTCTTCAAAAAACGAGTGAATTATAAAGGCCCTATATCCGTACAGTGCCGCTATTACATGCCGGATTTTAAATGGTGGCCGGACTTGGTCGGCCTACTACAAGCGACCAGTGATATTTTAACCACCGCAGGAGTTATCCTAGACGACATGTGGATAACAGATTACAACGGCTCTGAAATTGTGGGCGTTGATAAGCATAACCCTAGGGTGGAAATTCAAATAGAGTATGCTAAGCCACCTCATGTATTACATGAGATTTGGAATAGGAGGAATAGTAAAAAATGATTGGGGTATTTGTGTTAGGTTTATTTATTGGTGCTGCATTAGGTGTATTGATTATGTGCTTATGTATCATCACTAAAGATATTGATAATGAACTTAAAAAGCTAGAGGGAGACAATCGACATGAATAACATTCCGTATTTTTTATCGCACTTGCCTATATGGAAAGCTAATGTAAAAGATACAGTTAAAATCACAAAACGTGCTCGTGCTAAAGAACATCAATTCGACACAGTTGACAAAAAGTCCGAGGACGTGGTGGTGAAAGAATGTCCAGTATGTGGCATTAAATATCGTGTATCGTATCGATTAAGAAATATCAAGAAAACGTGCAGTCCTACATGTGGACATAAATTACGAAATCAGAAGTTAAAGAAATCTGATGACTGGGTTGAAGATGCAATTAAAATGCGCCAGGAAGGTATGATTTTAACGGATATTGCATTGCGAGTGAATCGCTCGACGAGTACGGTATGGAAGCAATTAAAATTGAAAGGAATTGACTAATGAATAACAATGAATTTGAACGTGTAACAGGTTATGAAGATGCAGATTTACCGGAAAGAAAAACGGAATATGCTGCTGGCTATGACATGAAACCTTATGAAAGCGGTTTTGTATGGCCTGGTGAAACAAAGTTAATTAAAACTGGTATTAAAGCTCGTATTAACTATGACGAATATATTCAAATGCACCTTAGGTCGAGCGTAGGTATTAAAAATAATATTATGCTTGCGAATGGTACCGGTATTATCGACGCCGATTATTATAATAATGAGGATAACGAAGGTCATATCATGATACCTATTCGAAATTTAGGCAACGCACCATTCGAATATAAGGCTAGCGAAAGATTAGTTCAATTACTAATCATGCCATATCGTATCACTGCAAAAGATACAGCGACAGACAAGCGACATGGTGGGTTTGGTAGTACTGGGGTTTAAATCGTAAAAGGGGAATGCAAGTATGGAAGAATTAACTAAAGCGGAGAAAAGAAATAAAGCAAGGTTATATATCGCTAAGATTGACGATTATCACTTAGAAGAACAAGCCTTAGTATCACAATTAGAATTACTTCAAAAACGACTGGGACCAGCTGGTCTACCGCATAGCAGTTTAAGTGAAAGAACTGGTGGCGGTGGTGCAATGGGAATTATGGACCAGTTCAAAGAATTAACACGCTTGAAAGATGAAATTACAACGCTTAAAGAAAAAGCTGTTGAAGCAGAGTGCGATATATTGAGGTGTATTTATAACATACCTGAACCAAAGTATCGAGCTATACTGATTGAAAAGTATGTTAACCGCAGAGATATGTACGCTATATCGCTTGTATATCGACAATTAGGCATGCAAAATAACTCAACGAACTATATCAAAAGAACTATTCGAAAAGCAGAAGAAGCATTTTATGATTACAATTTAAAAAATTAAGGGTGCAACCAACTGTCCTCAACTATGTAGATATTATGCGACCTCATAGAGGTAGGGGTGCACCTAAATGCACCTAACGTTACACTAATTGCACCCAAAATAACACTAAGTGCACCTAAAATGCTATTGAGTGCACCCCATTGACAGTGATATGATGTATTCGTCGATAGGTAGAAGTTGCACTACTGTTTAGACATTGCTATCCTCTCTTAGCGAAAACACTTAACTCTCTCATGAAAAGAGCACCCTAAAACTAGGGTGCTCTTTTTGTATGTAAAAATAAAAAGGAGGTATTTATGAACGTTGTTAATATTAACGTTAATGATTTAACGCCATACGAAAACAATCCTCGAAATAACAATGAAGCTATTCAGTATGTAGCTAATTCAATTAAAGAGTTCGGCTTTAAAGTGCCGCTTGTAATTGATAAAGATAACGTTGTTATTTGTGGACATACTCGCTTATTGGCCGCTAAACAGTTAGGCATTGAAGAAGTTCCTTGTATCGTTGCTGACGATTTAACAGAAGAACAAATTAAAGCCTTTCGACTAGCTGATAATAAGGTTAGTGAAATTGCTACTTGGGACTTGGGCGCACTCGTTGATGAATTGAAAGATATTAATTTCATCGACATGGAAGATTTTGGCTTCTTAGGTGCAGATGATTTACGAACAGACTTTTTCGACGAGGAAGCAGAAGATGAAAAATCATCTGACGACAAAACCGAAGAAGAAGATAATGGTAAAACTGTTAAAGTCGTTTGTGATGATGCTAATTACCAACAACTAATCGACTTTTTAGACGAGCATTTATTCGTTTACGAGGTGTAACATGGATAAAACAATCGTTTGTAATGTATCTGTTGAAGGCTTTCACAACTGGCCTGATGCACCTGTACAATTTGAATATTTAAGAAGTAAACATCGACATATATTTAATATCGAATTACATATTCCTGTTACTGACTCAAATCGTGAAATTGAGTTCATTGAAGAACAACGTATTATCAAAGAATTGCTATTAAAAGAATTTGGCGATGATAAAGTGTATGCACAATTTAAAAGTATGTCATGTGAACATATTGCAGAGTGGTTGATGGATAAATACCCTACAGCGACATTCTGTAAAGTAATTGAGGACACAAACGGAGGGGCAACTATTGTTAGGAAACAATATAAAAATCCATTTTGCTGGTTCCGATAATGTGTTTAGCGCTAATGCAGCACTAAAGATAGCAGAAGTTAACTATCGACTATATACTTGTTATCCATTTATCGTAAATAAAAAAGTAACTGATGATTTACGATTGAAACCGGATGCACCATTACTCAATAATGGACTGCAATTTAAACATACCATTCAAGATAGCGGTTTATTCACTTTGATGTTTGGTGCAGCTAAAGACCGAAAACTAACATATGACGATTTAGTTGATTGGCAAGACAAACTTATGAAGTTTACAGTAACAAACAATTTAAATTCAACTTGTGTTGAGGTTGACTGTCAAAAGGTATTATCACCTGAAGATGCGTGGAAATTGCGTTATAGGATGCGTGAAAAGCTACCTAATAGACAAATCAACGTATTCCATAAAGAGGACGGCAAAAAGGGCTTAGATAGGTTAATCGAGTTCGCTGACTATATAGCAATAAGCGTTCCGGAATTGCGTATCACTAACCCTAAAACGTTTAGAGAGGACACTCATCGATTGGCTTGGCACATTAAAAACCGTAAACCTGAAATCGATATTCACTTATTGGGTTGTACCGATTTAAAAATGTTAAAGCGTAACAAGTTTTGTACATCGGCAGATAGTACATCATGGCTTGCGCCTTTACAGTTTGGCATGAGTAGGACGTCGAAAGGCTCGTATCACATCGACCAGCATAAACAAGAAATCAAAGAAAAGTTTATGGAACAGGCAAAGCTATTAGGCGTGAAAGAAAAGTTGCTATTGCGAACAGCAGATAGTGCTATTTCTGCATTATTAAATAAATTAGATTATCAGAGCGTTGCTGGTAGTCAAGATTAAAGGAGTAAACGAAATGTATTATGTAACGAAACGAATGGAGATTGCCGGTTCACATCAGCTTAATCTCGATTATGAAAGTAAATGCCGTAACCTACACGGTCATAATTGGATAGTAACAGTCTTTATGAAAAGCGAAGAAGTGAACGCTAATGGAATGATTATGGACTTCACTCATATTAAACGTGCTATTCATGACCGCTTAGACCATAACCATATTAATAATGTAGTAGAGGGTATCAACCCAACTGCAGAAAACATGGCGAAATGGATATGCGACCAGTTAGGTAAATGCTGTTATAAAGTATCTGTACAAGAAAGCGAAGGGAATATTGCTATTTATGAACGTGATTGAAATTTTTAGCAGTATCGAAGGCGAAGGAACTCGAGCTGGTGAACTATGTACTTTTATTCGACTAGCAGAATGTAACTTGCGCTGTTCCTACTGCGATACAGAATACAGCTTTACTGGTGGAAATGAAATGACTGTTGATGAAATTATGGAAGTAGTCGATGGTTATGGGAATGTAAATGTAACTATCACCGGTGGCGAACCATTATTGCAAGACTTAACGGAATTACTAAACGCTATGAACAAGTATTTTGTTAACATCGAAACGAACGGCAGTATAAACCCTGTTCCGTTGTATGGTGAATATCAAAATCTTATGTTCACAGTTGATTACAAGTGCCCTTCTTCTAAGCAAGAGGAGTTCATGAACAACGGCGAAGCATTACAGGACTTAGAAGAGTGCGACGTCATTAAGTTTGTAGTTGGTACCCTAGAAGATTTAAACCGCATGCGCCAGTTAATCGAGGACAACGAGTTTAAAGCACAAGTTTATGTATCACCAGTATTCGGTAAGATTGAACCTAAAGACATTGTTGATTATATGAAAACGTATAACCTACAAGGTGTACGATTACAACTACAAATTCATAAATTCATATGGCCGCCTGACATGAAAGGAGTGTAAGCATGAACCAGGAAACGATTGAAAATGCTATCAAGCTCCTATTAACAGGGCTTGGTGAAAATTTAGAACGTGAAGGCATTGTTGAAACGCCTAAACGTGCTGCAAAAATGTATTTAGAAATGCTGGAAGGCATGAACTACACGAACGAGGAAATCGCTAAAATGTTTGGCAAGTCCTTTGAAGTGGATACGACTCAAATGGTAATTGTTAAGGATATTGAAGCCTTTTCTATGTGTGAACATCATTTAGCGTTGATGTATGACATGAATATTAGTGTAGGATATATCCCTAATGGTCGTGTAATTGGCTTGTCTAAAATTCCTCGTATAGCCGAAATGTGCTGTAAGCGATTACAACTACAAGAAAAGATAGGTGAGGACATTGCGGAAGTCATTTCTATTGCGACTGGCAGTGATGATGTAATTGTGCACATTACATCGAAACACAGTTGCGTAACGGCTCGTGGTGTTAAATCTCGTGCTTCTAGCACAACTACAACAACAAAGAAAGGTAAATTCACAAGTGATTATGATTTAACTCGTGAATTTATGAATAGCTTGAAATGACGGTTGTTGACTGCATTAAGCATAAATGCTTAAACAACAAGAAAGGCAAGTGTACAGCCGAAGTCATTGAGTATGACGGCTTATGCCAGTCATACATAACATACGGCCACGCACGCAAGCCGAAAGGTGGTCTTTGTGTTAGAAGTCATGGCAAGCTAAAACATAAAAGCAACGAAATTCTAAAGTAGATATTCGGTGGGAGGTGGTGAGTATGTGAAAAACTATGAAGCAGCCGAGAAGGACTATAAGAAGTTCCTACCCTATAAAGACATAGCCGAAAAATACGGCGTATCAATCGAAACAGTTAAATCTTGGCGGAAGCGATACGGTTGGAAGCGTGCTAAGACTAAACCTAAACCGAAAAAGAAAATAGGTGCTCCGTTTGGCAATAAAAATGCCATGGGAAATAGTGGAGGGCCACCTGTTGGAAGTCAAAACGCTTTAAAGCATGGTCTTTTTGCAAAGTACTTGCCACTCGATATGATTGGCGTAATTGAAGATATAGAAACAATAACCCCTATAGAAATACTATGGGGGAATATTTGTATCAAATATGCTGCTATCATACGAGCACAAAAAATAATGTTCATCGAAAGTGAAAACGCTGACAAACAAATTGAAAGTGTTACTCAAACAGTTGAGGAAAGCGAACAGTTTGGGAACACTAAACGAATTGAAAAGCATGTTGACACAATCACAGCAGATATTCGTATGGAGAAGTTCCTTAAAGCACAATCAAGGGCGATGGACACGCTGGCAAGATTAATCAAGCAATATGACGACCTATGCAAAAGCGAATTGGCAACGGAAGAACAAAAAGCTCGTATCGCTAAACTTAAAAATGAAGTTGCGACTATTAAACAACAAAACGAGGACAATAAAACGCTCGTTCCTATTATTATAGGCGGTGATGAAATTGAAGATTAAGGATAATCAAGTAGTCGTTCATCTACCTAGTATCGTAGGCAAGCATTATGGTGCGTTTTGGCGGTTTAAAGGCCGTTATAAAGCCGTTAAGGGAAGCCGTGCGAGTAAGAAGTCGTCAACTCAATCATTAAAGGTTATAACCGAAATTATCGAAAACCCTCATATTAATTGGTTAGTGGTTCGTAAAGTCGAACGAACGTTGCGTGATAGTTGTTATGCACAACTTAAATGGGCTATACACCGCTTAAAGGTGGATAACTTTTTTAAGTGCAGTACATCACCTTTAGAAATTACCTATAAACCAACTGGACAAAAGATATTATTCAGAGGCTTAGACGACCCTTTAAAAGTAACATCAATTACCGTTGAAGTTGGGGCGCTGTGTAGGTTATGGATAGAGGAAGCATACGAAATAACATCAGAGGAAGCGTTCGACCGCTTAGATGAAAGTATTCGTGGACAGCTACCAAAAGGAATGTATCATCAAGTCGTGTTAACGTTTAACCCCTGGTCTGATAGACATTGGCTTAAAAAACGCTTTTTTGATACACCTAGTCCGAACGTATTGTCTATGACAACGAATTACATGTGCAATGAGTTCCTAAGCGAAGCGGACTTGGTACTATTCGAGGAAATGAAAAAGAACCCTCGTCGCTATAGGACTGCTGGTCTTGGTGAATGGGGTATCGTTGAAGGTCTAGTGTATGAAAACTGGGAAGAACGAGTTTTCGATGTACACGAAATATCTAATAGGCCAAATGTACGCTCCGCCTTTGGCATGGACTTTGGTTATGTGAATGACCCTAGCACATTGTTCTGCGGTTTGGTTGATACAGTTGCTCGTGAAATATATGTCTTTGATGAAATGTACGAAAAAGGTATGAGTAATGAAGACATTTTGTCAAAAGTATCCGAAATGGGATATGCAAAGGAGCGAATTAAAGCAGATAGTGCGGAACCTAAATCGATTGCGTACTTGCGGAAAGGTGGACTTATGAGAATTAGGGCAGCCAAAAAAGGACCTGACTCAATTCGTGCTGGCATTTCGATTATTCAGGACTATAAAATTATTATTCATCCTCGGTGCGTTAATTTCATTACTGAAATTAGTAACTACACATGGGATAAGGATAAATTCGACAACCCTATAAATAAACCTATTGATGATTTTAACCATTTAATGGACGCCATGCGATATGCTATGGAAGAATTTGACGGCCGTAAAGGTGTACGCTTGTTAACTTAGGAGGTGAAAGTTTGGAGCTTGAATTAGTTAAGAAGTTAATTAAAAAGCATACCTTGGGGCATGCAAACGTAATCAGCGAAATGCAAACAGCGGAACGCTATTATGAAGTAAACAATGACATTAAGTTGTTACCGGCTAAACCAAAGGATGTTGAGGAAGCAAAGCAGAAGGGCGAAAGTTTTAACCCTATGCACCAGGCAGATAACCGAATTGCCTATTCCTTTTATCCTTTGTTAGTAGACCAAAAAACCGCTTATATGTTTACTGCACCGCCTATTTATGATGTTAAAAACGATAATTTAAATACATTTATCCTTGATACATTAGGCGATGCATACGAAAAGAAGTGTAAGGACTTATGTGTTAAAGCTACGAATGGTGGTGTAGCTTGGGTTCATTACTGGATAGATGAAAATAACGATTTTCAGTGGGCGGTATTACCGGCTAATGAAATTATTCCAATTTATAACAATCGTATTAATACGAAGTTGGAAGGCGTATTGCGTGTATATGCGGATATTAACGACGAAGGCGAAAATATCACGGTATACGAATATTGGAATGACAAAGAAGTACAAGCGTTTTCTATGCGAACTGGTGATGATTACGAAACATTATCGCCTTATACAGCATTTACAATGATTGACCCTAGCGGTGTTACGTTAAACGTTGATACTATTCCGCATCAAATGGAAAAGGTTCCTTTTATTGCGTTCGCTAACAATGCACGTCATACGACGGACTTAAAACGTATTAAGGAATTAATCGACGTTTACGATAAAACCTATAGCGGCTTTTTAAATGACTTAGAGGATGTCCAGGAGGTTATATACGTACTCACTAACTATGGCGGTGAAAACTTAGCCGAGTTCTTGGACGGTATGAAAAAATACAAAGCAATTCAAATGGACTCTACTGGTCCTGATGATAGAAGCGGTATTTCAACGTTAACGATTGACATTCCGATTGAAGCACGCAAAGAACTTCTTGATATCACTCGTAAAGCTATCTTTGACATGGGACAAGGGGTAGACCCTCAACAACAAGGTTTAGATGGCACTAGCGGTGAAGCAATGAAGTTTTTATATACTTTATTGGAACTTAAAGCCGGTATGATGGAAACTGAATTCCAACTAGGCTTTAATGAATTAATTCGTGCTATCTGTTCCGCACATGGTTCGAACGATGTTACTATCACGCAAACATGGACAAGAACAAGCGTTAAGAATGACGGCGACTTGGTGGACATGTGTTCAAAATCTATGGGCGTCGTATCTAAGCGAACTATCCTTGCACATCATCCATTCGTGGAAGATGTGAACGAGGAAATGAAACAAATCGAAACAGAGGAAGCACAAAATAACACTGATATGTACGATGATTGGCATAGCAAAGGTCATGACGATGGCTCTATAGACGACCATGACGACGACCACAGCGATGACGAATAATCGTATTTATATTTTCATTCGTGGCAGGTAAACCACGGTAAAAACCGGAAGGAGTAAAGCATATGACATTCAAGGAACTATTAGAAAAAATTGGAGTTGCAGAGGATAACATCGACAATGCAACTAAACAATTTAAAGAATTTCTCGATGGTGAATATGTTCCAAAGTCGCGTTTTAATGAGGTTAACGCGGAAAAGAAAACCTTAGAAACTGCTGTTGCAGATAGGGATAAACAGTTGAAAGCCTTAAAGGATAGCGAAGGCGATGTACAAGCGTTAAAAGACCAAATTACAAAACTTCAAGCAGACAATAAAGCGAATGCCTTAAAAGCTGCCGAAGATTTAAAAGCATTAAAATTGAGTACCGCGGTTCAATTAGCGATTGGTGATAGCGCACAAGATGCAGAGCTTGTAGCTAACTTAATTGATAAGTCTAAACTTATTCTTGCCGATGATGGTAAAGTAACTGGTTTAGATGAACAACTAAAAGACTTGCAAAAGAATAAAGCGTTCTTGTTTAAACCACAAGGTGAACCTAAATTCAAATACGACCCTAACAAGGGCGAAGGTACACCTAAGGTAAACCCTTTCAGCAAGGAACATTACAATCTAACGCAACAAGCAGAACTTATTAGAACCGACGTCGCGCAAGCTAAAACGCTTGCAGCGCAAGCCGGTGTATCTATTGACAATTTGATTTAAATTAGGAGGACTAATAATGCCAAATCAAAAATTTACTTTTAACTTGCAAACATTCGCAGCAACTGCATTGAAAGATGTAATTAACCCTACTCCGTTGTTTACTGATTATGTAACACGTCGTACAAGCGAATTATCCGCTATTTTCTCTTCCGGTATCGCAACTCGTGATAGCCAATTCGACATGCTTGCATCTGAACCAGCACAAGTTCATAACATGCCTTTCTTCACTGATTTGACTGGCGACTCTGAAAACGTGGTGGAAGGTACTGATTTAACTGCCGATAAAATCGGTTCTAAAATGGACGCTTCCACAACTATTCGCCGTGCGAAAATGTGGGGCGCAACTGACTTGTCCGCTCAATTATCCGGTACAGACCCAATGTCCGCTATTGGTGATTTAGTTGCAGGTTTTTGGGCTCGCGACCACCAAAAAGAATTATTAAATATCCTTGACGGTGTATTCGCTACTACTACAATGTCCGACCATATCCTCGATATTTCTACTAAAACTGGTAAGGCTGCTAACTTCTCCGGTGAAGGCTTTATCGATGCAATGCAACTCATGGGTGATGCTCGAAACGCTTTAACAGCAGTTGTAATGCACTCCGCTACTAAATCTTATCTTGATAAATTGAACTTGATTCAAACTATCCGTCAATCTGACGCAACGTCCTTCGATTATTACATGGGTCGTCGTGTAATTGTTGACGATGGTTGCCCTGTTGATACTGACAAATACACAACTTATTTGTTCGGTGAAGGCGCTATTGCGTATGGTGTAGGCTCTCCTGTTGGTATGGTTCCTGTAGAAGTTGACCGCGATAAACGTAAAGGCTCCGGCATTGATTACTTAATTTCTCGTAAAGCGTTCATCTTGCATCCACGTGGGGTAAAATGGACTAATAAAACTCGTGCCAACGCTGAAAGTGTATCTCGTGCAGAATTGAAAGACGGCGGTAACTGGGAACGTGTTTACGAACCTAAACAAATTCGAATTGTTAAATTTGTTCATAAATTAGGCTAAGGGGTAAAACATGGGGACTAATTCATATTGGGCTAGGCGTGCTGTTGAACGTGAAGATGAATGGAATAAAAAAAGCCGTGAAACAATCGAAAAAGAGCTGGCCGCTCAATATGAAAGGTCCGCCCAACGGCTACAAGCAAACATTGAACAACTTTATGGAAAGTTCGCTACTGATAACGGACTAAGCATGACCGATGCTCGTAAATTAATCAGCGGAACAGAATTTAGGACTTGGCGAAAGGACGTCGAGGGGTACTTGGCAGACTTTGAAAAAACTGGCAACCCTAAGATTATGCTTGAACTAAATACCCTTTCAATGCGTTCGCGAATTTCTAGGTTAGATAAATTGTACAGCGATACTCTTATCGAAATAGATAAGTTAAATCGAAGCACCGATAGTTCTATGACTTCTTTCTTAAAAGAAGCATATAAAGACAATCGCTTGCATTCTGCCTATGAATTAGCAAAGAAAGGGCAAGGGCCTTTAAATGTAGTTGTTGATAATAAACAAGTAGAACAGGTATTGCGAACTCCTTGGAGTGGTAAGAACTATAGCGAACGGATATGGGCCAACGGTGAAAAGTTGGCTCGTACCATTCAAGATACTGTTGTTAATGGTGTTCATCGCGGTGTGTCAGTTAATAAACTGGCGAAAGAAGTGCAAGAGCGAATGGGAGTATCTAAAAATGATGCTGTAAGGCTGGTTAGAACGGAATTAAATTACGTTCATAATCAATCTACCTTAGACTCGTTGCGTTCCTCTAATATGGAATACTTTCAATTCATCGCAACAATGGATAAGCGTACATCCTCAATTTGTAGGGAACACGATAATAATATCTATTCAGTTAGTGAAGCCGAAGTAGGAAGTAACGTTCCTCCGCTTCATCCTCGTTGTAGGTCAACGATTGCCGGTGCTATTAGTAATAAGAAACCGACTAGCGGTTCTCGTATTGCTAAAACTGAACCGACTTCTAAAGGGGAGCGAGTACAATATCAAAAAGTACCACGCAATATGAACTACGACGAATGGAAAGCGATTTACGTCGATAAGACGAAAACATTCGCCGATTGGCGAGAGGAACAAAAGGCTGAAAAGCCTAAGCGACCGAAACCAGTTAAGCCTAAAGACATTGACTTAAAGGACAAAATATCCAAACTTGACATGTCAAAAGCAACTCCGCAAGATATGATTAATATTGGAAAGTTAGCTAACCAAAAACATGATATTATTAACTTAATCGGTAATAAAGATGAATTGGTGAAGGTAGTATCCCAATATCGTGAAGTTGGATATAACATTCCTGATAGCTCATGGGCGCAAGGTAGCGTTAAGAAAAATAAAGAAATGATACAAGGTGCGTTTAATGTATATCCGAGCGACTGGGGTCGTATGTTAAAGGATAACAATAAGGGTATTAATACTCGTAAGGTTAAGCGTGGTTATTTCTATGGTAAAGCTGCTGTAAGTGGTCGTCCTATAAGGTATGTTGATATTGACAACCCTGGCGATTACATAACAATCAATATGAATGGTGTTAAGAAAACAACTCCATTCCACGAAATAGGTCATATGGTGGAATTTTTTAACAAGGATGCAAGTCGCTTGTCGAATGAGTTCGTAGAAATGCGAACCAAAGGCGAGGAAGCGGAAAGGTTAAACAAAATCTTTAATATGAGTTGTTATGGAAAAGAAGAAGCTAAAAGGGATAACTTCATCAGCCCTTATATAGGTAAAACGTATTCGACTGGTGGAACCGAAGTTTTAAGCATGGGGCTTGAAAGTGTGTTTGAACCTAACGAAAACGGCCAATATAAAGGGTGGGACTACAAAACAAGCAAGCCTATTTGGTCTACCATTAAGGACGATGAGGAGTATTTACACTTCATAATCGGAATGTTATTAACTGTATAGGAGTGTTACTATGACGGACAAGGATAAAGCGTTTATTGACGCTTTAACTAAATTTAATAGCATGTGTAAAACGTATAAATCGATTTTCGGTGAAAATTCATTGGATAGAGTATTCGTACTTAGTCCTGGTGATATTTCTACGGAAGAATTAAACGATAGTACTAAAATGCTTGCTAATGCCATTGCGAACGATGAACCGCTTGAACAATTTGACGAGGACATGTGGGAACATGTTTGTTATTAAAGGAGATTAACTTTGGGTAACGTTCAATATTTAGAATATAATGAAGCAGTTGCGTTGGTTATATCAACGACTAACCGTTTAATATCTATGATTGATAGTCTTAATGAAGTTAATTGCGCCGATTATATAACGCTGTTCGCCGAAAAGTTTGTTCTTGATTGTATGGACTACTGCCACAGAACAAACTTCCCTCGAACGCTTGTATATACGGCTGCCGAATTAGCTACAAAGTACATCAAAGACAAATACAGCGATACGCATGGACCGCTAAAGTCTTTGAAGGAAAATGACGTTGAATTTACCTGGGCTGTAACTGATATATCTCCTATTGGGTGTATTAGTGAAAAGGACTTTGAAAGCATTCGCACTAAATTAAATCTATATAGAAAAGTGGTGTGGTCGAATGGCTAATGTATACGGAAAACTGCTTGCAGATATTATGTACAAAGATACATGTACCATTTCACGGCAACAAGCCACCACGGACGATATAGGGGCGGATGTGTTCGACGTCGTTGATGTGTATGTTGATATTCCTTGTAAATTAGGACAAACAGGACAAACAAGCATGAATGGTGTTAATACTGACAGCGTATTCACGTTAAAGGATAAATTAAGATTGTCCTTGCCAGTTGATTATGATGTTATGGCGAATGATATTGTTAAAATCAATCATCAAGGTCAAACATTTATCATGCGATGTGATAGTCCTTTTAAGTACACAACGCACCAGGAAATCACGTTAATTCGTGATGATGAGGCTTAACTATGGGAGCAAAGGTTAACGGCTTCATGGAGTTGAATTTTAAGTGGAAAAAGATTTTATCGTTGTACCCTGAATACATCGATACACTTTTACAACAACAAGCAGAGTTATTAATCGCCGATACAAAGGCGAAAACTCCTGTTGATACTGGTACACTTCGCAACGCTTGGAAGCGTACTGAACCGCAAAATAACTCCATTGAGGTATACAACAATACTGAATATGCTAACCATATTGAATATGGACACAGAACACCGAAAGGCGGTTTTGTCAAAGGGCATAAGATGTTACATCGTTCTACGGTTCAGCGTAAAAATAAATTTTTAAATGACACAAGAAAGATACTAAGGAACTTGATAGATGCTTAAATTAAGAACTATTCAAAAGGCCTTAGTTGACCTTTTGAAAAACAAATATCCGAATTATAAGGTGTATTTTGACAACGTTGAAAAGTCAAATGCACCTTATTTTTATATTGAAATGTTCGTTCATAGTGGAGTTGGTGATTACAACTATTTCGAAAGGACTGTTCAAGTCGATATTACATTCCGAGCTATGGAAGATAAGAATAACCGCATTAAACGTGCGGACTTATACGAAATGAGTGATAGCTTAGAGTGTGTGTTTAGGCCTGTACTGAAAGTCGATGATAGATACATCACCATTAACGACTTTGAACATACATTCATAGATGAAGTATTACACTTCATTTTTAATCTCGAGTTTAACGACGCATTCACTGACGAGGAAGTTAACTTCGTTCGTGGTGAACTTGTTAATACTCTTTCATTTAGCCTTAACGGCTCTAATTTAACCGAGGAGGAATAATTAAATGCCAAACGAACAAGAAAAATTCGGTTTACCGCAAGTCTTAATTGACTTTAAAACAAAAGGCGTAACTGCTATCAAGCGTTCCGCTCGTGGCGTTGTAGCATTGATTTTAAAATGCGAAACAACTGATGTATCTAATAAGTACAAAATCTCCGACATTAGCGAAATTCCTGACAGAACATTCGATGATGCTACGACTGATTTAATTAAAAAATGCTTGGACGGAACACCTTTGCGTGTATTGGTATATACATTACCTAAAACAACTGTACAAGGTGCCAAAAATACACAAGCTACTTTGTTAAAACAGTTAAAGCATACTCGCTTTAACTATATCGCCGCTCCTACTGGTACAGTTCAAGACCAGCAAGATTTAGCGTCCTACATTAAAGCGGAACGCAACAATGGTCGTAAAACTGTTAAAGCGGTAGTAGGTAGCGTGGCAGCAGACCATGACGGCGTTATCAACTTCTGCACAGAAGAAATTAAAGTGCCTAACGGTCAAGACTCTCAAGGTCGAACTACATACAAAACGTATACTCCAATTGAATATACTGCTCGTATTGCTGGTATCTTGGCCGGTTTACCGTTAGACCGCTCCGCTACTTATTACAAATTAACCGAAGTTGAAAGCGTTAAAGTGTACGAGGACTTAACCGACCGCATCGATAAAGGTGAATTACATTTATTCGACGAAGAAGACGGCGAAGGTGTTAAAATCGCTCGTGCTTGCAACTCCTTGCAAACGTTTACAACTGACAAAGGTCAAGAATTCCGTAAAATCAAAATCATCGAAGGTGTTGATATGGTAACAGACGACATTCGCGATACTTTCAAAAAGTTCTATGTTGGTAAATATATCAATGACTACGACCATAAAATGCTATTCGTAGCAGCAATCATGGTTTACTTTAATCAATTAGCCGGTAACGTGCTTGACGCTCGAGCTAAAAACAATGTAGATATTGACGAACAATTTCAAAAGAACTACGCCATCATCAAAGGTGAAGATATTTCTAAAATGTCTGTTATGGACATTCGCGAATATAATACAGGTTCCGAAGTTGGTTTAGCTGGTACAGTTAAATTCGTTGACGCTATGGAAGACCTTAAAATTAGTTTCACAATGTAATAGGAGGAAAGAATAAATGGCAAGAGCAAGCGAAGATGTAAAATATCGTGGTCGCCGTCGTTGGAACGGCTCTCACGGCAAAGTATGGTTTGACGGTGAGTTGGTATTCGAAATCGAAAGTTTCGAATGTACAATCGAAGCACAACGTGAAGACGTTATCATCGGAAACTCTGTTGACAGTAAAATTACATCCCTTAAAGGTGAAGGTACTGCCAAAATTAAAAACGTTATTAATCGAAACTTCCGCAAGTTGCATGAAGCATGGAGTGCAGGTCATGACCCTCGTTCCGTGATTACAGGTTTATTGGACGACCCTGACGCAGTGGACGGCCAAAAGGAACGTATCTCTATTGATAATGTATGGTTCAATAAATTAACTCCTTTACATTTTGAAAAAGGCAAAGTTGTTGAAACTGATATTCCATTCGGCTTTACACCGGAAGATTTACAATACATCGAATCTATTGATTAATTGAAAGGAACATAACAATGTCTGTATCTATTAACGAATTAATTGCTAAACGTGAAGAAATTAAAGCACGCAAAAGTCAAAAACTAACAATCGAAACATCCTTGGGTGAAGTCGTAGCTAAAAAGCCTACGACTTTACTTATGACCGAAGCATTAGGTTTAGATGGCGATAACGATGAATACATCGTTTACAACTGCATTGTAGAACCTAACTTGAAAGACAAGGACTTGCAAAAAGCATACGATTGCGCCGAACCTATGGACATTGTAGGTAAGTTATTCGAATTCGGTGAAATTAAAGCTATTAGCACAGTTTTGATTGAGTCTGTAGGCGTTGGCAAAAAACTCGACCACGCTATTTTTGACGAAGCAAAAAAGTAATAGAAGAAGACTGGGAGGCGGCTACGGCCGCCTACTTAGTTTTAAAAGGTCATACGTTTGAATACTTTTTTAGTTTGTCCTTAATGGAAAAACTGCTTTGCCATGTAGCTATGGAAAAGGAAAGGAAAGAACGTGTGGAAGTTGCTAAATTAGCTATAAGGGAGGTATTAGGTGGATAATAAAGAACGTTTAGGCGTCGAACTGTACCTTGACGATAAAGGGTTTACGAATGCAGTTAAAAAGGCGCAACAATCAACGCAACAACTAGCAAAATCTGCCAATGCTGTTACTCCTGCGATGGCCGGTGTTGATAGAAGCATGAATAGTGCTGTCAGCTCCGTTCAAGGAATAGCAAACGCAACCAAAAAAGCCGAAAGTGAATTATCTAAGTTAAAGCGTACTGGTAGCAATATCAAAGTTAAGATTGACGCCAAAGATGATGCTACTTCTAAAGTCCAAAAGATTAAAAGTGAACTCAATACCTTTAAAGGCAAAGTATACACAGCTACAGTTAACGTTAAGCAAAATATGGCCGGTGCTATGTCTAGTGCTGGAAATAAACTTAGCGGTGCTATGCTTGGAACTACAATGCAAATGGCCGGTATGGCTGGCATTGGGTTTGGTATATTTGATGCCGTAAAAGGCTATGCGGACTTTGAAGAAGAAATGTCAGCGGTTAAAGCTATTTCAGGTGCTACGGCGGACGAGTTCCAAAAGTTGAATGAAAAAGCAATTCAAATGGGTGCCGATACTAAATTCAGTGCCTTAGAGTCTGCACAAGCATTTAAATATATGGGCATGGCTGGTTGGAAAACTAATGAAATGATAGGCGGTATTGCCGGTATCATGAACTTAGCGGCCGCATCAGGCGAAGACTTAGCTATGACTTCCGACATTGTAACTGATAGCTTATCTGCGTTTGGTTTACAAGCGAAAGACTCTGCTATGTTTGCCGATGTGTTAGCGGCGGCAGCCACTAACTCGAATACCAACGTCGCTTTAATGGGTCAAACGTTCAAATACGCTGCACCAGTAGCCGGCGCCTTAGGGTTTAGCGTACAAGATACTGCACTTGCTGTAGGTCTTATGGCTAACCAGGGCATTAAGGGTTCAGAAGCTGGTACAGCATTAAGAGCGATGATGACTCGTTTAGTTAAACCGACCAAAGAGTCCGGAGAAGCGATGGACATTTTAGGCTTAAATATCTTAGATGCGAATGGCAAGATGAAACCATTTAGGGATATTATCGCCGACATTCGCGAAGGTATGAAGAAACTATCTCCGGATAGTAAAGCAGCCGTTGCTGGTATGCTTGCCGGTCAAGAAGCTATGTCAGGCTTGCTCGCATTAGTTAATTCGCCTTATGAAGACTTTGATAAGTTAGCCGGTGCAATCGATAATTCGAGCGGTGCTGCCGAACGAATGGCGAAAATTCGCATGGACAATCTAAAGGGTGATTTAGAACAATTATCCGGTGATTGGGACTCGTTTACTACGAAATTAATGGGCGGTAGCATTGGCGGTTTTAGAGATATTGTACAAGGCATAGACAACTGGTTTGTAGGTTTAACTGAAAACTTTGAAACTAACGGTATTACCATTCGAAGCGTACTTGACGGAATAACTTCTGCTATTAAAGAGTTAGTAGGTCAAACGCTTAAAATGGAAGGTCTTCCTTCTATCTTATCCGCTGCAGCATTAGCAGTTGGTGGTATTGGTGCATTTAAAATCGGCAAAGGTGCGTATGGTTTATTTAAAGGTTTAAAAGGCGGTGGTGGAACTGGTACTGGTGCAGATAGCACAGTAGGTGATATGACCGTTCAAGCCTTAAATGTAACTGTAAATGCAAGCAATATGACTGGAATGGGTCAAGGTGGGCCTATTGTTGAAGGTGGTGGCAAAGGTGCTAAACCTAAAAGCGGTGGCCGTTTTGGTAAGTTGAAAAGCGGTGCAAGTAAGTTAGGAAACGGCTTAACAAAAGTCGGTGGTAAAATTGCTGTTCCGTTGGCATTAGCTATGGGTGCTTATGATATTGCTACAAGCGATGATAAAGCTCGTGCTGGTGTTGGTTTAGGTGGTAGCCTTGCCGGTGGCTTGGCTGGTGCTAAACTCGGTGCTATGGGCGGTGCTGCCTTAGGTTCTATTGCTCCTGGTGTAGGAACTGCCGTTGGTGGTGCTATTGGTGGTCTTGTAGGTGGTGTTGGTGGTGCTATATTCGGTGAAGAAGTAGCACAGCAAATTTACGATGCTATTACAAGCAACCTTGAAGGCTTGACTGACTGGTTTAGCCAAAAATGGAATGACATTGTAGCGACATGTGCTCCAGTGATTAACACTATAGCCGGTATATTCGGCTTTGCTTGGGACGGTATCGTTGCTATCTTTGGTCCGGCTGTTGATTGGTTTATTGGTAATGTATGGGAACCTATTTCTAGTGCTGCGAGTAGCATGTGGGAAGCTATTAAGGGGTTCTTCAGTGAAGCATGGGAAAGCATTAAAGGTGTATGGGCTGGCGTTGCTAACTGGTTTGATGCAAATGTATGGAGCCCTATTAAAAGTGCGGCAAGCGGTGTATTTAGTGCTATCGGTAGTGCTTTAAGTGCTGTTCAAGCACGAGGGGCGCAAGCAACTGGCATTCCAGGACATGCAACTGGCACAAGTCATTTCGGCGGTGGTTGGACTGAAATTAATGAACGTGGCGGTGAAATTGTAGACTTGCCGAACGGCAGTCGAATTTATCCACATGCAACAACTGAAAAGATGATTGCGGATAGTTTAAGTGGTAATAACTCCGTTAACCAATACTCTATCAGTGGAAATACATTCGTTGTTCGTGAAGAAGCAGATATTGACCGCATAGCACATTCGTTATTCTCTATGCTTGAAAGTGCGGAAGTAAATTATGGAGGTGTATAATGGCGAAATTAATCAGCGGTATTGGTAGAGCGTTATCGCTTTTATCTGTGATTTTAGGTAAGAGCGGAAATAACTATCCTACAGTGATACTCTCACAAGGCGATGAACGATTAGTCTTGCCAGTAACTCCAACAAAGTATGAAGTAGGTAATGAACAGGACAATAAAAGCGTTAACATCACTCAAATAGGTGAAGCGTTATTATTTGGTAACCCTAAACTAATTACCTTGTCTTTTGAAAGTTTTCTTCCAGCTAAAGACTATCCATTCATCGTAGGTGATAAACGTAAGCCGGCGGAAATTGTAGCTTTAATCAACAAGTGGAAAGAGTCAAAGAAACCGATTAGGGTCATTGTTAGCGATGGCCCTATTAATTTAATGATGGCGATTATGGCATTCCCTTGGAAGAAGCAAGAAAACACAGGCGATTTATATTACACGCTTAGTCTTAAAGCGTATAAAGATTTAAACACATCTATGACGGCGGACGATGCAAAGGCTGTTGATGATGTAACAGGTCTTAAAGATAGACCTACAATCAACAATAAGCCTAGCACCGCAACGCTACATAATAAGGGTGCAGATATTTTAGATGCTGCTAAAAAAGCATACGGCAACTACAAGCATTATGAACGAATTATTCAATCTAACGACTTAAAGAATTTAGCTATTAATAATTTAAGTCAGTTAAGAAAGTTGAAGGTTAAGTGATGATTATTAAACACATCGGAACTAAGACAGTTAAAGATGAAAAAACTGGCAAAGATAAGCAAGTTCCAGTTGAAAACGATATATCTCATTTAGTTAATAATTCGACATGGAGCGGTTCTCGTATTCAGGCAGCACGAAAACTTGAATTTGTGTACACGCAAGAACCTCGTGATACGAATTGGCCTGTATATGTAATTGGCATAGGTGAAACTGTAAAAGCGTATTCAGAAGACGGAGAGTTGCAGTTCGTTGGTAATATATATTGCACCGAACGAAAAACCTCCGCATCAACAATTACGGTAACGTGTTATGACAATATGTTTATTCTTAGTAAATCAAAAACTACTAGGAAATTCACAAATATGACCGCAGAGGACATTACAAAGGCCGTTTGCAAGGAAATGGGTATTAAGGTAGGTAACCTCGCTGAAACAGGCGAAAAAATAACTTTTATCGCCAATAATAAGTCAGGTTATCAAATCATTTTAATGGCTTATACTGAAGCGGCCAAAAAGACAAACAAAAAATATCAAGCTATGATGGAGGGCGATGAACTTGACGTCATAGAAAAAGGTTCAGTTATTGAAGGACTTGTAATCGACCAGTATCGAAACATTACAGACTCTTCCTACAAGGAAAGTATCGAAAACATGATTAATAAAGTCATGATTGTTGATGATAAGGGTAACTTAATTCGATATGAAAGCAAGGACGACCAAATCCAAAAGTATTCCATGATACAAGCGGTATACAAGGAAAGCAAAAACAAAAACACGCAAGAGGAAGTTAAGGATATATTCAAAGGTCCTGAACGTACTGGTGTTATTGACTGCTTAGGCGACTATGACGCCTTGTCCTCGTATTCAGTTGAAATTAAAGATGTGATTACACAGTTAAGCGGTCAGTTTTGGATAAAGAGTGATACTCATAAATTCGAAAACGGACAGCATACTATGAAGCTCGAAATTGAGTTTGAAAACTTAATGACGAAAGAAAAGGTAGACCATTCCTTAGAAGCAAAAGAAAAGAAACGCCAGGAGCGTGAAGCCAAAAAGAAAAACAAAACCCCTAAGGGAAAAGGTCGAAGGTCTACTAGAAAGTCAACTAAAAGAAAGGTAGAAATACATTATGCCTAATGATATTCCGAGTGCTGCACATTCTATGGCGAAAATGGTTAATACTATTCACGGCATAGCTAAAGACGAGCAACCAATGGGCATGCGAATTGGTGTTGTTACATCACCATTCCCTAACCTGGTTATTCGTTGTGATAACATCGACATTACGAATGAACAGATATATCTTAATGACTACTGGAAGCCGGACCACTACAGGGAGGCAAAAGGGCACATCATAAGTGAAACGCAACCTCGCTCCGGTGGTGGTGGCTTGGCGTTGTTTGAAAGTCATACACATGAAATTCATAACGATTATACCGATACGATTATCATGACTGATACATTGCGAGTAGGTGATGAGGTAACAGTATTCCCAGTATATGCACAAGGTGAACAGCTTTATTACATCGGTCAAAAGGTGGTGAAATTATGAGTGCAGAATATCCGTTTGCTGGTTCAACAAATATTAATGCTTATCAAAGCGAGGACTTGCCGTTATTTGTTGAGTACGATTGGGATTTTGATAACAACTCATTTAAATTCACCGCTAATGGTAATCGAATAAAAGTAACTGGTGATGATGCCTTAAAAGTTTGGGTGTATAAAGCCTTAATGACGGAACGCAATCAGTATTTGGCATATTCTACTCGTTATGGAATTCAATTAAAGCCTTTTATAGGAAAGGTTATGAGTGTTAATGAACGGTATAGCGAACTTAGACGAGTTATCGTTGAATGTCTTATGGTTAACCCTTATATCAAGTCTATTGATAGTATTACGTTCGATGAAAACGGAGATAAGGTAGAATGTTCCGTTGAATTAACCACAGTATATGGAGGGCTTAATATTAATGTTTAACATTCCAACTAGCGATGAAATATTAAAAGATTTACAGGAGCAATGCACATCGCCTTATAGTAAGTTTGAAGGTACGTTTGAATATGATGTATTTTCTTCTAACGCTATTGAGTTTATGAAAACCTATGTTGAATTAGGCGAATTGTACAAGGTAGCGTTTGGCGATACTGCCTATGGCGATTTCTTAACTATGCGAGCTGCCGAAAGTGGCGTAATTAGAAAAGAAGCAACTAAGGCGACTGGTTATGTTACTGTCAAAGGCAACGGAACTCTACCAAAAGGCAGTCAATTCGCTACGCAAACCGGTGTTTTATTTGAAACGCTCGAAACAGTACAAGTTAATAACTCAACAAACGTTAAAGTGCAAGCCCTTGAAGGTGGTATAGGCGGTAACGTTACAGCACAATCAGTAACAGTTATTCCAATGTCTATACCTGGTATTATGAGCGTTAATAATGCAGAACCTATAGGCGATGGTTTTAACGCAGAAAGCGACGACGAATTAAGAACTCGTTATCTAAATCATGTTCGAACTCCTGGCACTAGCGGAAACGCAACTCACTATTATGAGTGGGCGATGTCTGTTGGTGGTGTTGGTGGTGCTAAAGTGCTTCCAGTATGGAACGGCGCTGGTACTGTTAAAGTAATTATTGTGAATAGTGAGTTTAGTCCAGCTTCGCAAGAAATTATTAACAAGGTAACTAATTATATTGAAACTGTACGCCCTATGGGTGCGGTGGTAACGGTAACAACTGTTACTCCTAAGACAATCAATATTACAGTTAAACCGGAAGGTAATTTTAATCAATCGGTATTCACTGAATTAGTTAAAGCGTACCTAATCGACATTGAGCGACAAAATATTAAGAATACATCTTTATTAAAAGTTGCGTATTCGAAAATCGGTAGTCTTGTATTAGATGCCGGAGCAACTGACTATACGAACTTAACGATTAATAATGCTACTAAATCAATCGAGTTAGCGGTTGATGATTTAGCGGTATTAGGCGAGGTGAGTGTTCTATGATTTTTAACCTTTTAAGGACCTATAAGGTCGATGTTCTTAGGTACTTGCCTAGATACCTATCAAAGGACGAAACTTTTAAAGGAACGCAAGATTCGTTAAGCGAGGAACACGAAAAGCAACGCTTATTGATTATCGACATATGCAAGCAGTTGTTTGTTGAAACGGCTACTTGGGGACTTGATGATTGGGAGCGAGTGTACGGACTAGAAAATAATCGTAACTTATCCATAGACGATAGGCGCGACTATTTATTAATCAAAATTCAAGGCTCGCAAACAATCACCGAACGCAAGTTGCAAGAGTTTATTAACCTTGTATATCCTCCTGGTAGTGCAATCGTTAAAGAAAATACTGGACCGAATAGGTTTAGCATTCTTCTTGATACGGCCGACGCTTTAAACGAGATACGAAACGTTATCGAAGTATATAAGCCGGCACATTTAACATATGCTATAGCACATGAATTTAACGCTAGAGGGTTGATAGCGGTTGTTGGTGCGGTAACTAATACCGAACGTATATTTATCAAGCAAGAAAAGCCTGATAAATCAATTACAGCACGAGGGAATTATACTCGCCTTGTTGGTGCAGTCGCTATTCGAAGCAATATTAATTTACACTATTAAGGAGTTGAACTATGAGTAATTACAATAAAATTATTCCGACCTTAGCTGGTAGCAATCTATTAGTTGAGTCAATTAAATCTAAAAAGCCACTCATCTTTACTCGTATCGCATTAGGTGATGGCACATTAACCGAAAGTGAAAGTATAGAAGGCTTAACTGCATTAAAGCATCCTATGGCGCAGAACTCTGTACAAGCAATTAACATCAGAGGGAATGGTGAAATTGACGTTGTAGCGACTATTTCTAATGCAAGTGTTACAAGCGGTTTTTATGCTCGTGAATTAGGTGTATTCGCTAAAGTTGGTGATACTGGCACGGAAAAGCTATTCGCTTATACGAATGCTGGTGCACAGGCAAGTTATACTCCGGCTGGTACATCTTTAGATGAAAAGTTGATTACTGTAACCTTTTATATCGGTAACGATGTTAATGTTCAAATCAACCTTAACAGCCAACTATACATCACGCAAGCTGCATTAGACGCACATAATTCGGCTACAAATGCACATCAAGACGCTTTTAATAAAAAGTTAGATATTACCTCTAACCAATACGCAAAAGCACTGACTAAACATAATCAAGGCTTGCAAGTAACAAAAGGCGATAACTCACGAGAAGTTATTAACTTTATTACAGATAACTATAACGATAGCGATATTAATAAAGTACTTAACTTAGGTCAACTTAAAAGCCTGTTAGGGCAAGGTGCTATTGTGGCATCCAAACTAACTGGGAATGGTGGATATGTTAAATTTGCGAATGGTTTCACGATTCAATGGGGAATTGGTGGTCAAGACAACGTTACAAAAACAGAAGTAACCTTCCCAATTAGATTTACGACTTTATTCATAGCTAGTGCTATTGATGCGTATTGGAGCGGTTCTGATACACCTAGATATTTTGCAAATTCCGTTAATGAAAGTAACGGTACAAAAGCAGTATTTACAGCAAGCGATAGGTATGCGGCATCATATTATTGGTTTGCATTAGGTATAGCGTAATAGAAGGAGGTAAACTATGAACCAATATGTATTCGTACTTAATGAAATGGGCGAGCGAATTACGTCCTTTGTTGATAATACAGTAACGCAAGAGCAGTTATTAGCAACCGCAAAACAAGAATGGCCGGATGCGACTAATTTTATTTACTCCGCAGACGGCGATAGTATGCTTGACGAGTTTATGCGAGGTAAATTATATGTAAATGGTGAGTTTGTAATTCCGCAACCAAAGGAACCTACTAAGGCCGAAAAAATTGCCGAAATTAGAAATTACTACAACGAGCGTTTTGAAACATTAGAACAAATGGTGTTAAGACGTCGTTTAATTAACGGCGATATTACCGACTTGCAAGAGCAGTTTAAGAAACTTAATCAAGAAATGGTGTTGAAAATTAAGGCGGTGAAACAATAATGGAAGCGTTTGAAATTAAAAGTGATGTTCCTGTTATGAAGTTCTGTGAGTTCTGCTATGCTACTTTGAACGAAGATGGGACATGCCCTACAGAGGGGTGCATCCATAACGATTTAATGGAATTGGACGAGGGCAATGAAGATGAAACTACCAGTCCTACACAACTTTAAAGCCATTCAAGGTGAAGTTATTTCACTTAATATTGGGTATAACAATACTGTTTCAAGCGATAATCTGTTCGCTTGTGTTCGTAAATTAGCACATGACGAAGAGTATAAAGCAAAGTTTAATATCGATGTATCCGAGGACGATTTAGAAGCCAATGAGCTTTGCAAAATCGCCCTTTCTTTAGATACGAATGGTTTAGAAGTTGGTAAATATCAATGGGACTTATTCCTTTGGAGTGGCGACCACCCTATTAAATGTCTTGTAAAAGGACAGATTAATATAATTGAAGGTATTAGTAATAGGGGGAAATAATGGACGAACTACACATTTACGAAGACAAAGAAACAATCAATGTTAAAGACAATACGCAAATTATTAAACTACAAGGACCAAAGGGCGACCCAGGAGAGCAAGGTCCTCCTGGCCCTCCAGGGCCAAAGGGCGAACCTGGTAAGAATGGTATTGACGGACTAAACGGCGAACAAGGGTTACAGGGTATTCAAGGACCACCTGGTAAAGACGGAAAGCCTTTTACTTATGATATGTTCACACCAGAGCAATTAGTGGCCTTAAAAGGCCCTAGGGGCGAACAGGGTCCTCCTGGAACTAGTGCTAATGTAGATTTATCTGACTATACTACAAAAAAAGATGCAGATAATCTGTATCTAAAAAAAGTCGATATAAGAAATTACCTTGCTATGCTAGGCGACGTTAAATACGCATTAAAAACAGAGCTAAACGATTATTTATCTAAAACAGATGCGACAAATAATTACGCTCAAAAGGGTTGGGCTACTCAAACATTCGCCTATAAGAATGATTTAAGTACTTTTATTAAGAAGAACGAGATTTCTCAATATGCGTTGACTCCTGGTGATGCTTCTACTCGTTACGTTAACAAATTAGAGGGGCAGTCCTTCGCTCAAAAATCTGAATTAAATGACTATGTAAAGAAAACAGAAATTAATCAGTATACATCGACTTCAAGTGTACAGCTTACACCTGAACAGATTGAAAAATTAAAAGGACCTAAAGGGGAACCTGGAACTCCTGGCGAGCGTGGAGCAGACGGCGAAAGAGGGCTACAAGGACCGCCAGGACCACCAGGACCTAAAGGGGAGTCTTTTAAGTATTCCGACTTCACGCAAGAACAACTTAACGCACTTAAAGGGCCAAAAGGTGATAAAGGCGAACCATTCAAATATTCTGATTTTACGGCAGAACAATTACTGGCTTTAAGAGGGCCTAAAGGCGACCCTGGAAGCGGTGGCGGACAAGTAACTTCACAACCAATCGAATTATATGAAGTTGTATGGGGTATTGCTAAGGCTGGAGCATATGGTGCGGATAGAGGATATTTAGCGTTTGACCCCTTAACTGGTTGGGGGTACTTGCATTTTGATTTTATATTGACTAACCCTTCCGGCAATGGGGGTATGGTCGCACAGCTCCCACCAAATGCACCGGTCGCAGTACGACTAATAGAAAAAAGCGTTAATATAAATAACAATAGTGTTTATGTTGAGCGAAACAGCCGTATAGTTAAAGCCTGGGGTGTACCGGCGAACACTCGGTATATTATTGATATTATTGGTTATTGGAGAAAGGCATAAAAGAAGTATGTGGACTTGGCAGTTCGAGTTGAACGACATTTTAACAACGCTATCTATAGTCGGTCTTGTTGCCGGCTTAGGATATAAAGTGTTGGTTGTTCCCTTGCTCGAAAAATTAGATTCGCAGAGAGTTCAAGATAACTTGATATTTCAAGAAAAATGGGGGATTTTAACTGATACCCTTAAAGATTTAAAAGACGAAATTAAGTTGTCTCGTGCAGAAAGAGTTAAAGCGGAGGGAAAGCAAGTGATGTTAACTGCCAAAATAGAAGCCTTAGAGCATAGAGTTAATGATATTAAGGAGGAATTGCATGAACATACCACCAAATCTCATTAATACATTAAAAAAGACAGGCCAATCTATGAGGTCAGTTAACATACATCCGACAGGCATATTCGCAACAAGGGCGCTAGTGTTTATAATGCTAGTGCCTATTTTATTAGTTGTAATTGAGTACATAATGGCTTTTATTAGTGGTTATGTAACAGACGAAACAAATAAATTAATTAGTGTAGGGATAAATATCATCGACCATATATTTATTCCGAGTGTGCTAACAGCCCTCGTAGGGTTCTTGGCTCTATGGATAGATAAGGACGGTAACGGTATTCCGGACCAGTTAGAAAAGGAGGACAAAAAATGAAAGTATTTATTAACCCAGGACACGACATTAATTTAGATAGCGGAGCGGTTAACCCTAATACTGGCCGTCGTGAGTGCGACGTCGCTCGTGATGCTGGTAAATTGCTTATGCAGTATTTAGAAACCGCTGGGTGCGAAGTTAAAGCACTTCAAGATGATGATTTAGGCCTTGTATGTGAAACTTCTAACGAATGGGGAGCAGATATATTCGTATCGCTCCATTGTAATGCTTTTAATACGCAAGCTCGTGGCACTGAAACGCTTTACAAGTCTTTTAACGGCCAACGCTTGGCGAATGATATTCAAAGTCAAATTATTCGCAGTATCGATACTGTGGACCGTGGCGTTAAGAAGCGTGATGATTTATGGGTATTAAATGGAACTGACGCAACCGCAGTTCTTGTTGAAATGGCCTTCATCGATAACGACGATGATTTAGAAATGCTTAATAACGACCTTGACACGATTGTTCGTGCCATTGCTCGTGGAATTACTGATTACATCGGAGGGGTATAATGTATGTTCGCCTTAGAAAACTTGCGGAAGGTTATCCTATGTTCATTCCTATTTTGTTGTTGCTTGTTTGCCTTGCCGGTGTATGGTTCTTCGCCGACAGACGAAGTAATATTGACGAGAGCGGAATACAACGCTCTACAGTCGAAATTAACAACGCTCGACAATACAATAAGCAAGCAGTTGATGATAATCGACGAACTAGAACAGCAGTTGAACATAGCGAAACTCTCAACGACAGAGCAACAGACGGAATTAATCGAAGTATTGAAATCACTGAACGAACAAAAGGCGCTATTAATCGAAGCGAAGAATACATTAATCAAGCAAGAAGTAACGCTATCACAGCAAAGGGACTCATTGGTGAAAGCAGAAGCATACTTGAACATGCAGAAGGACGAACTAAAGAAAGTCAAAGCAAAGTATCGCAATAGTCAAATTCTAAATGCTATTTTAGGCGCTGGTCTTGTATATGTAGCAGTAAAAGACTGAGAGGTGGTCCAATATCTCCCTAATCGTGCGAGGGTGGCGCACGAACTTGTATTGGTTACAACTAAATAAAAGTAATAGGGGCGCTGTAAAAAGTGCCCCTTTATTTTTTTTGCATTTTTTTTGAAATTGGTGCTTGCCCTATACTTGAATATGTTATATAATGTAATCAAGATAAAGGTACAGAGTTAATAAAGGAGATACCGAAATGATTAGAACTTGCAAACAACTAGAAAAAGCATTAAACGAAGTAAATGATATTGTGTTACATGTGGCAAAAGCATGTGGAATGTATCGTGTTAGTTATGGCAGTTATCGATTATCTTGTTACGCTTTAAAGGATTTAGTTGAAGAAATGAATAAAGAAACAGTCGCTTTGAACTACGCTTTATGGTGCAAAGACGAAAGCAGAAAAACTATCTACATTAAAGGTCTTAAAGCAGAAAAATAAAAAATAAAAAAATATCAAATTATCACTTGCCTTAACCTTGAAAGTATTATATAATATAATCAAGGTTAAGGTATAAATTACTTAGGAGGACAACAACCATGAGAACATTAAATCAACTTAAAGCAAACTTGAAACCAGGATGCTACTTATACAAAACAAGAGGCCGTGTAACAGGTGAAAGCATTTTTATTAAACAAGGTGGCAAAAACGTTTGTTATAAATGTGGTACAGTAAAATCTTTTATCGAAGAATGTATTAAAAGAGGTTTGGTTAAAGAGGCTTAATATGAGAACGCTAAAACAATTAGAAACCAATTTAAAAGAGGGTTATGAAATCGTAAATTTCGGCAGTGCAAGGCCACATAGCTATAGAGTATGGGTAGTGAAAGGAAAAGAGTTAATACTACCTAAAAGATTTACAGTATCATTTTTCATTCAAGAATGTATCGAAAAGGGCTTAGTAAAATAAGCCCTTATAGGAGGAATAATCATGAGCAACTTCGGAAAAAACATTGAGGACTTAAACAATACTTTGAAAACTAGCGTAACTATGTATGCAGAAGGTTATATTACAGACCACCAACTAACAAAAGTTATAGAAGGGGTTGTAAGAGCTAAAATTCAGCTTGCTGGTATTAAAAGCTACAGAGAGTTAACATCATACATTAACTACGTTTACTCTTTGTATATGAACAATGAAATTGCTGATAGAGAGTATGAAACGACAAACGCTATAATTGATGAAATGATAGATGCTGCATTTAAATAAAAAAAATCAAAATTCCCTCTTGCCTTATCTTTGATTATATTATATAATATAATCAAAGATAAGGTTAAGGAATTAATAAAAGGAGAAACCACATGAAATACCAAATCACTACAGAAAACAACTTTGAATGGACTACACATGCTTTCGAAGTAACAGAAGTTGAAAACTTGTTCTTCGCAGATGGTAACGTAGTTATCGTATTCAACAATGGCAATAAGCAACTTTTGGAAAATGTTAAATCTGTAAACGTGAAATAAGTTAAAGGAGAGGTACAATGACACTTGACGAACTAAACAGCGTAATCATGCAACAAAACAGAAATGTAGCAATCGACAAACACAGAACATGCTATGAGTGCTATAACATTCATACAAACAGACTTCTAGCAAGTGCAGCAACAATCGACGAACTAAAAGATATGATGGTTCGTATGGATATTATCAGAGGATAAGGAGGAATAGTAATGAAGTACTTATTGAAATTAGGCAGAGGTGAAAACAAGGTAATTGAAGCTGGCGGCTTGGAAAAATTGTTATACCTAGCAAGTTTTGAATACTGCGATTATTACACAGTACACGATGCCGGAGATATTAGCGATATGCTAGACTGGGATAACGGTGATGATAAAGCATTTACAGCTCGTATTCACCGTACAATTAAAACACTTAAACAAGGTTATCATGTGGTGTTTGGTGATAAGACAGCAAAGTTCAAACCAAACGAATTAAAAACTATCAGCGACGTTGAACGAATTATGAAACGTGCTGGTGCCAGTGGTTTTACAATCGAGGAGATTATATGAGTAACAAAGGATGGGGTGGCGCTCGAAAGGGCGCCGGTGCTCCGGTAACAGTAGGCGATGAAGGCCGTCGCAAGGCTAGGGTGATTTCACTTAATGACAAAGAGTATGAAAAACTAAATGACACAGCAAAGAAGAACGCTGTCAGCGTATCGCAACTCATACGCGATACCTTTAAATTGTAGTTCGTCAAACAGTTCGTCAAAAACTCACTTTAAAACACGCAAAATAATTTAAAATTTAACGCTACAAGGTGCGTTTAAATATCTGATAGTACTAACTATTACAACTCTATTGAAAATCGCATACCGTTCAAAGTATAATTATAGTGTTAGGCATAGTCCATAACTATAATTGGAGGAAACTATGAACAATATAAAAACAACGCTTTTATTAGCGACTTTGACGGCCATTTTAGTGGTCTTAGGTGATATGATTGGCGGTAGAAGTGGTATGATGATTATGTTCGTTATATCCATGGGCATGAATTTTATGTCCTATTGGTATAGCGACAAGATTGTTTTAGCACAATATAACGCACAACAAGTTACTGCACAATCAAACCCTAAATTATATGGCATGGTAGAACGTTTGGCTAAGAATGGTAAGTTACCAATGCCAAAAGTTTATATCATTCCAAGTGATGTACCTAATGCATTTGCAACAGGCAGAAATCCGAGTCATGCAGCAGTTGCTGTTACAGAAGGTATTCAACGACTATTAACAGATGACGAGCTAGAAGGTGTTCTAGGACATGAATTAACCCATGTTAAGAATCGTGATACATTGATTAGTACTATTGCAGCTATGATGGCGGGGGCTATTTCTATGATTGCTCACGTTCTTCAATTTTCTGCAATCTTTGGTCGCTCCGATGATCGAGAAGGTTCTAATCCTTTAGAATTAATAGGTGCCATAGTTATTGCACCTATCGCAGCAGGTCTTATTCAGATGAGCATTTCTCGTGCCAGAGAATTCTTGGCTGATGAAGGTGGCGGAGAGATGTGTCGCAATCCTTTAGCTTTGGCATCTGCCCTTGCAAAAATTGATTACTATTCAAAACATGGTGCATTGCCAAATGCAAGTAATGCAACAGCCCATATGTTTATCATCAACCCTATGGTTGGTATTGGTGAAAGCTTGAGCAATCTTTTTAGTACACATCCTCGTACAGAGGAACGTATTGCAAAATTGAAACAACAAGCAATGAATCCTAAATATAAAGAGAAAGCATTATTTTAATTAATATCTACAGGAGGATATCATGCAAGAAACATTAGTTTTAATCAAACCAGATGCAGTTAAGCGTCAATTAAGTGGTGAAATTATTAGCCGTTATGAACGTAAAGGTCTTGTCATTAAAGCGTTAAAACTTTTACAAGTACCTCGTGAACTAGCGGAAGAGCATTATGCTGAGCACAAAGAAAAACCATTCTTCGGTGAATTAGTTGATTTCATCACATCTGGTCCAGTTCTTGCTTTCGTATTGGCCGGAGATAATGCCATCGTATCCGTACGTGCTTTAAACGGTGCCACAAATCCTGTAGATGCTGCCCCTGGTAGTATTCGTGGTGACTATGCCCTAACAATGGATGCTAACGTAGTACATGCGTCTGATTCTCCGGAGGCTGCTGCTCGTGAAATTCATCTTTGGTTCCCAGAATATAAATAATCTCAAGGTTGAGAACATATAGCTTTTCATTCTACATTTATGTATTTCTATAGGAGGTAATACATATGGCAAGTAGTGTTTACACAAAAACAGGCGATGCTGGTACAACTGGTTTATATACCGGTGAACGAGTACCTAAATCCTCATTACGCGTAGAAGCTTATGGTACAATCGATGAATTACAAGCTTTTTTAGGCTTGGCTCGTTCCTATGCTGAAAATGCACGAGTTTCTACTGAATTATATGATATTGAGCGCAACTTATGGACTTTAATGGCAGATATTGCTAGTTTAAATGCGGCGCCAGTCATTACAGAGCAACATGTTAAACATTTAGAAAAGGTTATTGATCGCTTTGACGAAAAGCTTGAACCATTATCTAATTTTGTGATTCCTGGTGAAAAACAATCTTCAGCTTATTTACATGTAGCGAGAACGATTACTCGACGTGCTGAACGTGCTTTATGGCGTGTATTAGATGCTGGTGAAAGCGTTCACGAATCTAATTTAAAATATTTAAACCGTCTATCCGACCTTTGCTTTATTATGTGTCGCGTAGAAGAGGAAATTGGAGCTGAATAAACAAAAAAAGCTATGTATTTTACATAGCTTTTTGCTCGTTATAGACCTTATTGTGAA
>OGKR01000402.1_pt1 | contig 47206 bp, 63 predicted proteins | sample 1572431 | NCBI WGS metagenome assembly OGKR01 (sample SAMEA2582079, study PRJEB24529) | metagenome | biome: Human gut stool | place: China | collected 2011 | reverse complement strand
ATGACCCGGATCACCTCAAGCCCAAGTATTACAACCCGGATGTGGTGCTGCAAAAGGCTGGCCACGGCAGCTATGTGGAAACTTCCCTGGGTGAGGTATATCTGGTGCATCTCTGCTCCCGTCCCTTTACACCGGAGCTGCGCTGCACACTGGGCAGAGAAACAGCGATCCAGAAAATGATGTGGACAGAGGATGGCTGGCTGCGCATGGCAGACGGCACGAACATTGCAAAGGAATACTGCGAAGAGAGCAGGCTGCCGGAGTATCCTGTGCCGCAGATCCCGAATTTCGACGACTTCGACAGCGACACCCTGGGCAACTGGTACTATGCGCCGAGAATCATGCCGCAGCGCTTTGCGGATGTTACGGCTCGTCCGGGCTGGGTGAGACTGCGTGGACAGGAGGCAAGAACTTCTCTGAACAAGACCAGCATTCTTGCCAGAAAGCTGACCAGTGTCTATGCACAGATCACCACAAAAATGGAATTTGTTCCGGAGGTGCATCAGCACAGCGCAGGACTGATCCTTTACTACGACAACATGAACTATATCAATCTCCGGAAGTACTACAGCGAAACGCTGGGGCAGAGTGCCATTTCGATCATCCAGCTGGAGAACGGCGAAAAGACGGAATTCGTGAACACCCGGATTCCAGTGGATGATGTACCGATCTACTTCCGCTTAGTGATAAACGGCAGACATTCTCAGTTCTATTGGAGCTATGACGGCGAGAACTACGAGAAGATCGGCATTCCGTTTGATACCACAAAGTTCTCCGATGAGTACTGTAAGTACGGCGAATTTACAGGGACTATGGTGGGAATCACCTGTGCAGACCGGGTAAAGCATCAGCACTATGCCGACTTCGACTTTTTTGAATATAAGGCAGACGAAACGAAAAATGTAGAATAAAAATCAGCATGGAAGGGAACTGACCGCAAATGCTGAAAGAAAACGACTGGGAGAAATTCCAGTCGTTTTTTGCTTTATGGTTTGGAAAATGCGAAAAAGATGAAAAAGCTGCTCTTTTTCGCTTGCCTTCTGCACGAAAGTTGAGATTCGGACATGAAAGATATTCTGAAAAAAGCTTGACAAGACGTGAAAAATGTGCTATACTATTTTAACACGAAATACAGAAAGGAAGTGCGTGCAGTGCAGACAAAGGGAACCAAAAAAATTTGTGACAACCGGCAGGCACGGCATGAGTATTTCATTCTGGAACGCTATGAGGCTGGAATTGCATTGCAGGGCAATGAAGTGAAGTCGATTCGGCTGGGTCATGTCAATCTGAAAGATGCCTGGTGTGACATTACAGACGGCGAGTTGTTCGTGAAAGGAATGCACATTTCACCTTATGAAAAGGACGGCTTGTTCCGGACAGATCCGATGCGTGTCAGAAAGCTTTTGATGCACCACCAGGAGATCAACCGGATGTTTGGCAAGGTCAAGCAGGACGGTCTGACGCTGGTTCCGCTTTCTCTGTATTTCAAGGATTCCCGTGTGAAAGTGGAAGTCGGACTTTGCAAGGGTAAAAAGCTGTACGACAAGCGGCAGACGGCTGCGAAAGCTGATGCACAGCGTCAGATCCGGCGTGCAGTCAAAGAACACAACCAGTGACAAAACAGCTGGCAGAATGGGGGCGTAACGGTTTCGACGGGGACAACGAAGCATGATAAGCGAGCAGAGATTGCTGCATCTCTTAAAACAGCGGCACGTTTAAAATTAAACGCTAAAAAGAACTTTACTGTAAGCTTTAACAAGAGCCTGCAGGTAGCTGCCTAAGTCAGCTACTGTCGCCCGCAGAAGTACCACGGTCTGCGCTGCGGCATCATTGCAGTGGTGAACGTTCCGGCGGCCTGTTCACACCGCAGGATCGGATTTGAACTACCGTTCTCAGCAGCCTGTTTACCGGCAGCTTTGAACGGGAATCAATGTAGATAAACTACGCTCGTAGAAAGTTGTGTGGATTTGTTTTCGGACACGAGTTCAATTCTCGTCGCCTCCACCACACGCAACACTGCACGAACTCTCCCGCAGAGCAGCGGTTACCTGCTCCAGCGGGGGAGTTTTTGTTTTATCGGTCAGATTGACCAGCACCGTGATCTGCTCCTTGTACACGATAACCTGATTCACAAGCAACTGCAGGATCTTCTCCGTGCCCTCTGCCTGCACTTCCAGCAGGCGGTGTGCGAAGTACTGGAAATGCTCCAGTTTCAGCTCCGGTGCGTCGGTTTGCAGCAGTCGCACCTCCGTTTCCAGAGCCGCTTTCTGCTGCTCCAGCTGCTGCATGGTCGCTTGCAGGGCTGCCGATGTGATGCCGTTCAGCACGGCGTTGACAGCGTTCTCCAGTTTCTTTTCCGTTTCCTGCAATCGCCGCTGTGCAGCTGTCAGATCGGCGTTTTCGTGGGTGCTCTGCTGGTACAGTGCATAGGTGGCGTTTGCGATCTGCTCGCACGCCTCCGGGGTAGTGTACTGTGCGATCGCATCCAGCACAGCGTGTTCCAGTTCCGCAGCAGGCAGCCAGCCGCAGCACTTGTTCGGGCAGCAGTAGTAATAATACCGCTTGTCCGTTTTGCTGGTTCCGGCTCTGCCGGTGAGCCGTCTGCCGCAAGTGCCGCAGATCGCTTTTCCGGTCAGCACATATTCATGGGGGCTCTGGGTGTGGCGGTGCTTGTGTCTGGATTCCGTCAGACGTTCCTGCACGCTCCGGAACAACTCCGGCTCGATGATCGGGGGACAGTGGGCATCTTCTCCGGCACACTGGAACGTCCCTGTGTATCGCTGGTTGGCAAGGATTCGGGAGATCGTATCAATGCGGAACTGCTTGCCACGGCTGGTAGTGTAGCCGGCGTGGTTCAGATCGTCGCATATCTGGGCGAATGTCATGCCGCTGTCGTAGCTGGTGAAGATCCGGCGTACCAGTGCCGCACCTGCCGGATCGATCTCCATTCGCTTGTCTGCTCCGATGCGGTAGCCCAGAGCCACGTTGCCGCCGGTAGTCTTGCCCTTGATGGCGTTCTCACGCATTCCACGCTTGATCTTCTGGGAAAGCTCCGCACTGTAGTACTCGTTCATTGCCTCCAGCAGTCCTTCCAGAATGATGCCCTCCGGACTGTCTGTGATATGCTCTTTGGCAGAGAGAACCCGCACGCCGTTGGCTTTCAGCTTGCTTTTGTACATGGCACTGTCATAGCGGTTTCTGGCGAATCGGTCAAGCTTGTACACAATGACAGCCTGAAAAGTCTTGTACTTGCTGTCGGCGATCATTCGTTGAAATTCCGGGCGGTTGGCAGTTGTGCCGCTGATCGCACGGTCAATGTATTCTCCGATGATGTTGATGCCCTCAGACGCTGCAAACGCCTTGCATTCCCGAAGCTGTCCCTCAATGGACTGTTCGGTCTGCCGGTCGCAGCTGTAACGGGCGTAGATCACTGCATTCATGTGTAAATTTCCTCCTAAGACTTGATTTTTACGAGGAAATATGCTATAATAGACCTTGTTTGGGAAGTCTATTATCGCAATAGTTTTTCCTCTTGCCGCTTCACGGTTGCCGCCGTGGGGCGGTTTTTTTATATTTGATGTTGCCCTACCGTTTTCGGTGGGGCTTTTTTTGTTATACAATTATTCTGCATCTACAGATGAAAACTGAATGCTGTTCAAAATATCATCTAATTTCTTGGAAACATCAGATGGCTGATTGTGTACTGTTAGCTGTGCAAATACCATGTATTCAGTGGCATCATAAGCAAAGATGACAGACTTCGCTGCTGTGTCATAATCATCGTTTACTAGCGTGTAATTCATAACAGCCGCTTGAATACCATCATATGTTTCGTAGGTATATCCATCGTAGCCGTATATATCGCCATTAGCAGCCTCCTCTAAAAATTGTTCGTCCGTTACTTTTACTGCAATAGAGAGTAAATCAGTGTTACTAAAATTTTTGAAAGAAACATCTTTGCCGGTCGTGATAGAGAAACTGGAACGGTCTTCTGCATACCACAAATACGGTGCGTCGTTTGAACGCTCCCAAGTCGCAGGGATTTTCAGTTTCATTTCTTCCGCTGTTATATCTGCAAGTTCCGGTTCGAGAGCTTGAGCTGTGGTCGTTTCTACTATAGTTGTACTTTCGGTTTTGAGCGTAGTTTCTTCCGCTTTTTGTGCGGTGTATTCGGTTTCTTTGGTTGTTTCTTCCGTTCTAGTAGCCGTTTCGGTTTGCTTGCTGCTCTCTGATTTTGCTTGTTCCGCCCCGCACCCCGAGAGTGATGCCATTACAGCACCAGCTAACAAAATAGAAATCAGTTTCTTTTTCATAAGTAACACCTTCTCTTTCAAACAAAATAATATGCCAATATATCACTCTGCAACCTGTGCCACGCCAATTACCTTGCCGCAGCATTTTACGCGGTTGTATTCATGCAGAGGGATCGGATCGTAGTCTTCGTTCAGAGAGATCAAGCAGTCTCCGCCGAATTTCTTGATATAGCCGTCGCCGTCTACCACGAAGATACCGACTTCGCCGACTTCCACAGAATCTGCTTGTTCTACCAGCACAATATCTCCGTCGTGGTATACCGGCTCCATGCTGTTGCCGGAAATCATCAGCCCATAATCCGCACGACGTGCTGCCGGCGTATCCAGTACGTCCAGCCGTTCCATACGTTCGTAGGAATCCAGCATTACGCCTGTTCCGGCAGACGCCTTGTATTCGCTGTAGCAGATCGTCCATGTGTGGGACTGCGTTTGTGCAGGAGCAGGAACTGTGCAGCGTTCTGATTCCTCATTCAACACATAATCTACAATCTTTTTTCCGTGGCTATCAAGACCACGGTATTTTTTTACCATTACGATTTCAGGATATGTAAAATCAATTTGCTGCATTTCAACAGCTTCGTGAAAAATGTAGTTTGCATCTGTTTTTAGCGCATCAAAAATCTTGGGCATTAACTCCATTTTAGGATTGCTGACACCAGTTTCATAATTTCCGATTGAACCTTGTGTTACCCCCACTCTTTTAGCAAGCTCTAGTTGGGACATACCCAGTTCTTCACGTCTTTTCTTGATTCTTTCTCCGATACTCATTCGATCACCGCCTATCAAGTTTGATGTATACATTATACCACGAAAAATGCAGAAAGTCAATATAAATATACAAGTAACTTGATATTATACTATATGCACAAAAAGCAACTTGATAATTTGTATATTTTTGTATCAAAAAAGTTGATTGAAAAGTCTTGACGAATCAAGAAACTTGTGATATAATAAAATTGCAATCAAGAAAATTGATTGAAACGGTATCCGGCTATAGGGGAAAATGAAACACTCCAAATAAAATCGGATGCGAGTTATCAAAAACCAATCGTTATATATCATAGAAACGAGGTGAACAGTATGGACGTTGTAGTGTATAACATCAGACGCATCATGGAAGAAAAAGGTCTGAAACAGAAGTACGTTGCAGAACGCTCTGGATTCAGTGAGCAGGAGTTCAGCAATATGCTCTGCAATCGTAAGCGAATAAACACAGACTTTATCAATCCGATTTGTGTCGCTCTTGGGGCAAAGCCGAACGACTTGTTCGAACTGCAGAAATCGTGAGAACTGGGTGTGTCACAGAAAAGAGGTGTGAACTGTGAAAGTTAAAATCGAAGCAAATGAAATTGGTCAAACAGCGATCTGGCTTGATGACAAGAGATTGGAATGTGTACTTGGCTACAGCATAAGTAGTGTTCCTGGACCAGGGAATCGATTCGTTCTTCATTTGGATATTGATATGACACCCGATCTGTTCAAGGTAGATCTGAAAAACGAGATAGATTCACACGCATTCTGTAATCTTATTTAACAGAGCTACAACAAAATCCAGAAACGCTGTGAGAACGGCGCCAGCAACAAACCAAAATACACGAATATACGGTTTTCTGTGTTTTTCGTCATAGAATGCAATTGTTTTCGGAGTTATGGAAAATCCGCCGTCATCGTATTTTCGGATTAGTTCGTTTTCTGACAATTCCCAAATGCACATTTTTGCTTCGGCTTCCGAAAACTTCTGAAATCGTTTTAATTCCGGATATCGAAAGGTAAATAAAACATTCAAGCCATCTCCGTGGCGGCATCGATACCGAAACTCACGTACAATTGCAGTTAAAAATCGGTTTGCTTGATTGGATAAGTACAAAATTAACACCCCCTTCCGATTTATTATATCACATCGGAGCAGGGGATACAACAGAAAGGAAGATGAAACATGAAAGACTTAATCCAAATTCACTACGACAACGCAGACCGTCCGACGGTATCGGGACGGGAACTGCACAAGGCACTGGGCGTGGAAACTCCCTATACAACATGGGTAAAGCGTATGTGCGAGTACGGCTTTTCCGAGAACGTTGACTTCGCAACTTGCTTTCCAAATTTGGAAAGCGAAAATCAGCACGGGGGACACAATAAGATTGACCACCAGCTGACGATCCCCATGGCAAAGGAACTCTGCATGCTCCAGCGGACGGACAAGGGCAAGCAGATGCGGCAGTACTTCATTGCCGTGGAAGAACAGTGGAACAGCCCTGATGCGATCATGGCAAGAGCCTTGCAGCTGTCGAACGCCAAGCTGAAAGAGATGCAGATCACAGTTTCCGCCCTGACGGTGGAAAACCAGATCATGAAACCGAAGGCAGAGTACTTTGACGAACTGGTTGACCGGAATCTGCTGACCGGCATTCGGGAAACCGCCGGAGAACTGGGCGTAAAACAGAACCAGTTCGTGGCGTTCTTGCTGGAAAAGAAGTATATGTACCGTGACAAAAAGGGCAGGCTGACCGCCTACGCAAAGCCCCTTGCGGACGGCTTGTTCGAACGGAAAGAGTGCGTGAACGAGAAAACCCAGTGGAAAGGCACACAGGACCTTGTCACGCCCAAGGGCAGGGAAACGTTCCGGCTGTTGATGGTCGGGGCGTAAGCAGAAAGGAGCATAACATGGCAAAAACCAACCTGAAAGAGATGCCGGTGGAAGTGCGTTCTTCCGGCAAAGAACCGCAGAACGACTTCTTCGCAGCATTTCTGGAATACGTGAAGCAGCATGCCGATGAAGCGATCGCTGCGGTAGAAGCACAGAAAAATGCCGCAAAGTAAATCAAGGACCTGAAAGGAAGTATCATCATGGAAGAAAAGAAGAAACACATTGAGATCCACATCGACATCGACAAGGCAGCAGATCAGCTGAATGTGCAGATCGTCGCAGAAAAACCGACCGTCAGCGAGCTGTTTGTGTGCTGCCTCAGCATCGTAAGCAGTGCCGCATCAACTATCGCCGATGCCACCAATGAGGACGAGCAGAAGGTACTGCGTGACATCGCCGGCATGGTTTCGGCAATGGCGGACGAGCCACTGGAAAAAGAGGAGGACCGACCCATGCTGCAATCCGAATTTGACCGGCTGACCTGCCGTCCGTACACAGAGGCGGAGTTTTCCGAGATCCACTACGTCTACTGCTATCATCCGGCAGTCAAGAGCAAGAAGGACATCGCTGAACTGTGGACGATCGGCGGCATCTGCCTTATCAAGGATATGCTGCCCACCGCACGGCGGGTAGAAGAGGAAAAATGCAAACTGGATGCAGCCAGAACGGCATACGAGCACGCCAAAGATGCGTATGACGAGCTGCTGCGGGAGCTGACACGATACAGCAAGGAGGAAAGCCAATGACAATCAAGCACAAGCACATCAACACCAACGGCGACACAGAGTACACCGTGGAGCATCGCCCGTCGCTGCAGTGCTGCGAGGCGTACAAGAACGAACACGGCGATCTGGAGCTGACAATGCACTGGCAGGACGTGCTGTTCCTGCCGATCGGAGGCAATCATGGCAAGACCGACCACTGAGAAGATCTGCATCATGTGCGGCAAGCCGTTTCTGCCCACCGGCGGACGGCAAAAGCGGTGTCCGGACTGCAAGGGCGGCAAGCCAAAGGCAGGACGAAACACGCTGACCGCAGCTGCAAAGGCAGCCGCAGAACTGGGGATTTCCTACGGGAAGTATGTCGCAATGAGCGAAGAAGAACGAGCTAGAGCCAGGGAGGAAAAGACAATGGCAGAACAGGAAAAGCAGACCACAGAAGTGACCGCAGAGCCGGAGCAGGCACAGGAGCAGCCGGATACGCTCCAGGAGTACATCCGCTATCTGAATCAGCAGGAAACGGAGCTGACCGCCCGTCTGGAACATATCCGCATCGCACTGGAAGAGGCTGCGGCGTATGACGGCGTGCGGCACAGCGGCTGGCGGCAGCACAAAGAAAACCCCCGCACCGGCGGCAACCGATAACGGGGGCATGGGTAAATAATAACCACAACTATGATATCACAACAGAAAGGAAAAGTCAAGATGAAAAAAAGTGAAGTAAAGAAGATGCAGGCACTGAGCATTCGCAGAGATGATGCGGTGTCCGATGAAAACTGGTTTGCAATGATGCAGGATATCTTCCAGGGGTATGAGACCGCACTGGCACTGGAACAGGCGGTGTTCCAGGATGCAGAAGAAGAGGCAGAGGAGGCGTGCAAGCGTGGATAAGAAGAAAATCATTGATTCCGTGCAGGAAATCACACGTCTGGCGATGGAAATCAGCTTGTCAGACTGCAAGCCGCTTGTGTTTGTGCGTGTTTCTCCGCATGCAAGCGTTGTTTCCGTGGACGTGTTCCGACATGGGTACAGACGTAACACACTGCCAACGGAAACCCTCACAGCTTACTATGACAGCTGGCGTTACAGCAAAAGCACAGTGCCAACCCATTCAAGCGTGTATCGTGGCACCTGTTTGGACACGCTGTGTGATGTGAGTGACATTGTACAGCGGCTGCACGACTTGCTGGAGGAGGTGACCAACTGTGGTTAAAACCATCACCGAGTACATCAACAACTGCTGTGGCTGTCCGCCGGAAATGGGCTGCATGGGACAAGCCTGCCCGCATCACCCGCACGATGCCGAACGGGAAGTGCTGGTGTGCGACGAATGCGAACAGGAAACAGAAGAACTCGTCTGCCTGCCGTGCTATGACAGCGATCTGTGGCTGTGTGCGGACTGCATGGACGCACTGGTGGACGGGCTGCTGCTGCGGAAGAAAGGAGAGGCTCTGACATGACCAATCGGGAATATCACGCAGACCCGGCGATCTCCAAGTCTGATCTGGATCAGATACACCGTTCGCCGCTGCACTGGCAGTACCGCAAAGCCCACCCGCCGGAGCAGACACCGGCACTGCTGGTCGGCTCGGCTGTCCACAAGATGATACTGGAGCCGTCCGGATTTGCAGACGAATTCGCCGTCGCACCGGAAACCGACCGCCGCACCAAAGCCGGCAGGGAAGCGTATCAGGCGTTTCAGGAATCCGCCGCCGGAAAGACCGTCATCACGCCGGAAATTTACCGGCTCTGCACCGACATGGCGGAGGCGTTGAGCCACTGCCAGACCGCAAGACAGCTGCTCACCGGCGGAAGGGCGGAGCAGTCCTTTTTCTGGGACGATGCCCACACCGGAATCCGCTGCAAATGCCGTCCGGACTATCTGCGTGACGGGTTCTGCGTAGACTACAAGACCACACAAGATGCCTCTCCGGAGGCATTCCAGAAGGCGGCATACCGGTACCGCTATCCTGTGCAGGCGTACTGGTATCTGCACGGACTGGGAAAAAACGGTCTGTCCGGACTGGACTTTGTGTTTATCGCACAGGAGAAAGAACCGCCGTATGCGGCAGCCGTGTACTATGCGGACGAGTTGTTCTTACAGCTGGGACAGCAGGAGGCGGCTGCGGACTTGGAAACACTGGCGAAGTGCAGAAGCACCGGTATCTACAGCGGCTATCCGGAGGAGATTTTGCCGCTGACACCGCCGAAATTCGCCCTCAGAGATCTGATGTAAAGGAGTATCACATATGGAAAATCATACATTGGCAAGCAACCCGTTTGCCGCACCGAAAAAGCACGACCACACCAATCAGGGCACCGTGGAGATCGAATCCAGCAAGGCGGTGGCAGAGGCACAGGGCAAGCTGGTGATCGCAAAGCGGTTCCCACGGGACGAGATCACCGCCTATGAAAAGCTGATGACAGCTTGTTCCCGGCGGAACTTTGCGGAAAAGGCGACCTACAGCTATCCCCGCAGCGGCAGCACCATCAGCGGCCCGTCCATTCGTCTGGCGGAAGAAGCGGCACGGTGCTGGGGAAACGTGGATTTCGGCATCAAGGAACTGTCCCAGAAAGACGGGGAATCGGAGATGCTGGCGTACTGCTGGGACATGGAAACCAATGTCATGTCCAGCCAGCAGTTTGTGGTGCATCACATCCGTGACACCAAGAACGGTATCCAGAAGCTGACGGCACAGCGGGACATCTACGAGAACAACGCCAACATGGCAGGGCGGCGGCTGCGTGCACGGATCCTGGCAATTCTGCCGCCGGACATCATCGAAGCCGCTGTGGAGCAGTGCCGCAAGACGCTTGCCGGAAACGCAGACGTGCCGCTGGAAGACCGGATCCAGAACATGGTGGCGGCATTCAAAAAGCTGAGTGTCCGTCGGGAGATGCTGGAAAAGCGTATGGGGCATGACGTGTCCCGCATGACCATGGAAGAACTGGTGGAGTGCATCGGCATCTACAACTCCATCAAGGACGGCAGCACCCGACCGGCAGACTGGTTCGATGCAGTTGCCGACACCGGCAAGACCGATGCTGTCAACGAGAAGCTGAAAGGAGAGCAGAGCCATGCAGACAGCGTTTAAGGACGGCAGCATTATGGTGTGCGGCACACTGCCGAAAGATGCCGTGTACAAGACCGTGGGGCAGAACAGCAGCAGTCTGACCACGTTTGGGGTAAAGGTAGGCGAAAAGCCGTCGCCGGACGTGAACCGGAAAGCCGATGCCGTGTGGTGTAACTGTGAGTGCTGGCACAGCGTTGCCAGAGCCGCACAGCATCTCCGGAAAGGGGACACCGTGCTGTGTGTGGGAAAGATCAAGGTGGAGCAGTGGAACGGCAAAGACCTGAAAAAGCTGGTGTGTGAGTTCGTGATGCCCATGCCCCAGAATCCGCCCCAGCCGGCAGGCTCTCCGCCGCCGCAGGCCGCCGTGGGAAATCTCTCGGACTATGAGGAACTTCTCTCTGACGGCGATCCGTTCTGACCGGAAATGTAAATTTATACCGTATATCCTGTAAATTCTCGTTCATAGTTGCACGTCGGCGTGCAACTTTTGCCCTCTGCGGGGCTATTTATGGAGGGGTATAAAAAAAGGCTCCCTTGAAAATGGAGCTGGCAGCCGCAGGCTGACTGAGGGATAATCCCCCTGTCCCTACGGGACATCCCCCTTTTCAAGGGGGACGAATGACTCCTCCGTCCTTCGGACACCTCCTCTGGGAGAGGAGGCATATGACAAGCTCCATGAGAAAGGATGATGCAGGATGTACAAGATCAAAGGAAGTGATGCCATGGACAGCGAGATGCTGACCTACATTCAAAAGCAGAAGGAGAAGTACCAGAACTTTTCCTGCGGCACTGCCGAAGCGGTGGCGGATGTGCTGTCGGATATTGTGCTGCTGGGCGGAGACGATTCCCAGAAGATCAACGGGGCGATCGCTGCACTGCGGCAGTCCGCCATCGACAAGGGGAAAAAGGACATCTTCGACCGCTGCTATCAGCTGACCCTGCAGGGGCTTGCGGCATACATCGCCGAGCACCACCTGACGCTGCGGCTGTGGTACACACGGGAGGATTTCCTCAACACGGAAGAACCCTATCGGGAAGCGTTCCAGACACAGGGCGCATTCCAGAAAGCCCAGCGGCTGGAACAGCTGGCGTATAATGCCAACGCCGTGGGCTTTACCAAATTCCAGAGCGTGTACAAGAAATACGCCAAGGCACAGCGGTATATGAACGTGGGCGGCGACCCCAATATGCAGAACCCCACGGCGTTCCCGAACCAGCCTCTGGAACTGGACGGCGGCGAGTGGACGTGCAGTGAGGACGGGGTGCAGCAGAACGTGGAGGGCATGCCCATCATTGCCTGCCCGCACCCGATCATGCCGGTGGAACGGCTCATCAACATTGATACCGGCGAGGAAAAGCTGAAAATTGCCTTCTGCAAGGGCAGACGGTGGCGGTATGCAGTCTACGGCAAGGACGTGCTGTTTGTGGCGAACAAGGTGACGCAGCTGTCCTCTATCGGTGTGGCGGTGACCTCGGAAAACGCCAAGGCACTGGTGAAATACCTGTGCTATATCGAAAACCGGAACTATGACATTCTGCCGGAGCGAAACAGTGTGGGACGGCTGGGGTACGTGGGGGACGACAACGTATTTTCCCCGTACCAGCCCGACCTGACCTTTGACGGCGAGAGCAACTACAGCGAGATGTATCGGGCGATCCGTCCCCAGGGCAGCTATGACGTGTGGCGGGAATCCGCTGCCGGCAGGAGAGCCGCACGGCACAGATCCTGCTGGCGGCATCCTTTGCCAGTGTGCTGCTGGGGCATATCGGAGCGCTGCCGTTTTTCGTACACCTCTGGAGCGCGGAATCCGGCACGGGCAAGACCGTGGGGCTGATGCTTGCGGCGAGCGTCTGGGGCGATCCCATGCTGGGGCGGTATGTGCAGACGTTCAACGCCACGCAGGTGAGCCACGAACGCACTGCCGGCTTTCTCCACAACATTCCCCTGTGCATCGACGAATTGCAGCTTTCCAAGGACAGCCACGGCAAGAGCCGGTTCGACGTGTACCAGCTGGCACAGGGCGTGGGTAGAGGACGGGGCAACAAGGCAGGCGGCATCGACCGCACGCCCACCTGGTCGCTGTGCATTCTGACCACGGGGGAATCTCCCATTGTCCAGAGCGGTGCCGGTGCCGGTGCGGTGAACCGTGTCATTGACATCGAGTGCCGTGCCGCAGAATCGGTGGTGCAGGACGGCGTTTCTGTTTCGGCGGCGGTGAAGCAGCACTACGGCCACGCCGGAAAGGCATTTGTCGAGGGCCTGACACCGGAGCGAATCGAGGCGGCAAAGGCGTACTACACCCAGCAGTTTCGGGCACTGTCCACACGGGACACCACGGAGAAACAGGCAATGGCAGCGGCGGCGATTCTGGCGGCGGACAAGCTGACGGCGGACGAGATCGCAGCGTTTTTGCAGACCAAAGCCAGCGTTTCCGCCGGCGAGCGTGGCTATCAGTATATGTGCGACTGGGTGGCGGTGAACGCCAACAAGTTTGAGGTGGAACGCCGCATGATGCAGGACAGCACACCGCTGCCCACCCTCAGCGGTGAGGTGTTCGGCAGGATCGAATCCGGCTGGGCGTACATCAACAGCAGTGTGTTCCGCAGGGCAGCACAGGAAGCCGGCTATGACAGCCGTGCACTGCTGAGCTGGCTCAAGGCGAAAGGGCTGATTTTGACGAGAAAGAAGAACTTAACACGAGGGAAACGGATTCACGGAATCAATACTGAGTGTGTTGTGATGCGGCTGCATCAGGATAACGGGGACGAAACCGATGTTCGGGACGTGTCCGAAACGGAATTGCTTTGAATGTGGGGTGATTTTGCAATGGCGTGGGGCTGCTTGTGGGGGCGAAATGTGTTAAAAAAGTACGCAGTTATGGGCGTGTGGGGTTGTGGGGCTGTTTTCCCCCATATATACACGATTTTATTTTCAGATATTCTGAACCGGAAAAATATTTTTTTCTATATAGGAAAATGTGCGAATTAGCCCCACAGCCCCACAACAACCATTTTTGACTGGAAATTGCGTGGTTTTTCTTGTGGGGGTGTATCCCCACAGTGCTCCACAATCCCCACAGTGATAGATATTGTGACTTTTAAAACTTTTCAAAAAAAATGCCTCCCCTGAAAGGGGAGGGGGACCAGCGAAGCTGGTGGAGGGGTTTTCGTGGAATCTTTTGCTTTACGTGATAGATTTCACGGAAGTACCCCTCAGTCACCTTCGGTGCCAGCTCCCCTTTCAGGGGAGCCTGATTGACTGAATGAAACCAGAAAGGAAAATGCTTATGCAGTTAAGACATTATCAACAGGAATGTATCGACATTTTGGAACGCAAGCCGGACGGGCGGTATCTGGTGCAGATGGCGACCGGTCTGGGCAAGACGGCGACCTTTACCCACCTGCCGCGGCACGGGGACGTGCTGCTGCTGTCCCATCGGGAAGAACTGGTACGTCAGCCTCTGCGGTATTACACCGGCTGCCGCACCGGCGTGGAAATGGCTGGGGAATCCTCCAGACCCTCGGACGAGGTGGTTTCTGCCAGCGTGCAGAGCCTTGTCCACCGGCTGGAACGGTTCGAGCCGGAACGCTTTCACACCATTATTGTGGACGAGGCACACCACGCCGCAGCATCCACCTACCGGAAAGTGCTGGACTACTTCACGCCACACAAAGTCATCGGGTTCACGGCAACCCCGAACCGTTCTGACAAGGCACGGCTCAGCGACGTGTTTGACGAGATCGTGTTCCGGCGGGATCTGCGGTGGGGCATTTCGCAGGGCTATCTCTGTGACATCTTCTGCCGCCGCATCGACATCGGCTATGACCTGCGGCAGGTGCACACCCGCAACGGGGACTATGCACCGGGGGAGCTGGACGAGGCAATGGCAGGCACGGAAGATGCGGTGGCAGAGGCGTACCGGAAATATGCCAAGGGTGCAACGCTGATCTTCGCCGCCAGCGTCCGCCATGCGGAACAGATCGCCAAGCGGATCGACGGGGCAGTGGTCGTCACGGGAAAAACGCCCAACCGGAGCGAAATTATCCGGCGGTTCACGGCACGGGAGATTCCCTGTCTGGTGAACTGCATGGTATTCACCGAGGGGACGGATATGCCGCTGGTGGAAACGGTCATCATCGCCAGACCGACCCAGTCCGACAGCCTGTATGCCCAGATGGTGGGGCGGGGGCTGCGGCTGCACCCCGACAAGGACAAGCTGACGCTCATGGACTGCGTGGGCGTGACAGGCAAGGCACATCTCTGCACAGCACCCACGCTGCTGGGCGTAGACCTGTCCCAGATTCCACAGAGCCGGCAGCAGGAAGTGGAGGGCTTGCTGTTCGAACTGCCGGAAAAGGCGGAACTGGCTTCGGACTGCCCACAGAGCTGGATCCGGAACACGCAGATCGTGGAACTCTGGGCAAAACAGCAGCAGTACGACACCAGAGGGATACACTTTTTCCGCATGCCGGACGGCAGGCTGGTGTGCAGTCTGAAAGACCGGAAAAAGCTGGTGATCCCCTGTCAGGACGAACTGGGGAACACGGTGTACGGCGGCAGGGCAATGCCCATGCAGGAGGCCATCGACAAGGTGTATCAGGAATTGCTGACGGACTATCCCGACCAGCGGTATCTCTGGGACCTGTCCCGTGCCAAGCGGTGGGGAACGGCTCCGGCAAGCGAGAAGCAGGTGGAGCTGATCCGGAAGAAGTGCAGGAAGTATCCGGTGGACTGCGACGGGCTGACGAAATTGCAGGCATCGCAGATCTTAAACCGGCTGATGATGAGGTGAGAAAATGGCAAATAGGACAGAAGACCAGATCCAGCAGGCGGTGATCCGCTGGTCTCAGCAGGCGAGCGTCCGGGAGATGTTTCCCCAGCTGGCACTGCTGTACCACATTCCCAACGAGCGAAAGTGTACGCCTCAGCAAGGGGCAAGACTGAAACGCATGGGCGTGAAATCCGGTGTGCCGGACTTGCATCTGCCTGTGGCGAGGGGCGTGTATCACGGGCTGTATCTGGAGATGAAAACGGAAAAGGGCAGGGTGTCTGCCAATCAGGCGTGGTGGCTGGAACGGCTCCGGGAAAACGGCTGCTGCTGTGTGGTCTGCCGCAGCTGGGAAGATGCCGCACACACGCTGGTGACCTATCTGACAGAGGGCAGAGCCGATGACCGGGAAAGAAATTGAAGTCCTTGCGGCAAAGAACGCACCTCTGCCGGACGGGCTGGATGTGCCGGAACGGTACCTGTTCCTGTGCCTGCGGTCGCTGTACACCCAGTTTCGGGCGGGGACGGTGGACAGGCAGCAGGCGAAACGGGAAAAGACGGAGATCGTCAGCGGATACGAAGCGTTCCGGCTGCGGTGGAAGATCACACAACAGGATATGCGGATCCTGCGGGAGGTGCAGCTGACCGGTGACTATTACCGGAAAGACGGCTGCCCGAAGTGTCGGGAGCTGTATGACCGGTTGTGTGGGGTTGGAAAGGAGTAGACAATGATAGACCAGGAAACAAGACAGCAGTTTGAGGACGAGGTATATCTCATCTGCGGCGAGGACAAGAAAACAGCATCACGGATCATGACGGCGTTTGACACGCTGCGTGGCAAGCCCGGCGTGCTGGTCACCGAGGAACAGCTGAAGCAGATCAGGAAGAAATTTTGGAGTTCCAGCGATGATGTTCTCGGCAATGACATGATCGAAATCGACGAGGCATACGGCATTGTGCGTGAGTGCATCGGGTGTGAGGAGGAGTAGTGCAAGAAACGCTAACGCACGCCGAGCGTAAGCCTAACGCACGCCAAGCGTTAACCGAGCGTAAACCGAGCGAAGGAGGAAGAAGAACATGAATGAGATCAAATTGAAACCTTGCCCGTTTTGTGGCGGAACAGCTATAGAAAGATTTGCAGACGATATGTACTTTTTTTGAATGCGACATCTGCAGATCAAGAGGGCAAAAAGCCAGAACGATGGATGATGCGGCGATATTGTGGAATGGTCGTGTTACTCCGCCAGACCACCACAAAAACAGCCAGTGGAACAAGCATGGCGCATATTTTTATTGTGCGAAATGCGGTTGTCGGCAGAAAAATAAGACCAAATTCTGCGCATACTGCGGTGCAAAAATGAAAGACTGCAAAACGTATGCGGATTATTTTGACGAAAATTTCCCGAAGGACAAGTTTCCAAAGGTTGACCGCAGTTCTATATGCCGCAGGAGTTTGTTTGGCAGATATTCGGAAGATACACTGTGCGAAAAAAGCGAATTTGATTGTAGAGAGTGTTGGGAAGAAGTTATGGAGGTACAGCAATGACCCTAGAAACCCTAAAACAATGCCGCAGCGCATCGCTGGCACGCACAGCCGTCAAGCGGCGCATTGCAGAGCTGCGGGAAGATGCAACAGGCATCAGCGGCATCCGATACGACGGCGATATGCCGCACACCAGAGGAGAGCCGCTGTCACGACAGCAGCGATACGTTGAGGCACTGGAACAGCTTTCCGCCGAATACGAAGAAACAACTGCCGCATGGGCAGAGAGAGCCGCAGAAGTAGAACGTGCCGTGCGATTCCTGCCGCCGAAACTGGCAGAATTGGTGCGGCTGCGATACATCGACGGTCTGAAATGGGAACAGGTCAACGAACGTCTGTACATATCGTCGACAACTTCCAAACGGCTGCATCACGCTGCGCTGAAAAAAATGGGGCTGGAATAAAAGTTGGACTTTTATGGACTCCTCGACCTGTGCTATAATGATAATATCAAATACTGACAAGAACCGCTGCAAGGGTGACCTTCGGCGGTTTTTACATGCCCAAAATCGGAGGTGAGGACGGTGGTGAGATGCTGACAGAACAGCGTAAACGACTTGTGGAAGAATACATCAAGCTGCGGTGCAAAGACCAGCGCCAGGCGGCGATCAACGCCGGATACAGTCCGAGATCAGCAGCAGTGCAGGCGTGTGAGATACTGAAAAATCCCGAAGTACAGGAATATCTGCAGGAGCAAAAACGTGCGGTATTCCGCCGTGTACAGGAAGAACTGGCAATTTCCGCTTCGGATGCGGTTGCAACCGTGTACGCCATTATGACGGACGCAGAGGCGAAAGATGCGGACAGGCTGAAAGCCGCCTTTGATATTCTCGACCGTGCCGGATTCCGTCCGGGGGACAAGACAGATGCGGGCGATGCGGCTGCAGAACTGCCGAAACTGCTGGAGGCATTGGAGGATAACGATGACGTTTGAGAAACTTTCCCGAAAACAGAAGACTGTGTTCCGCTGGGCATACCGTCCGGAGGCTTACGCCTTGATCTGTGACGGCTCTGTCCGTTCTGGCAAGACTGCAGCAATGGCGTGCAGTTTTATCCACTGGGCAATGTCACAGTTTGACGGAGAGCGGTTTGCGATCTGCGGGAACACCGTAAAATCTGCGGAGCGAAACATCATCATGGAGATCATGCAGATGGTTGACATCACGCACTACTACGATGTGTCGTATGTGGGCGGAGATTCCCACCTGATGACGGTTTCCGGCTGCGGCAAAAGCAATCGTTTTTACGTGTTTGGCGGAAAAGACGAAGGCTCTTACAAGCTTGTACAAGGGCTGACGCTGGCAGGAGTTCTGTTCGACGAAGTGGCGCTGATGCCGGAAAGCTTTGTGAATCAGGCGATCGCCCGTACCTTGTCTGTGGACGGCACCAGGTTGTGGTTTAACTGCAACCCGGACAGCCCCGAACACTGGTTTTACAAGAACTGGATACAAAAAGCAGACAACGGCGAAAGAAATGACGTGCTGCACCTGCATTTCACAATGTGGGATAACCCGATCATGACCGCCGAAAAGATCCACCGTGCAGAGGGAATGTATGCAGGCGTGTTTTACGACAGATACATTCAGGGGCAGTGGGTAGTCGCAGAAGGCACTGTATACACCATGTTTGACAGGCAGCGGCATATCGTTCCGGATACGGTCAAGCTGCTGCCGGACGGGGATTACTTTATCTCCTGCGACTACGGCACGCTGAACCCGACCAGTGCAGGACTTTGGTATCTGGATCCGACCGGACACGCCACACGGCTGCGGGAGTATTACTACAGCGGACGAGACGGCACGCCACGGACCGATGAGGAACACTACAAAGCACTGGAACAGCTGGCGGGAGAATGTATTGACGAGATACGTGCGGTCATTGTGGACCCGTCGGCAGCGTCGTTTATCGCCTGTATCCGACGGCACGGCAGGATGCGTGTCAAGCAGGCGGACAACAGCGTGCTTGACGGGATACGGGACACATCTGTGCTGCTGCAGCACGGTTATCTGCACTTTTGCAGCGGTTGTGCAGATGTGATCCGGGAATTCGGGCTGTATCGATGGAACGAGAAACAGTCCCATGATGCAGTACTGAAAGAAAATGACCACGCCATGGATGATATGCGGTATTTCGTGCGAACGGCAATGCGGCGGACGATCCGGCAGGTGAGAGGTGAAGCAAAACGATAAACATATTTCAGATTCTGGGGAACTGGCTGTTCCGGAACAAGCCGGGCGCAGAACAGCCGGTATCTTCCCGTATGCAGACCGCACTGGAAACATGGCGGCTGATCTATGAGATGGGCGATGACTGCGGGGCGTTGGGGCTGCCGGCGGGGATCGCATCGGAGTTCTCACGGCTGATGCTGGCAGAGTCCGACATACACACGGAAGAAAGCAACGCCAGGGCTGTGTTCCTCGGGGAGCAGATGGATGATTTTCTTGCAAAGTTCTCCGAAAAAGCAGAGGTAGCGTGCGCTCTGGGCAGCATGGCGTTCAAGCCTTATGTATCCGGCGGGGAAATCCTGGTGGATATGATTCGTGCAGACCGGTATGTTCCAACTGCATTTGACGTTAACGGCAATGTGACCGCTGCGGTATTTCTGGCACGCAAAACGGTCGGGAAAGCGTACTATACACGGCTGGAATTCCACAGCTGGGACGCAGCGGCAAAGCGCTATACCGTGGAAAACCAGGCGTACCGGTCGCTGGGCGTGGATTCCCTGGGCGCAGCCTGCGACTTGTCAGAGGTAGAGGGATGGGAACAGCTGCAGCCGCATCAGGAAATTGCAAATGTGCCTGCTCCGTTGTTTGCGGTATTTCGTATTCCGGCGTCTAACCGTGTGGATATGGATTCCGCAGTCGGCGTGTCTGTATATGCCAATGCGGTGGATCTGATCCGGCAGGCAGACGAGCAGTGGCGAAAAATCACATGGGAATATGATGCGTCAGAAATGGCGGTCGATGCGTCAATAGATCTCTTTGACTTTTCTGCTGCGGACAAAAAGACAGAGAAACGGCTGACGCTCCCCAAAGGCAAAAAGCGGTTGTTCCGGAAATATGACTTCGGGGAAAATGCCGACATCACCAAAATGATGCAGGTGTACGCTCCGGCGATCCGGGACACGTCATTGTTCAACGGACTGAACCACATCTTACAGCGGATTGAATTCAACGTCGGTCTGGCATACGGGACGATCTCAGAGCCGCAGGACGTGGAAAAAACTGCCGAAGAGATACGCACCTCCAAGCAGCGCAGCTATGTACACGTCTCTGCGATGCAGAAATCGTTGGAATATGCGCTGCGGCAGCTGGTAAGCGCTATGGATGTGTATGCGACGCTGTACCATCTGGCGCCGCAGGGAGCGTGTACGCTGGCGTGCAACTGGGGTGACAGTGTTCTGGAGGATACCGACAAGGAATTCCAGCGGCGGATGCAGATGTGCAGCGCCAAGCTGCTGAAACCGGAATATCTGATCTCCTACGCTATGGGCTGCACTGTGGAGGATGCTGCGGAATACATACCGGAGCAGACGGATGGCGGCGGCTTGTTCGGCGGTGGTGGGTTCTGATGCGGAACTACGAACCGAATGCGGACCGTGTTGTGGCACTGTATCAGCAGCTGGAAGATGACATCATCACTGCGATGATACGGCGCATGATGCGCATGGGCAAGGTGTCTGACACAACAAAGTACCAGGCGGAGATCATGCAGCAGGCTGGCTTGCTGTATACGGACATTGTGCAGATCATCACTGCCCGGACAGATGCCTGCTCTGCGGCGGTAAAAGCGTTGTTCGAAGATGCGGGCGTGGAAACCGTCAGTATTGAGAATGATATCCACGAAACCGCAGAGCAGCTGCCGGTCAACATCCGGCAAAGCAGCCCCATGCGGCGTGTGTTGGAAGCTGGCTACCGCAAAACGCAGAAGACACTGCGGAATCTGGTCGGCACCACAGCAAGCACCACACAGCAGGCGTTTTATGATGCCTGTGATCGTTCCTATACGCAGGTGTCCTCCGGTGCGTTTTCCTATCAGGAGGCGATCCGCACGGCTGTTCGCAGCCTGGCAGACACCGGCGCATACGTCACCTATCCCACCGGACACCGTGATCGCATCGACGTAGCAGTGCGGCGCTGTACGCTGACCGGCGTAGGGCAGACGTCTGCTGCGGTGTCCAAGACCTACGCAGAGGAAACAGGCTGCCATCTGATGGAACTGACCGCACACAGCGGTGCCAGACCGGAACACGCAAGGTGGCAGGGGCAGCTTGTCACGCTGACCGGCGAAGACGCCGGAGAAACCATTGACGGGCTGCACGTGTATACCCTGCATGAGATCGGCTATGGTTCCGGCGAAGGATTCAAGGGCTGGAACTGCCGCCACGACTGGCACGCATACTACAAAGGCATCTCCAAACCAAATTACACGCTGGAACAGATCAAAAAGCTGAATGAGAAAAACATCTCATACAACGGCAAAAAGTACACAAAATACGAGATCAGCCAGGTGCAGCGGCAGGGCGAACGGAATGTACGGGCGCTAAAGCGGCGGACACTGGCATCGCAGGCGGCGGTGGAAAATGCACCGGACGAAGAAACAAAAGCAGTGCTGCAGGCGGACTATGCGGCAAATGCAGCAAAGCTGAAAGAATCCGAAAAGCAGCTGAAAACGTTTTGCAGCCAGACCGGACAGCGGAGAGATACATTCCGGGAACAGGTGGACGGATTTGGACGGAGTGCGGCTCAGAAAGCTGTCCATGCAGCGAAACGGCAGAATCAGCAAACAGGCACACTGTCAGCTGAGGCGGCTGGACACGCTGTGGAAATTACACCACTTACGTCAAAGGACAACGGCGGTACGGGAAAGACGTATTCGCCGGAGAAAATTACTACGGATTATATGTCACGTTTTACGCCAAAGTATTCCGATCAAACAACACTGACTTCCGGAAATGTGCATATGAGTGTCAAAAAAGTTGCAAATAGTCGGTATCAGATGTATGCAGATGCCGATGCAGACCGTAAGAACAAAGCGGTGCGGCTTACAGAAAAAACGTTGTCAGCTATTCAACCGGAGTTGCCGAAAGATTTCCAGATTCCAAAAGTCGCAGTAGTTGATTTTCAGAAGTACCGTTTGAATCCAAACGCAATTGCTGGGTATGACAAAATCACCGACACTATGTACATGAACAGCATCTATGATTCTTCTGAGAAGATTCTGAAATATGTAAATCTTATACCGGGACAGTTTGCAAATAATACAGAATATGCACCGATTTTGCACGAACTCGGACATAAATTTTACGAAGATTGCATCAAAAGGCTTGCAATTTCCGAAAATATCGGTTATAATGAAAGTAAGAAAAAGATTGACCGCCGAATTTTCGATTATATCGAAAAGCAAGGCAATCCGGATTATCTTTTGTGTTTCGTAAGCGGATATGCGTCAGACGGTGAATTATCTGGAAAGTTTACTGAAATTATAGCAGAGTGTTTTTCTGTAAGAAAGAAAAACGCTGTTGCCGACGCAATTTTAGCACTATTGGAGTGATGCTTTATGATGTTACAACCGACAAGCGAACAAGTCGAATTGAGAAATAAGTTGCTTTCTTCCACAAATGAAAAAGAAAAAGAAACAATTCGAAAAAGGCTGAAAGAAATCGCAATTCAGCAAAAAGAGGCATTAAAAGATTGCCCGTTTGCACATTAACTGAAAAGACGTCTCAAAACACCACACATTTTGAGAAGTAAAACCAAATATGATAGAAAGCATCTCAAACGAGGTGCTTTTTTCATGCCAGAAAGGAGCAGCTATGCTTACAATGATTGTTTTGTTAGTCCTCCTCTATGCCTTGAACGGAAGTTTTGCCGTTCCCACAGTGTGCTTTGTGCTTTCGTGGATCGGCATTGGATTCGGAGCGTTTGACCTTATTTTGAAACTGTTTCTGAAAGCTTATGAGAAGCATCTCGACTGAGGTGCTTTTTTCATGCCCCGACCACGGGCATAAACTGGCGGAGGGCGGAAAACAAGAACAATTCAGCCAGCGGGTACGGCGTTCTTATTTGTGAAATCAGCAGCTGAGCAATCAGGTGCTATTTTTATACCCAAATCACGAAAGGAATGAAAGAACATGGAAGACGAAACCGAGAACGAGCCGACACAGCAGGAGCAGACGCCGGAGCCGCAGGCAAAGACCTACAGCGAAGAGGACTACAACGCACTGCAGGCAAAGTTGGATGCTGTCACAGGGCAGCTGAACGATGCGAACAGCAAGATCCAGTCGTACACCGAAATGGATATTGACGGCATCAAGCAGTCCGCTGCCGACTGGCAGAAGAAGTACGAGGCCGCACAGAATCAGATGCAGCAGATGGAGTACAGCGCCAAGCTGGACAAGTTTGTGGCGCAGCAGGGCTGCCGGAATCCGATCTATGCGGACTATCTGAAACGCCAGATCGAAAGCAAGCAGCTGAAATTTGACGGCGACACACTGCTCGGCGGCGAAGATGTGGTAAAGGCGCTGAAAGAAAGCTGCCCGGACGCATTTTCTACAGAAGACGAGAAATCGCCGGTGTTTGTGGATGCCACACCCGGCAGCACAAACAAGGACGTAACGGACGAAATGGTCCGTCGTGTCATGGGCTTGAAGTGAGAAAGGAGTAAGATATGGCAAACAATCTCACACTGATCAAAAAGTATATCGCACTGCTGGACGAAGTGTACAAGAGTGCGACACTGACCGCTGATCTGGAATCGGATTCCAGCACTGTGCGCCAGGGCAGCAATGCACGGACGATTCTGATCCCGAAGATGAGCATGGACGGTCTGGGCGACTACAGCCGCAAGGACGGCTATGTTTCCGGCGATGTAGACCTGGAGTGGGTCGAGAAGACATTTAACTACGACCGTGGCAGACGGTTCAGCGTGGATGCGATGGACAACGAGGAAACTGCGGCGCTGTCCTTCGGCAAACTTGCATCGGAATTTATCCGAACCAAGGTCGTACCGGAAATGGACGCCTGGCGTTTTGCATCCTACGCCAAGGCAGCGGGTACCAACAAGAGCGAGGACCTTGCAGACGGCGCAGGCGTGTGTGCTGCAATTACCGCTGCGAATATCGCTATGGATGAGGCAGAGGTGCCGCAGGAGAGCAGAATCCTGTACATCACACCCACCATGTACGAAGCAATTCAGGCGCTGGACACCTACAAGTCCAAGGCAATGCTGGCGGGCTTTGCGAAGACCATTCGTGTGCCGCAGACCCGTTTCTACAGCGCAATTGACCTGCTCTCCGGCGTGGACAAGACCAGCTCTTCCGGAGCAGACGAGAGTGCCGGCGGCTATAAGGCAGCATCTGCCGGCAAGAAACTGAACTTCCTGATCGTGCAGAAGAACTCGCCGATCCAGTTCACCAAGCACACCGTAAACAAGGTCATCACACCGGAGCAGAACCAGCACTCTGATGCGTGGATGTACTTCTACCGTGCATACGGCATCACTGAAGTGTACGACAACAAGAAGGCTGGCATCTACGCATCGGTATCCAAGACCTGATCGGAGGTGAGCCGTATGCGTACCGTAGGCCTGGTGTTTCCGGAAACTCCGGAGAAACCGAAAAAGGGTGCAAAGAAACCTGCATCGGAACAGGAAAAGGAAACAGCGAACGAAAAGGAGAAGTGAATATGCCTTATGCAGACTACACGTACTATACGCAGTCCTACCATGGGCGGCGTATCCAGGAGGAAGAAACATTTCTGACGTATGCAGAGCGTGCGTCAGAGTACATGGACATGGTGACATTTGACCGCCTTGCCGGCGGCGTGCCGGAGGAGACTGCGGAAAAAGTGCAGAAATGCTGCTGTGCTGTTGCGGATGCGTTGGCAGACTATGCCAACTGCGGCAGCAGCACGCCGGGCGGCTCCGGCAAAACTGCGGAAACGATCGGCAAGTACAGCGTTAGCTACACCACAGCTGCACAAACCATTTCCGGCTTGTTGTACGGAGCATCTGCCGGCTTGCAGGATTATCTCCGGAGCATCTGCATCCGTTATCTGGGCGGCACAGGATTGATGTACAGGGGGTGTGACGATGTTTGCGAATAAAATCGGCTGTACCGTCTACGAAAAGACGGTCAAAAACCACATGGAATCGTATGTACCGCATTTTCTCCCGACTGTGTACTGGGAGGATACTGTGGCACAGGTGCAGACCGGGACGTCCATGAAACAGCAGGATCAGATCTGGTGCTGCATTCCGGCGGCGTCGCTGTCTGATTATCTGCCTGGAAAAGATGACATCATCGTGTGCGGCAGGTGCGAATCTGACACGCCGCCGAACAACGGCAGAACGATCACGGCGGTGGAAGATTACCGGTACGGCTCTGCGGACGTGCAGCACATCGAGGTGACAGCGGTATGACAATACACGGAGAACTGGTGATACACACCGAAAAGTGCAGCGAAAAGGCATTGGAAAAAGCACAAAAGTATCTGGATCAAGAAGTGATACGGACTTGTGCGCCGTATGTCCCGCTGGACACCGGCACACTGGAAGGCAGCGGAAAGCTGTCCAGTGACATCGGCAGCGGCACTGTGACATGGAACACGCCCTACGCACAGAAACAGTACTATGAGGGCAAGTCCAAGGGACTGCGTGGCGCAAGATGGTTCGATCGTGCCAAGGCTGACCACGCAGACGACTGGCAGGACGGTGTGGCAAAGATACTGGGAGGCGAACATGGCAGCGATCATTGAAACGGTACGAGACTGGATCGCCGGCTGTCCGCTGGTAGAGGAAAACGCCATTCTGGGTGTTGACCGCCTGGGCGCAGACCCGATCGGTTATACTGTGGACACTGTGCCATGTGATCCGGTTGCATCACAGTATGTGGACGGCTCTCAGCGGCGGCAGTTCCTGTTTGTCTTTGCAAGCCGGAATCTGTATTCCGATACCGCACAAAATCTGACGAACAGTGCGTTCTATGACGACTTCTCCGACTGGATCGCACGGCGGAACAAGCTGCGGCAGCTGCCGGAACTGGGAGAATACCGCACAGCACAGCGTGTGGAAATTATCACAAGCGGATACGTATATGATGCCGGCGACAGTACAGCACGGTATCAGATCCAACTGAAATTGACCTATTATCAGGACAGGAGGTACAACAATGGGTAAAACCTTACAAAACGGCGACCTGGTCATGCGTGACGAAAAGGTTGCATTCTATGAAATTCCGGGGCAGTACGCATTTATCCGTATGGAAGGCTTCACGAGCATGAGTACGTCCAAATCGGCGACCGAGCATAGCCGGAAATATGTGGACGAGCGCAGCACCCGGTCTGACGTGGTGGGCTACGAGGAGAGCATTTCCTATAGCTTTGACCGCTACGACGGGAATGCTGTGCAGGATGATATTGTCACGATTACGGACGAGGAAAAGGTGGGCAAGCAGGCGACACGCCGTATCATCCAGGTCGACATGAAAACGCTGTCAGAGGACGGCACTACCGCCTCTGGCAGAATGCGCAGCTACAGCGTAGTACCGGACAGCAACGGCGATGACGCAAACGTGCTGACCTATTCCGGCAATCTCAAAAATAACGGCGAGTGGGAAAACGTCACAGTTACCAGCAGCGATGATTGGCAGACGGTCAAGTTGTCCTCGTCTAACATCAAACCGAAACTGAAAAGCCTGGTTGTGGAAAGCGGCGGCAAGGCTGTCACTCTGACGCCGACATTCAGCGCTGGCGTAACATCCTACACAATTCCGACGGGAACGACAACAGCGATCGTAGAGGCAATTGCGGAAAATACATCTCTGACCGTTGTAGTATCCTGCAATGGTGAGTCGTATGTTGTGAACGCCGCAACAAACAACCGCACCAATCAGTTTAGCAATCTGAAATCCGGTGATTACATCACGGTCACAGTCACCAATGGTGCAAGCTCAGGCATGACAAACACATACAAAATCAAGGTATCATAAGCCATGGAGGTGCAGAAATGAACGAAATCGACTGGAGATCTTACGGCGTAGATGCAGACTCCGCAGCGTTCTGGGATAAGTACAACGCTGCTGTGAAAAATGCAGCAGAGCGGGAAAAGGAGGCAGCCCCCAAGCTGGAATCAGACAGGATCCGGAAGTACTGCAATGACTTCCGGAATTTTTACGTCGACCTGATCGGCGAGGAAAATGCGAAAGCTGTATTGGCTGACTTACCGGACAACAAGCGCTGCTTTGACGAGGTCTATGCTTCCCTGCTCAAGTGTATCCACGACCAAAAAGCAGAGTCGACCCGCAGAATCGCTGGCATCCTGTTGAAATACGCCCCGAAGATCAGAGGAAACGAAAATGCTGCACCCACTGTATGATAGCTTACCAGATACCGTCAGCGTACAAGGAAAGCCATATCCGGTAGTGACTGACTATCGGGAATGGCTTTCTTTTTTGGAGATGCTGGCAGATGAAACGTACACAGCAGAGGAACGTGTGCTGTGTGCTATGGCGTGGTATCGGGCACGCCCTCCGTGCAACATCGCGGAGGCGTATCAAGCCCTGCTCAGGTATGCATCATGTGCAGATATGCCACACACGGGACGTGAAACAGGGAAATCCGCAAACACACAGCTGCTGTCCTATACGTATGACGGTGCGTACATCATCAGCGATTTTTTGCGTTTTTATCAGATCGACTTGACAAAAGATGCACTGCACTGGTACAAGTTTCGGCTGCTTCTGGAAGCACTGCCGGACGAATCAGCTGTGAAGCAGCGTGTGGCGTATCGCAGCATCAATCTGGCGGAGATCAAGGACAAAAACCAGCGTAAGCGGATACGGAAAATCAAGGACAGCTTGTGGATACCGACAAACAAAAAACTGGACGCAGGACAAGTGGGTGCGGTCTTTGGATAGAGAGGTGATAGACAGTGGCAAACAGCAAAGCGGACGGCAGCGTTAACTTTGACACCAAAATTGACACATCAGGCTTTGAAAAAGGTTTGAAACAAATCGACAAATCCAGCGAAAAAGCAGCAAAAAACGTGGAAAAGGACACGGAAAAGTCCTCGAAAAACGCGGAGAAAAAAGCTGGGAATGCTGCTGACGGCATATCGAAAAGCTTTGCGAAATCGTCTGGAAAAATGCAGTCCAGCATGCAGGAAGCTGGCGATAAGTCGGAAAAAATTTTTAAAGACACTGAAACGGCTGCAAAATCTGCGATGGACGGCATCGACGGGAAAACTTCTGGCTTGGCAGATAGCATCAAAAGCGGCATGTCACATGTAGGCGAAAGTGTATCAGACACGATCTCCGGCATGGGCGATTTCAACGACAAGTTTGACGATGCTATGAGTGACAGCGTCAAGTCTGTCGGTGGTCTGGTCGCTGCGATCGGCGGAATCGGTGCGGCTGTGATCGCTTCTGGTACGCAGGCAGAACAGGCAGCAAACCAAGTGGCAGCTGCGACAGGTCTGACGGGAGATGCTCTGAAAGAAGTGCAGGACATCTCTCAAAACGTGTACAAAGACAACTTCGGCGACAGCATGGAAGATGCTGCCGATGCGGTAGCGGTCACATATCAGCAAACAAAGCTTGTAGGCGATGAGTTGCAGACGGCGACAGAAAATGCGATGCTGCTGGACGACACTTTCGGATACGATGTGAACGAATCTATCCGTACCGCAAAAGCGTTGGCAGATAATTTTGGTATATCTATCGAAGAAGCTTATAACCTCATGGCACAAGGTGCACAGAAGGGGCTTGATAAAAACGGCGATATGCTGGACACTCTCAACGAGTACTCTGTCCACTATAGCCAGCTTGGATACACTGTAGAGGATTTCTTCGGCTCTCTGGAAAACGGTGCCGCTTCTGGTGCTTTTAGTATCGACAAAATCGGCGACACCATGAAGGAGTTTGGCATCCGTGTTAAGGATACCTCAACAAGCACCCAGGAGGCATTCCAGCTGCTGGGATATACCGCAGAGGCTGACGCACAAAAGATGGAGGAACGCAATGACGCCATTGCGGAAACTACCGACAAAATCGCCGACCTGGAACAAAAGCTGAAATATGCGACCATAGAACAGCAAAATTTCACGGATTCCACATCTGACCTTACAAAGATGAAGAACGCCGACACCATCGCTGCATATAACAAGCAGATGGAAGAGGCGCAGGCAACGCTGGAAGAACTGCAAAAGCCGATTGACACAACCGGAAAGTCTATGTCGGATATGCAGGCGAAATTTGCCGCCGGCGGAGAGTCTGCAAGAGAGGCTACCAGCGAACTGCTGGAACAGCTGAAGAATGTAGAAGACGATGTCACACGGAATCAGATCGGCGTTGATCTGTTCGGGACCATGTGGGAGGACTTGGGAAAAGAGGCTGTATACAGCCTGCTGAACACCCAGACGGAGATCAGCAACACAAAAGATGCAGTCGAACAACTGAATGACGTGAAGTACGACGATGTCATGTCTCAGCTGACCGCCCTGAAACGCCAGGCGGAAACCGAAGTGCTGCAGCCGTTTGCGCAAAAGCTGATGCCGAAAGTAAAAGACGGCATCCAGTGGGTTTCCGAAAACATGGACGAGTTGGTGGACGATATCATCCCGATCGGGAAAGCAATTGCCACAGCGTTTGCGGTCAAAAAGGTGACAGACTTCGGGGCAACGGCAATCAAAACGATCAAGGGCGTCAGCAGCGTTGTGAAAGCGATTCCGAGTCTGGTCAATCCTGTGGGGCTGGCGGTCACCGGTGTGACAGCTGCGGTTGCCGGCATTGCTTATGCCACCTATCGGGATATCAAGTATGCGAATGATTATGCGGTAGATCTGGACAGCTATACACAGCATCTGATCGACAAACAAGACAAGCTTAATCAAAAGACAGAGGAACAAAACCGGATCAGGGAAGAATGGGAGGACAAGCGCAAAAGTGCGACAGACTCTGTAGACAGAGAGTACACCTACTATCAGAACTTGTCAGATGCTCTGGAAAACATCGTTGACGAGAACGGGAAAATCAAAGAGGGATACGAAAACCGTGCGCAGGTTATCACCGGCGAACTGTCCGACGCTCTGGGCATTGAGATCAGCATTGTAGATGGGCAGATCCAGAAATACGATGAACTCAAAACCAAAATTGAGGACGTCATGGCGACAAAAAAAGCGAATGCGCTATTGTCAGCCAATGAAGAAAACTACATTGATGCGCAGCAGCAGCTTTCCGCTGCAGGGTCTGAATACGCTGATAATCTGGACAATCAAAAGAGCCTAGAGCGGCGGCTTACAAAAATGCAGGCTGCACAGAGTGCGTTCCAGAAACTGAGCAGCTACGGCGGCGGTACGGATGCCTATTATGCGGCAGTAGACCGTTTTGTGTCCTCGTATGGGGATATGTTAGGCGTGACGCAGTCGGATATTGCGAACAACAGCACGAAAGTGTTCCAGCAAATCTCAAAGTCAATTGATGAAACCGCAAAGAGTCTTGACGATGCAAAAAAGAACGTCAAGGACAACCTGGACAGCGTTATTGCATATCAGTCTCAAATCAAGAACTATGAGGATATGCAGGAGGCGCTTGCATCCGGCGACACGGACGCAATTGCAGAATGCAATACCAGATTGCTGAACAATCTGCAGACGGCGGAAACCGGAACACGGGAAACGCTGCAAAAGCAGATGGACGATGCCCATCAATACTGGAAGGATTTGCAAGACAAATACGATGATGGCGTTGCAGGAATCAGCAAGTCTATGGTCGACGCAGCCTATCAGACTTACGTTGTCACAAACCAAGAATTCAACGATTTCAAAGCAAACGCCACAAGTGCCGGATATGACGGTGCTGCAAATTATGCGAGTTCTTTTTCCACAGGCATGACGGATAACTCGTACCAGATCACAGATGCTCTCGGAAACGTCTCCAAGATGCTGTCGGCACAGGCGGCAGAGCTGTATCAATGGGGCGTGGACAACGGGTACAATTACGCTGCCGGGCTTGCTGCTGGTATCAACGACCCAGGAAATACACTGGCGGCAGAAGAAGCGGCAAAAGGATTGGCGAACGCATCTGAAACGTCTACTCGAAAAGAACTCGGCATTGCATCTCCGTCTAAAGTTGCCAAAAAACTTGGCGGATACTATTCCGAGGGATTTGCAGAGGGTATCCGTGATGGCTCTGGCGAAACCTCGGTTACCGCAGAACAAATGGCGCAGGACGTCATCCATGCGTCACAGCTGCCGGTCAGCCCGTACAACGAGATCGTCTATCCGGTGCAGCAGTCATGTGCGGCAGAATGGACACAGATGCAGGAAAATCCATCGGCGCAGGCTGGCGGCGACTGGGTCTTTCCGATCTACCTTGCTCCAAATACACACGTCTGGGACACCGCTATCATAAGCGCCAAAGACCGTGCAAACGCAATCAGCGGCGGCACAGAATTTTGACAGAAAGGGAGTGTACAAAATGCAGAAATGTGATCTGTATTATAACAGCCCGCTGCCGTCCGGCGAAGACAAACTGTATCTTGCTGTGATGGACTTGGTGCAAGTCGGTGATACGTCAACAGATGCTGAGCCGGATGTTGAGCGTGACCAGAACGAGGACGGCAGCTATACAACGTACATCCGGCAAAAAAACGCTGTAAGCGCAACGATACAGCTCGAAGGGACGTGCGACAGCATCGCCAAAGCGTCTGATGCTCTGAAAAGCGGTGAGATCTGTATCGGCGGCGCAATGCTTAACGGTGTGCCTCTTGACAATCTGCATGGCATCTATTGTTATGTTGACGGCAAGGCAACGCTGACGATTAATTCTCCGAAGTGCATTGCGGATATCGCAACACTGTCAATTCCCGTGATCGTGCGTGATATTGTAGAGCCGCCTGCGCAGTATGTTTCCATAAATGGCGTGCCGGGCGTGTATTTCGGGAACTCCAGCACATTAGGTGCCAGCGATCCAGAAAGCATCATTAAGCTTGCAGATTGCCGGTATATTGGCGGAGGGGAATATGTATGCGACCGCCCTATTGACGTTGGTCCGCAGTCTGGGCACGCAGAATGGGTGGCTGTGTTTTTATGCGGTGAAATCGAAACACAGGGTACACCATCACCGTCGTTCTGGCTGCGAAAAGCCGGCGAAGAAGAGTACACACGGCAGGCGTGGAAATTATCGAAAGAACTCGACCCGAAAAATTACTATGAAGTTCCCGTTGGAGAATACGAGGCAATGCTCAAGATCGACACGGCAGGATCAAACAGCCCGTTGAAACCATTTACGCTCTATTTCCACGGAAGGGGGTATACACTAAATGGCACTTGAAGAACACGCTGAGCTTGTGGTCAAAACCAAAAACGGCGAAAGCTACACGATTGCAGAATCAAGAATCGTAAAGGGCAGCTTAACTGCATCCAGTTCCTGCTCCAGCGGCGGCGGTATCCCTGCCGGCGCCTGCAATATTGGTACTGCGTCAGTTGCGTTCCGTGCGCCGTCCGGGCTGACATACAAGAAGTTATATCGTGCAACAGTTGAGATATACGCATGGTATCAGGGCTACAGCAAAGAACTGTACGGAACCTATAACGTATCATCTGCAGAAAACAACTACGGTGTGTATACGCTGTCATTGTCCGATAATATCAGCCTGCTGGATGAAAGCTGCTATGCTGCAAACGACACAGAAAACGCAGAAAACTGGCTGTACAGCCAGATGGCAGGACGTTGGAACGTGCCGTCTGTTATCCTCAATTATATCTGCAACGCTTACAACGTCCCGCACTACAATGCTGCGGAAAACGAAAAGTTTGTTCCGGATTCCGGCAACACTGCGCTGTCAACAGGTGTGTCCAGTGAGTGCAGCGTAGAATCGGTTAAGGATTTTGCCAATTACCTTGCGGAATATCTTGGATGCTTTATTGTTGCAGCTCCGGATGGGAGAGTGCGATTTTCCAGGTTGGGCGAACGGGAGTACAAAACCGAGCTGAACCAATCAAACATATCCCGTGGGACGCTGCAGAGATCGCCGTATTATGTGCATCCGTCTATCTGGAAAGTATCGTTTGACAGCGGCTACGGGTCAAGCTGGTATGTTTCTTCCGATCTTCCGGACGACGCAGCACCGCTGTCTATCAATATCACAAACAATCCGTTCTGGCAGGTGCAGGAAGACCGGGTCCCGGCAGATATCTACGGCGGAAAAGTCACACAGATGATAAAATATATGTGGGATTATCTGTACAATGCTGCCGTCAGAAAAGATGGGAACACTGTAGAATATATGATAAATCCATTCTCCTGTACCGTCCATGTGCCGTATCATTTCCGGATCGGCGATATTGTCACGGTAAGAGATTACGTCAACGGCGACGTGTTCCGGTCTTATCTGACCGATATTACATGGACATTCCGGGGCGGTCAGCAGATCTCCTGCGCCGGTGATGATACACGTACATTATCTGTCGGGACATCCAGAAGTGCTGCGAAAAAGTCAAACGACTACAGCAAGTATCTGTACCGCAAAAGCAAGACTGGCAGCAGCGGCGGCGATACAAACACGTACACAAAAGCAGAGATCGACGCAAAGGACGGCACGATACAGGTAGCAGCAGACAAAGCCCAGGAGACCGCAGACAGCGCCGTGTCCGTGAACAACACGCAGAACACGCAGATCGCCGCCCTGCAGAAGTCGGCGCACTCACACAGCAACAAGGACGTGCTGGACAAGACGGAGCAGCCGTATACCACGGCGGAACGGGATAAGCTGGCGGGGTTGGAGAATTATGTGCATCCGGCACATACTGCCTACAACAAGGGTATGTATAAGGTTGCAGTTGATGACGAGGGTCATGTGACTGAGGCTGAGACGATGACAAAAGAAGACATATACAATGCTGGGGGCGTAATCCAAAGCGAATTAACTTTCCAGGACTATATCGGTGATATTCCTCTAGCTTTTATGACCTTATTTTACGGTGGTGGACTCCGCAACATCGCAGAGATTGGGTTTGACCGTAGAGACGATGATGGCAAAAGAAATTTTAGTTTGAAACTCGGTGGGTGGCAAGATAAATCAACCGGTCGGTTGGACTTGGTAGATTATATAGGTTGCCAATATACCATAACACCAGATCCCAATAACTCCTATGGCACTCAGCATTATTACTATGTTTTGCCGGCGGGAAAAAGTGGGACAATAGCATTAACTTCGGACATTCCGGATATCTCTGAAAAGCAAGACAAACTGACCGCCGGTGCAAACATCACGATCAGCGGTAATACAATCAGCGCAAAAGACACGACCTATGGCAATGCGTCGGCTAGTGCTGCCGGGTTGATGAGTGCGGCGGACAAGAAGAAGTTGGATGGGATGGGCTTGTCTAAGTATCTGCCATTGGCTGGTGGGACGATGGCTGGCGACATCGATATGGCGACAAATCAAAAAGATATCTACATAGGGTCACATAAACAAACTAGCGACCATCCATCGGCGGTGGCTGGTGGTTCGTATGAAGTAGACAATGATGCAACAACTACCCTAAAAAACTATAGGTCGTTAGTCGGAACATTTCACAATACTAAAACTGGAAATTGGTTTAACATGATTTCCGTTCGGCATAGAAATGGCTATGGCGATGGTGGAAGCTACGGAATGTATATATATTCCGGATTGACATATGGTGGCAATCTGATCTGGAACAAGCAAACAGCGGCTAATACCTGGCAAGGCGAGCGGGTACTGTTGGATAGTGGGAATTATACAAGCTATGCCTCCGATAAAAACCACACGCATTCCGCTATAACAAACTGTTTTATGGATTTAGGAAGTGCTGGCGGTACTGTGAAATGGATACGGCTAGGAACTATCGTTTCGAACGCCGATGGTAGAACTATGGTTATCCGTGTGTGGTCTGGCGATGGTTTTAACGCTCGCACAAACCAGAATTCGTCATTTGAAATCCACATCAAGGACAGTTGGCAGTCAACGCCATCTGCCACAAACGCCTGTGCAGTCACAGTATATCGAATCAACTGCCCAAGCACTGTGACTGTCAAAGTTATACCAACAGATGCTTTGACGTATACAGTATGGGTGCATCCATCGCCGTGGACGTACTGGAATGGCAACTATGCCGTATACGGGTACTACAAAACATGGACGAGGCAGTATCTCATACAAGATGCAGAACCAGACGGGACAGCCGCCGCTATAGCTTACTACGACCAGGCATTCTTGACTAGCAACGTAGCCAGCGCTACCAAACTCGCCACCGCCCGAACCCTCACTGTCGGCAATACAGGTAAATCATTTAACGGCGCAGCTAACGTCTCATGGTCTCTGGACGAGATTGGAGTACTGGGAAGAACAACCAAAGGTAAGACGTATAAGCTTAACAATGTATCTTACAACGGCAGTGCTACGGATTATGTTTTCAACGACTACTCCGCAAATCAGGCAGGCGGCGGTGAATATATAACCGTAACTGGCTCTCAGAACATTGCTCTTGGTGGCAATTGTATATTCCTTGCCGGTTGGCGTAACACAGCACAAGGAAATCAATGTGTTGCAATGGGTCAGGATAACATTGTGGCTGGTACGGCTAATATCGCTCTCGGCTGCGGGAACCAAGTCACAGCAGATGCCCAGGGCGGCTTGGCTCTTGGGAATCTTAATACATGCAAAGCGAATGCGTCTCTAAGTGGTGGCTGGTATACAGAAGTTCAGAAATCGTCTAATCAATCGATTGGATATGGTAATCACGTGACAGTTGCAACGGCATCCTGCGCAGCATTCGGAGCTTACAACTCATATAACTACACTGGACCTTATCTAATCCTTGGAAATGGTACATCCTCTGCTCGTGCTAACGCTTTCCGTGCCGCTGCCGCTGGTGTGTACTCATCTGGTTCTTATCACAGTTCTGGTGCGGACTACGCAGAGTATTTCGAGTGGCTGGACGGAAATCTCAATAATGAGGACAGACGTGGGCGTTTTGTGAAACTGGACGGCGAAAAAATATTACTTGCTGAATCAGTTGAAGATGATATCCTTGGCGTAGTATCCGGCAATCCGTCCGTGATCGGCGACAGCTACGAAGATCAGTGGCGGGGGCAATACATGACGGATATCTACGGAGAGCCGCTGACTGAGGACTACACAGATGAGGACGGAACGACTCGTAAGGTCTGGGTACTCAATCCGGACTACAATCCGGACAAGCCGTATGTGCCACGCTCAGATCGGCAGGAATGGTCTGCTGTTGGTATGATGGGCAAGCTCATCGTCATTGATGACGGCACTTGCAAACCCAATGATTACTGTGTCCCGACAACGGGTGGTATTGCCACACGGTCTGAGGGACGGGTTGGCTATCGGGTACTATCCCGGATAGATGATACACACATCAAGGTACTGATTAAGGGGTGAGATTATGGACTGGACAGAAATTATTACCGCAGGCATCGCAGCGTTAGGCGCTGTAGGCGGCTCTGCACTCATGCAGAGTAAGGCGACCGCAGTATTGCAGGTCAAACTGGACGCACTCAGAAACGATGTAGACACGCTCTCCCGGCGTGTAGACAAGCACAACAATCTGATCGACCGCATGACAATTGCGGAATGCAAGATCAAGGAACTGGAAAGCGAGGTACAGAGAAATGAAAAATCGTGACTGGAAACAGTGGGCAAAGGCGGCGGCAGTCAGAGCCGTCAAAACAATGGCGCAGACAGCGGTTGCAGCGATTGGTGTAGCCGCAACCATGCAGGACATCAGCTGGGCAGTTGTCGGCAGCACTGCTCTGGTCGCTGGTATCCTGTCCGTGTTGACATCAATCGCAGGACTGCCGGAAGTGGGAGGAGAGTAATCATGACAATCACAAACAATTATCTGACGCACAACCGCCCGTACACCAAGAGAGCTAAGACCACGGCGATTGCGGTACACTGGGTGGGCAACCCCGGAACGTCGGCAATCAATAACCGGAACTATTTCCAGACTACCGACCGCTCCGTGTCCAGCAACTATATTGTAGGATTGCAGGGCGAGGTGATCTGCTGCATCCCGGATGCGGAAATGAGCTGGTGTACCAATCAGGCGAACAGCTACACGGTTTCCATCGAGACCTGTCACCCCGATTGGACCGGGGCGTTCGGCAGCCGGACCTATGCCAGTCTGGTGGAGCTGACGGGGCAGCTGTGCAAGAAGTACGGTCTGAATCCGCAGAAAGGCGGCGTTATCCGGCACTATGACGTGACAGGAAAGGTCTGCCCGAAGTGGTTCGTTCCGGCGAGCAAAGGCGGTTCGGACACGGCGGACGGGGCGCACTGGAAGAAATTCCTGTCGGACGTAGCTGCCGCTATGGGTATCGGAAACGCTGCGGTGTCTAAACCGGCATCCACAAACACACTGCGCTACGACTGGAAACAGGGACAGGCTGTGCGGCTGTACAAGACCAAGACGCAGCTGTTCTCTAGTGACACGGCGGCCAAGGCATCTGGCACGCTGCCTGCCGGAACATACTACATCTACGACGGCAAGCAGTGCAAGCTGGGACGCTTCCGAATCACAACACGCAAGGAGTACTGCGGCAAGACACCGGCAGGGAAGTATGTCACGGGGTATGTGAGCGTGGATAATTTTCGGGAAATTTGACGGCAAATAAAGTAAATAACAAGCAGAAAACCGGCGGTACAAAACAGGAAATCTCCTGCTGTACTGCCGGTTTTTTTGTTATTGACAATCGCAAGAAAATGTGATATACTATTTCTTGAAAATATTGGAGATAGCAAGCAATGACGGTGTAATGATTGTAAGTTCGCATTTTGTTGCACTGCCTCCACCATAACTGCACTTAACCTTTGATACAAAAGGTTAAGTGCTTTTTTTATATCCAAACAGAAAAAGTGCCGAAAATACGCTGGTTTTTGACAAATGCCTGTTCACGTAACGATTCAGTTCGTTGCGTGGACAGGCATTTTTTATTTTCCAGCCACGATTGCTAAAAAGCAATCGTTAAAATTTAAGAGCAATCGTTAAATTTTAGGCAGTAATCGTTAAAAGATTGTAGTTAGGGAGATTGAAACCATGAAAGAGCATCAGAAAGAAAGTGCGTTATACTTGTGCGACCCCAGTAAAAATGTGACTTGCCAAAAGAGCGTTTGCCAGTCACAGTGCGTACTTACAACAAAGGTGGAATATGCGAAAGCAGATGCCGATGGCAGTCCAATTATCGTTTACAAGAATCGAATGGAGGCTTTGAGCAGTATCCTCCCAAAAGAAAATGGAACTGCATCCCACGGGGTTTAACCCTCCCCGAATGCCATAGGTGATTACCTAACAACGCCCATCGGGAGCGTATCCCGACCCACTGCCCGTAAGGGAGAAAATACAACACCTGCTGACCTATCGGCAACACGGGGACGGTGTGGCAGCATCGTAGGCAATTACCTCCTAACTTTGCCTTTATACTAACAACGCTCGTCGGGAGCGTATCCCGACCCAAGCCTGTCAGAAATCTGTAGACCGTGGATGTAAAGCAACGGTGTCGGCTGACTTTAAAACCTTGCAATAGTGGCTTGCATGTTTCCACGACTAGATAAATCGTGCTTCCTGTTGCAGATGGCGATTGCAACACGCTTCTGAGTCGTTGAGCGTATCAGCGACATCCAACTTACTTTTCAGGATGAAAAGTAAAATAAATGTTAGGAGTGAATCACTATGGAGAACAACAAAAGGGTTATTGTGCGGGCTACAGAAAAGTATGAATTTTGCTGCTATCTTTCGGACATGGGAGTAGAGCGAATCTATACGGTACTCGCCGAAAATGAAAAGGATGCTCGTAAGCGGTTTCATGAGTTGCTGAATGGGGAACAAGTAGAATTACTCCAAATCAGAAAGGTGGATGAGGAAAGATGAAAGACGGAAATTACTATACCGTTTACGGCTGGATGATTAACCGGCTAAAGCTGAAAGGGACAACTTTACAGCTGTACGCAGTGATCTATGGCTTTTCCGAAAACGGTGAAAATGAATGCTCCGGCAGTCTTGCCTACCTTGCTGAAACGACTGGATGCACCAAGCAGACGGTTTTGAATGCCCTGAACAAGCTTGAAAAACTGGGGTATATTTTGAAACGTCAGACAAGGGATGATGACGGTGGTTTGCGAAATCATTATCGGGTAAATTTAACCGCAATCGAACAGCGTGTTTCTCCACAAAAAGTGGAAAGAGGCTATGGAAAGAATGTTGAAACAAAGGCTGAAAGGCCTAAAAAATTTACCCAGCCGGTCAAAAAAACGGAATGCCCTCAGACAAAAAAGAGGAATGCCCCTAGTCAAAAAACCAGACCGTATAATACTACAAGAGAATCAATAGGGTTTGAATTATGTGAGGGGGACGCACGCTCGGAAAAGCAAACATTCGGTGATTTTCAGAATGTTCAGCTGACAGAGAACGAATATGCTCGACTGTCAGAACTGTATGGAACACAATTGCCGCAGACAATCAGCAGCTTATCCAGCTACATGGCATCGACTGGAAAGCACTACCGCAGCCATTATGCAACACTGTTTCGGTGGTGTCAGCAGGATATTCAGAAAGCAAAGAATCAAGGTCAGCAACACCACGGGTATCGAAATCCAGAACGAGCCAGTGAATGGCTATCGGAAAACCGAGAATTCTTAGAGAGCCTTGGCGGACTTTACTGAACCTTTGATAGAACAGGGAGTTGAGAGATATGAAATCAAAGAAACCAACACGCAGGCAAAAGATCATTATGTATCAGAAATTGCATCTTGATCCGAACGAGTGGTTTGTAGCGAGATGGAATTCGACTTCAGATTACATTACGCTTGTCAATCGATTCACTGGTGGAATCGTGCAGAAACTGAATCCGGAGCGTATATAATGGCGGATAAACGGTGCGAAATGTGTGGCAAGCCTCTGATTCATGTGAAAGCTGACCGCAGGTTTTGCGGTGCTTGTATGCGGATTCGGAGAAAGGCTTATGCCAAACAGTATCAAGAACTCAGAAAAGGAATGAATAAAAATGACAACGGAACAGATGCACGTGATTGCAAAAATAACGGATGCCAGAACTTTTGAAAGGCAGCTGGAGCAGACTGTTGAGGAGGCAGCAGAGTTCATTCAAGCAGCTCAGAAAATTAAACGGTATCCCGGAAATTCGTTGCAAATGAATCATCTCGTGGAGGAAACCGGCGATTTGCTGATTACCTTGGAGCAAATCCGGATTTACCTTGTCCGAGATGGCTATGGTGATGCACTGAACAGTATGATTGACTATAAGCTGAACCGGGAACTTGGCAGAATGGAACAGGAGCGTAAGGACAATGAAAGCAAGGCTTATCACAATCGGAGAAAGCGAAATCCGTCAAAGGGTTGAGGAAGAATATCAGAAAAAGAAAGATCAGATTTATGAATCGGTAATTCAAGATGTTCTTCCCCAGTTTATGTCCGTTTGTATGGTGGAACTCAATAAAGAGTTCGGATTTGGAGAAAAGCGACTGCGGTCTGTTTTGGATGGCGTAAAAGACCATTTTAAGCTAATGGACGGGGTCGGGATTTTGAACCATCAGTATTCTACGCTGGACTGTCTTACATACTTGCAAGAAAAGTATGGTATTGATTTGGATAAGGAACTGCTGTAATGGCAGAAAGGCGGTTACAACATGAATAGAATCTGTAGACAATGCGGTGCAGAAAAACCACTCTGGGAGTTTGTTGACCGCAGCAAACAAACTGGTGAACGGAGAAAAATTCATCGTGTTTGTGCAGCTTGCAGATCTGAACGTAGCAAAGAACGATACCAGCAGAGACGGAAAGAGGTGCTTTCCTACCAAAAACAGTATCGTGAGAAACTAAAACGTGAGAGAATTGAAACTCCCGTCAGCAGTGACCAAAAGGAAAGCTGTGGTTCCGTGGACGATGGATATGTTCGCTTGGCTGCGGAAATTCTGAGGAGTGAGTTCTCTGCTTATCGGAGAGCATTGGAAAAGTATGACGGAAGTCCGGAATCTATCGGTAGAATTCGGTCGATTGAGCGTGAAATTCTTACGCCGTACTACGCTGCATTGACGATGAATGCCATCGATTTGAAAAGGTACTGCAATGATTTGCGAAAAAAGTATGGCATATATGGAGGAATAGAAGATTGGGCTGGATAAGCGTGAGAGATTCCCTTCCAATCAATGAAAGGAGCAAAAATAATGAAGATTGAAAAAGAAACAAAGGTTGTCATTTTGCAAAATGGGAACGCAGTGATGGCTACACAGTATGTTAACGGCAAGAAAGTAAACGCAAGCATTGCAAGGTGCTGTCCGGAGGATGCTTTTGATTTTGCCTTTGGTGCAAAATTGGCTTTGGAACGGCTGCTTGATTGTATGGGTTCTGCACCGGAAACTGCTTTTGATTGGGACAAGTTTATTTCCGGTGACGTATGGGTACAGACGAACAGTTCCAACACTGATGCCTTTTTACAGGCTTGCGAAGAGCATCATTTGACAGATCGAACCGGAGATCGTCCGACAAAGTTGAATGTATTTCGTGACTTTAACAATGCAAGTGAGATTGAAAAAGCGTTGTATGGGATTTTCGGAATGATTCCGAAAGAAAATATCTGGTTTGCAACAAGAGATGGAAAATTGCGGTGGGGCAATGAGAAACCAACTGGAGAAATTTTTGAATGGGGACAGACAGAATGAACGATTGTGTAAACTGCAAATATGCAAACCAGTCCAAAAACACAAGAGTCATCCGGACACCTGCTGCGGTTATTACGCAGAAACAGGGTGGCATTGTTTGCGAGAATACAGGGCAGAAAACAATACAGATAACAGATGAGGGAATATGCTGTTCTGGTTTCTGTCAGAAAGAACTGAAAGGCGATGATTGAAAAATGCGTGCTATTTGTTTGAATTGTCAATTTTGTAAACAAGGAACAGCAGCGGAGCCGTGCAGGCGTTGTATAAATCTTTCGGGTAAGTATGACTGTTTCATCCCGTTAGAAAATACAGAAGAGAGTATTCCAATAGAGAAAGCACCAGACAATGTGAATCATCCGGTTCACTATCAAGGTAAGTATGAGTGTATTGACGAGATGATTGCTTTGTTTGGCATGGATGCTGTTCGCCATTTCTGTATGTGCAACGTATATAAATACCGTTTTCGTGCAAGTCGGAAAAATGGACCGGAAGATATAGAAAAGGCAGAGTGGTACATGGAAAAACTGATGGAGTTAAATCAGGAGGCAAGCGATGACGAAACGTGAAGCGGCTATCATTGAGCTCTATACGGGAATTTGTATGCTAACTGGTGATGACCGAAAATATGTATATGCCTATGCAAGAGAATTGATAGGAAGACCTATATTGACGCATGAGTTATCAGATGAAATGCTGAAAGAAAAAAGTAAGGCTGATTTCATAAAACTCTGCAAAAATCTAAAGAACGTGGAAGATTCTGCGTATTGGGAGTCCTGCGACCTCAAACGACTTGAACATGGCTTTATTGAAAGCATTCCTAATGGCGGAGTCTGCTGCTCGAAATGCAGGCGTGGTTTCCCGAAAGAATATCGGCGGTGGAAGTATTGTCCAGATTGTGGAGCAATGATGAAACAGATATAATTAGATTTGAAAAGGCAGAGTGGTACATGGAAAAACTGATGGCGTTAAATCAGGAGGTAAAAGAAAGATGATTCTTCATGAGATGTTGGCTAATACCTCATTCTACGGACAAGTCCTCATTTATGCAAGGAATGCTTATGACCAGTGCGTAAAACTTTTTCAGGGAAGTGTTGCCAATGTCCGAAAAGACGAAAATGTGTGGGATTATCTGACATATGAAGTTGACCAGTGGATATGTGGAAATCACTGGACGTTGATTTATGTCAAGCACTATGCTTATGAAGATAAACTGGAAACTTGTTATTGTAATTCAGACAGGTGGACAAGAGAAAATCACCCTTACAAAAGTTCGTATCAGGTCGAAAAAGAATTGAAGTGCTTGAGCTAAAGAGCTGATTTTATAAAGCTCTGCAAAAATCTGAAGAAAGTGGTACATGGGAAAACTAATGGAGTTAAATTAGGAGGCAAAACGTGAAAAAGCTGATTGTTGAGATTGCTGACAAGTATGCGGATGCCGCATCAATGACATTTATCGGGACAAACTGTGCTGAATCAGAGGAGATTCATATGACTGTCGCAGCAGTTGCCCTCAAGCCAGATATAACGGCAATTGCGGTTTGTGAAGATGGGAGTTCGATTTGGTATGAAGGTGATTTGGAAGCCAAAGATCAGCTGTCCATTGAAAAATTGATAAATGCAGTCGGGCAACTGGAAGACTTACGTTGCGACCGTGAGGAATTTGCAGCTGATTTTGAAGACGAAGAAGATAACGCTTTTTGCCTTGATGTTGCGGCGATTGACACAGCTTTAGCAGCGATAAAGCGTCTGATTGAATTAGAATACGAAAAGGAGTAATTGGAAATGAGCGATGAAACATTAGAACTGCTATGGTCAATGCTTACGAACGAGCAACTTTTGGAACTGCGGGAAAAAGGTGCAATGGATGATCGCACAATGGCATCTTTCAAGACTGAATTGTTTAAGCGGTGTTTGATTCAATTTGATGAAACAGCGGATGCAGTTATGACGGCATTTATGGAGGGCTTGGCATGATAAAAGTCGAAAACACAGAGGTGTATGGATGGGAAGCGGCCATACGGGGAATGCGAAATCCGATGAATAGTTGGGAAAAGTCGGATAGTTGCTATTGCAAGGAACCCATAACAACCAAATGCAACAATTTGGGTTGCTCTCATTGTGGCTGGGCATGGAGCGATTTGGGAAAAAATCCGTTTTGTATTGGGGATAACGATATGGCTTTAATGCAAAAATTAGTTAAGGCAGGTACTGATCATCGGAAGTTTATGCGAATGATTACAGTAAGTTGTGATATAATTGCCCCTCTTTATTGGTGGAAACAGTTTGATACGTACAAAGTCGGAACGGTTACTGATTCTTGCTCTACAATGCATAAAATTGCAGAGCAAGAATTTACATTGGATGACTTTTCGTGTGAACATCTGTTTAATGGTGCTGAAGAAGGAACAGAATTTCTCAAAGATTTTATGTACACGATTAAAGCCCTCAACAAGGCACGAGAAACATATCTGGAAACTAAAAAGAATATTTACTGGTGGCAAATGATTCAGCTGCTCCCGTCCAGTTATAATCAACGTAGAACCGTAGTACTAAACTACGAAGTATTGCGAAACGCTTGTCAAGCAAGAAAACATCATAAGCTGGATGAGTGGTTTGGATTTTACAAGTGGGCAGAATCACTGCCATACAGTGAACTGATATTGGAGGTGTGAGCAGGTGTATAAGATGAAGTGTCCGAGATGTGGGAAACGTGCCTTTGATATTTCTGTGCTACCTAAAATTCCAGTGATTATTGAACTGAAATGCCCAAACTGCCGGAACATCGTGAAAGTTTCCTGCAGATCTGAGATGTGCATGGCTGATAAGAGATAGATAATATACCGAGCAACGGAGTGATTTGACTACCAAATAGCCGGATAGTATATGAGACGACTGTTTTATATGCTGTTCGGCTATTTTTGTTTCATATACTTGACTTCACTTGAGTTTTTTTGCAAGCTGACTTCTATCAATCAGAAAGGAGTCATGTATATGAAATTTCGTAAAACAAGAACAGCAGCCAGATCCGTTTATATCTATCGCTTTGCAGATGGAACAGTCGCTGTGTTGCATCCGGGAGAACAGGGCGTAAGCACTGAGATCATCGACTTTTTGCACAAGTTAGATGACCGTGAGGTGTATCGTAATCTGAAACAGCGAAAGGTGAAAGAACATTGTGCAAAACCTGTCGATATTGAAGTGGAATCTTTGGAAATCCAGCGTTTGCATGAGGTTGTGTCCAGTCTTACGCCGAAGCAGCAGGATACCTATCGCAGAGTGGTCGTGGAAGGAAACCCTATGACACAGGTAGCAAGAGAAGAAGGCGTATCGGAAACGGCAATTCGGCATCGCATGGCGAAAATCAAAGCCCAAATCAAGAAAAAATTTTGATTTTTCTACTGATGGGGTTCGATTTTATGCTGATTTTTTCGACTGCATTTATGGAAGGAGGTGGTGCATGATGGCGTGTTTCTAAATCCCATCAAAAATGCTAAGAAAGAAGGTCAAAGAAAATGAGTAAAGAACCTACAACATTACTGGATGTGATTCATGTGATCCGTCAATTGGCAGACAAATTGGAAGCTATGGCGGAAACCATGACAGAACGGGAAGTACAGACATTTGAGCAGGTATATCCGCCGGAAGAAGGCAATACGGAGGCTGTACAGAAGCCGGTGTCTGTGAAAGATACGCCGACTGTTTCTATTTCTGAAATTCGAGCGGTACTGGCAGAAAAGTCACGTTCTGGTTTTACAGATTCAGTAAAGGCACTGCTTCAGAAACACGGGGCATCAAAGCTGTCTGGTGTTTCTCCCGAAGAATATGCGGTCTTGTTAGAGGAGGCGAAGCAGATTGGAACTTAACGATCATGCAAGCCGTTTACACGCAGTGCTTTCTGCTTCATCCAGTGCTCGTTGGCTGGCGTGTCCACCCTCCGCACAGCTTTGTGCGGTTTTACCAGATAAAGTCACTGATTATGCTCGTGAAGGCACGTGTGCTCACGAATTGGCAGAGTACAAAGTGCAAAAACTGCTTGGCAACCCGGCATCTAATCCCACGGAGAACTTAGACTTCTACGATGCAGAAATGGAAGACTGCACGGACAGCTATGCTCAGTACATTGCCGAACAGCTGGCAAATCTGAAAGAACCGATTGTTTTGGTGGAACAGCGTTTGGATTTCAGCCGATATGTTCCCAGCGGCTTTGGCACGGGCGACTGTGTGATTGTTGCAGATGATGTCCTAACTGTCATTGACTTTAAGTATGGTAAGGGCGTAGCAGTATCTGCTGATCACAACTCGCAGATGATGCTGTATGCTCTGGGTGCATTGCAGCTATTTGATGCCCTTTATGACATTGCAGAAATCCGGATGGTGATTTTTCAGCCGAGAATCCAGAGCGTTAGTGAATGCGTTATGCCTATTTCTGAACTGTTGCATTGGGCAGAAACAGAATTGAAAACGAAAGCAGAACTTGCATCCAAAGGCGAGGGAGATTTCTGTGCTGGTGAACACTGTCGGTTTTGTAAAGTGAAGGCAACTTGCCGAAAACGTGCAGAATACAATCTTCAGCTGGCACAGTATGACTTTGCTCCCCCGGAAATGCTGGTGGATACTGAAATCGAGGCAGTATTGGAAAAAGCCGATCAATTGGTTTCATGGGCATCCGATATCAAGGAATATGCTCTGCAGCAGGCCATCAGCGGTAAGGAATGGGCTGGCTGGAAGCTGGTCGAAGGTAGATCCAACCGCAAGTATTCCAATGAGGAGGCAGTCATCCAGGTAGTTACAGATGCCGGGTTTGATCCATATGAAAAGAAGCTCCTTGGCATCACGGCCATGCAGAAGCGTCTTGGCAAATCCAGATTCGATGAGCTGCTTACCGCCTATATCGAAAAGCCCCAAGGTAAACCGACGCTCTTGCCGGAGAGCGATAAACGTCCGACAATGAACAATGCAAAAACTGATTTTATGGAGGAAAATTAAATGAACAAGAATGTAAAAATCAACAATCCTATGAAGGTAATCACTGGTCCTGACACTCGTTGGTCTTATGCCAACGTCTGGGAGCCGAAATCCATCAATGGAGGTACTCCGAAGTACAGCGTATCTCTGATCATCCCGAAGTCTGATACCAAGACCATCGCCAAAATTGAAGCTGCCATCGAGGCCGCTTACAAGGAGGGCGAGGCCAAGTTCAAGCGCAATGGCAAGTCTGTACCTGCTCTCTCTGTCATCAAGACGCCTCTTCGTGATGGTGACATGGAACGTCCGGACGATCAGGCCTACGCCAATGCCTATTTCGTAAATGCAAACGCAACCTCTGCTCCTGGCATCGTGGATGCAGACCGCAATCCAATCCTTACTCGTTCCGAAGTCTACTCCGGTGTATATGGTCGCGCCAGCATCAGCTTCTATG
>OGKR01000395.1_pt1 | contig 47637 bp, 39 predicted proteins | sample 1572431 | NCBI WGS metagenome assembly OGKR01 (sample SAMEA2582079, study PRJEB24529) | metagenome | biome: Human gut stool | place: China | collected 2011 | reverse complement strand
TGATATGGAACAGATCGTGCAAGAGGAAAGCATGGTCGGCTTTTCCACTATTTCATTGAGGCTGATTGGGTTAGAGCGAAGTTTTTGATAAAGCGCAAAGAAGTTTTCTTTATCATAAACGCTCGTTTGGTTACTCATTTCATTTCCTATATAAAATTAAAAAGGGCGTATAAGATACGCCCCGACAATATTAATGCAAAAACTTATCCTGCGAAACTTGCAAACCATCCTAAGTTTGCGCCTACTTGTGCCACAATATTTAACACGCCGAATAAGATCACAAAGCCAGTCATAAAATTACCGCCATAAACTTTATACGTCGCATTGGGGAATTTTTGACGACTTGCTTTAGCAAGCAGTGCCGGCACGATTGCAGCCCAAATAGTTGCGGCTAATCCGGCATAACCAATCGCAATCACGAATCCATAAGGGAATTGTAAACTTAACAATAGTGGAGGTAAGAATGTTACCAATGTGGTTTTGGTTCTGCCTAATACGCTGTCATCAAATTTAAATAAATCAGCAATATAATCAAATAAACCTAAGGTTACCCCTAAGAATGATGTCGCAATAGCCATATAAGCAAAGAAATTCAATACAACCGCAATGTATTCCACTTCAATATATTTGTGTAATGCTTCTAATAATGCTGATACATCGCCGCCTTTTTCAATCACGGGTGCAAATTCTGTACGTGGTAAATTACCTTGCACCGCAAGCTGCCATAAGATGTAAATCACTAAAGCTAAGCCTGTACCAATAAAGATCGATTTCATTACACGACTACCATCGCGATCGTAATATTTTACGAGACTCGGTACATTTCCATGGAAACCGAAAGACACTAAGCAAACAGGAAGTGCGGTCAATAAATAAGGTAAATAAGTTTGCTCACCTTCTGCAATACTATTGAATAACACTTCTGTTTTTACAGAGCTCAATAAACCTGCAGTAGAAAGGAAGAAAGCGACTACCATCCCAACAATCAATACTGTTGTGAAACGGTCTACAGCTTTAGTGGAAAGCCACACGAAAGCCGCAAGAATAAAGCAGAAAATTAAGGATCCTGAAGTACGTCCAATATCGATCGCACTTTCAGCTGAACCAAAGGCTTGATTAAGCAAGTTTTGTGTAATACCACCACCAGAAGTGATATAAGCATAAGTCAAAATATACAACACAAAAGCTACAGAAAGACCGTTGATAATATTCCAACCTTTACCTAACAAATCTTTTACGATGGTGTCAAAGCTTGAGCCGGTAGGATAATGTAAATTGGCTTCTAAGATCATCAAACCTGATGTGGTCATACAAAACCAGGTGTAAATCAAAGCCAGAATAGAACCGATAAACCATACACCTGCTGTCGAGGTTGGGTTAGCAAGCATGCCTGCACCAATCGCAGTACCCGCAATAATCATGGCGCCGCCTAATAAAGAAGGAGATTTTTTTATTGTCATCGTTAAGCCCTAAAATAAAAATTTGCACTATTATAGTAGTACAAATTTAAAAGGCAATCTTTTTGTATCGACAAAACACAATAAATTCATATAATCAGCCATCTCAACAAAAGGATAATTTATGAAAAAACAACTCAAAAGTTTTGCTTTTGCTGTATTAGCAGGGGCGGTTATCACGTCTTGTGCAGATTCTGCCTCAATCAATCAAGAAGCAGCTAGCAGCTATACACAAGAAATGGGGAAAATTCGCTCACAAGGTGCGATTGATACCACATCAAATACCGCAAGACGTATTCATCATGTCTTTAATAAAATGGTGCCTTATGCTAACCAACAGAATGAGACAGGCTTGGAGTTTAATTGGCAAATCAATGTCATTAAATCTAAAGAGCTCAATGCTTGGGCTATGCCTGGCGGGAAAATGGCTTTCTATACAGGTTTAGTGGATACCTTACAACTAAACGATAATGAAATCGCCGTTGTAATGGGACATGAAATGGCACATGCCTTAAAAGAACACGGTAAAGCCAAAGCCAACTTCGGCACCATGAGTGCCATTGCTGGTGCTATTGGAGGGACAGCGCTCTCTGTTGTCGTTGGGGCCGATGTGACTGATTTAGTGACACTCACGAAAGACTTTGCTTTAGATAAACCGTACTCTCGTAGTGCAGAAACTGAAGCTGATGAAGTGGGTCTCATGTTAATGGCTCGCTCAGGTTACAATCCTGAAGTTGCCCCAGGTTTATGGCAAAAAATGGCAAAAGCCTCTGGTGGTTCTAAAGGTGCACTTGATGTGTTAGCTTCTACTCACCCGAGTGATGAATCCCGCCAAGAAAACTTACAACGCTTATTACCAGAAGCGATGGAACTTTACAAAGCCACTAAAAATAAAAATGGCTAAATAAAAATGGTTAAAAATTTGACCGCACTTTCATAAATAAAAAGCGAACATTATGTTCGCTTTTTTAATATCTAAAAGAAAACCGCACTTGAAAAATCAAAGTGCGGTTTGTTTTTATCGTATTTTCAATTAATGTTGTTCGTTAATGTGACCTTCAATTGGTTTTACATTTTCATCAAACACTGGTAACGGTTTGTGTTCGCTTGCAATGTAAGAATAAATCACTGGCAACACGAACAAGGTAAACAATGTACCGATAGCCAAGCCTGCCACAATAACGATACCAATACTGAAACGAGATACCGCACCCGCACCTGTTGCATAAAGCAACGGTACAAGACCTGCAATCATCGCAGCGGTAGTCATCAAAATTGGACGTAAACGTACTTTAGCCGCTTCAGTGATCGCTTCAATACGCGTTTTACCGTGGTTTAACTGCTCTTCTTTCGCTACTTCACACATCAAAATACCGTGTTTCGTAATAAGACCAACCAGGGTAATTAAACCCACTTGTGAGTAGATATTGAGTGTCGTTCCAGCAATCCCTACAAATCCAAAGGCATTTAAGGCTAATAACGCACCACTTACAGCTAACGGCACAGAAATCATAATCACGATTGGATCGCGAATTGATTCAAACTGAATTGCCAAGACTAAGAAAATAATCACTACCGCAAGTAAGAACGTTACAGCAAGCGCATTACCTTCTTGTACTAACTGACGCGCTTCACTTTTAAAGTCATAGTTATAACCCTGTGGTAAAGTATTTTTCGCATTGTCCTGTAACCATTGGATCGCATCACCAATTGAAGTACCTGGCATCGGTACAGCACTAATCACCGCAGAGTTTAACTGGCTGAAACGAGGCAATGTACTTGGTTGTGGTTCCAATGTAGCCGTCACCAAGCTGCTTAATGGAACAGAGGTACCATTTGCTGCGGTGATGTAATACTTATTAAAACTTTCCGGAGATAAACGATTGTCACGTTTTACTTGGGAAATAATTTTGTAAGCTCGACCATCAATATCCACACGTTCAATGGTTGCGGCAGATAAGAAGCTGCCTAACGTACGGCTGATTTGTTGCATTGTAATGCCATAAGTTCCTGCTTTTTCACGATCGATCTTAATACGCATTTGAGCAGTATCAAATTTAAGATCGAGATTGGTATAAACGAACTTGCTGGATTTTTGCATATCCTCTAAGAATTTACCCGCCACATTTGCTAAATCACCGTAGTCTTGTGATGTGCTGATCACAAAACCAATTGGAGGACCTTGCTCCCCTGTATTAATTTCTGGGAACGCAAAGCCTTGTACAGACACTTCAGGAATAGATTTCGCTTTTTCATTCAGCTCATTCATGATAGCTGTTTGGCTTTTTGACCGCTCTTTCCAGTCTTTTAACGTAATGACGTTTAAAGATTGGTTAGAACTTGGTGCGCCTGAAATAGTCATGGCAAACTGCACTTCTGGCGTATTTTTTAAAATCTCTTGATAAGGTGCCATCGCATTTTGCACATAATCCACGTTCACGTTAGACGGTGCTGAACCAATCGCCAAAAATGCCCCTTTATCTTCTGGTGGTGTTAATTCACTTGAAAGTGATTTAAACAACACTGGTAAGGTTGCAAAAATGATTGCTGCAAACATCAACATACATTTACGGTTTACCATCACCAAATCAAGTACATACGCATAAGCTGCATTCACTTTACTAAGGGTATGCTCTACTCGTTGTTCCAATTTACTTGGAGCCTCATTGGATTTTAGCAATTTACTGGTCATCATTGGTGAAAGCGTTAATGCTACGATACCGGAAATAAATACTGCTCCAGCAAGGGTTAAAGCAAACTCTTTAAACAACGTACCCGTAATACCGCCCATTAACGCCATTGGAGAATATACCGCAATCAAGGCTATAGTCATGGAAATAACCGGAACGGCAATTTCACGCGTACCAATAATCGCCGCACGGAATGGTGTTTCACCTAACTTAATGTGGCGGTCTACGTTTTCCAATACCACAATCGCATCATCCACCACCAAACCAATGGCTAGAACCAATGCCAGCAAAGTCATCAAGTTAATAGAGAAATCAAATGATTGAAGCAACATAATTACCCCGATTAATGAAATCGGAATGGTGATAACCGGGATTAAAATCGCACGGAATGAACCAATAAACATGGTAATCACCACCAACACGATCAGCGTTGCCTCAACAATCGTTTTGATTACTTCATTAATGGAGTTATTAATCGCAATTGTACGGTCATATAAGATGTCAGATTCAATAGCATCCGGCAGATTATTTTTAATACTGTCATATAGCGGACGCACTTTCGCAGCTACCGTTAATGGGTTTGCTGACGAAGTTGGATTAATCGCTAATACAACGGAATCTGCGCCATTCGCTACCGCACGTGAGCTATCGCTTGATTTATTTAATTCAATATCAGCGATATCGCGTAAACGTACTAACTTATCACCGTTTGATGTCACAATTAAGTTGCTTAATTCTTCAACCGATTTTGTCGTAGTTTCTACTTTGTTTTTATAGGTCACAAAATAGCCATTATCATTACCTGCTGCTGTTTGAACGTTATTCGCCGATAATGCTGACATCACCTGTGTTGCCGAAAGGTTTTGAGCCGCCATTTTTTCTGGGTCTAACCAAACACGAAGTGCGTACTCCGAAGCACCAAAGATCTGTACACTCGCCACACCTTCTACGGTAAAGAATTGTGGTTTCACTACGCGTTGAATATAGTCAGTCACTTGGCTTGCATCAAGTTTGTTAGAACGGAAACTAATATACATAATCCCCGAACCACCGGTTGATGAAGAAATCGTTGGATCTTCAATACCACTTGGTAATTCAGAACGAACTGAGTTAACTTTAGCTAAAACATCTGCCAAGGCCGCATTCGGATCCGTATTTAATTTCATTTTTACGGTGACAGTTGACGTACTTGGGCTAGAGCTTGAAGACATATAGTCCACATTATCTGCTTGCGCTACCGCCTCTTCAATTTTGGAAGTAACAAACGCTTGAATTAAGTTCGCATCCGCCCCTGGATATGCAGTGGTCACCGTAATCACCGTCGTAGTCATTTTCGGATATTCGCGCACAGCCAATTTCGAGATCGCTTGTAAACCTAAAATAATGATTAACAAGCTAATCGAAACCGCCAAAACAGGGCGACGAATAAATATATCGGTAAATCTCATTCGCTTTTCCTAATTAAAGATTCGTTTTATTTGCAGGTTGTTCTGTACCCACGCCCGCTTTATCTGCAACAGAAACTAATGCACCATTACTTAAGTTTTGCTGACCACCGGTCACAATTTTATCGCCAACTTTGACTTCATCGCCTTTTAATTGTGCATAAATACCTTGACGATCTTTCGTAAATACAGTGATTGATTTTGCACGGTACATATTTGCTGCTTTTTCTGCGCCGCCTAATTTCTCAATATCTTCATCGGAAAGTGCGGTCAAAATATAAAGCGATTCGCCATACATGTTGTAGCTCACCGCTACTTGCGGCACGACGATTTGGTTATGTTCAGTTGGTAACGCGACATTTAATCGAGTAAACATACCGGATAATAATTTTGCACCATCTTCCGGCTCAAATGTTGCTTGAACATCCACTAAACCGGTTGAAGAATTAATTGCCGGTTCAATTGCTGTAACTTTTGCGGCAAAAGTTTCACCTTTACGCGCATCTGCGGTAGCCGTTACTTTTTGACCGATATGCAATTTATCTAATAGATTTTGCGCAATGGCAAAATCCACTTTCATAGAAGAACGATCTTCCACACGCACAATTTCAGTACCGTTTGAAACGTACTGACCGACATTCACTTTCACGATACCGGCTTTACCATCAAATGGTGCCACGATTTGACGACGTTCAATTGCTGCTTTTAATGACTCAATATTTGCCGCTTGTGCTTCATAAGCTGCTTTTGCATTATCTAATTCTTGACGAGAAACAGCCCCGCTGCCCGCAAGGTTTGCATAACGTTGATAAGTTTGACGTAATGACACCACCTGAGCTTGTACGGCTTGTAAGCTTGCACGCTCAACTGAGCTATCTAACTCAACTAACAAATCACCTTTTTTCACGTTCTGTCCATTTTGCACGAGCACTTTAGACACCGTTCCTGCACTTTGAGCGCTTAACATCGCCCCTTGATTCGGACGAACAAGACCTGTCGTTTCAATGATTGGCGTCCATTCTGAAGCCTTAACTGTCATTGCGGTAACAGGAGAAGCTGTTTCAGGTTTATTTGCTAAGAAATCAGCAATGCCTTTTGCTTTCATTTGATTAAGAAAAATCATTGCAGCAAAAATTAACACAAATACGCCTAACGCTAATTTCAAAAAGAAAACGTGCGAACGCTTTGGTCTATTAGTTTGAGTTATACTCATTTGGAAAACTCCATTAAGACAATAAAATGACTACTTCTGAATTGCACGCCAAGAGCGTTCAATGACAGATTCTAATACCACATCGGTAACCGCTATACCGAGAAATTTGTTATCTGAGGCTAAAACTATTGCAGTATCTAGACTCAGCAAAAATAAAATTCGAGGATCTAAATCAGCTAACACATTTGCTGCTTGTCCCTTTATACAAAACTGATCCCAGCATGAATGTTCCATCTTTTTACAGATCTCAATAAATTCTGGCAAGGATTGATATTGGTTCATATTTGACAAAATTTTTGGATTTTCTTGAAGAAAATGCCAAATATTCCACCACATTTTTCTGTATTGTTCGAAAAAAGGTTGATTTTCATCAAAACCTTCTTCAATCGCCAAAACAAACTTATTGAACACTCGACGAGCAAATTGTGCTAATAACTCGTCTTTACTCTTAAAATAAAGATAAATCGTACCCGCTGCGATGCCTGCTTCCTTGGCTAACTTATGCATAGAAAGATGATGTAATCCTTCTTTTGCCATAAGACGATCTGTTGCATCAAAGATCTGCTCGCTGACATCAAGCTTCGTTTTAGAGGCTTTTACTTGTCGCATAATAAAAAATTAAATTCTTAGGGTTATATATGAGAAAGGTCATTTAAGATGAATATCAAAAATGAATAAACGTTCATTTTATTGATTTTTCGTTTTTTGGCAAGTGAAAATATAAAAAAAGTGCGGTTATTTTTAACCGCACTTTTAAATTCTGAATTACATTCCAATCACTACGCAACTCGCCACTGATTTTGCTTTATCTTGTGCTGCTGTTGCGGCATCTCGACTACCAAATGGTCCCACTCGTACGCGGTTCCATTCTTCACTTGTCGCAATTTGTGCATTCACACCAGCCATCGCAAGGCGACCTTGTAAACTTTCTGCTTGTGCACGATTTTTAAATGCACCACATTGTAAACCAAATTTTTTACCGCCAGCCTGTACTTGCTGTTCAGCAGGTTTTGTTTCTGCTTTTTTCGGTTGCTCTGTTTTAGCCGGTTCTGTTTTTACCGGTTCAGCTTTTACTACTTCCGCTTTTTTCGGCGGTTCAGGCTTTTTAACTGGCTCAGGCTTTTTCGCTTCTGGTTTTGCTGTTTGCTGAGCTGGCTGAGTTTGAGCTGTCTGTGCTGATTGAGCTTGTTGTGCTTGAGCTGCGGCTTTTTCTACATTCGCCGCTTCTTGCTCTTTACGCTGAGCTTCTAATTTTTTCGCTTCTTCTGCCGCCTTTTGTTCTTTTTCCATTTGGATAAGAACTTGACGTTGTTCTTCTGTCAAACGCATATTTTTTTCAACGGAAGAAGGATTATTATCCACCGGCACCGTACGGGTTTCTAATTCTTTAATATAGTGCCATACTTCTTCTGGACGATTTGGTAACACACTTTTCGGTTGCGGTTTTTCTGGTTGAACCGTTGTTGTCATGACAGGTTCAGGTGTTTTACTTTTTAAGAAATAAAGCCCTAAACCAAAACCTAATACCGCTACTAACGCAAGACCAATTAAAGTATTACGATTAAAACGTTTCTTTGCTTTCTTTTTATTATTTTTTGAGCCGCTTCGACCGGCAAAATCTCGATGAGCCACGATAAAATCCTAAAATATTCGATAAATTAAACTTAGAGTATAAAAAACGCTTAATTCTACTGAAAAACTGTGCATTTTTCTAGGGAATTTTTGCTAACTCAAATCCAACGGATCCACGTCTAAAATCAACCGCACTTGAGAAGACTTTATCAACTCTGGGGAATATCGACTCAATGCCGCCTGTAATTGTTTTCGAGAGACGTGTTGTAATAGTAACTGCCAACGATACTGTCCGGCTTTTTTGCTGAATGGTGCAGGAATTGGCCCCAACACTTGCAAGCCTTCAATTTTTTGCTCATAGAAGAAAGACGCCAATTGCGACAATGCATTTTCCGCCTCTTCAGAATGACGACATTGAGCTTTAAACAAGGCTTGGAAACTAAATGGAGGCAAGCCCATATTATGCCGCAACTTCAAGGTTTCTTCTGCAAAGGCTTGATAGCCCTTTTCAAGCAAGGTGGTTAATAACGGATGATCCGGATAGTGCGTCTGCAAAACCACTTCGCCCTGTTTCTCCGCTCTGCCTGAGCGACCAGCCACTTGTACATAAAGCTGCGCCAAACGTTCTTCGGCTCTAAAATCAAGGGAAAACAAGGCATTATCCACATTCACTAACGCAACCAAGGTGACATTCGGGAAATGGTGTCCTTTGGCTAACATTTGGGTACCAATTAAAATCTGGCTTTTACCTTGCTGAATATCCTCTAAATAACCTTCAAGCTTGCCTTTTCTCGCCGTGCTATCACGATCGATGCGAGCAATATTATATTGAGGAAAACGTGCTTTTAGGGTTTCTTCTAACTGTTCTGTGCCTAAACCCGTTGTGACTAAATGCGTTGAACCACAATGACCGCATTGCATTGGCACTGTTTTTTGTGCACCACAATGATGGCAGCGTAAAACGCGCTGATGTTGGTGATAAGTATAAGGTTTTTCGCAATGATGACATTCATCAATCCAGCCACATTCATGACATAACAACACAGGCGCAAATCCACGTCGATTAAGGAATAACAATACTTGGTTGCCTTTTTCTAAGTGTTCTTGCATTCGTTGCAATAGTGGTTCAGATAAGCCGTTTTGAATTCGTTGATGTTTTAAATCAATCACAAACTGGCGAAGTGCGGTCGCATTTCCGGCTCTTTTTGATAAGACCAAATGATGATATTTACCATTTTGTACGTTATTCACACTTTCCAAACTTGGTGTGGCAGAACCTAACAAAATAGGAATATTGAATTTTTGAGCAAGCACAATGCCTAAATCTCTCGCATGATAACGCCAACCATCTTGCTGTTTAAACGAGCCGTCATGTTCTTCATCTAAAATGATTAAGCCGAGATCTGAAAACTGGGTGAAAAGCGCAGATCTCGTACCAATCACGATTGCACTCTGTCCTGTTCTTGCTCGCTCCCAAACATTTAAGCGTTGTGTATCATTCAAGTTGGAATGCAATACATCAATTTCTACATTAAAGCGAGCTTGGAACCGTCTCACCGTCTGAGGGGTAAGCCCAATTTCAGGAACAAGCACTAAAACCTGTTTGCCTTTTTTTAAAACTTCTTCAATATACTGCAGATAGATTTCAGTTTTGCCAGAACCAGTTACGCCCTCTAACAACCACACATTAAAGCCTTCTTGGAAAAGCAACTGGCTAAATGCAAGGGCTTGTTGCTTGTTTAAGGTCAATCGGTTATCAAGATTAACTAAAGGCTTATCCCCTAGCGCTTGCTGCCAACTTTTTTGTTCAGTTGGCACAATAATCTCTTCTACATAATCTTTGCCTTTAAGGGCTGACCAAACTGCGGAACTGATCTCATTATTACCTTTCTCTAGATCTTGCGTGAGCAATAAATTTAAGGCTTCAGCTTGTTTTTTAGCGCGTTTTAATTCACCCAATTCTAATGCTTGTTTTCCAAGGTCCGTAATACGCCAAAAAGTGCGGTCATTTTTAACCGCACTTTCTCCATTGCGGAGTTTGACTGGCAGCGCTTGAAACAACACATCGCCTAAGGCTGCACGATAATAATTAGCGGACCACGCCAACCAATCCCAAGTTGTGGAATTAAAAAGTGATTCAGCATCAAGTACATCAATAATCGGTTTTAACTTTTCTTTTGCTACATCCGAAGAAGCTGGCAAATCCACCACGATCCCTACTCGTTTTTGCGAACCAAAAGGCACCAGCACTCGTCCACCAACGATTGGCGTCAAGTCGGGTGAATAGAGATAATCAAAAAATCGGGGAAGCGGTACGGCTAATGCAACTCGGACAATATTCATAACAAAAAACAATTAAAAATTTTCGCTATTATACGGGAATTAGGTGGAAAAATCCCACAACCTTGCCTTTTAGTGTATAATCGCCGCCAATTTTAATTGAACGAATAAAAACCATGACAGAAGAGCAAAAAACCTTTGCTGATCAAAAACGTAAAACCGTTGAAACGGCTGAGTTTACAGAAGATGGTCGTTATAAACGTAAAGTTCGTAGCTTTGTGTTGCGGACAGGTCGCTTAAGTGATTTTCAAAAAAATATGATGAATGATCACTGGGCTGATCTTGGATTAGATTATCAAAACGCCCCTTTTGATTTTGCCGCGATTTATGGTAATACGAATCCCGTGATATTAGAAATTGGCTTCGGAATGGGGAAATCTTTAGTGGATATGGCTGAGGCGAATCCTGATAAAAATTATCTCGGTATTGAAGTGCACACGCCTGGTGTGGGTGCCTGTATTGCTTATGCGGTAGAAAAAGGCGTAAAAAACCTTCGCGTGATTTGCCATGATGCCACTGAAATTTTACGTGATTGTGTGAAAGACGGCGAACTAGGCGGTTTACAGCTTTTCTTCCCAGACCCTTGGCATAAAGCAAAACATCATAAACGCCGTATTGTTCAACCGCACTTTGTAGAGCAAGTCGTCCAAAAATTACAACCAAATGGCTTTATTCATATGGCAACGGACTGGGAAAACTATGCAGAACAAATGCTCGAAGTGCTTTCAGCCAATGAGAGTTTAATTAATACTGCCGAACAAGATTATATTCCACGTCCTGATTTCCGCCCTCTTACAAAATTTGAGGCGCGTGGTCATCGCTTAGGCCACGGTGTGTGGGATTTATACTTCAAGAAAAAATAATCATCGAGATGATGACTATACCCCATTACCTTAACATAGGAGAACATTGAAATGACAACTCGTAATCAACGTCAACGTAAAAAACTTCACTTAGCCGAGTTCCAAGAATTAGGATTTCTAGTGAATTGGCAATTTGCTGAAGGCACCAGCATCGAAACTATCGATGAAACCGTTGATCGTTTTATTGCTGAAGTGATTCAACCAAACGGCTTAGCTTATGAAGGTAGCGGCTATTTACATTGGGAAGGCTTAGTTTGCTTAGAGAAAATCGGTAAATGTGATGAAAGCCATCGTCAATTAGTGAAAAAGTGGTTAGAAGAAAATAAATTACAACAAATCGAAATCAGTGAATTATTCGATATTTGGTGGGATTACCCAACCCAAAACACATAATATTTTTAATTTTCTCAAGGGCGGACTCTCCGCCCTATTTAATAATTATTTTCACTTATATTTTAACAATTTATTTACAATAATAACATATCTTCAAAATATCATTGATCTATCTCAACAAAAGTGTATATTTCTTAAAAACTACTCATTTTAGGTAGTTACTATTTTTTTATTAACACTAGATAATGCGTCCCTTGAAAATACCTAACTTTAAAGAAAAATATGGCGATTGAAAATCCTTCTCGCAGACAATTATTACGCGGGCAATTTTTACAATCGTTACATTCTGAAAACGCGAAAATTCAAGGTTTTAATGCTATACGTCCACCTTGGTCGATAAACGAGAGCAACTTTACGGATAAATGTACGCGGTGCGGTGATTGCATACTGGTATGTGAAACCCAAATTATCGTAAAAGGCGATGGCGGTTTTCCTGAAATACAATTTGACAAGGGCGAATGCACTTTCTGCCAAAAATGTGTTTTAGTCTGTGAACAACCGATTTTTCGATCATTGGAAGAAGAGCCTTGGACACATAAAGTTGAAATTACAACGCAATGTCTCACGGAAAATCGAGTGGAATGTCGAAGTTGCCAAGATAGCTGTCCGATGAATGCTATCCGTTTTCGATTACAACTTGGTGGCGTAGCAAAACCCATATTGGATTTAGAAAGCTGTAATGGTTGTGGTGCTTGCCTAAGTGTTTGCCCAACAAAAGCAATAAAAATTTTTAATATTGAAACAAATATCGATGAGTCAATTTAGCGAAAATGAGAACTGGTATGTGTGTAGCATTGTTGTGCAAGCCAGACCAGAAAAACTTAACCAAGTCAAAGAAGCCATTTTAGCGATTCCAACTGCTGAAATTCATGGCGAAAAATCTGATGAAGGCAAATTGGTGGTCACCCTTGAAAGTAATCGTCAATTAGCATTAGCGGATCTTATGGATGAAATTAAAGATATCCCAGGGGTGATTGTCGTTTCTTTAATTTCTAATTACTTAGATGAAAAATAAATAATTTAGGAATACATACTTTTTTGTATATTCTAAAAAATTCAACAACGAGTGGGGAAAACTATGGAACTTAATCGTAGAGATTTTATGAAAGCCAATGCTGCACTTGCAGCGGCAGCGGCTGCCGGTATGACCATCCCTGTTAAACAGGTTAATGCGACCGAAGATATGGGCATCAAATGGGATAAAGCACCATGTCGTTTCTGTGGTACAGGATGTAGTGTATTGGTAGGAACCAAAGATGGTCGAGTTGTCGCAACTCAAGGTGACCCAGATGCAGAAGTAAACCGCGGTTTAAACTGTATCAAAGGTTACTTCCTTTCTAAAATCATGTACGGTGCTGACCGTGTACAAACTCCGTTATTACGTATGAAAGATGGTAAATTCCATAAAGAAGGTGACTTTACACCGGTTTCTTGGGATCAAGCTTTCACTATCATGGCGGAAAAAATCAAAGACATCTTGAAGAAAAAAGAACCAAATGCTGTAGGGATGTTCTCTTCCGGTCAAACGACTATTTATGAAGGCTATGCAAAAGTAAAACTTTGGAAAGCTGGTCTTCGTTCAAATACTATCGACCCGAATGCTCGTCACTGTATGGCATCTGCAGCGGTTGCATTTATGCGTACATTCGGTATGGATGAACCAATGGGTTGCTATAACGACATCGAAAAAACCGATGCGTTTGTGCTTTGGGGTTCAAACATGGCGGAAATGCACCCAATTTTGTGGTCTCGTATTTCTGACCGTCGTCTTTCTTCTGATAATGTGAAAGTTGTGGTTATGTCAACATTCGAACACCGTTCGTTTGAATTAGCTGATGTGCCTATCGTATTTAATCCACATGCAGATCTTGCAATTCTTAACTACATTGCAAACTACATTATCCAAAATGATAAAGTAAACTGGGATTTCGTTAACAAACACACCAAATTCAAACGTGGTGAAACCGATATCGGTTACGGTTTACGTCCAGAACACCCACTTGAAGTTGCAGCGAAAAATCGTAAAACTGCAGGTAAAATGTATGACTCTGACTTCGAAGAATTCAAGAAAATCGTTGCACCTTATACATTAGATGAAGCACACCGTATTTCTGGTGTACCAAAAGATCAGCTTGAAACCCTCGCGAAAATGTACGCCGATCCAGAACAGAACTTAGTGTCTTACTGGACAATGGGCTTTAACCAACACACTCGTGGTGTATGGGTTAACCACATGATCTATAACGTACACTTATTAACCGGTAAAATTTCTAAACCAGGTTGCGGTCCGTTCTCATTAACTGGCCAACCATCAGCTTGTGGTACAGCACGTGAAGTAGGTACTTTCGTTCACCGTTTACCAGCGGACATGGTGGTAACCAATCCTAAACACGTTGAAATCACTGAGAAAAAATGGAAATTACCAAAAGGTACCATTCCAACTGTACCTGGATACACAGCTGTGCAACAAAGCCGAGCATTAAAAGATGGCAAATTAAACTTCTTATGGCAACTTTGTACCAACAACATGCAAGGTGGTCCAAACATTAATGAAGAAATTTTCCCTGGCTGGCGTAACCCTGAAAACTTCATCGTTGTTTCAGACCCTTACCCATCCGTTTCTGCGGTTGCAGCTGACTTAATTCTTCCAACTTGTATGTGGGTAGAAAAAGAAGGTGGTTACGGTAACGCTGAGCGTCGTACTCAGTTATGGCGTCAACAAGTGAAAGGTCCAGGTGAGTCTCGTTCTGACTTATGGCAAATTGTTGAATTCTCTAAATACTTCAAAACTGATGAAGTATGGGGCGAAGAATTATTAGCTCAAATGCCTGAATATCGTGGCAAAACTTTATATGAAGTGCTTTACGAAAATGGTGAAGTAAACAAATTTAAAGTACCAACAGATGTTCCTGGATACATCAATGATGAGGCAGATCACTTTGGTTACTACTTACAAAAAGGTTTATTCGAAGAATACGCTAACTTCGGCCGTGGTCACGGTCATGACTTAGCGCCATTCGATACTTATCACCAAGTACGTGGTTTACGTTGGCCAGTTGTTGACGGTAAAGAAACCTTATGGCGTTACCGTGAAGGCTTTGACCCGTATGTCAAACCAGGTGAAGATATCGCATTCTATGGCTATCCAGATAAAAAAGCGATTATTCTAGGTGTACCTTATGAGGATCCAGCTGAATCACCAGATGAAGAATATCCATTATGGTTATGTACTGGTCGTGTACTTGAACACTGGCATACCGGTACCATGACACGTCGCGTACCTGAATTACACCGTGCATTCCCGAACAACTTAGTTTGGATGCACCCAGCAGATGCGAAAAAATATGGCTTACGTCATGGGGATAAAGTGAAATTAATTACACGCCGTGGTGAAATGATTTCTTACTTAGATACCCGTGGTCGTAACAAATGTCCTCAGGGTTTAATTTACACCACCTTCTTTGATGCGGGTCAGCTTGCGAACAAATTAACATTGGATGCAACTGATCCAATTTCAGGCGAAACCGACTTCAAAAAATGTGCGGTTAAAGTGGAAAAAGCGTAGGATTTTCCTTTCGTTTCTAGTCGCTCCTCTCTTTAAAGAGAAGGGAATTTAAAATAAGAGCGGTCAAATTTTGCAACGTTTTAACAAAATTAGACCGCTTATAAAAGGAAACGCAGATGAGACTTGATCCTAACCGTCGTCAGTTTTTAAAAAATGTGACAAGAACGGCTGCCGGAGTATGTGGGGTTGGTATTATTCTTGGCTTACAGCAACAACAAGCTAAAGCTAAAGAAGGAATCGCCTTGCGTCCACCTGGTGCTTTACCGGAAAAGGATTTCTTGGCAGCTTGTACCCGTTGCGGACAATGCGTCCAAGCGTGTCCATATGATATGTTGTATTTAGCTTCGCTGATTTCACCAATGGAAGCGGGCACACCTTATTTTATCGCTCGGGATAAACCTTGCGAAATGTGTCCGGATATTCCATGTATGAATGCCTGTCCAAGTGGCGCATTAAGTAAAGAACTGAAAGATATCAATGATGCAAGAATGGGCTTAGCCGTCTTGCTGGATCATGAAACCTGTTTAAACTGGCAAGGTTTACGTTGTGATGTTTGTTATCGAGTTTGCCCATTAGTGGATAAAGCGATTACGCTTGAACGTATCCACAATGATCGTACGGGGATTCATGCAAAGCTTATTCCAACTGTTCACTCTGATGCTTGCACCGGATGCGGCAAATGCGAACAAGCTTGTGTATTAGAAGAAGCGGCAATTAAAGTCTTACCGATGGATATCGCCAAAGGACTACTCGGTCGCCACTATCGCTTAGGTTGGAAAGAAAAACAAAATGCCGGAAAATCTTTAATTGAGGAACAACATCCGGATGGCTTACGTCCAGCAATGGATGCTCGAATGCCAGAAGGCTTACATGAGCCGGTTTATCAGCCAATGCAGGTTCAACCGAACCAAAAGGTTGCGACACCAAACCGTGCAACAATGGATTATGTACCAAATCCAACAACAGTTCCGGAAGCAGAGCAATTCCCAAATCTGGACTTAAACATTAAGGGGGTTAAATAATGGCTGAAAAATATACCCCGAATAAGCCTAAAGATGCTGGCTTAGAAGCTCGCCAAAAACTCGGTTGGTGGCATGCTTATCGCTTTTTAATTCTACGTCGAATTAGTCAATTAAGTATTATTTTAATGTTCTTAAGTGGCCCGATTTGGCAAGTTTGGATTCTAAAAGGCAATTACAGCTCAAGCATGTTTTTGGATACTGTGCCATTGACGGATCCATTGATTACTGCTGAAAGTTTAGCAACAGGTTACCTACCGGAAATCACAACGATTATCGGGGCCTTGGTTATCGTCGTATTCTACGCCATCGTTGCGAGCAAAGCCTTTTGTAGTTGGGTTTGCCCAATGAATATGGTAACGGATGCCGCTGCTTGGTTACGTAGAAAATTAGGTATTAGACAATCATTAAAAATTTCACGCCAACTTCGCTATGTGATTTTAGCGGTGATTTTAGTTGGTAGTGCGATAACTGGCACGCTCTTATGGGAGTGGATAAACCCTGTTGCCGCACTTGGACGCGTCTTTGTTTTTGGTACAGGTGCAACCCTTTGGCTAGTTACAGTCATCTTTTTATTTGACTTACTTGTTGCCGAACATGGTTGGTGCGGTCACCTTTGTCCGATTGGTGCGATTTATGGTGTCATTGGCAGTAAAAGTTTAATAAAAGTTAATGTAATTGATCGTGATCGCTGTGACCGTTGTATGGATTGTTATAATGTTTGCCCAGAGCCGCAAGTATTAAGACTTCCTTTACACGGTGGACCAAAAGATAGCCAAATTGTATTGGCAAAAGATTGTATTACTTGTGGACGCTGTATTGACGTGTGCGCAGAAAATGTATTTACATTTGGATCTCGATTTGAGAAACAAATAAAAATTAAAAATATTTAATTATTTAATGGAGTGGATTTCATGAAAAAATCATTTATTTTCATGCTGGCTTTATGTAGTGGATTGGCATTTGCTGATGCACCACAAGTTGCAAACAGCATCGATAAAACAGCAGAAAGTCTTGCACCTGCATTTAATAATCCTTATAAAGATGTAGGCAATATTCCTGTAACCTTCCCTCACCAACCCCCACTTGTTCCACACAGCATTCGTGGCTTACAAGTAACTAAAAATGCGAATCAATGTTTAGGTTGCCACGCGCCAGATGTTGCCCCAACAACGGGTGCGCCACGTGTTCCTGAGAGTCATTTCTTAACACGTGATGGTCAAAAAACAGAAGGTACCTCACCACGTCGTTATTTCTGTTTACAATGCCACGTTCAGCAAACTAACGTAAATCCAATTATTCAAAATAAATTCGAAACCATTCGTCAAATGCAAGGTAAATAAGGAGCTAAACCATGATTAAATCAAGCATTCAAAAAGTTTGTCGTTGGTTACGCTCGCCGAGCAAAATGGCAATTGGTGGGGTGATTTTATTAACTATCATTGGTACTATTGTTGGAACTAACCTATTTAATGTCGGTATGTCAGCAACTAATACTGAACAATTCTGTTCAGATTGTCATACTAACGATGTTGTACCTGAATACCAAGCATCAATTCACTTTAGCAACCGTTCAGGTGTGAAAGCGATTTGTTCTGACTGTCACGTTCCTCATGAATTTGTGCCAAAAATGATTCGTAAAATGCAGGCTTCTACTGAAGTATTAGCATACTATACGGGTAAAGTTGATACTAAAGAGAAATTTGAAAAACATCGTTTAGAAATGGCTGAACGCGAATGGGCGCGTATGAAAGCGAATAACTCACAAGAGTGTCGTAACTGCCATAACTTTAATGATATGGATTACTCACAACAAAAAACTGTGGCACAACAAATGCACGCACTTGCACAGGAACAAAACAAAACCTGTATCGACTGTCACAAAGGGATTGCACACCATCTTCCAGATATGTCAAAAGTACAACAAACGTTTATTCCTGCTGATATGTTAAAAACAGATGAAAAACCAACTGATAACAAAGAAGCAAAATAATTTTATAAATTAACAATAACAAATCGGCACCCATTGAGTGCCGATTTTATTTTTATTTCTTAAGGAAATCTTTATCTGATAATACTCTTAACGGTTGCATATCACTGTTTCCCATAATGACCAAGCTCGGGTCTGAGCGTAAACAGCTACCACCATAATGCCCCCCTACAGTGAAAGTACAGACCTGAACATATTGGTCTTCCACTTTTGGTAAACACCAAAGCTGTTGATAAATACTTTCCTGCTTATCAAAACGACCGTCTGTGCTATCAAGTACAGATTTGCACTCACCAATGAGTCTCACATTATCACCTCGACGGCCTGCAATTGGTTTTTGTGCATAACCATTTTTAACCAACTCTGGTGTCAGTTCAAATCCTGCTTCAAGTAAATACCGATGATTCGGGAATAATGACCATAATACTGGTAAGATCGCTTTATTACTTGGAATCGCTGTCCAAAGTGGCTCATAGACTAAGACTTCTGGACGAAGTAACACGTCAATTAACCGAACTTTATCTTCTGGGTAGCCTGTACGAATTGGTGGTGCCACTTCCATACCTGTCGCATCTTCACGAAGTTGCTCTAACATGGTTTCCCAAGCCCATGTTTTCCACACCGTTTTTATCTGGTTATCTTCATCATCAATTAAACGACCACGACTATCCCAATGTAGCCCCTCTGTACCATGAATAATTTTGGCTTGAAATCCTGCTTGAACCAGTGCATTACGCATAAACAATGAGTGGTAATCTTCTTCATCATCATGATCTTGCATAATATGAACAAGCGGCGTAGCTTCACTGTGTTTCCAACAATCCGCTAATGCATTACTTAAACCATCAGCAGGATTTTCACCAATATTCAATCCGCCTTGGATTGCCCATCGATTCATAAACTCACCGGCTTCCGCATGACAAGAGGCTGAATCTGCGTTGTATTCATACACTTTCAATCCACGACTATCCATACAGAAATCTAAACGCCCTGTAATGGTTTGATAACGGCGATTTTGCCAAGATAAACGTAAGCGAGGCCATAATAATTTTGGAATATTAAAATATTCTAATAACTTATCGTCTTTTAAAACTTTATCTGTGGCATGCAAATACATTAAATGTAATTCATTGGTTGCACGAATCAACTCATGCTGTGCTGTTTCAGACATCGTAAAGTAACGATATTGGTCAGAATGGCTAACTTTATGCCCTCCCATGGCTTTCACATAGGCAGCTTCAAATTCATTTTGCTCATTCAGCCATTTGTGTTCAAACTGACCGTTGTTTTCAATATGTTCTGCATGAATTTCAAGTTTCTCTTTTTCAGGTGTTGGCTGTGGCAGACTGTATTCGGTGTCTTCCGTTTGGATCATCCAACCTAAAATTTCGGTATCATCAAAGGTATCATGTAGAAAATAACCACTTTCAGAAACCGTCATCGGTAATTCACGCGTCCATTGCTGCCCGCTTGGTAAGCGAGAGTGAATCACGTTTTGTTCAGCAATGCGGATTTTATCCTCTAAGACTTCGGTAATAATCGCCACATGCCCCGTATGTTTAAATTCGCCCCCCTCTTGCCAAATTAAAAGGGCACCTGCTTCAGGCTTACGTTTGCAACCATTTGCAAAGGCTTGTAGGGGTAATAAGGCATCATTTACCACTTGACGTAAAAATCGTAGAGAAAAGATCTCGTAAGCCATTCCTACATCAGTAAACACCATGCCATGATTGAGATATAAATAACGGCGCGCAAATTCCACGCACTGCCATTTATAGCCCATGTATTCTCGTCCTAAATAACTGCGAAAGGCAGCATCATCCGGATACTCTTTCTCATCGGCTGTATGATAATCTGATGAATAAATCGCAATCCCACCTGGTGCATAACCTAATAAACTTCCGAAAGGATCATGTGTACTAATATTGGCTGAACGTTCAGGCATAAAAACTCCCTGTTAAATAACTACTCGGAATAGTATAGATCTTTTGTCTAACTTCCCCCAAAAACTTTATGAAAGAAAGATGAAAAATTGAGTGACACACATTTTAAAAAAGAAAAAAGGCTGACATCTGCCAGCCTTGAAAATAAGTGTAAAAATAACCGCACTTGAGGTTATTTTACATACCAATGTGCTAATAAAATTCCTGTATTTACCGCAATATTTAATCCGGTTTTTAATGGATTACTTAAAGAAAGACGCACATTCACATCTTCTTTCTCACGAATATCATCTGTGCTGCCTTCACTCAATACTAATGCAACTTTGGCTGCAAATTTGAGTTGTTCCAACGCAATACCCTGTTTATTGGTTGATACATGAATAATCTGATAACCCGCCTTACGTAAAGCCTCTAACGCAATTTCCGTACTTTCTGTTTCTAAAATACGAATATGCTCCATTCCGCCTTCAGCCACACGCATCGCAGCCGGTGCATAAAGCTGTTCAACTTGATTTGTTACCACATTTTTAATGCAATAGAAAGCGCAAGTACGCACAACACCACCTAGGTTTTGCACATTATTAACTTGATCAAGCACCACTAAACAATCTTCTTGACGCGGGACATCTAAATAACCTTGTAAAGAGAAAGTACGTTGCTTCTTCACTAGCATACAAATGCCACCATGATGCTCAGTGCCACTTACTAAGCTTAGCTCATCGCTGTCCACCACGTGATACACTTTTTTATTCGCGGCTAAATAACTGAAAATCTCGCCAATTCGATGCGCCATTTGCACCGTTGCCCATACTCGAACAATGCTCTCCGGACGCTCAGCAAACAATTCTAAGCACGCATTTTCACCATACACTTTCATTTCTTCAGCGCGGTTCTTTTTAATTTTCTCCGGTGCTCGTGGTGATAATGCGCCCGTTTTCTTTTCTTTCGGTTTATAACTCACGCCAGTGCTTTTCACGGTTACTTTTACTAAGCCACTTTCACCATTCGCTTTATTTAATGAAAGTTCAGCAATTTTCGGTTCTCTCACTTCTTGCTGTTGGAAACCACGAGAAGGTTTACGATCATCCCGTTTTTTATCAAAGTGCGGTCGATTTCCCTCACGTTTTTCATTATTACGACGATCATCAAAGCGGCGTTCTTTGTCATTAAATGCACGTTTTAGGCTACGCTCTTGAAAAGATTTGGTAGAATTTGTTTGGAATGATGGTTTGCGTGAATTGCTCATAATTTGCTTCTCGAAGGAAAAATTGGATAATAATTCGCCAAAAAATGCGAAAATTTGTGAGCATTATAACGAAAAAAAACCTTTTTTCTATCAATCCTCAAAGGAAATATTGTAAACTAGATCATTAATTTTTAGTGTAGAGATAGATTATGTTAATCAATAAAGCTAAACGAGCAGAACAAAATTTAAAAAATTTACCTTTTCTTCCTTTACAGGCAGAGCAGGTTGAGTTTCTGTTTAGTCCACTTGAATTCAAAGCACAAATTATAGAATTAATTCGCCAAGCTAAAAAACGTATTTACGTGACCGCGCTTTATTGGCAAAAAGATGAAGCGGGACAAGAAATTCTCAATGAGATTTATCGCGTAAAACAAGATCATCCTGAATTGGATGTGAAAATTTTAGTGGATTGGCATCGCGGACAACGCAATTTACTCGGTGCAGAAAAATCTGCCACTAACGCTGATTGGTATTGTGAGCAACGCCAAACCTATCAACTTCCCGATGAACCGAATATGTTCTTCGGTGTGCCAATTAATACCCGCGAAGTCTTCGGTGTATTGCATATTAAAGGCTTTGTGTTTGACGATACCGTGCTTTATAGCGGCGCAAGTATCAATAACGTGTATTTACAACAACAAGATAAATACCGTTACGACCGCTATCAAAAAATCCATAATGCTGCACTTGCCGACTCGATGGTTAATTTCATCAATGATTATTTATTGGATTTCAGTGCCGTACATCCATTAGATGTGGCTAATCGCCCTCGCACCAAAGAAATTCGTAGTGCAATAAAAGCTTATCGTAAAAACTTATCTGCCCATGCTGAATATCAATTGGAAAGTGCGGTTGGTTTTTCAGATGTTTTAACCATTTCACCACTTTTTGGTTTAGGTGCATCAGGCAATGAATTAAATCAAGTTATCGAAGATTTATTCTTACAAGTGCAGGAAAAACTGGTGATTTGTACGCCTTATTTCAACTTCCCTCGCACGCTAAGAAGTAAACTCGCCCGCTTATTAGAACAAGGAAAACGTGTCGAAATTATCGTGGGTGATAAAGTCGCGAACGATTTCTATATTCCACCAGAGCAGCCATTTAAAATGGCAGGCGCATTGCCTTATTTATATGAAAGCAATCTTCGTCGTTTCTGCGAAAAATTTGATGCTTACATTAAAAATGGCCATTTAACGGTGCGGTTATGGAAAGATAGCGATAACACCTATCACCTCAAAGGTATTTGGGTGGACAATCAGTATATTCTTTTAACAGGGAACAACCTGAATCCTCGTGCATGGCGTTTAGATGCGGAAAATGGATTATTAATCCACGATCCAAAACAAGAACTTCTGTCACAAGCAGAAAAAGAATTGTCGCACATCCGCCAACATACCAAAGTATTGCAAGATTATTCTGAATTAGAAGAATTGACGCAATATCCTGAACCGGTGCAAAAACTGTTGAAGAAATTTGCTCGGATTCAGGCAGACAAATTGGTCAAAATGATTTTATAAATACAAAATAAGCCGGCAAATGTCGGCTTCTTGCTTTGATCTTGCGCAAAATATCGACTAACATTGCACAAGTGAAATAAGTTGTTATAATCGCCCGACTTTTTAATCTTATTGGAGAAATCAATGAACCCAATTTCTTATTGGCAACGCCTAAAAGTTGCATTTCAATATGTGATGCCACAAATCTATATGACACAAGCAGCAGGTTGGTTAGCTAAACAAAAATGGGGCGCAGTGACACATTTTGTGATTAAAGCGTTTGCAAAAAAATACAACATTGATATGAGCATTGCTGAAAAAGAAAAATTCAGTGATTACGCCAGTTTTAATGAATTCTTTATCCGTCCATTAAAAGAAAATGCACGACCAATTAACCAAAATCCAACCGCACTTTGCTGCCCTGCGGATGGCCGTGTGAGTGAATGTGGACACATTGAAGATGATCGTCTATTACAAGCGAAAGGTCACTTTTTCAGCTTGAATGATTTATTAGCGGAAGATAAAGATTTAACTGAGACCTTTAAAAATGGGGAATTCATCACCACTTATTTGTCACCACGTGATTATCACCGTGTACATATGCCATGTGATGGTACACTTCGCAAAATGATTTACGTGCCGGGTGATTTATTCTCCGTCAATCCGTTTTTAGCGAAACATGTGCCGAACCTCTTTGCACGTAATGAGCGTGTGATTTGTGTCTTTGATACTGAATTCGGCACCATGGTACAAATCTTAGTGGGCGCAACAATCACTGCGAGTATCGGCACTGTTTGGGCTGGCGTTATTAATCCGCCACGCCATAACGAAGTGAAAGTATGGACTTATGAAGGTGAAAGTGCGGTTAAATTAAGTAAAGGTCAAGAAATGGGTTGGTTCCAACTTGGTTCTACCGTAATTAATTTATTCCAAGCCGGCCAAGTACAAATTGCCGATCATTTAAGTGTTGATGAACCTGTTCGCATGGGTGAAATCTTGGCATTGAAAAAATAGTTTTACAACAAAGGAAAAAACATGACAGCTCAAATTTTTGAACAAGTAAAATTAGAAAGTGTTTCTGAAAAAGGCAGCTACGGTATCGGTTTACAAATCGGTCAACAATTAGCAGATAGCCAAATGGATATTTCTGTAGAAGCAGTAGCAAAAGGCATTTTCGATGCGTTAAATCGCAATCAACCTGCATTAGAAATTAATGATTTAATGCATTCTGTTCAAGCGCTTCAACAACAAGCAGCTGAAGCACAACAAGCGCAATTCAAAGCGATTGAAGAAGAAGGTAAAAAATTCTTAGAAGAAAATGCGAAAAAAGCAGGCGTAAACGTGACTGATAGCGGTTTACAATACGAAATTTTAACCGAAGGTAACGGTAACAAACCGTCTGCAACTGATAAAGTACGTGTTCACTACACAGGTACATTACCAGATGGTACCGTATTCGACAGTTCGGTTGCTCGTGGTGCACCAGCTGAATTCCCAGTAAATGGCGTAATTCGTGGTTGGGTTGAAGCATTACAAATGATGCCTGTTGGTTCTAAATGGAAACTCACTATTCCACACGAACTGGCTTACGGTGAACGTGGCGCAGGCGCATCTATCCCTCCGTTCTCAACCTTAGTATTTGAAGTTGAATTACTCGATATTCTTTAAAAAGAAAAAGTGCGGTTAAAATTAACCGCACTTTTTTATTCTTCTTCATCTTCACTATAACGATCATCATCGTCATAATCATAGGTTAAGAGAGCATCCTCATCATAACCCTCTATATCAATCTGAACGCCATTTGAGCCTGCATCAAAACCATTAAACCATGCAGTTCTTAGTTCTTCAGATACTCGTCGACCACAATAATTAATACGTTTATTCAATTGAGATTGGCTTTGTGCTTGGAAATCTTTCCCGACACGATAACCATCTAAATACCAGTCATCTTTATCATGACAGACCGTCGTATTTAAACGTTTTACGTGTTTGCTCACTGAAATTGGGCTACGATGTTTGACATAATAGCCCTGCGTACAAGCACTTAATAGCCCAACAGCTAAAACGGTCGCTATTAATCTCATGTTGTCTCCTTTTACTACTTAATATCGGGCTATTGCCCTTTTTATGGTTTTATAGACCAGCAAAATAAAAGGAAGGTTCAGAAAATATAAGAGATCCGATTTCTATTTTAAGCTATAGCACAATCATGTCATCACGATGTAACGCAACTGCACCGTATTCATAGCCAAGAATTTGCTCAATGTCTTGGGATTTTTTCCCTTTGATTAATTCCAACGCATCACTGTTATAACGCGGCATACCAAGTGCAATCACTTTACCAGAGAGATTCTTAATTTTGACGACTTCACCGCGAGAGAAACGCCCTTCCACAGCCGTAATCCCTGCAGGTAGCAACGATTTATTCTGTACTAACATTGCATTTTCAGCACCCTCATCAATCGTCAACATACCCGCTGATGGTGCCGCAAATAACCACTGCTTACGGCTTTCGAGACGATCTGAATGATGTGCAATAAATTTAGTGCCAATTGGTTTATCGTAAGCCAAATCCACAATGACATCTGGTCGGCTGCCTGGCGCAATAATGGTTTCAATACCTGAACGCGTTGCAACATCAGCAGCAATAATTTTTGTCATCATTCCACCTGTACCAAGATTTGTCCCTGAACCTCCTGCAATGGCACGAATATGATCGGTAATTTGCTCAACTACAGGAATTAATTTCGCATCTGGATTTTTACGAGGATCGCTTTCGTATAGGCCTTGTTGATCCGTTAATAAATAAAGTTGTTCCGCTTGTACTAAAATCGCGACTAGCGCCGATAAGTTATCGTTATCCCCAACTTTAATTTCAGCTGTCGCCACCGCATCATTCTCGTTAATCACTGGAATAATCTGATTGTCCAACAGTGCATGTAATGTATCACGCGCATTTAAAAAACGTTCACGATCTTCAATATCGGCACGAGTTAATAAAATTTGTCCAATATGAATATCATAAATCGCAAATAATTTTTCCCAGGCTTGAATAAGCTGACTCTGCCCTACTGCGGCTAGAAGCTGTTTTGAGGCAATGGTTGGAGGAAGTTGAGGATGATTTAAATAATGTCGTCCAGCGGCAATCGCACCTGATGTCACTATCACGACACGAAAACCCGCTTGATGAAGTTGGGCAATCTGGCGAACAATATCGACCATGTGAGGTGCATTCAATTTTGGGGAACCATGTGTTAATGTGCTAGTACCAAATTTTACGACGATTGTTTTGCGATTTGCCGACATAGTTTATCCTCAGTGAAAAAATAAAAAAGTGCGGTTAAATTAGCACTAAAATTAATAAAAATCACGAAAAATCCAACCTCATATACAGATTTTGTGAATAGCTATGATATAATGCAAAAAAAGAAAAATAGGATAGAAAATATGACATTAAGTTTGATCGTTGCGACAACAAAAAATAACGTCATCGGAAAAGATAATCAAATGCCTTGGCACTTGCCTGCCGATTTAGCCTGGTTTCGTAAAAATACCACGGGCAAACCGGTGATTATGGGACGTAAAACCTTTGAAAGCATTGGTCGTCCATTACCTAAACGCACCAATATCGTCCTTTCACGTACGCCTTACGAACATGAAGGTGTCATCTGGAAAGAGAATTTTGAAAGTGCGGTTGATTTTGTCAAAGAATTTGATGAAATTATGTTGATTGGCGGCGGCGAGTTATTTAAACAATATTTACCTAAAGCAGATAAACTATATCTCACGCAAATTCAAGCAGACATTGACGGCGATACCTTCTTCCCTGAAATTAATTGGTCTGAATGGAACATCGAGTTTGAAGAATATCGCCAAGCGGATGCAGATAATCCCTATGATTGTCGTTCTTTAATTTTGCAGCGTAAGAAAAATAAACTAAAAGCTTAATCTAAACAGATAAAAATCGGGCTAAAACAATGATTGTTTTAGCCCGATTTCTTTTTTAATAAAGTTGAAAATATTATTCTAAGCGTTTAGCCATTTCTAACCAATCGGCTTTAAATTCACGACGCATATTGTTGATTGCATCAATAATATCGTGGTGAACTAATTTTTCATTTTGAATACCCACACAGTAGCCACCTTTGCCTTGTAGCAATATATCTACCGCATATACGCCCATACGTGAGCCTAAAATACGGTCAAAGGCACAAGGTGAACCACCACGTTGAATATGGCCTAATACAGTTGCACGAGTTTCATGACCTACACGAGCTTCAATCTCACGAGCAAGAGAATGTACGTCTGTGATTAATTCAGTAATCGCAATAATGGCATGGCGTTTTCCACGAATAATACTGCGTTCAATTTGACGAATTAATTCTTCACGATTAAATTCCACTTCTGATGCCACAATATACTCACAACCACCAGCAATACCTGCTGAAATGGTTAAGTCACTACAGTGACGCCCCATGATTTCCACGATAGAAATACGTTGGTGAGAACTTGAAGTGTCACGTAAACGGTCAATCGCATCAACGGCTGTTTGTAACGCTGTTTCGTAACCGATTGTGTAATCAGTTCCTGCCACATCATTATCAATCGTGCCTGGAATACCCACGCAAGGGAAACCATGTTCTTCCGTGAGCAATTTTGCCCCCATATAAGAACCGTCACCACCGATAACGACTAAGGCATCAATGCCATGTGAACGTAAAATTTCCGCACATTTCTCACGTACGGCTGGATCCTTAAATTCAGGGAAACGAGCAGAACCTAAGAATGTCCCACCACGGTTAATAATATCGGATACACTATAGCGGTTTAACTGGTTGATTTTATTGTTATATAAGCCTTGATAACCATCATAAATGCCGAATACCTCAAGCCCTTCTGCAAGTGCTGCACGCACAACACCACGAATAGCAGCATTCATACCTGGGGCATCACCACCACTGGTTAATACAGCAATTTTTTTAATCATATTTACCTACTTTGAATTCTTAAGAACAATTGGTGCTAAGATTACACTATCCATAATTTCTGCTCTAGCAAAATTTTGAAAATTTACTTGGGATTTGATCTAGTTATACATTTTAGTGATTGAAATAACTTTCACATTTCCAAGAAAGATCCGCTTTTTGTAATGTTTTGCTTTCTTTTGCGACAAGATACTTTTGTAAATTTTTCACAATTTTTACTTTGCTTAAGCGCTGAAACTTTTTCATTTCCACTTTTTGGGAATATTGGTATTGCACAAAACCACAATGGGAAATATTTTTCCCTTTCGCAATATCCACTTGCCAAGACGGATTTTGTTCTGTCGGTGCATAAATAACATAGCCGTTTAATTCTGTCGCAGGCTTTTTCGGATTCGTTGAGTTTGCACGAATTTTGAAATCTTGCACACCCAAATTACGATACACTTTTTCACGTAATGCTACACGCTGCTCAATAGAACGGGTTACATCCCGATCAAGCAATACTTCAATTTGAGATTTCCAATTTTCCAATGTTTCTGGCTCAGCAATATAAACGTAACGCGCAATCGTATCTAAATCTTGGCTTGCAGTAAGTTTATAGGTTTTACCGTTATACTCAATTTTTTCAGGTGTTTGAAGCTGACTCACCTTTGCCGCACAACCTGATAGTAAAAGTGCGGTCAATATAACCAGGAATTTATTCATTGATATCTCGCTTAAATACAAATTCTTTTTCAGTTGAGGATGCTGAATCAAACCAATATCCCCCAAGATCAAACTCTTTCAGTTGTTCAACACGTTCCAAACGATTTTGAATGATAAAACGGCACATTAAACCACGGGCTTTTTTCGCATAAAAGCTGACCACTTTGTATTTACCATTCTTATTATCTAAGAAAACTGGCTTAACAATTTGTGCCTCTAATTGGCTATCTTTCACTGATTTATAATACTCGTCTGAAGCCAAATTGATCAAAACACGATCGCCTTGCTCATCAAGCGCTTGTTGTACTGATTGAGTGATGATATCTCCCCAAAAAGCATAAAGATCTTTCCCTTTTGGATTCGCTAACTTTGTACCCATTTCCAAGCGGTAAGGTTGCATTAAATCAAGGGGTTTTAATAAGCCATATAAGCCGGAAAGCACACGTAAATGGCGTTGAGCGAATTGTACATCTTCATCAGATAAACTATCAGCATCTAAGCCGGTGTAAACATCACCTTTGAATGCCCAAATGGCTGCGCGTGAATTTTTTTCATTGTGAGATTTTGTCCATTCAGCAAAACGAGCGGCATTTAAGCCCGCAAGTTTATCGCTGATAGACATTAAGGAAGAAAGATCTTGGGGAGATAATTGACGACAGATTTCAATCAGTTGCTCACTATAATCCGTCAAGTGCGGTTGAGAAACAGGAAGATTTCTGACCGCACTTTCAAAATCTAAGGTTTTTGCCGGGGAAATAATGGCTAACATAGGTTCTCCTTTCTAAAACTGAACCGTATCTTAGCACAGGATAGTCTCCTTACTCTACCCCGTTTATGCTATCCGCTTATAGAGTCCATTCTCATTGATGATTAAGTCTTGTAATTCCAAATCCAATAATTGTACTAAAAGCGAATCCACCGGCAAATTCAATGCTGCAGATAAATCATCGAGGCTTATCGGTGTATAAGTGATATGTTGATAAAGTTCAGGATGACTCGGCTCCACAGCTGGTGTTTTTGCTGTTAGTGGTTGAGCTATTGGCTTATTAATTTGCGTATTATGTACTAGTGGCTGAAAAATAACACTATGGTTGAGGCTATCTAAAATATCTTTGACATTTTCCACCAACATCGCGCCTTGTTTGATCAACTTATGGCAACCTTGACTGTATTCACTTTGAATATTTCCCGGCAAAGCAAAAATATCGCGATTTTGTTCTAAGGCATAACGTGCTGTAATGAGTGAACCGCTTTTCTCTGTGGCTTCAATGACTAATGTTCCTAATGAAAGCCCACTGATAATGCGATTACGGCGAGGAAAATTTTCGGCAATCGGTGCTTGCGTAGGGATAAATTCAGAAACTAATGCCCCGTTATTTTCGATAATTTGCTCGGCTAATCGGCGATGTTTAGCGGGATAAATGTGCTCTAATCCACTGCCCAATACGGCAATGGTCTGCCCTTGAATGTCCACCACCGCTTGATGACTAAATCCATCGATACCTAATGCAAGCCCACTCGTCACCGTCAATCCTGCGAGAGAAAGCTCTGTCGCAAAATATTTTGCCCAATATTCTCCATAAGCCGAACAATAGCGGCTCCCAACCATGGCGATTTGTTGAGCTGAAAGTGCGGTCAAATTGCCTTTCACAAATAATAAGGGCGGAAAACCACTAATTTGTTTGAGTAAAAAAGGATACTCATCTGAAAAACAGTGAATTAAATGATGCCCTTCTTTTTCTGCCCAACTCAAAGCAGGCTCAATGAATTTCATTTCTGGCTGAAACCAACGACGAATCTGCAAAGCATTCCAGCCCATTTGTTGAAATGCCACTTCATCATAATTTAATAAGTCTTCTATATTCACATGGGCCAAAATTTGTTGAATCCGCACACTGCCCAATTTAGGTACTTGTGACAACCGCAATAAAATCGACGCAAAATCGCTCATTTATTCTCTCCTTTAAAAAGAGAATTATGGTGAGATTTGTCTCAAAAAATGAAAAGTTTGTCTTAATTCTGCGATTCAGATCGCAAAAAAAGAAAAAATTTTAGAAAAAATCGGCATACCAGAAACAAGGAATAAAACAGGACAAAAATAGCTTCTTAAAAGCCATTTTTAGAGATTAATTCCAAACAATGGTTTATATTTAGAGAAATAGACTTTTAAGATTATGTTGAGATATTCATTTTAGATATAAATCACTGATAAATGATTTGACAGCAAAATTTTTATCCGTAATATGGTCAGCGTTTTACAGAATTTTTACAGGATTATCTTTTTATGTACCAAGTTGTTTCTTTATCTCTCAACCTCCTGCTCTCACATTCTTTGTGCGGCTAAGTTGTGGATAAAAAACACCTTTATGTAAAAAATCTATTATCAACCCGCACTTTTAAGATTGCGGGTTTTTTCGTTTTAAAATCACGGTAAAAATGACCGCACTTTGAGTGATAAAAGAAGGAAAATACTATGACAGATCGCGTTATTATTTTTGATACTACCTTGCGTGATGGCGAACAAGCGTTAAAAGCAAGCTTAACCGTTAAAGAGAAATTACAGATTGCTTTAGCACTTGAACGTCTAGGCGTAGATGTAATGGAAGTCGGTTTTCCGGTTTCTTCTCAAGGCGATTTTGAATCTGTTCAAACCATTGCACGCCATATCAAAAATAGTCGTGTTGCGGCACTTTCCCGTGCAGTAATTAAAGATATTGATGCTGCAGCTGAAGCCTTAAAAGTGGCAGAAGCGTTTCGTATCCATACATTTATTGCAGTTTCAGCATTACACGTTGAAGCCAAATTAAAACGTACCTTTGACGATGTCGTTGAAATGGCTGTGGCTGCGGTAAAACGTGCGCGTAACTACACGGATGATGTGGAATTTTCTTGCGAAGATGCTGGTCGTACGGGCATCGATAATATCTGTCGCATTGTTGAAGCTGCAATTAATGCAGGTGCAACCACAGTAAACATTCCAGATACCGTTGGTTTCTGCTTACCTAATCAATTCGGCAATATTATTGCTGAAGTACGTAACCGCGTACCAAATATCGATAAAGCTGTGATTTCCGTACATTGCCACAATGACTTGGGTATGGCAACGGCTAACTCCTTAACCGCAGTACAAAATGGCGCTCGTCAAATTGAATGTACTATCAACGGCATTGGTGAACGCGCAGGCAATACCTCTCTTGAAGAAGTGGTTATGGCAATGAAAGTTCGTCAAGAATTTATGGGCGTGGATACACGTATCAATACACAAGAAATCCACCGTGTCAGCCAAATGGTGAGCCAACTTTGTAATATGCCAATCCAACCGAATAAAGCGATTGTAGGTTCGAATGCTTTCGCACATTCATCCGGTATTCACCAAGATGGTATGTTAAAAAACCAAAATACCTACGAAATCATGTCACCAGAAACCATTGGCTTGAAGAAAGAGAAATTGAACTTAACCGCACGTTCTGGTCGCGCAGCTGTAAAAGGTCATATGGCAGATATGGGTTACACAGAGCAAGATTATGACTTGGATAAATTGTACGAATCTTTCTTAAAATTAGCAGATAAAAAAGGCCAAGTGTTCGATTATGACTTGGAAGCGTTGGCGTTTATCGACATGCAACAAGGTGATGAAGATCGCTTAGTGTTAGATAAACTTTCAGCACACTCCACTAAAGAATATCCAGCAACCGCTTTTGTTCAAGTGGAATTGGATGGCAATAAATTAAGCACTTCATCAATTGGGGGGAACGGTCCGGTCGATGCAGTTTACAATGCCATCTTGAACTTAACCGGCTTAGAAATCAAAATGTCTCACTATAACTTAACCGCTAAAGGTGAAGGCGCTGAAGCCTTAGGTCAGGTGGATATCGTTGTTGAACACGATGGTCGTAAATTCCACGGTGTTGGTTTAGCTACTGACATTGTTGAATCGTCAGCCCTTGCTTTAGTCCACGCGATCAATGCGATTTACCGTTCACATAAAGTCGCAGATATTAAGAATCATAAACATCATTAATCTAGTTACCCTCTTTAGCAAAGAGGGGGGAGGGAGATTTGGCAGAAGTAACATCAACCTCAGCAGTGAATTTTATGTCGTTAAAATCTCCCCCAGCCCCTCTTTACAAAAGAGGAGAGAAAATTAACCGCACTTTAGTGTGAAAGAAATAGGAAAAATCATATGCAATCATACAACATCGCTGTTCTACCGGGAGATGGTATCGGTCCGGAAGTCATGGCTGAAGCCATCAAAGTATTAAACAAAGTCCAAGAAAAATTTGGTTTTAAACTTAACTTCAATGAATTTTATGTAGGTGGTGCCGCAATTGATAATTGTGGTTGCCCATTACCGGCAGAAACCTTAAAAGGTTGTGATGATGCGGATGCAATTTTGTTTGGTTCTGTGGGTGGCCCTAAATGGACAAACTTACCGCCAGATCAACAACCAGAACGCGGCGCATTGTTGCCATTGCGTAAACATTTCAAATTATTCTGCAATCTTCGTCCTGCAACCCTTTATAAAGGTTTGGAAAAATTCTGTCCATTACGTGCAGACATTGCAGCCAAAGGATTTGATATGGTAGTTGTACGTGAATTAACGGGCGGGATTTATTTCGGTCAACCAAAAGGCCGTGAAGGCGAAGGCGCACAAACTAAAGCTTTCGATACCGAAGTTTATTACAAATATGAAATCGAACGTATTGCCCGTGCAGCTTTTGATGCGGCAATGAAACGTCGTAAACACGTCACTTCTGTGGATAAAGCGAACGTATTACAAGCTTCAATCTTATGGCGTGAAACTGTGACAGAAGTGGCGAAAGACTACCCTGAAGTCACATTAGATCATATTTATATCGACAACGCGACCATGCAATTAATCAAAGCGCCCGAATCTTTCGATGTACTCCTCTGCTCTAACATTTTCGGCGATATTATTTCTGATGAAGCGGCGATGATCACCGGCTCTATGGGGATGTTGCCATCTGCTAGCTTAAATGAAGAAGGTTTCGGCTTATATGAGCCTGCTGGCGGTTCTGCACCAGATATCGCAGGCAAAGGCATTGCCAACCCAATCGCGCAAATTCTTTCTGCCGCGATGATGTTGCGTTACAGCTTCAACTTAAATGATGCAGCTGATGCGATTGAAAATGCGGTGCAAAAAGTCTTAGCAAGTGGTCACCGTACGGGAGATTTAGCCGATGATTCTGCACCTGTTTCAACTGCGGAAATGGGTACGTTAATCGCTAACGCAATCTAATAAAAACAATTAAAGTGCGGTTTAAAAACACCCTCAATTTTGACCGCACTTACTACTCTAACGAATTGAGAAAAATTATGGCAAAAACACTCTACGAGAAACTATTCGATGCCCACGTGGTGTACGAAGCTGAAGGCGAAACGCCGATTTTGTATATTAACCGTCATTTAATCCATGAAGTGACCAGTCCACAAGCCTTTGACGGTTTACGTGTTGCAGGTCGTCAAGTACGTCAAGTAAGTAAAACTTTCGGTACCATGGATCACAGTATTTCTACTCAAGTACGTGATGTGAACAAACTTGAAGGCCAAGCGAAAATTCAAGTACTGGAGCTCGCAAAAAACACAAAAGCGACCGGTATTCAATTATTCGACATGACCACCAAAGAACAAGGTATCGTGCATGTCATGGGGCCTGAGCAAGGCTTAACCTTACCGGGCATGACTATCGTTTGTGGTGACTCCCATACCGCCACTCATGGTGCATTCGGAGCCTTGGCATTTGGTATTGGTACATCCGAAGTAGAACACGTATTAGCCACACAAACCTTAAAACAAGCTCGCGCAAAAAATATGAAAATTGAAGTGCGAGGCAAAGTCGCACCAGGCATTACCGCAAAAGATATTATTCTTGCCATCATCGGTAAAACCACCATGGCAGGCGGTACAGGCCATGTGGTGGAGTTCTGCGGTGAAGCGATTCGTGACCTTTCCATGGAAGGCCGTATGACCGTTTGTAATATGGCGATTGAAATGGGCGCAAAAGCCGGCTTAATCGCACCAGATGAAACGACTTTCGAATACTTAAAAGGTCGTCCACATGCGCCGAAAGGTAAAGATTGGGATGATGCAGTTGCTTATTGGAAAACCTTAAAATCCGATGATGATGCGAAATTTGACACGGTCATCACATTAGAAGCCAAAGATATTGCACCACAGGTGACTTGGGGAACAAACCCAGGTCAAGTAATCGGTATCGATCAACGCGTACCTAATCCAGCAGAAATGACCGATCCGGTGACTCGTGCTTCTGCAGAAAAAGCATTAAATTATATCGGTTTAGAACCGAATACCGATTTAAAAGACATTCCTGTGGATCAAGTCTTTATCGGTTCTTGTACTAATGCGCGTATCGAAGATCTACGTGCCGCAGCAGCGGTCATGAAAGGCCGCAAAAAAGCCGATAACGTAAAACGTATTTTAGTGGTACCTGGTTCTGGTTTAGTGAAAGAACAAGCAGAAAAAGAAGGCTTGGATAAAATCTTTATCGAAGCGGGGGCTGAATGGCGTAATCCGGGCTGCTCAATGTGCTTAGGGATGAACGATGACCGTTTAGGCGAATGGGAACGTTGTGCTTCCACTTCAAACCGTAACTTTGAAGGTCGCCAAGGTCGTAATGGCCGCACTCACTTAGTGAGTCCTGCGATGGCCGCCGCAGCGGGAATGTTCGGTAAATTCGTTGATATTCGTGACGTCACATTAAACTAAGGAGCAGAAAATGGCAGGATTTAAACAACTTTCAGGCTTAGTAGTGCCATTGGATGCAGCAAACGTGGATACGGATGCAATTATTCCAAAACAATTTTTACAAGCCATTACGCGCGTAGGTTTCGGTAAACACTTATTTCATGAATGGCGTTATTTGGATGTAGAAGGCACTAAACCAAATCCAGATTTCGTGCTGAATTATCCACAATATCAAGGCGCCACCATTTTATTGGCACGCAAAAATCTTGGTTGTGGTTCTTCTCGTGAACATGCACCTTGGGCATTAGCCGATTACGGTTTCAAAGTGATGATTGCACCAAGTTTTGCGGATATTTTCTACAACAACAGCTTGAACAATCACATGTTACCGATTCGTTTAAGCGAAGAGGAAGTGGAAGAAATCTTCCAATGGGTGTGGGCAAATGAAGGCAAACAAATCCATGTGGATTTGGAAGCGATGACGGTCACTGTAGGTGACAAAGTCTATCACTTTGAACTGGATGAATTCCGCCGTCATTGTTTGTTAAACGGCTTGGATAACATCGGTTTGACGTTACAACACGAAGATGCCATCAGTGAATACGAAAAAAATATTCCGGCATTTTTACGTTAATCTGTTTTTTTACTCGGACAGCAAATATTGCTAACCATTCGGCGGACAATTTGTCCGCCTTTCTTTTTGAAAACATTCCATTTTTTTACCGCACTTTCGCCCCTTTTATTTGACAGTATCCATGCTTATCCCTATTATTCCGACCAATATTGATTGATTTTAAAAAGAGCTGTCTATGTCACATAATCAAACCGAATTACTGAAAAAATCCCTCGCTGAACGCATCCTCATTTTAGATGGTGCGATGGGAACTATGATCCAAAAATATAAACTCACCGAGGCTGATTTTAGAGGCGAGCGTTTTAAAGAAAGTGCGGTTGATTTACGTGGCAATAATGACTTGCTCACCTTAACTCAACCTCTGTTAATTTCTGCGATTCATGAGAAATATTTAGCCGCAGGCGCCGATATTATTGAAACCAATACTTTCAGTTCTACCACCATTGCACAAGCGGATTATGATTTACAGTCTATTGCCTATGAACTGAATTTTGCAGGGGCAAAGCTCGCACGTTTAGCCGCTGATAAATACAGCACACCAGAAAAACCTCGCTTTGTTGCGGGCGTGTTAGGGCCAACCAACCGTACGGCCTCTATTTCTCCTGATGTAAATGACCCAGGGTTCCGTAATGTGACGTTTATGGAATTGGTGGATGCCTATGCTGAAGCGACTAAAGGCTTAATTGAAGGTGGTGCCGATTTAATCATGATCGAAACCATTTTCGACACGTTAAACGCAAAAGCCGCCATTTTCGCGATTGAAACCGTGTTTGAAGAATTAGGTGTGGAATTGCCGATTATGATTTCCGGCACCATTACCGATGCGTCTGGCCGTACCCTTTCAGGGCAAACTACAGAAGCATTCTACAACTCGCTTCGTCACGCTAAACCACTGACTTTTGGTTTGAACTGTGCATTAGGCCCGAAAGAACTTCGCCAATATGTAGAACAACTGTCTAAAATCAGCGAAACCTATGTGTCTGTTCACCCAAATGCAGGCTTACCAAATGCCTTTGGTGGCTATGATTTAGGTGCAGAAGAGATGGCCGCACACCTTAAAGAATGGGCCGAAAGTGGCTTTGTGAACATTGTCGGCGGTTGTTGTGGTACGACGCCAGAGCACATCAAAGCGTTTGCGGATGCAATGCAAGGTATTGCACCGCGTAAATTGCCAGAAATTAAAACCGCAATGCGTTTATCCGGCTTAGAACCACTCAATATTGATGATGAAAGCCTATTCGTGAACGTGGGCGAACGTAATAACGTGACAGGTTCGGCAAAATTCAAACGCTTAATTAAAGAAGATAAATTTGCCGAAGCCATTGAAATTGCTATCGACCAAGTGGAAAACGGTGCACAAGTGATCGACATCAATATGGACGAAGCCTTGTTAGACAGCAAAAAATGCATGACCCGTTTCCTCAATATTATGGCGACCGAGCCTGATGCCGCCAAAGTACCCGTGATGATCGACTCGTCTAAATGGGAAGTGATTGAGGCAGGTTTACAGTCGGTACAAGGTAAGCCGATTGTGAACTCCATCTCGTTGAAAGAAGGCGAAGAAATCTTTATTGAACACGCCAAATTGGTACGTAAATACGGTGCAGCTGTGGTGGTGATGGCGTTTGACGAAGTGGGGCAAGCGGATACTGAGGATCGCAAAGTCGAAATTTGTAGCCGAGCTTATGACATTTTAGTGAACCAAGTCGGCTTCCCGCCAGAAGACATTATTTTTGACCCGAATATTTTTGCCATCGGTACAGGGATTGAAGAACACAACAACTACGGTGTGGATTTCATCAATGCTACAGGTCGGATTAAACGTGCCCTACCACATGCGAAAATCTCAGGCGGGGTGTCGAATGTATCTTTCTCATTCCGTGGTAACAATGTGATGCGTGAAGCGATTCACGCCGTCTTCCTCTATCACGCCATCAAACAAGGCATGGATATGGGGATTGTGAATGCAGGACAACTCGCGATTTATGACGATCTCGATCCTGAATTACGTGAAATTGTAGAAGATGCGGTATTAAACCGCAGCCCTGATGCCACCGAAAAACTACTCGATATTGCAGAAAAATATCGCAACCAAGGCAACGATGAAAGTGCGGTCGATTCTGTGGCAGAATGGCGCACTTGGCCAGTGGAAGAACGTTTAAAACACGCCCTTGTGAAAGGGATTACCACTTACATTGTGGAAGATACGGAAGAAGCTCGCCAAACATTGCCAAGTCCATTAGATGTGATTGAAGGCCCGTTGATGGCGGGTATGGACGTAGTCGGCGATTTGTTCGGTGACGGTAAAATGTTCCTGCCACAAGTGGTGAAATCTGCACGCGTGATGAAACAATCCGTGGCGTATTTAGAGCCGTTTATCAATGCAACCAAACAAAAAGGTTCAAGCAACGGTAAAGTGGTGATTGCGACCGTAAAAGGCGACGTGCACGATATTGGTAAAAACATCGTGAGCGTGGTGATGCAATGTAATAACTTTGAAGTGATTGACTTGGGCGTCATGGTGCCTGCGGACAAAATTATTCAAACCGCTATTGATGAAAAAGCGGACATCATCGCGTTAAGTGGTTTGATTACCCCTTCTTTAGATGAGATGGAATACTTCTTAGGTGAAATGACTCGCTTAGGCTTAAACCTGCCTGTGATGATTGGCGGTGCAACCACCTCTAAAGAACATACGGCAATTAAACTTTATCCAAAATATAAAGAACACGGTGTATTTTATACTTCTAACGCCTCCCGTGCGGTGACAGTGTGTGCGACATTAATGAACCCTGAAAGCCGTGCGGCATTGTGGGAACAATTTAAAAAGGATTACGAGAAAATTCAGCAATCTTTCTCTAACCGTAAACCACTGCGTAAACAGCTTAGCATTGAAGAAGCACGCGCAAACCGCTTTGATGGCTTTAGTGGGGAATGGGCAGATTACGTGCCGCCAACACCAAACCAAACGGGCATTGTGGAATTCAAAAATGTGCCGATTGCCACATTACGTAAATTTATCGACTGGTCACCATTCTTCCGCATTTGGGGCTTGATGGGCGGCTATCCTGATGCCTTTGATTATCCGGAAGGCGGCGAAGAAGCTCGCAAAGTGTGGAACGATGCACAAGTGGTATTAGATGAATTAGAACAAAACCACAAACTCAACCCAAGTGGTATTTTAGGTATTTTCCCTGCGGAACGTGTGGGCGATGATGTGGTGCTTTTCGCTGATGAAGAACGCACACAACCAATCGGCACGGCTTATGGCTTACGCCAACAAACGGAACGTGGCAAAAACAGCAAAAGTCCGTTTAACTTTGCCTTAAGCGACTTTGTTGCCGATCGCGAAAGCGGCAAAAAAGACTGGATGGGGATGTTCGCCGTCTGTGCGGGTATTGAAGAAATGGAACTTGTAGAAGGCTATAAAGCGGCAGGCGATGACTACAACGCCATCTTGCTACAAGCCGTAGGTGACCGCTTAGCGGAAGCCATGGCAGAATACTTGCACTTTGAGCTACGCACCCGCATTTGGGGCTACACGCAAGAAGAATTCGACAACCAAGGTTTAATCAATGAAAACTATGTCGGCATCCGCCCAGCACCGGGTTACCCAAGCTGCCCAGAACATACGGAAAAAGCCTTGATTTGGGATTTATTGGAAGTAGAACAACGTATCGGCATGAAACTCACCGAAAGCTACGCCATGTGGCCGGCGGCTTCCGTCTGCGGTTGGTACTTCACCCACCCGGCAAGCAACTATTTCACCTTAGGTCGCATTGATGAAGACCAAGCTCAAGATTATGCCAAACGTAAAGGCTGGGATGAGAGAGAGATGATGAAATGGTTAGGTGTGGCGATGAAGTAGAACAAAAAATTAAGATAAATAAAAATACCACCTCAAACTAGGTGGTATTTTTATCATCATAGAGTTTATTCAGGGATACCTTTTTTGTTTGGGTCATTAATCCATTTAGATGCTTCCCCTATAAAATCCCATACATCTCCACTAGCAGGTCTAACATATTCATCCAAATCTGGATTATCTCCCATTTTCTCAAATATATTCCTTAACCAAGATGACTTTCCACGGTCAATATCAAGACTTTCTAACCATTTTTCAATTTCACCCACAGGAACAACCAAACACCCATAATCTGATAAATGTTTAAAAAAATCTAAACAAAATTCTTTTTCAGAATCATTTAGTAAATTTACTCCACCATCACGTTTCATGTCTTTTCCTGAAATTTGATCAAAAGCTTGTTTTAAAGTTTGTCTACCAGTTCTATAAAAATTATGGCTGAGTTCTGGCAAATATATTCCATTTAATACTTTATTCCAAACATCTCCACCTTCTTTAATTACGTCAATATCAACAATCCCAACAGTAGGAATGCCCAACTCTCTTAATGGCTTAACAATATCCCAAACAGTTTGTTTATTTTGAGCATTTAGAAACAAACATCCTTCAATCCCCCTTGGATCTTTTTCTTTCAATAAACGTTCATTAATTTCTTGATAAAAAGCTCTATCAGCATCGGCTTCAGTAACTACAACCGCATTATAGAAGAGTGCATTAAAAACACCTATTGAACGTAATAATGGATTTTGCATCAAAGGTTTTAATTTATCTTGAGTTAAAATTCTCGCTGTTGCCCCTTGAGTCCCATAAGTAAGTCTCACGATATTGATACCAACATTACTTTGCACACAGCCCATCAAGAAATCAGCACTATGTGTTGCAACAAATAGTCTTTTATTATTATTCAGTATTGATGTAATCTCTTTACCTAATTTATAGGAAAGTGTTGGATGTAAGAATGCCTCTGGTTCATCAACTAATATGAAATCAGATTCTCCGGCAATTAAAGCTATTATAATTCCTATAAATGCTTTAACACCATCACTAGCATCCTCCACTAAAATTGCATTCTTATGGAAAGCGATTGCCTCCTCAGTAAGACTTTTATCTAAACCATCTTTAGGCTCTTCTTCAGACAATCTCAATCTAAGATTCCCTAAATTAGTAGGATCAATTACTAAATACTTTCTAAAAGCACCATAAATAACATCTCTAACTTTAGACATTAATATCTGATCCTTAAATAATTTAGAAAAACTGTCTATAGGATCTCCTTGCAAATCACCCGCATTTTGTGAATTAACTAAATATAATCTATTATATCCATCAAGCCTTGTTGTAAAATAAGATAAAACTTCCGCTAACTGTGAATTTTTGAAGTTCTCCTTACTTGGAGATAGCGCAGTATTGATTAAATCAGGCAAATAAATCTGTTGATTATTACCATACTTTCCAATCCATAAATTATCGTTACTATAAGGAGTAAAATCCTTTGAAGGAGCAATTTTTATTCTATCTAACATTTTTTCATAAACTTGCTCACGGGTTAAACTTTCAAACTCTAAGTTGCTAATTACATTTAATAATTCTGTTTTCCCCCTAGTTATCCATCCTTCTATTTCAATTAAAGCCTGAGATTTTCCACTGTTATTTGGTCCAATAAAAACAGTTACAGGGCTAAGTTCTATTTCTAAGTTTTCATCTGAGCTAGGATATGTCCCTGCCTGCAATTTAAGTTTTTTAAGCATCTAATACTCCATATAAATGATTTTATTATCTGGTCACATAATAGAAATATTAAAAATATAATTCCACTTATATTTTTTAAATATAAAAATTAAAATTTATTAAAAGACTAACTTGGCTTTAATCAAAACCAATTATAGACATTCAATATCTTGCACAATCCCAAAATTCCGCTATCATACTCCCTTTCTCATTCACTCTACTCTCGGAACTTTATCGATGAATAAATTTAAATTAGCATTACTGACGGCTGCATTCGTAGGTTTGTTTGCTTGTACAACAACACAACAACCAAAGAAAACTGTTAAAACACGATACCTTAAAAATAACATTAGCCAAGCGGAGTTAAACAATCCGAAAGATTACAAACGTTATTATTATTCTTGCCGTAATTCAGAAACGGGTTCGAATTCTTATTTAACCACTTACTTCCCGCTTTCAAGAGAAAGCCGAATGAAAGATAACTTTGGTATTTATTTCCAATTAGACGGTGGAAAAGCGGTGCCATTTGATCATGTGGAAAATCGTACCTTAAATGCTCGCGGAAATCGCTTTGAAGTGATTTATCGCTCTTATGAACCGATTGATGGCAGTTATGTTGATTTAATCGCTCGTGAAAATAATTCCGTGTATTACAAGAATAATCAAGGCATGAGAAGCACTTGGTTAAATTGTCGAGAAGGCTAATTCTCACTGAAAGTGCGGTCGTTTTTAGACGCGTTTTTCGAAACAAAAAAAGCACGAGGTTAAACTCGTGCTTTTTCTTTTTTATTTCAATTATGCTTTCGCTTGTGCGCGTTTCACGAAAACCACTGAAAGCGTGAATGCCACCACAAATGAAATCACCATACCGATGCTGTACATTGCAAGGCTATCTGGTTTGATAGATGGAATACCTAAGAAACCGGCTGCGCCTAATGCAATGGCTTTTACATTGAAGAATGCGATAAAGGCACTTGCTAAGCCTGAACCAATCATCGCCGCAAAGAAAGCTTGACGATAGCGTAAGTTCACCCCGAACATTGCCGGTTCAGTAATCCCTAATAATGCAGAAATACCCGATGGCACCGCTAAACCGCGTACTTTTGGATCTTTTAATGCCACTGCCACACCTAAACATGCCGCACCTTGTGCGATGTTTGACATTGCGGCGATTGGGAAAATAAAGGTACCACCTGTATTTGCCATTTCAGCTAATAATTGTGTTTCAACCGCAATGAAGGTTTGGTGCATACCCGTGATCACGATTGGTGCGTAGAATGCCCCGAAGATAGCACCACCCACGAAGCCTAAGGTGTCATATAACCAAGTTAAACCTGATGCAATTAATGAACCCGCTTCACGACCGATTGGACCAATGACGGTAAATGCTAAGAAGCCTGCAATAAAGAGCGAGAATAATGGGGTAATGAGGTTATCTAAGTAAGAAGGCACAAATTTACGGAAGGTTTTTTCTAAGGTTGCTAATACCCAAGCTGAAACTAATGTTGGGATGACCGTGCCTTGATAGCCGACTTTTTCAATTTCTAAACCGAATACGTTCCAGTATTGGATTTTGCCTTGAGCAAGGGTTAATGCGTAGTTCCAACCATCTGCTAATGCAGGGTGAACTAATAACATCCCAAGCGCTGCCCCTAAGAATGGGTTACCGCCGAATTTACGGGTCGCAGAGAAACCAAGTAATACCGGTAAGAACACAAACGGTGCGTTCGCGATGGTATTAATGAAGTCCACCAAATCCGCAAGACCTGGGTGCATATCAATCACGCTTAATTCATCAACGAAGAAACCTTTCGCTGTAAGCATGGAGTGAATACCCATTAACAAACCGCCTGCTACGATCGCCGGAATGATTGGCACGAAAATATCCGCTAAACCTTTCACCAAACGTTGCAATAAGTTTTGGTTGCCTGACGCTGCTTCTGCCACTTCGGCTTTGCTCACATCGCCGATACCAAGTAATTTGGTAAGTTCAGCATAGACTTTATTCACCGTACCTGAACCGAAGATAATTTGATATTGACCCGCGACAGCAAACTGCCCTTTCACGCCTTCAATATTATCAATACCTTCTTTGTCCACCTTGCTTTCATCGTTTAACACAATACGTAAACGCGTTGCGCAATGTGCTGCTGTAGCGATGTTTTCTTTGCCACCAAGTTTATCAATCACTTGTTGAGCGATTTTAGGGAAGTTCATAGTGCTCTCCTAATGGGTTTCTAAAAAAAAAGAAATTGACCGATTGTAACCAAAACAGGGGATAATAACTAGCGGTCTAAACAAATTTTAGACGAAAAAAAACCGACTTAATTAAGTCGGTTTATAGTTGGTGCTCTGAGCGAGACTTGAACTCGCACGGCCTGCGGCCACTACCCCCTCAAGATAGCGTGTCTACCAATTCCACCACCAGAGCGTTTATTCTGTTTTATTCCTTATTGCGGAATATCGTTATTTTTGTTTTCAACTGCTGGAACAACTTGTTGTTGCTGTTGTTGAACTTGTTCAGCAGTTTGAGATAAATCGTCAAACGAACCTTTTTGTACGTTGCCACGGTGAGAGTTAATATTACCTAACACTAAAGCAATCACAAAAAAGCCTGTTGCTAAGATTGCGCTGGTACGAGTTAAAAAGTTACCTGCACCTGCAGAACCAAACATAGTACCTGATGCACCGCCGCCAAATGACGCACCTGCGTTCGCGCCTTTACCTTGTTGAACAAGGATAAAGCCGATTAAGGCGATACAAATTAATACATAAATAAATAATAAAATATTGTACATTATTCTTTCTTCTCTAAATTGCGATTTCGCAAGAAAACTGGGAGGAAATGTTATATAAAATTCACGCTTTTCGCAAGCGCTTTCCCATTTTTTTTACTTAATTGTATTAAGTTTAATCAATTTTCAGCGTTTAAATCTTCTGATTTTTTGACCGCTCTTTTTCGTTTCGTTGCTGGTGTGCTTAAACCTTTTGAAATCTGGCTTAAACGACGCAATGCGGTGAAATTCACAAAACGCACTAAATCCGGTAGCATTTGATTGAGTGTAAACATAAATTGCTGATAACTCGCCTGTTTTTGGCTGATATCCGTTAACTGTGCTTCCCAATGTGCTGTCATATCAGGTTGTGTAGCAATATCCGGCAAAGCTGAAATGAGAATCCGCCCTGTTTCTGTGCTGTGAATATTGCGTCCTTTTTTCGTTAAAAAATCGCGTTTAAACAGCAATTCAATAATACCTGCACGGGTAGCTTCTGTGCCAAGTCCATCGGTTTCGCGCAGGATTTTTTTCAATTCTTTATCTTGCACAAAGCGTGCAATCCCTGTCATGGCGGAAAGCAATGTCGCATCGGTAAATGGTTTTGGTGGTTGTGTTTTTTTGCTTACCACTTCGCCTCGTTCACAATACAGGATCTGCCCTTTTTTCACGATCGGTAATAACGGCTCTTGATTTTCATCTTCGTCTTCTTTACCAAGTAACTCTTTCCAACCTGCGGTTTGCAAGTTGCGTGCTTGTGCCACAAAAGTACCACCTGCAATACTTAAGGTAATTTTGCTTTTACGATATTCCGCATCGGGACAGAACTGCAATAAATACTGACGAGCAATCAATTCATAAATACGTTGTTCATCAATGCTTAAATTGATCGAGCGCGTGTTAGCCGTCGGAATAATGGCATGGTGGGCCTCCACCTTTTTATCATTCCAACAACGATTACGTTGCTCAGTGTCTACCACCGATGGCAAGGTTTGGTAAGTCTGACAATGCTGTGAAATGGCATTCATCACTTTATGTCGTTCAGCAAAATGCTCTTCTGGCAAATAGCGACAATCAGAACGTGGATAGGTAATCAAACGATGGGTTTCATATAAACGCTGACAGATATCCAACACACTCTGTGCCGACATTCCAAAACGTTTTGCTGCATCAATCTGCAATGCTGACAATGAATAAGGCAAAGGGGCGGTTTCTTTCTCACGCTTATCCACATATTCGGTCACTTCGGCAGGTTGATCGGTAATGCGTTTCACCACATTTTCGGCTAAGCTTAAAGACAGCACGCGACCATCTTCATCTTGATAATCTTCACAAGCCTTACTCGGTTGCCAAAGTGCAGAAAAAAGTGCGGTCGGATTTTCAGACGTTTTTTCTTCTTTTACCCACGCCAACACCTCATAGAAATCTTTTGGTTGGAAATGTTCAATTTCCAAATCACGGCGAACAATCAAGCCTAATACGGGGGTCTGTACTCGCCCAACGGAAAGCACACCATCATAACCGGCTTGGCGACCACGAATGGTATAAGCGCGGGTCATATTAATGCCATAAAGCCAATCGGCACGAGCGCGCGCCAGTGCAGAGGTGGCTAATGGAATAAAATGACGATTCGGTTGGAGCTTTTGTACGGCTTTTTCCACTGCGCTTGGGTTAAGATCGCTAATCAGACAACGCAAAATGCCATCACGTTTTTCCGCTGATAAATTGGCATAACTAAACACTTCATCCACCAGCAACTGCCCTTCTCTATCCGGGTCACCTGCGTTAACCAAAATATCGGCCTGATGAATGAGTTTTTCCACCACAGAAAGTTGTTTTTTGACTTCTTTTCGCGGTAACAGAATCCATTTTTCAGGAATAATGGGTAAATGTTCTAAACGCCATTGTTTGAATTTAGGATCGTAGGCATCCGGTTCTGCCTGTTCGAGCAAATGCCCCACGCACCAAGTCACAACATCATCATTGCCGCATTTAATAAAACCATCACCCCGTTGATGAGGTTTTGGCAATACATCGGCAATAGCTCGCCCAAGACTGGGTTTCTCGGCAATAAACAGGCGCATAAGATTAGTCGATCTGACGACGACCTAAGAAAGAATGAGTTAAGGTAGTGCCGTCCACGGTTTCTAATTCCCCACCGACAGGGATCCCGTGAGCAATACGGCTTACTTTAATATTATGTTGATGGCAAATTTCCGCAATATAATTAGCGGTGGCATCGCCTTCCACCGTTGGATTGGTCGCTAAAATTACTTCGTGGAAGGATTCTTCAACCAGACGTTTTTGCAATAAATCTAAACCAATTTCTTTTGGCCCAATACCATCTAAAGGCGATAAATGTCCCATTAAGACAAAATAACGCCCAGAAAATTGGCCTGTTTGCTCAATGGCTTGAATATCCGCCGGCATTTCCACCACGCAAAGCAAACCTGAATTTTGACGACGAGGATTGTTACAAATATTGCACGTTTCCTCTTCGGTAAAATCACGACACTGCGAACAATGCCCAATTTTAGACATGGCTTCCGTTAATGCGCGTGCTAAATTCATCCCACCGCTACGGTTGCGTTGTAAAAGATGATAAGCCATGCGTTGTGCTGATTTCGGGCCAACGCCTGGCAAGCAACGAAGGTTTTCAATAAGATGTTCTAAAAGTGGACTGCTTTGCATAATATTTATGATGGGAGAAAACGGATGGTGTGTGAACCTATAGATTCACACACCCGATGAATTAAAATGGAAGTTTCATCCCTGGAGGTAATGGCATGCCTGCGGTTACAGAAGCCATTTTTTCTTTTTGTAATTCTTCTGCACGACGGACTGCATCGTTGAATGCGGCAGCGATTAAATCTTCCAACATTTCTTTGTCGTCTTCCATTAAAGAAGGATCGATCTCAATACGACGGCAGTTATGCGCACCATTAATCGTAATTTTTACTAAACCTGCACCACTTTCGCCTGTTACTT
>OGKR01000385.1_pt1 | contig 48502 bp, 34 predicted proteins | sample 1572431 | NCBI WGS metagenome assembly OGKR01 (sample SAMEA2582079, study PRJEB24529) | metagenome | biome: Human gut stool | place: China | collected 2011 | reverse complement strand
TATAAACAAAATATAATATAAAAACTGTTTTTCTTTTGCATTCTATTTCTTTCCGAAACAATAGCATGAATACTTTCCGTCAGATCAGATTAGAAATCTACTTCTGTATCATAATAACAGCATTTCAATAATTTCTCCATTTCTTCCTGTGAAGGCTGTCTCGGATTGGATCCGGTACAGGCATCTAATATCGCATTGGCTGCAATATCCGGAAGCTTTTCTAAGAATTCATCTTCCGGAACAATTCCGATATCGGCAGGGAGTCCGCCCTCACCATAATGTTTAATACAATGCGGAATATTCAACTCATCATTCATTTTTCTTAAATATTCGATCAAAAGATCCACTTTTTCATCATCATTGCTTCCACCAAGTTTCATAAAATCAGCAATTTCGCCATAGCGTTTCTTTGCTGCCGGATCTTTACTGTTAAACCGGATGACTTTTGGAAGATACATTGCATTCGCTGCACCATGAATAATATGTCCACCTTGATCAACGAAAGCAGCACCTGTTTTATGTGCCATAGAATGTACAATACCAAGCAATGCGTTCGAAAATGCCATTCCTGCAAGACATTGTGCATCATGCATCTGATCACGGCTCTCCATATCACCCTTGTAAGATTTCACAAGATGCTTTTGAATCATCTGAATTGCCCAGAGTGCTAATGGGTCGGTATAATTACAATTTGCTGTAGACACATATGCTTCGATCGCATGTGTCATAGCATCCATTCCGGTATGTGCTACAAGCTTAACAGGCATTGTCTCTGCCAGTTCAGGATCAACGATCGCAACATCCGGTGTGATCTCAAAATCTGCAATTGGATATTTAATACCTTTCTCATAATCTGTGATAATAGAAAATGCGGTTACTTCCGTAGCGGTACCGGAAGTAGATGAGATTGCACAAAAATGTGCCTTGGTACGAAGTTTAGGCAATCCGAATACTTTGCACATATCTTCAAATGTAGTGTCAGGATATTCATATTTGATCCACATCGCTTTTGCTGCATCGATTGGTGAACCGCCACCCATGGCTACGATCCAGTCCGGTTCGAATTCCTGCATGACTTTTGCACCACGCATAACAGTCTCAACTGATGGATCCGGTTCAATCCCCTCAAAAAGTTTTACTTCCATTCCGGCTTCTTCCAGATAAGAAACAGCTTTGTCTAAAAAGCCGTTTCGTTTCATCGAACCACCACCGACACAGACAATGGCACGCTTTCCACTAAACTCTTTTAATGCTTCTAATGCACCTTTTCCATGATATAAATCTCTTGGTAATGTAAACCTTGCCATAATAACCCTCTTTTCTGCATACTTTGCTGATTTCAACAGGACTGCGTCAAGTATGCCAACCGCAAAGCCTGTGTATTTGCCTACTATATATATGCGATGAGCATATATTGTCATGCAAATCAAATCCTTATTCGTATATTAACACTACAATTTACAGCAGTCAATTCTTCTGTCGTAAAATTCTATACCAATATCTGGCTTGCTCCATGATCAATCTGTGCCAACATCTTACTTACTTCATGAACAAACCCGGAAAAGAGGATCAATTTAGAAACTTGTCAACAAAAAAGAGACACAAACCACATAAAATATGATACACTACAACCATATTTACATTTGAATATCAGACAAAAAGTACAAAAGATGATTCATACGGCAAATTTATACTATACTCCCAAATATACAATTCAAGAAAGGACTATACGATTTTTATGAAGAATTATGGTATTCATATACAATATGACGGCACACGTTACAGCGGATGGCAAAAGCAGGGAAACACACAAAACACGATTCAGGGAAAGATTGAAACTGTTTTAGAAAAAATGACAGACTCCGAAATAGAAATCCATGGTTCGGGACGTACCGATGCCGGTGTACATGCTTTACAGCAGGTTGCAAATTTCAAATGCGATACCCCAAAGACACCGGATCAGATCATGGAATATCTGAACACGTATCTACCTCTTGATATTCGCATTACTTCGATCTGGGAAGCGGCATCGAGATTTCATGCAAGACTTAATGCAACAAAGAAACACTATCGTTATATCATAGATACCAACCCTTATCAGGATGTCTTTACAAGAAAATATGCCACACATCTGCCGGGAAATTATGATCTGCATGCCATGAAGGAAGCGGCAGCTTTGCTTACCGGAGAGCATGATTTTAAGAGCTTTTGCGAAAATAAGCATATGAAAAAATCAACCGTTCGTACCATTTATGAGATTTCATTCTCTTTTGAAAACGGCATCTTAACGATTGACTTTTTTGGAAACGGTTTCCTATATCATATGGTGCGCATCCTGACCGGAACATTATTAGAAGTCGGAACACATGAAAAAAATCCAAAAGAAACAGATACGATCCTACAGGCAAAAGATCGCCTGTCTGCCGGCTTTACCGCACCACCGCAGGGACTTTTTCTTGTCGAGGTCTTTTACCAATGATCTTTTCTGTTCCTATGGCTCATTTTTTATTTCATTTTCTTCCTGATCGTATCTAAAATAGCGATTGCTACTTCTTCTTTGGTCATACGCGGAAGCTCTTTGACATCCTCTTTTGTAATCAACGTAACAACATTCGTATCTACGCCAAATCCTGCACCTTCGACTTTCAAATTATTGGCTACGACCATATCGAGATTTTTCTTTGCTAATTTTTTCTTGGAGTTTTCCAGCATATTTTCTGTTTCCATCGAAAAGCCGCATAAGAACTGCTCTTTGGTACGATTCTCGCCTAAATATTTCAAAATATCCGTTGTCCGTTTTAGTGAAATCTGACTGTCACCATCCATTTTCTTGATCTTTTCATTGGCAACCGATACCGGTGTGTAATCTGCAACTGCTGCCGATTTGATGATGATGTCCTGCTCTTTTGCATTGGATGCAACCGCCTCAAACATATCTTGCGCGCTTGTGACCGGGATAGTACGAACAAACGGAGGTGCTTCAAGATACGTAGGTCCTGTTACTAAAGTAACTTCTGCTCCACGCTGCATCGCAATGCGTGCGATCGCATAACCCATTTTCCCGGTAGAATGGTTCGAAATAAAGCGTACCGGATCGATTGCTTCCATCGTCGGTCCTGCCGTGACTAATACTTTTTTGCCTGCCATATCTTTTTCAAAGCGGACCTCTTTTAAGATATATTCGAGTAAAACTTCTTCGGATGGCAGCTTTCCTGCTCCCACATCTTTACAGGCTAACAGTCCGACTGCCGGTTCAATGATCTCGTAACCATGTCTCTTTAGTTTGTCTAAGTTCTCCTGTACGATAGAATTTTCATACATATTCGTATTCATTGCCGGAGAAATGATCTTTTTGCATGGGCACGCCATAACGGTTGTTGTCAGCATATCATCGGCAATTCCGTTTGCAATTTTTCCAATCACATTTGCGGATGCCGGTGCAACTAATACAACATCCGCCTTCTTTGCAAGAGACACATGCTCTACACTATATTGAAAATTACGATCAAAAGTATCGATCAGACATTTGTGTCCGGTCAGTGTTTCAAATGTGATCGGGTTAATAAAATTTGTTGCATTTTCTGTCATCAAAACCTGTATATCTGCATGAAGCTTAGAAAGCATACTCGCAAGATTTGCTATCTTATAGGCAGCAATACTTCCGGTTACACCTAATACAACTGTCTTTCCTTTTAACATCCTGTCCTCATTTCTGCATGAAATTATTTCATATCCTGAGATAACTGACCATGCTTTTCATAACGTGCAATGCTTTTGATCTTGTTTTCTTCATCAACAAAAACAACGTGCGGTTTGTGATCTTTTGCTTCGCCTGGTTCGAGTTCACAATATGACATGATGATAATATGGTCATGCACCTGTACCATTCTTGCAGCGGCTCCGTTTAGACAGATCATACCGCTTCCCGGTTCTCCTGCAATCGTATATGTCTCAAAACGGCTTCCGTTCTCTACATCAACAATCTGTACTTTTTCATATTCAAAGATTCCGGCTGCTTCCATTAATTCCGGATCTACTGTGATACTTCCTACATAATCCAACTCTGCCTGCATAACGACGGCTCTATGGATCTTTCCTTTGAGCATTGTAACTGTCATAATGACCTCCAATTTATCTTAAATGCTAATCTGTTCTCTTTTTTATGAGCAATTTCATCCGCTATATCCGATCATTCTTCCCAGAAACAGGAAAACAAACTACTCGACGATAAAGTTATCGATCAGACGAGTCTTTCCAATATATACAGCAATCGCTGTCAAGACAGGTCCGTCTACTTTATCAACAGACTCTAATGTGTTCCAGTCAACAACTTCTACATAATCAATCTTAGCCAATGGCTCTTTCTCAATCATATCCGTGATCACTTTACGGATCTTAGCAGTATCTTTTTCTCCTGCATCCATTAACGCTTTTCCTTCTTTTAACGAACGGCTGAGTACCAGAGCTGCCTGACGCTCTTTTTCATTTAAGTATGTGTTTCTTGAGCTTTTTGCAAGTCCGTCTTCTTCACGGATGATCGGGCATCCTACGATCTCGATTCCAAAGTTTAAATCACGGACCATATGGCGGATCACTGCGAGCTGCTGTGCATCTTTCTGGCCAAAATACGCTTTATCCGGTACTACAATATTAAAAAGTTTCGATACTACAGTACAGACTCCACGGAAATGAATCGGTCTTGTTTTACCACACAAACCGCCTGTTAATGTACTCATATCAACAAAAGAAGAGAAATCATCATGATACATTTCTGATGGCTGTGGATGGAAAATAAGTGCTGCTCCCGCATCTTCACAAAGAGCCGCATCACGATCAAGATCTCTTGGATAACTTGCAAGATCTTCCTTTGGTCCAAATTGCATCGGATTGACAAAGACGCTAACGACTACTTTATCATTTTCTGCTACAGCACGATCGATCAGGCTTTTATGTCCTTCATGTAGAAATCCCATCGTTGGGACAAGTCCTACGCTAAAACCTTCTTTTCTCCATGCTTTTACCTGTGCTCTTACTTCCTCTACTGTTTCTACAATTTTCATTGTCTTGCCTCCATCTCTTTTACATCTGCCTCTGCCTTTTATTCTGTCGCTGTTTTTACAAAAAAGACAAAGACAGATCCTTTTGTCCGTCTATTCTATCCTGTCTAGTATAATTTATCGATTACTTCATCATCTATCTTATAGCTGTTCTTTTCAGCAGGAAATGCACCACTTGCAACTTCTTCCTTGTAATCGGTGAATGCCTTTTTCATGATCTCGCCTACCTGTGCAAACTGTTTTACGAATTTCGGTACATAGTCAGAGAACATACCAAGCATATCCTGATATACTAAAACCTGTCCGTCACATTCGTTGCCTGCACCGATTCCGATCGTAGGGATCGTCAGTTTCTTTGTGATCAAAGAAGCAAGTTTGGTTGGAACACATTCCAATACTAATGCAAAAGCTCCGGCTTCCTGTACAGCAAGTGCATCTTCTAAAAGTTTCTTTGCAGCATCTTCACTCTTTCCCTGTACTTTATATCCACCCAGAGCATTGATCGACTGCGGTGTTAATCCCAAATGAGCTACGACAGGAATACCTGCCTGTGTGATTGCTTTGATCTGTGGACACACACTCTTTCCGCCTTCTAATTTAACAGCATTGGCACGTCCTTCTTTCATCAGACGACCTGCATTTGTAACAGCCTCTTCTACCGATATCTGATAAGACATGAATGGCATATCAACAACAACCATTGTCTCTTTTACACCACGCGATACCGCAGCTCCGTGATGGATCATATCTTCCATCGTAACAGAGATCGTATCTTCATATCCTAAAATGACGTTTCCGAGAGAATCGCCTACCAGGATCATGTCGATTCCTGCTTCGTCCATTAACTTTGCTGTCGAATAATCATATGCGGTAAGCATTGTGATCTTCTGACCGTTTTCTTTTGCCTGCTGAAGTGTACTAACTGTTTTTTTCATAAAAATTCCTTTCTGGATATCTGCTTTCTTTAGTCAGATTCCGATAAAATTTTGCGAAGAGCAGTATAATCCCTGTTGGGATATTTCTTTTGTGCAATGTCGATCAGTTCCTGTCCTATATTGCAATATGTATTTTTTATTCTGCTGTCAGAACAAACGGTCAGATGCTTTTTGACGGTTTCGATATCATTTCTTTCAATCGGTCCGGTCAATGCAAATTCCGTGCCATGTTCGACCATTGTAGCAATGTTTTCCCGAACAAGAGGACCAAGTAATGTATAGCAGTCTTCCTGTTCAAAACCACATTCTTTAAGCAGATCCACACTCATTTGAAAAAGCCCCATCATGTAATTGCTTGCTAAAGCTGCCGCAGCATGATATTTCATCTTGTCCTCAGCCTGTACAGTCATGACTTTATGGCCTAATGCTTCAAAAAGATCTTTCATAATATGAACTGCCTGCAGATCGCCTTCCATGGTCAAAATAGCTTTCGAGAACTGTCGGTAGGATGTAAACTTGTCGCTGAATGCGTACATAGGATGAATAGAACAACCTCTTGCTCCGGTTTTATCTATTCCTTCAAAAACCGCAGATGATAACGAACCACTAAAATGGCAGATGGTTTTGTCCGTCAGCTGATATGCTGTAATGCAATCCCAGATATTCGCAATCTCTCCATCGGTAGTTGTAATAAATAAAGTACCGCTTACTTTAATGATATCAGCAACATTGTTATATGCTCTTGTCTTCGTAAAGTCTGCCGATTCTATGGCACTCTTTTCATTCCGGCTGTAAAAACCTGAAATCGCAACATCCCTCTTCATAAGATATTTGCCAAGTGTCGTACCGGCCTTTCCCGCACCTATTATTCCTATTACCAAATAATCACCTCATTTTAATGGATCGTTTTGTCCGGTTATCAAGTTCATCTATCATAGGTGATGCATTATCATCTCTGATACAGTTTCCATCAGAGGATCCTATGCTGAGGATCCTTTCAGAATACCGCTCTTTTCTGTATAAATGCTATATTGCACAATCGCAAGCATTATAGCATTTTCAAAACGATTTTACAAGTTTACATAATCTGCTTCATAAACAGATAACCGACATAATAAATGCCCATTAATGCCGGAGATAATACATAGATTACTTTTTTGATCCATTCATGTTTTTCGCAGATCAAAGCTAAAATGATCCACATCGGAAGTGCTGTCAGCATATAACGTGAACCGCTGATCAGCCAGTCAAGCGAATAGCTGACAACCGTAAACGCCAATAAATAGCAAACCAGCATATTGTCCATTTTATTAAATGCATAATAGCAAAGAACGATTGCAAAGATAAAGAAAAGCATCTGTGGAATAAACATGCTGAATGTTGTCATGCTGATCCCATTTGTAAAGCAATGTGACAAATGGTTTTTGACTGCCTTTCCTATATACATGTAACCATGATACCAGTATTTTCTCTGGTATCCGGTAAAAGCAAATGCATCGCCTGCCACTTTTTTATTGATCAAGAGATAGGAAAGCGTTCCAAGAATCGGAAGAAATAATGCAATTCCTTTCGTATAACAGTCTTTCCAGAATGCCTTCCATTCTTTTTTACGAAGCTTTTCGATCGGGCGGCAGCTTTCAAACCAGCAGATACATGCCGGGATAATGATCAGAACGCCTTGCATTCTCGCAAGTGCACACAAAATTCCGGCAACACCAAAGAGCCACCATTTTCTTTGCTGTAATAAATATAAGCATATAGCGATCATCATAAAGAAAACACTTTCTGACATGATCGTACCAAAGAAAAAGCCGAATGGTGAGATCATCAAAAGAAAAACTGCTGTCTTTGCAACATTTTTTCCAAATTGTTTTGCCGTAAATCCATAAAAAAAGCAATTTCCTATTGCATAACATACCATGCTGACAAATACAGCGATCACACGGTAATCCGCATTGGCATTGATCAGATGAAAACCACGGATCAAAACAGAATACAAAGGAAAAAATACTAATGTGATCGGTTCGTTGTTCTCAAGATATTGTGTATAACCGCCTTTTGCAATATTGATATACGAATTGGCATCCCAGATCACAAAACGATTCCAGAAATCATTCCATTTTAAGGTCTGCTGATCCATAAAAAGACAGATTGCCACAACTGCAAAAAGAAGCATACCGATTCTTATTGCGATCGAGAACCAAAAAACTCCGATATAATCTTTCTGCTCAGGATGATATTGTTCTTTCCGATATAAAGTTGATTTGTCAAGAAAAGCTAATTTCTTCTCTGCCTTCTTTCCAAGCGGCAGTCCACCTGTCACAAGGATACTTGCAAACAGTGCGATTGCCAGTCCCCATATGATTGTTGATACGATTACATTTATCATGGTTGCTCCCTCCTACTTTTTTACATAAGATAACGGAATCACAGCACTGAAGTTTCCATGCGTTTCAATCTTCCATTGCGTCTCTGAAAAAAGTGACAGATCTGCATTTGATATCACATAAGCGATTGGCTGTGATGCATCAAGCTGTAACTGCGATGCATTATAATAAAAATATTTCTGTGAATAGGTGTAGCCGTTTTCTTTCGTCTTTCCCTGATAGAACTTAGCATCAATATTATGTTCAAACAGTGTTAAGATTTCGCTGACATTCCATGATCCACTGTATTGCGAATCCGGTGTGATGCAATAGACAGTACACTTAGAATCTTTTATATCATCCAAAGAATCCATAAATCCTGCAAAGAACTGTGTCGCAAGCGTATCTTTATATGTTGTAAAATAGGTATTCAAAAATCCAAATGACAGGATCAGATACAATGCTGCCACTACTGCTCCGAATGCTTTACGGCGTTCATATACGAAGAATCCCCCCATTGCCGCAAAAACGATCATCGGATAAAATATAATGTTTACACGATTGACATTAACGGTTGCCGTGATCCCACCAGCCCATAATGCAGTTCCCAATGCTGCATAAACGCATAAAAGAGCCGCTTTCTTTACCTCATTTTCTGTCTTGCGGTATTCCAGCACACCAAGTACAATGCCTGCCACAACAAATGGCATCATAAACAGAAACATTGTGCCAAAGCCCGTCACGGTGTTCCATGGCAGATCATCTTTTTGCAACAAGACATTAATCAAGGCTTTCACATTGGCTTTTAACTGTGTCACCTTATCATCAGCGAAGAAAAGAATATCCTGTGACCGGACGCTGTCCTTAAAGTAAGCCATTGTAAAGAATGGCGTCTTGATCGTTTTTAACTTAAATGTGTTAATGATCATGGTCAGATAGATCGGCCACGAAATCAATACATAAACACCGACACTGATCAAAGCATCTTTGATTTTAATCCACTTTTTGGCAAGGAACCAGATGCATACAAAGAGTAGGAAAAGCGGTACGGTATAAAAAGAAATACCGTAACTGTACATACATAACGCAAAAAAGATCATAGAAATGTACAGATAACGCCTTTTTTCCAAACCTAAAAGTAAGAAAAGTATTCCGAACAAAAGCATATGCGGGAACACGTTACAATCCAGTGCCCATCTGCTTTGCATAAAATGCCATGGGTTTAACGCAGTGATGAGCATTGCGATCTGTGCCATACGTATTCCACCAATCCTTTTGACAACAAAATAAATTGCCACGATGCCAAGGATACTAACGATCAACATAGGCATTCTTGCCGTGACGGCATTCAAACCAAACACCTTAATAAAAGGTACCATCATATAGGACAGCAATACACTCATCTGTCCATATCCCCATGCCGTAAAATGTACCGGCATATACATTCCATAACGATCCGTTCCATGATCTGCCAATGCTTTTGCATCAACTGCTGCCATCGCACCATCCTGGTTCATTCCGTCCGGGATCATGCCAAACTGCCATACACGGATTGCAAATCCTACAAACAGCAATGCACAAAATATAATAAAATCAACAGTCTGATTTGTTTTCCAATCTTCCTGCTTTTTGCCCTGTATCTTGCGATAAATTGCACCCACTAATATGATAATTGCAAAAAGCAATGTAATAATCGCACTTGTTTCCATACATCCTCCTTCGTTTTTCTCCCTTGATAAAACACGTTGCCGGCATATTGCCTACACATCTTTCTATGTAATAACGCAAAAAGCCACCACATAACATGCGATGGCTTAAAGTATTAAAGCAATTATTTTAATTTACCTTTACCTTAGGACAAAACGGACTTGTCCTGCTATAACAGAATTAGTCTGTTGTGTAAGGCATAATAGCTACGTGTCTTGCACGCTTAACAGCTACGGTTAAAGCTCTCTGATGCTTAGCACAGTTTCCTGTGATTCTTCTAGGAAGAATCTTGCCTCTTTCAGAGACATATCTCTTTAACTTATTTACATCTTTATAGTCAATGTAATCATGCTCTTTATCTGCACAGAAAGCACATACTTTCTTTCTTCTGCGCATTGGTCTTCTTCTTGAAGAAGCGCCATCTTTATCGCCTTTATTGTAAGCCATGTTGAAACCTCCTTATAATATTACCAGATCTCTCTAGTTTTTAAATGGTAATTCCTCATCGATGGCATCCGGAATATTCATAAATCCATCACCTGCTGCCTGTGTAGGCTCCGGTCTGGATGGAGCTGCCTGCTGATAGCCACCACCATTATTAGCAGCCGCTGCTTTACTCTCTGCGAATTCCTGTTCCTCTACTACAACGTCTGTAGTATAGACACGCTGTCCATCTTTGTTCGTATAGCTGCCGGTCTGAATACGACCAACTGCTACAATCTTTGTGCCCTGATGAAGATAGCTTTCTGCAAACTCTGCTCCTCTGCCGAAAACGACACAGTTGATAAAGTCTGCTGTCTGCTCATCACCCTGACGTTTAAATCTACGATCAACAGCAAGAGTATATCTTGCTACTGCTGTCTGATTCTCACCTGAAGTATAACGAATCTCAGGATCACGGGTCAAACGTCCCATTAAAATCACCTTATTCATAGTGGAAACACCGTCCTTTCTATGCTTCCCGTCTAATGCATAAGAATCTGAGAACGTTGTCCATAATACGAACTACCTGTTCAAGTTCGCCCGGAACATTAGCCTCAGCATCGAACTGAATGAAGTAATAATATCCTTCTTTCATGTGCTGAATCTCGTAAGCAAGTTTTTTCTTACCACAATCTTCAACCTCTGTGACAGTACCACCAAATCTGGCAACATAATCCTTTGCCTTCTCTACTGTGGCTAATCTCACATCTTCTTCGATCTTAGCATTGACAACTAACGCTAACTCATATTTGTTCATAGTTGTCTGTACCTCCTTTTGGTCTCTGGTTCTTTTCATGGCTCCGTCCGTCTGTACAGCTTACGCTGTTGTGATATCTTAGAACGGCGTACTACTTATACGCTTTGCCCTGACAGAAAAGAACAAGGAAAATTAACGTATCACGATTAAATATTTTACCACAAAAAGAATACGGATGCAAGAATTATTTTTACTAATTTTTGCATCCGTATTTGTACATTCTTCTTCTCTTTTGGCAGACTGTTCCGCAAAATTCTGCCATTCCCTTATGTCTATGCACGATCTGCATCATTTTTCCTGATCATTTTGTGCAATTTTTCCCCGGAAGCTTTTCTCTACCTGCTTACGAGGAAGCATAACCTGATGACCACATCCACAGCATTTGAGACGAAAGTCCATACCAACACGCAGGATTTCCCACTGATTTGTTCCACATGGATGTGCTTTTTTCATTTTGATCACGTCGCCTAATTCAAAATCCATTGTCTCTCCTCCTGATGTTATACAGCTATCGCAACCGGATTGCCATCTTCATCATACATCAATGTGATCGTAATATTGGAAGAATCACATTCACTGACATCCAACTCATGGAATATTACTTTCTTTCCATCTGCCGTGATCACTTTCAGATCCCAGCGCAGCTGATCTGCCGGCATGCGAAGTTTCATCTTTTTAGAAACTTTTCCGTATGCGACCTTGCTCTTCATTAAATTATCGCTCCATGCATTCTCTCCGTAGCTGGAAATATAAAAAGCTTTGATCGTCATTTTCTCACAGGAATTTTCCACTTTTGCCGAAAATGTCATCATATCCCTTGGTTCTACCGCATCAGAAGGACGTGGCGTATCTGTCGCTTTTACACTCTTGTTATCTTTTTTTCGTGCCGTCGGTGTCTGTACCGGCTTTTTCGTTGCCTGTGCTGTTTCCTGAATTTCCGTCATATCATCCGGCGTCTGTGTCTGTTCTTCTTCCGCTGTCTGCTCTGACTTATTATCTACGGCTTCTGTCTTTTTGTTTTGTTCGGTTTTCTGTTCCTTCTTTGTATCGCCACATCCGGTTAGCAAACTTCCTGTCAAAGCGACACAAAGGAACAACATTATACTTTTTCTTCTCATCAAAACCCCTCCTTTACTTTGTGATTCTCTCTGCCATTTGCCACACATGCTTTATCGCATCGTTATTTTCTGGATCTCGTTAAACCAGCTGTAGAATACTGTTGTACTCTCCGGAATCGTAGAACGATTCATGCGTTCGGCACTATATAAAATAAATTCACGATATTCACATACAGGAACTTCAACTCCCTGCTCTAATACAGCATCAAAACATTTCTGATATGCTTTCTTTCGTGCGGATGAACTCATAAAAGAGTTCAGTGAAGACGCATTTGTATCAATCGTTTCATCCACAATTCCAAAAATATTTTGTGATGAATCAGATGCATAACGTACTTCTACATCATTATCTGTCAGATCACGGCTTGCCACCCAGATCTGCTGTTTTCCGGAAGTAAGTTTTCTTGTCAGTGTTTCCCGCCCATTAACTGCTTCCGTCTTTAACGCAATTCCGATTTTTTCAAGTGCCTGTGTAGCTTTTTGCAAGACCGGATAGATTGCATTCTTCTCTCCATCAGCAACCCATACCGTATAAGACAGTGCTGCACCTTTTGGTGCCTTTGTTACCTTTGAACCTTCTACCGTATATCCCGCTTTTTTGAAATAACTTAGTGCCGTTTTCTGTGCTGCGTCCATCTTATCTTCCCATTCATCATCCGATGTATAAATTTCTTCACCGGAAAGATCCTGACTATATGCGACATTATAATCTTCCTCGTTAGAAGTTTTGGACAGCCATGATTCTGCCGCTACCGGGTAGTTCACTATCCTTGCAAGATTGTTTTCTTCATTCAAGATACCTCTTGCTGCCGAAAAAACGGTTGCAAGTGCCTTTCGCAATGCTACAGACTGTTCACTTTGCGCATCTGTATCAACCGATACATTTTGGGCATGAATACCGATGTAATGATACTCTCCATCGCCGATCATCTGTGTCTGCACTGTGCTGCCGGATAGTTTTCCGTTCGAATTTGCCTGCTCGATACCTGCATATTCTATGGCATCATAACGACCTTTTAACACATCAACCGTATCACCGGCAATCTCTGCAACATCAGCATTTGGATTAACCGTTGCCTGTGGATCCGCTTCTTCTTGTTCTTCATTCGCTTTCACATCTGTAGCATTCTGATCTTTCATTTTCTCCTGCAATGCTTTCTTTGTCTCTTTCAGTGTATCTGTCATATCTTTCAACTGTAAGAAAGCGACCTGCGGACAACCTTTATAGTACAGATCATTCGAAGTATAATAGACCACATCGTTTTCAAACTTAACAAAACGATATGCTCCGGCTCCTACCGGATTGCTCTTGTTGGCCAATACAGAAGAAATATCTCCTCTCGTAAAGCCAAACGCATAATGTTCATAATCGTATTTGGTCGTATCTCCATAATAATGCAATGCACAGATCGGCATTTTTAATGCACCGGACATTTCTTTGCAATAACCATTAGTCGTAATACTCATTTCATAGGTGCCGATCTTTTGAATTCCTGCGATCCGGCTGACTTTCTTTCCTTTTCCTTTTGCTAAGAAAACTCTTGCCTGTGTCTTTATCCGTGAATCAAATGCATTTTTGTTCTGATATAATTTTAGTGCGAGAGCATAATATCCTTTTTTGCTATATTTTGCTTCTGCTGTGGAAAGAAGGGCTTTCTTGGTAAGTTTCTTTCCTTTTTTCAAAATATTATGACGATCCGCAAAATACATCTCAGCACTGCTATACCCTTTTCTCTCATATGCCAGTACACAATTCTCATAATCCTTGCGTAATTCTTTCTGGATCACAGACTTTTTGATCCATTTTTTTAATTTTGCCGGCATCTTTTTGATATATTCATTGACTTTTTTGTCAGAAAGTTTCTCTGCTTTTGTGCTGTTTGCCCAATAGTTGGCAAGTCCTTTGATCGGCATGGTATTCAGTTCACGGTTTCCCTGATAACTGGTATCACAAAATACATACATTGAAAAGATCACGTCATCAATTGTAACCTTTTCGCCATCGCTAAAACGCATATCATTACGGATCTTGATCTTGTATTCGGTTGTATTCTTTTCTTTATCATAATAAATATCCAGATCGGAAGGTCCATAATACGTATAATTCGTGTCATTATACTCTCTTAACTCTCCGTCAATTCCTTTGTAGACCAGCTTACCGGCACGATCGTTCGAAACCAGATCGATCTGTGTCAGATCAATCGCCTGACGATCTGCACTGTTCTCGGCTAAAAATGGATTAAATTGTTTTGTAAACTTTGTGCTGCCTATAACCAAAGGAACATCATCCTGTCCATCACCTTTGCCGGATGCATTGGTATTCCCTTTATCAACTTTGGTCGATGCTTTTGGTGTTGGTTTGGGTTCTTTCTTATCAATTCCACACCCGTTACATCCGATCAGCAGGGAACATGTCAGTACACCTGCTAATAACCTTTTTGCTCTGCTTCGCATGGAAGTCCTCCTTATTCACTGATAATATCCGCATATTGTCCTTTTGTTACCTTTACCAGATCGTCCGGTGCCAGGAAAATCTGTGCTCCAAGCCTTCCACCACTTACAATGATCTGATCAAAGTTCTTTGCACTTTCATGGATCACGGTAGGATATTGTTTCTTCATACCGATCGGTGTACAGCCACCACGGATATATCCTGTCACTTTGTTGATATCTTTTACATGAACCATGCTAAGGCTTTTTTCTCCAACCACTTTGGCTGCTTTCTTCATATCTACTTCTTTATCAATCGGGAGAGCAAACACAAAAAACTGTCCACTCTTTCCCTGCATGACTAATGTCTTAAAAGACATATCATAATCCTGATGAAGCTTATCTGCTATATGAACGCCATCTATAAATTCATCACATTCATACAGATTGATCTCATAGTTTATTTTATTGCGGTCTAAGATCCGCATTGCATTGGTCTTAACTTCCTTTGCCATTGTACACTAACCTTCTTCCTATGCTTCAATAGAAGTAAACGCAAATATTGTAACATCAAAAAGGCCCATATCCGTAAGCTTTAATGCCGGAATAACCGGAAGAGACATAAAGCATAATGTCATAATCGGCTCTACTTCTCCGCTGATACCAAGACATTTTCTTGCATTTTCATGAACTCTTGTCAGATGTTCGTTGACCCATTCGCCGGTCTGGTCTGTCATGATTCCGCCAACAACAAATGGCATAGAATCTACTACTTTCTGTTCGTTGGCAAGAACAATTCCACCGCCCTGACTGATCAATTGCTCAACTGCAAATGCGATATCCTTATCATTCGTTCCAACCGCAATGATATTATGGGAATCATGTGCGATTGAAATAGCTACCGCACCTTTCTGAATACCATAACCACGAAGCAGTGCTACGCCAACATTTCCCGTTGCATGATGACGTTCGACAACAGCAACTTTGACAATATCCTGATCCGGATCATAGACAAAATCTCCGTCCTGATCAAGTTTGACTTCTGCTTCTCCTTTTCCTGTTACAACACCGCCGGGAAGAATGTCGATTACTTTCACTTTGGAAGATTTCAAATGTAATTTTAACTTTTCTTCTGAGAAATCTTTGACATGGAATTTTCCGGTTACAGCTGTCATATCCGTTCTTTCTACCGGGAACAGATACTCTCCGTCTTTTGCTACAAGCTCTCCGGCAATCCATACTTTCTGAACATGGTAATCTGTCAGATTGTCAGCAAGTACAATATCGGCACGGAGTCCCGGTGCGATTGCACCACGGTCTGCCAAGCCATAACATTCTGCTGCATTCAGACTTGCCATACGGACTGCTTCGATCGGATCAATATTTTCTTTTGCGCAAATGCGCAGATGATTGTCTAAATGTCCTAGTTCTAATATCGTCTTTGGCTGTCTGTCATCGGAACAGAAAATAAAACGTCTGCTGTTTGCTTTCGTAACTGCTTTTAACATGGTTTTCAGATTATGACAGGCAGAGCCTTCACGTAACATCACATACATACCGCGGCGGATACGTTCTTTCGCATCTTCTACCGTCTCACATTCATGATCGGTATGAATGCCTGCCGCAATATAGGCATCAAGATCTTTTCCATATACTGCCGGACTGTGTCCGTCAATGATCTGCTTATTTTCTTTGGCTGCCAGTATCTTATCAAGATCCACGTCTGCACCATTGATCACACCCGGAAAATTCATAAATTCACCAAGGCCTAATACATTCTCTTCTTTTAAAATATCCGTCATATCTTCCGCTAATATCGTTGCACCACTGTGTTCAAATGGTGTGGCAGGTACGCAGGATGGCAGCATATATTGAATATCCAGTTTCGTATGCTTTGCTGCATCTAACATATATTTCATGCCGTCTAATCCGGCTACATTAACGATCTCATGCGGATCAGCAATGATCGTAGTTGTACCACGCGGTGTTACTAATCTTCCCATCTCTTCAGGCGTTACATAAGATGACTCAATATGAATATGTCCGTCAATAAATCCGGGCATCGCATAACTTCCCTGTGCGTCTACCACTTCTTTGCCTTCATAATGACCGATTCCGGCAATTTTACCTTCTACGATCGCAATATCTTCCCCTTCAATGATCTCTCCACTATAAACATCTACAATTTTAGCATTTTTTATTACAGTATCTGCCTGTTCTTTTCCGGAAGAGGTAAAGATCAATTTTCTTAATTCTTCTTTTTGCATGCGTTCCCTCCTAATCATCCTTTGCACTTCTTTCTTATTTATTCATACTACATTATCTGCTTCTAGTCAATTCTCTTTCTGCATATATTGATGCTTTTTGAGAAATAGTTATGCTTGTGAAGGCTTAAAAAAAATAGTATAATTATTATTTGTGACAAAAATATTACATTTGAGAGGTATATTTTACTATGAAGAAAATAAGTCTGATCGTGCCTTGCTATAATGAAGAAGCATGTCTTCATGCATTTGCCAAAGAAGCTGATCGTGTCATTGCACAAATGCCGGATTATACGTTTGAGATCCTTTTTGTCAATGATGGTTCAAAAGATAACACACTACAGATCATCCGGGAATTAGCCGCTCAAAAGGATTATATCCGTTATCTGTCTTTTTCAAGAAATTTCGGAAAAGAAGCTGCCATGTATGCCGGCTTTTGTAATACAACAGGTGATTATGTTGCAATCATGGATGCAGATTTACAGGATCCGCCTTCCCTTTTACCGGAAATGGCGAAGATCTTAGAAAGCGGTGAATATGACAGCGTTGCAACACGTCGTGTATCGCGTGACGGCGAACCGCCGATCCGCTCTTTTTGCGCCCGCCAGTTTTACAAGCTGATCAATAAAATTTCTGATTCCGATATTGTCGATGGTGCTCGTGATTATCGTCTGATGAAGCGTGAAATGGTCGATGCAATCGTTAAAATGGGAGAAAATAACCGTTTCTCGAAAGGTATCTTTGGCTGGATCGGCTATCGCACCTATTGGTATCCTTACGAAAATGTGGAGCGTGCTGCCGGAGAGACCAAATGGAACTTTTTCCAGCTTTTAAAATATTCGATCGATGGTATTGTAAGCTTTTCCCATGTACCGCTAAGCATTGCTTCCTGGTGCGGCTTGCTCTTTACCGGTCTGTCTTTCCTTGCGATTCTTTTTATTGTAATACGAAGACTTGTCTTTGGTGATCCGGTACAAGGCTGGGCTTCTACCTGTTGTGTGATTATTTTCATCGGTGGTATCCAGCTCTTTTCCATGGGTATCATTGGTCAATATATCGCAAAGATCTTTGCCGAGACCAAACACCGTCCACACTATATTATCAGCGAGGCAAGCGACGAAGTAGAAAAGATCAACTAATATACAAGCAAAGCAGTTTTGAAAATTTTATTACTATTCAATGCCATGTTTTTTCTTAACACGTTCGATCTTTTCTAACATCGGCTTTCCACCGACTGCCAAAAAGACAACCGTAGAGACAGCATGGAGCAGATCCATCGGAATACCCGACAGATAGATTGCGATAATGCTTTCTTTATTGATTGTATAACTCATCATCAATAAAGAAGCAAAGTTCATAATGCCGCCATAGATCACAAGAGGACTGATCAAACCAAGCAGGCACAGGCTGCTTCTTTTTTCCATTCTTTCTTTTCCTGCTGCCGCTAAGAGTCCGGCAAGCAAACCGATCAAGCCCATTGAAAACATCTGCCATGGTGTCCACGGACCTTGTCCAAACAGCATATTGGATAATAGCATCGTAAGAGAGCCTGTCAAAAATCCAGCTTCTGCTCCAAGGCTGATTCCCGTTACGATCACTACAGCCGCCATCGGCTTGATCCCCGGAAACATGAAAAAGACAGACCGTCCTGCTGTAGCGATCGCAACAAGCACCGCAATCAATACTACTTTTTTCGCACTATATTTTCCTCTTGACAGAGAAGTCCAAAATGGAATACAGGATAAGACCGCAGTCATCATGCTGATAAAAAGATACTTTCTGTCACCAAAAAAGAAAAATCCAATCGCTATGCAAAGCGGAATTCCGATCAGTTCAGTCAAAACAACAGACAAAATCTGCTTTGTATCTACGGAATGCTTACTATTCTCTCTTTCTGTTGCTATTCTTTCTTTTGTTGTTCTTTCTGTTACTGCATCGCTATCACTGTTTTGTACTGATGCTATGCCACTGATCTCGTTCTTGTTGCCATTTATATTTTCGGCAGACAATCCCTCTGCCCGATCCTGCTTGGCTTTTTCTTGCTCGTTTTTGCTCTGCTCATCTTTTTTCTGTTCTTCTTTATCCTGTTGCATTTTGTTCTGTTGGACTTTTTCCTGCTCTATTTTATCCGGTTCTGCTTTATTCTGATTGTTTTTTTCCTGCACGGCTTTTTCTTGTTCAACTTCTTTCATTACAAATTCATTACAATCTTCGATATCTGTATCGGTACAGAAACGAATTGCATCCTGCACGGTAACAACATCCGGGAAGTAGTTTCTGCACATCCGGTTTGCTGCTGTTGTATAGAAATGATTTTCAACGAAGAATTCCTTTGTATCCTGCATGGATGCAATATTTCCGTCAAAAAAAAGTCCGGTCTTTGTTGCATACTTTGCACAAAATTCGATATCATGCGATACCATCAAAATGGTCACTTTCTTTTGTGAAAGTCCGACAAGCAATTCTCCTAACCGCTTTTTGCTTCCTGCATCCAGTCCTTTTGTCGGTTCGTCCAAAAGCAGGATTGCCGGCTGCCGTAACAGCACTTTTGCCAATGCAGCCTTTTGCTGTTCTCCACCACTCAGATCGTATGGATGTTTTTTAAGCAAATCTTCTATTCCAAGCAATGCGATCACATTTTGCCAAATTTCCTGCTTGGTCTCTCTGAAGAATGTTTTGATCTGATTTTGCTCTTTTTGATCTTCTAACACTTCATACAGATCCTCTTCTACCGTCTTTCTGACAAAAAGTGTAGTCGGATCCTGCGGCAGCACTCCTAAGATTCCGTTTCGCAACTCTTTTTCTTTATATTTTGTAAGGGATCTTCCAAAGAATTCGATCGTTCCTTTTTGTGGTTTTAAAAGTCCTCCAAGCAGATGCAATGTCGTTGTTTTTCCACTTCCATTTCCACCCATCAAAGCGAAAACCGCTCCTTCTTCCACAAAAAGGCTCAGATGATCCACAACATCAACATCTGCCTGTGGATAATGATAGCAAAGTTCTGTACATTGAATTGCAAAAGGAATCTTCTTACCGTCAAAAGACCGCTTTCCCCTATTTTGTTTCTTCGAATTTTTCGCCGGTAAAGACTTTTTTTCTTTCTGTTTTACAGAAGTAAATCTTCCTGCTTCTTCTTGTTTTGCACCTAGAAACCTTTGTGCTTCTTCCTGTTTGGCAAAAGCAAACTTTTCTGTCTCTTCTTGTTTTGTAAAGGGAAACCCTTTTATCTCTTCCTGTTTCGCAAGGGGAAACCTTTGTGCCATCCATTTTTGTCCCAAAGCTACTGTATAGGGGATCCGGTCATTTGTCGTAAAAGCAGTATCTTCTTTCTTCTTTTGCAATTTCTCGTACCCTCTTGCGATTTGCATTGGTACTGTTAAAATTTCTTCCATTGAAGGATCATGTGTCTCAAGAATATTTCCCAGTTCTTCCATCTTTCCTTTTGCGATCAGCCTGCCTTCTTTCATAAAAATCACTTCGTCCACATAGGCTGCCACTTCTTCCAAACTATGCTCTGCCATGATCACGGTAATTCCAAATTCGGCATGCAATTTATGAACCGTTGCCATAAAATCTGCCGCAGCGATCGGATCAAGTTGGGAAACCGGCTCATCTAACAGTAATACTTTCGGATGCATTACCATAACGGAAGCCAGATTCAAAAGCTGCTTTTGCCCACCGGACAGGGTATCCGTAGACTGATAAAACCAGTTTTGGATTCCAAAATACGATGCCATTTCTGCGACACGGACACGGATCATATCCTGAGGCATACCGATACTTTCCAACCCAAAAGCCAATTCATGCCAGACCTTATCTGTTACGATCTGTGTATCAGGATTTTGAAAAACAAATCCTATCTTGGCACTTTGCGTATATTGTGACACTTCTTCTAAATCTCTTCCATAATAAAGAATCCTGCCACTTCTTTGACCTACCGGCTGCAAAGAAGTCTTTAACTGTCGAAGTAATGTACTTTTTCCACTTCCGCTTGCTCCACAGATCACATAAAAACCGCCTTCTTCAATTGCCAGATCAATATCTGACAATACCTCCTTATCTTCGCCGGAATAACGAAAGCTTAACTTTTTCAGTTCTATTATCTTCACACCAATCCTCCTTTGCAAGTTTTATGCACTCTCGGTATCTTCTGAATGAAAATTTTCGAGATAGATTTTGATATAATAACTCTAAAATCCATGCGTTGCACGCTTGTCGCACTTTATGCTTATAGATTTTATCGTTCATGAATTCCATTTTCTTTCTTAGATCCAGTCAGTACCGACCGGAAGCAGGCAACAGACTGCCCATGCCAGATAACAAAGCAGGCTTTTGGCTGTCAACGGTACACCTGCAATCTGTATTATCGGATCATATAATGCATAGGCATATCCCTGACTGATCCCTAAAAGAACGATTCCATAACAGATAAAAAGAATCAAAAGAATCTTTTTATCTTGCTTTGTCCACGAAAAAATGGAATATGCTGTCCTTTTTACCGTGCCATATCCTCTTGCTCGCATCGAATCTGCTGTATCAATCCCGCTTTCAAGTCCCCATGTAAGAAGCATCGATATCTCACGTATACCCATACAGACTTTCTTTAAAATGCTTTGTCCTTCCATATCTCTTCCTATACACTGCTGCCCCATCCGTATTTTTTTAAGCTGTTTTGTAAATCTTGGGACAAAACGCATTGCCATAGATAAAACAAGTGAAATATCAGGAGACAGTTTTCCGAAAAGATAGACAAAACGATCTGTTGTCATAATCTCATGAAAGCTACTAAACCAAAGCACCGATATATACAAGACAAAAGCAAGCACCAGACCATATACGATTGCTTCTAATGTAACCGGTCCTGTCTTTAACCGGAAAAGTTCTGTCACTCCATAATGATTAAATGCCGGATTGATACAGGCAATCAAAAGAAAAAAAGGAACGGTCTTGCAAACATAAACCCACAAAACTTTTTTTATCCCTTTTTGCCGGATCCCCAAAAGAAAGGCTCCAAGAAAAGAAACCCCCAGAAAAACCGGATGCATCAAAAAAACAGTCGTCAAAAGGATCACGAGCCAATAGATCATTTGTACCACCGGATGGCACTTTCCAAAACAATTCTTTTCTGACATTCCTTTCCTCTTTTCCTTTTCGCATGCAATTTTTTATAGATATTGCCATATTTTTTTATATGATTTCAAGTAAAATTTTTGTTTCTGCATTATTCCAAGCAGACTTTTTCTTCATTTCACATCTTTTCCGCCATCACATGTATAACGCCATGCGATCACATCACCGGCTTTTACGGTATACTTTGAGCAGCCATAGTTTGGCACGATACCGTTTACCTGATAAGTCCAGCCGGAAAGATTACCACAATCCAACTCATATAATTGATGAATACCACGAACATAATATGTCTTATATGCAGGTGTGTAATTTGCATCCATATGGATCTTTTTGCTTTTGCACACACGCGATAAGATATCATATACCGTATCATTTTTTTTCAATTCTACAGTTGTATTCTTTAAGATCAGACCATCGGCTGGTACAAAGTTCACTTTTGAACTTTTCAGATTCGACTTGTTTGCAAGGATTGTCTTACAGTCAATGGAAATCGTGCAGGTATCCGGCTGTGGCGCTGCTGTCGGTGTAACCGTATCTTTCTTTTGATCGGGATCTTTGGTTTCCTCTTTGGAAGAGGCGTTGTCTTGTTGTGATGCATTTTGTTTAGAAGAATTGTTCGTTGTACTATTTGCATCTTTTGTCGTTTGATTGGATTTTGTATTCTTATTTGCTGCACTCTTTTTTGCTGATGTGCTTTTTTTGCTGGTATTTTTTTTACTTTTTGTTGCAAATGCCGTGTTTTTATTTTTCGAATCACTGGCTTTCTGAGATGATTCAGAAGCTTTAGGATCAGCCGCCTGGTCTGTTGTATTGTCTTTTGACTTTTGATCCTTTGTAGCGGTTTTCTCTTTCTTTGTCTTTCCTTTTTTGTCTGCCTCCTGCTCTTTTGTGCTGTCAGGCTGTATCGTCTGCTCTGTTTGAGAAGGATCCGTACTGTCAGGTGTCGCATCCGCATCATCCGATACGCCCTGCTGCACTGTCGTTTTATACTTATCGTCTATCTTTGTAAACTGACTTTCCTTTCCACAACCGGTCATTATGAAAAGCATGCATAGCATAGAAAGAAAAAACAGATATTTCTTTATACTCTTTCCTAACTTCATTTTGTTCCTCTTTTCTTTATTTGTCGACTTTTTTATCTTTTCCATGCTACCACATTTTATAGAATAATGTAAAGAAGCCAAAAAATTCCGTTTACTCGTTGCACCAAAAATTTCCGTTTACTCGTTTTTTATATCGAAACAAATCATATCATCTTCCTTTGTGTAGTAATTACATCCTCGTCTGTCAGTTTTCTACGCTATAAAAAAGTGCAAAGCCAGCGCTTTGTCAAAAGTTTAATGACACATTAAACTTTACAAGAATTGCTAAAGCAATTCTTGTTGATGTACCTTTACTATACGAGCATTTTCCTATTCCATAAAAAACTCCTTTCAAAGTGACTTACAGTCTTTACTGTAAACTCACTCCGAAAGGAGTTCGCATTTTAAATATTTTTAATTAGTGCATACGGTAACTCTTCTTTTTTGAATAACCTGATCTTGAGATATTATTTTTGTATTTTTTAACAGCTACAACATAGAAGTTTACTTTCTTAGAACCTGTATAACCATGGCTATAGCTTCTTGCGAACGTTATTTTTGTACCTGTAGTCGTTCCTGCCAGATACTTATAAGAATTTCCCGGTGTTGTATAATACAGCTCATAGTAACTTGCACCTTTGACTTTCTTCCACTGTACTTTCGCTCTGTATGTATCACTAAACCAGCCTTTATCTTTCGCTTTTTTGGTGATCTTCCTTACTTTTGATTTACTCGGAGCCGTTGCAACAGAGAGTGTCTGCGAAAGTTTGGACACATACTTCTTACCATCCATTGACTTATAAGCCGCTACACGGAACTGATATCCGGTCGCTTTCTTTAACTTCTTGACCGTGAATGTCGCATTATTGGTAGAGCCTATCTTCTTCCAAGATTTTCCGCTCTTTCTGTAAATATAATATCCACTTGCATTATATACGCTGCTCCATGTCATTTTGATCGTAGTAGAAGTTGCTTTTGACAGATATGGAGTTCCCGGTGCATATGGTGATACATAGATCGTACATTTTGCACTGACATTACTTCCGTCTTCTGCGGTTACCGTGATCACTGCACTACCCGGTCTGTAAGCTCTGACTACACCTTCTGAGCTTACCGTTGCTACATCACCGTTACTGCTCTTATATTCAATATTCTGATTAAATGCATTCGATGGTGAAACGACAGGATTTAATGTAAAGCTCTGATCTACCTGCAGGTTTTTAGAAGAAACCATCGTAATCTTTTTAACAGACTGGTTATTGATCATAAAAGTATAATTACCGCTTCTGTTTTCCGATACTTTCAGATAATAGGTCTGTCCGGCTTCTAACATCATATCATGTGTTGCTGTATTTCCATTTGAAATATCACTTCTGACATCATTATTGTTCGTATTTTTTACAAGTTCATCTGTGTTCCATTTGCGGATCTCATAATCTAACCATGCATTCACGGTCGTGTTTGTCAATGTAAAACGATGAATTCCGCTTGTCAATGCAGTAAACTTAAAGTAATCCTCATCCGTTAAATCGGTAGAATCAATGCTTCTTGTATACGGTGTGTTCAAGGCTATTGTCTCAGCCTGTGCTTTACCATCAGAATTAAGATCTGTTGTAAAATGTACTGTGATCTTGGCATTACCGCTAATATCTGTTTCGCCATTCTGACCGATCTGGATATAATATCTGGTATTTGGAGCTAATGCAGCACCATTGTTATTGGCTGTCTCACTCTTTAACTCAAAGTTTGCTGTGTTTCCCTGAGAACGGTCACCATATGCGAGTGTATCACCTGCCGCTGTCTTTACATAGCAATATTTCCAGCCTGACATTGTAATATTCTTATACTCAACACGGATAAAACCTTCCTGTGCCGGTGTAACAAAACTCAGATAACCGGTATATCCTTTTAACGTGGTATAATACTCTGTGTTTAATCCCAAAGGACAGCTTACTGCTCCTTCTAACGTATCACTGTTGCCTGTGTAGATTTCTGCTGCTTTTGCCGGCTTTGATGAAAATGCACCAAAAAGAACAAAAAGAGCAAGAAGTGCAACCAGACTAAATTGAAATCCTGTTTTCTTCATATTCTAATCTCCTTTTCTTTTTTACTTTGTTAAAACTATTGTTAGTATACATAACGTTTGAATGAATTGGCAAGTTTTTTCTCGTGTCATTCCTGTGCAGTCTTTTGAACAAGATCATATTTGCTTTCACGAATTTCCCCGGTACTCCACGATGCGATCGAGTATTTCAGCTTCTTTTTACTTTTCTGTTCAAGATAAACAATCCGCTCATCCCCTTTACAATCTGTCTTCTGAAAGACTGTTCCATCATAGCTGTAGATCGTATTCTGATCCGCATAATAGCCATGCATGATATCATTTTGATACCACGTAAAATAATTGCCGGTAAATTTATAGATAAACGCTCGCTTAATGCGGTCATAAATGAAATATTCATTACATTTTCCCTTTTTTAAATGACATTTTACAACCACATAACGTCCGGCAGATATTCCTTCTTCAATATACTCTACATTTGCATCCTGTTTGGAAATATCATAATCATTTCCGTAAATATAAAAATGCGTTCCTGTTTTCTGCGTTCCGATCAAAAATGCATCTGCCGGATCATTGATCGGTTCCGGATTGTCCTGATCTGTCGTGACGCTATACCATGTTCCATCTAATGAAACAGCAAATTGATTAAACGGATAATAAACCACTTCTTTATATTTTCCACCTTGCATTGTATAAACAATACTCTCTTTTTGTATATCTTTTGGACTTTTACCCTTTTTATATGTTTTCTTTTTCAGCGACATCCGATCAAAATATTTTTTAACTGTCGCAATCTGTGCCGAATCCAGATCCTTTGTCCCCATTTCATCCATATTGACACCGACATATTTTACCTGCATTTTCTTCACATTAGAACATATCTTTAAATTATTTTTCGGCTGTTCCGTTTCTTTTTCGGTTTCCAATCTTCTTTTGTTCACTTGCAAAATGTTATATGCTTCACCTGTATTCGGATCTAACATACTACTTGCATATGGCAAAAACATAAAACGTGGATATCCCATCGCAAAACTATCCTGTTTTGCTTTTTTTGCCGGATACATCAATAATGTATTTTCCATATAAGAATATCCGTTATTTGTAAGATACGCTTTTCCATCCTTATAATACCAGCAGGATTTTTCCGGTCCATAAAGCATTTCCATCATTCCTTTGGGAGAATCCAGATAATCAACAAACCGGTTTGCCAGGTCTTTATGTTTCGAATGTGCATTCACGGCAAGGCAAAACCTGCCCCCTCTTTTTTTCTTGACATTTGTTAAGTCAGTGCTTTTCTTTACATAATCAGGCTCGGCAATTCCGCCCCATAAAATGATATCTGCTTTTTTTAACGGATCGCTGTATTCCATTGCCGGACGAATGTCTAATTTGCAGCCAAAACGTTCCAGCAAAAGGTCGGCAAACCAGCCATTTTGCTTACCGATCCAGTCAATCCCATCTCCTGTCAGTCGTAATGTTACAACCTTATTTTCTTTTTTCTTCATCTGCTTTTTTGAAGTTGTGCGAACAAAAACACCACATCCAAATGCTGCCAGGATCGCGATAACCACAATCAGAACAGCAAAACTTTTTCTCTTATAAACCCCATTCTTCATGTTATATCTCCCTTCTTTTTCTGATGGATTCCTTTTTCTTTATCGTTGATTTTTCACATCCCCCCCTTATAGACTCTTCTTAGTTTTCTTTTTTAATTTTTCATTTTGTTCAAATGACGCTGCCTGTTGTTTGCTCCATCTATTTTCCATTCTGAAAATCTCTTGCCTTGATTTATCACATTTCATTTCTAAAAATAACTTTGTTTTACACATTTTATTTCCATTCTGAAAAATAGCTTTTTGTGCTTTTATATATTTTCTTTTTCATTGCTAAAACGGCTTTGACCGATTTTTCTGATTTTATATTTTGAACGATGATCACTTCGAGCAGGTTGCCTCTGTGTCATTTGTATAGTCAAAGATTCCGTCATTCTTTTCTTCCAGTGCTTTGATCATATGATAAGTAAATTCGTTGTATGGTGTTGCAATTCCAAGTTCCTTTCCCATATCTGCCAATGCCTTTGAAAACATATCAATCTCAGTGTGTCGACCGGCATCCAGATCTTGCAATGTCGAAAAACGTGCATTCTTTTTTACTGCACTTCCATGCAAAGATGTAGCCGATACTTTACTAAGATCAATTCCTTTTGCCTGTGCGATCGCTTCTAATTCCTGACGAAGTCCTTCTCTGATCGCATTCATATGAATGCTGTCCTCATAACAGCCCACACCGGCTCCCAGAATTGCCTGCGGCAGATTATTGCATACATTTAAACGGAACTTGCTCCAGATTTCTTCCATAATATCTTCTGTCACACGATAATGTATCCCTGTATTTTCAAACAGCTCTCCGACTGCTTTGACACGTTCACTCTGATATGGCTGTGTCTGTTCTCCAAAAATAATACCGATCGTAGTTGCCGGATCAAAAATATATTCATCATTTTCTTTATGTGAAGATACTTTAATCAGAGAATATAATAACTTTTCTTTGCCAATATGCTTTGCGATCAGTTCTTCACTGTCAACACCATTCATCAGACTCATGACAATGGTATGTTCACCGACTGCTTTGTGTATACTTTCCATCGCTTCCGGTAATGCACCATATTTTAATGCAACGATCAGCAGATCAACACCACACGCTTCCTTAGGTGTCCATACATTCGGGCGATATACTTTTCCATTGATCTTGCAGCCGTTTTGTTGTAAACGCTCCTTTCTTTCTCCCTCGGCAATAACGCCTAATTCGATCTCTTCTTTTTGTGACAATCCCCAGATAACATAAGAGCCGACCGCCCCTGCTCCCAGAATTGCAACTGACTGTATTTTCATCTCTGATTACTCCCTCCTGTATTTTTAAAACAGATCCAGCATATTATCCAGATAGATTTCTTCTCTGACACGAAGCTGGTACTCCGGTTTCGTCATATAATACAACAAAAATTCCAGTACCAGGGCACTGCCCAGACTGCGTCCTTCTATTTTAAAGTTCGAAAATCCCATCGGCAGATATTTATTTTTTATCTCTTCTATGCCAATAAACGATGGATTTTTCATTGCTTTTGAAAAAAGATAGCCACTCTTAGCTTCCGGTGCATTGCATATATGCTGTGTTCTTTCTCCGAGATTCTTTCTGCTGACTGCTTCATAACATTTCTTTCTGTCTGTACATCCAATATAACAGCATTCATTTACCAAAAATTCTACTTTGTCTTTTTGTTCTTCTGTCATACCTGCCAGCCTGTCAAATGCTTTATTTAACCGAAAGTCCGGCACAACATAACGAAAATCTTTTCTGTTTACTTCCTCGATCAATGCATCGAAATCTGTTAATACTTTTGTCGTTGAAGACACCAGATACAACTTCGGATAATTTCTTTTTAAATATTCCAATAAAAGATCTGAATGCACGATCACGCCATTTTCCTGCTTTTTTATCAGCTCCGGCTCTAACAGCCCTTTTTCCTGTTTACTATCCGAATACCGATCTAACAGTTCTGTTTCCTTTTTCCATCCTAAATTCTGATCTGACTTTTCTTTTTCTTCACCAATACTAAAATCCTGATTCAGCTTTTCTTTTCCTTTGTCAATACTAAAATTCCGATCTGGCTTTTCTTTTTCTTTGAAACTAAAATTTTGATCCAGCATTCCATTTTCAAATAATGCACATAATGCATTACACTTTTTATCCGACAAATGCGCCTCTCGTAACAAAGAATTGCTAAATGTCAGTCTGGCGGAAATCCCGTACTTTTGCATCAAAGTAAGAACATCCTGTGCGTGGTCTTCTCCAAAACCCGCACGCCCGCCTCCCCACAGGCACTCTGCCGGTGCACCATAGATAGAACCGATCTCGCACCAGTCATAAAAATATTCTCTGTGCTCATAAAACAATGCCAGAAATTTGCGATATAATTCATAAAATTCAAATAAGCCCGGAAGATGGTAATAGGCTGTTTCTTTTTTCGTTTTGTTCATTATGATCACCTTGTATGTTTAGATTAGATTCATTTTCATTGATTCAAAAATATTGTCTGTATTTTCCGATCATATAAAGCAATCAGATAGTTCTGCTTTTGCTTTTTCTGTTATTATGATATTTCATCCATCGTAGCGTGTCAATACAAAAGACCGCCAATGCACTAATCTTAGTGTATTGACGGTCTTCATTATTTCACTTAATCTAATAGACTATCTTTTACGATGTCCTACTTGTCAGCAATAGCTGCCTGTGCTGCTGCAAGACGTGCGATTGGCACACGGAATGGAGAGCAAGATACATAATCCAAACCGATCTTGTGGCAGAACTCAACTGATGAAGGATCTCCACCGTGCTCACCACAGATACCGCAGTGAAGTGATGGACGAACTTTCTTACCTTTTTCTACAGCCATTTCCATGAGCTGGCCAACACCAGTCTGGTCAAGCTTAGCAAATGGATCGCTCTCGAAGATCTTAGCATCATAGTAAGCATCTAAGAACTTACCTGCATCATCACGAGAGAAACCAAATGTCATCTGTGTTAAGTCGTTTGTACCGAAGCAGAAGAACTCAGCCTCTGTAGCGATCTGATCAGCTGTAAGAGCAGCTCTTGGGATCTCGATCATTGTACCAACTTCGTACTTCATTTCAACGCCTGCTGCTGCGATTTCAGCATCTGCTGTCTCAACAACAACTTTCTTAACTACCTTAAGCTCTTTGATATCTCCAACAAGTGGAATCATGATCTCAGGCTCAACTGTCCAATCAGGATGTTTCTTCTTAACATTGATTGCTGCACGGATAACAGCGCTTGTCTGCATCTTAGCAATTTCAGGATATGTGACTGCAAGACGGCATCCACGATGTCCCATCATTGGGTTGAACTCGTGAAGTGAATCAATGATAGCTTTGATTTCTTCAACGCTCTTATTCTTAGCCTTAGCTAACTTCTCGATATCAGCTTCCTCTGTAGGAACGAATTCATGAAGAGGTGGGTCTAAGAAACGGATTGTAACCGGGTTACCTTCAAGAGCTTCATAAAGAGCTTCGAAGTCTCCCTGCTGATATGGAAGGATCTTAGCAAGAGCTTCTTCTCTTTCTTCTACTGTATCTGAGCAGATCATCTCACGGAAAGCAGCAATTCTGTCTTCCTCGAAGAACATATGCTCTGTACGGCAAAGACCAATACCTTCAGCACCAAGCTCGCGAGCTTTCTTAGCATCTGCAGGAGTATCTGCATTTGTACGAACTTTAAGTTTTCTGTATTTGTCAGCCCAAGCCATGATGCGGCCGAACTCACCGGCGATTGTAGCATCTACAGTAGGGATGATTCCATCATAGATGTTACCTGTTGTACCATCAATAGAGATTTCAGAACCTTCTGTATATGTCTTACCAGCTAATTCAAATTTCTTGTTTTCTTCGTCCATTACGATGTCGCCACAACCAGATACACAGCATGTACCCATACCACGAGCAACTACGGCAGCGTGTGATGTCATACCACCACGAACTGTTAAGATACCCTGTGCAGACTTCATACCTGTAATGTCTTCAGGAGATGTCTCAAGACGAACAAGTACAACCTTCTCGCCACGAGCAGCCCATTCTACAGCGTCTTCTGCTGTAAATACCACTTTACCACAAGCAGCTCCAGGAGAAGCACCAAGTGCCTTAGCTACAGGAGTAGCAGCCTTTAATGCAGCCGCATCAAACTGTGGATGAAGAAGTGTATCTAAGTTACGAGGATCGATCATTGCAACAGCTTCTTCTTCTGTTCTTGCACCTTCATCAACAAGGTCACAAGCGATCTTAAGAGCAGCCTGAGCTGTTCTCTTACCATTACGAGTCTGAAGCATATAGAGCTTTCTGTCTTCTACAGTAAATTCCATATCCTGCATATCTCTGTAATGTTTCTCTAATGTTTCACAAACTTTCTTGAATTCAGCAAATGCCTCTGGGAATTCCTGCTCCATCTGTGCGATTGGCATCGGAGTACGAACACCGGCAACTACGTCTTCACCCTGAGCGTTCTTTAAGAACTCACCCATGAGCTTCTTCTCACCTGTAGCAGGGTCACGAGTAAATGCAACACCGGTACCACAGTTATCACCCATGTTACCAAATGCCATAGACTGTACGTTTACAGCAGTACCCCATGAGTAAGGGATGTCGTTGTCACGACGATATACATTTGCACGAGGGTTGTCCCAAGAACGGAATACAGCTTTGATAGCTCCCATTAACTGCTCCTTAGGATCATCTGGGAAATCCTCACCTAATTTCTCTTTGTACTCAGCTTTGAACTGACCGGCTAATTCTTTAAGATCATCAGCAGTAAGATCAACGTCCTGAGATACGCCTCTGTCAGCTTTCATCTTGTCGATAAGCTCTTCGAAATATTTCTTACCAACTTCCATAACTACATCAGAGTACATCTGGATGAATCTTCTGTAGCAGTCCCAAGCCCAACGTGGGTTACCAGACTTAGCAGCGATTGTCTCTACTACTGTCTCATTAAGACCAAGGTTAAGGATAGTATCCATCATACCTGGCATAGAAGCACGAGCACCTGAACGAACAGATACAAGAAGTGGATTTTCTTTGTCACCAAACTTCTTACCTGTAATCTCTTCCATCTTTCCGATGTATTCAGTAATCTGAGCCTGGATTTCATCGTTGATCTGTCTTCCATCCTCATAATACTGTGTACAAGCTTCTGTTGTAATTGTGAATCCCTGTGGTACAGGAAGACCTAAAGAAGTCATCTCAGCAAGGTTTGCACCTTTACCACCAAGAAGTTCACGCATGTTAGCATTACCTTCACTGAACAAATATACCCATTTGTTTGCCATTGATAATTTACCTCCTAGAAATGTAATAAATTGACGACACCAGTGTAGTTCCCCGCAAGCAGGAAATTGCACGAATCGTACCTTTGACTTTAGCAGATTGATTATGGACGCAATACGCCCCTCTACCATGTCGCTATGAGTTAGTATAACATACAATCTATTCATGTGAAAAGTGTTTTTTCGTATTTTTTCAATTATTTCATGGCATTTTCACAGAAAACAAAATCAAAGCGATCCAAATCAACCTTCTCTCATTTCAATCGCTATAAAATTATCGTATAATTACTATATTGGTTATGTTATAATGAAACATGCAAAAGAAAAGGGAGCGACTGCGCAGCAGGCATTTCCTTTTCTTGCATGTTTCAACGAGCAAATATTTCTGCGCAGCAGAAAAGTAAGCTCTGCAAGAGCGGATTTGCGAGTCTGTTCCATTTCAAAAAAGGGAGCGGCTGCGCAGCAGACATTTCCTTTTCTTGCATGTTTCAACGAGCAAATATTTCTACGCAGCAGAAAAGTAAGCTCTGCAAGAGCGGATTTGCTCTTTCATTTGTCAGATCAATTTTCAGGCAAAAATCAATGTACTCTCAAAATCTTCTGATTGAAAAATTTCGAAATGGATTTTAGAGTTACCATATCGGAAATCCATCCGAAAGGATTTATTTTGAGAAAATACCGAGAGTACATATTACTACTCAGGAGGAAGTTATGAGAAAAAAAATTACCCAAAACAAAAAAACAGTTTTAACGCGGTTGACATCCTTTCTTATTGCAGGAAGTATTATTGCAGCACCAATTTGTGCAGTTCATGCAACACCAACTGCCACTCAAAAAAACAGTTCTGCATCATCTGAAACGACTCAAACCGCACGCAAAGATAGTTCTGCATCAACCAAAACGACTCAAACCATACGCAAAGGCAGTTCTACATCAGCCAAAACAGCTCAGACCACACATAAAGGCAGTTCTGCATCAGCTAAAACAACCCAGACTACGAAAAAAAGCCGCCGAACATCCTCAAAATCTTCACTTACCAAAATTACGATAAGTGCTGCAGGCGATTGCACGTTAGGCTCTGATATCAAATCTCCGGCAAGTGTCAATTTCTATGCGAAATACCGTGAGAAGAAAAATCCGTCATACTTTTTAAAGAAAGTAAAGCCTATTTTTAAAAGAGATGACATGACACTTGTTAATTTTGAAGGCACATTGACAAACCGGACTACCCGTGCTCCGAAAACATTTGCGTTCAAAGGAAATGCTTCCTATTTGAAAATTTTACAAAAGGGATCTGTAGAATCCGTATCTTTTGCCAACAACCATTGCCGGGACTATGGCGAGGGCAGTTACCGGGACACGATCAAAACATTTCGAAAACAAAAAATGCCTTTTGCTTCTTATGGTAAAACAACCATTTATAAAACAAAAGGCAAAAAGATCGGCATGGTCGCCGTTAATGGGCTGGACGGTATTTCATCAAGCAAAAATTATATCAAAAGCGGTCTCCGCAAATTGAAAAAGCAAAAAGCTGACCTGATCATTGTCAGCATGCATTGTGGAATCGAAAGAACGTATACGCCAAATGCAGACCAGAAAACGTTAGCGCATTATGCGATCGATCATGGTGCTAATCTGGTACTCGGTCATCACCCGCACGTTCTGCAGGGAATCGAAAAATACAAGAGTGCTTATATCGTATACAGTCTTGCAAACTTCTGTTTTGGCGGCAATACCAACCCACCGGACAAAGATACCATGATCTATCAGCAGACATTTGTTTTCCAAAATGACAAATTAAAGAAAACCAATCGCATTAAGATCATCCCTTGCAGTGTTTCTTCATCAAGCGGAATCAATAACTACCAGCCAACACCGGCTACAGGCAAAAAAGCAACAAAGATCATTCAGCGCGTCAACCGCTACAGCAAATCGCTTGGTAAAGTTTCATTTGGTAAAAACGGAAAGATCCGAAGCTACTAATCTAATCGTTGACAAATCGCCAAGTGCAAGTTTTTCCTCTGCCTTTCCACGAAACAGTCAATGTAAATTCTTTATCAACCGGGACATCACACAAAGGAATCTCTATTTCACAAAAACCAATTTCGCGCCTTTGTGTGATCCAGTTCTGGTGAAAATCAAATGCACCATCGCCATTTGCTTCTCCGGCTTCTAACTGTTTTTCTTCTTCCTTTTCGGGTGCAGAAATATGTGTTTTCCCAACTTTTTTTCCATCAATAAAGATTTCAACGTCACAGGTATGTTCTTTCCAAAAATCCAAAACAATCCCTTTTGCTTTATGAGAAAGATATACTTTTTCATAATCCAGAATAATCGTATCTGACTCATTCTTTGTACAAACCGATGTATATCCGAGGTGACCGGAACATAATACATAATGAAGTGCCCTGTCAAAACATTCTGATTCATTCGTTGCAAAGCCATCGCGACAAGGCCTTTTCGTTCCATTTAACACTATACTTTGCGACTGGCGGATATCTTTGCTGGAACGTCCCAGCATGATCTCATATTCACCGGGTTCAAGTAACTTTTCTTTTGCGATCACATCGTAATATTTTAATTCTTCCAATGGTACAGTAAACGAAACATTACGCTTCTCACCCGGTTTTAAATCCTTTAACCGTTCAAAGCCTTTTAATTGGCAAAATGGTCTTTTTACAGCGGAATCTTTCTTTCGGATATAAAGCTGTACCACTTCATCCGAGCAATATTTCCCTATATTAGAAACTTCTGCCTGAACCAAAAGTTTCGTATAATCTTTTAACTGTACTGTCAGTCCGCTATATTCCATCTCACTATATGTTAAGCCATAGCCAAACGGATATAATGCCTTGCCCTCATAATATTGATACGTTCTTCCTTTTTGAATGATATCGTAATCGTTGATATCCGGGAATCCTTCTAAAGAGCCGTACCATGTCATTGGCAAACGTCCTGCAACGCTTTTCTTTCCGGTGATCACGTCCATAACAGCATTGCCAAGTTCCATTGATCCTTCCGCACAGAGCAGAATCGCTCTTACATTTTCACAATTCTGTGCCATACGAAGATCATATGGTACGCTGCTGACCAATACCAGAATCACATTACTGTTGACTTTGCAAACTTCTTCTAAAAGCTTTTGCTGTGTATCCGGCAGCATAATATGGGTTCTGTCAATCTCTTCTTTGCAAGTGATCATTGGATTTGCGCCAAGGAAAAGCAGTACGGTATCTGCTTCTTTCGCAGCTATAGCAGCCTGCGCAATCCCATCCTCTACAACTTCTATTTTAACAGACAGACCGATTGCCTTTCTATCCTTTCGCAATGCACCTTTTTCATCAATGGAAATTCCCTGCTGATCCCATGTTTTTAATGAAAATGCAACTGGCTGTTTTGCATTTGCATACGAATCCTGTTTTTTCTCTATATAAAAAATTTCTTTGACAAACCATCCGAATGCTTCTTCTTGGGCTGCCAGAATATCGCCCTTTTCACCGATCGACTCATCATCCTGCGTTGTCAACAAAAGTCCATTACTCTTTGCACGCAAAGTTACTTTGCCATCACCCCAGTCTGTCAGGATAAACGATTCTGCAGCTTCTTTCGAAACAAGTCCAATGCTTTTTCCATCCGGCTGCAATCCCAGATATACATTTTCTTCTACACCGGTAGAAACCTTGATTCTAACTGTAGCATTTCCACTGACTGCACTATGTAATTCATTTGTCTGGCTGTTCCGTTTTTCCTCCGTTACACTTTGTTTTCCAGAAATCCGACTGTTCAGTGATTCCGGTTGCAATGCATTTTTCACACCATCCAGAGGTGTTACGAAGTATGGCGGCACACCGGAATACCAATCCTTATACCATACATCACTTAACGGTCCGATCACAGCAAGCTTGGATTTTACATTTTCTCTTTCCGTGTGCAATCTCTGTGATACATCATAGCTTTGGAGAGATGAAGACACGTTATCGCCACTATCCTGCGATAACAGATTGCAATGATCTTCTGCTGCTTTTTGTGCTCCTAATGGTAAAATTCCGTCATTTTTGACCATCACAACGGATTCTACCGTGATATCGCGTGCAACCTTCTGACTTTGAGCTGTACCAACTTCTTCCATTGTAATCTGCTCATACGGATTGCGTCCCCCACGGTCAAAAAAGCCCAGTCGAAGCATAACCCGAAAATACCGGTAAAGAGCTTTATCGATATCTTCCATCTGTATCATATGGTGTTCATAAGCCTCTCTTGCCGCAGCTTCTACCATTTCCATATCATCCGTAAAACAGTCCATTCCGGCTTTTAATCCTGCTGCTACTGTTTCTGAATGACGTTTAAAATATTTATGAAAATGTACTGTCTGGTTGACATCACCGCCATCGCTGACCACATGGCCAAGTCCCCAGCTCTTTGCCAGCTTAATATCATTATCCAACAACATACATGGTATTCCATTGATCTCATTGTATGCTGTCATCATTCCTTCGACATGATGTTCTGTGATCACTTTGCGAAACGGTTCTAAATAATATTCATATTTATTTCTCAGATCTACAGAACTTGAAATATAGGTTCTTCCCTGCTCTACATTATTCGCATAATAATGTTTCAATGTAGCACCACAGCGTAAATAATGCGGATGCTCTCCTTGCATACCTTCCACATAAGCACCAGCCATTTCTGCTGTCAGATACGGGTCTTCCCCATAACCTTCTTCTGTTCTTCCCCATCGCGGATCGCGTTCCATATCTACTGTCGGTGCCCACAGACTCAGACTTCCATGAAGTCCTTCTTCATATAATGCTCTGGCTTCTGTTCCCACAACGATACCGGCTTCTTTGATCAACTCACGATCCCATGAAGCACTCATACCGATCGGATTTGGAAAGATCGTCGTTGCAACCGGCTCTCCTTTATCATAACCTTGGTCATGACGAGCCTGTACTCCATGAGCACCTTCTCCGCCTACACCAAAAGCAGGAATCCCAAGTCTTTCAATCGCCGGATTTCCTGTACCAAGACAGGCAATTTTTTCATCTAATGTCAATTCCTGCAACAAATATTGTAATCTTTCCTCTTCAGAAAGCCCACTATTCCATAAAGGTGTATTTTTATAATCTTTATACATATTTTCTTCCTTTTCTTCCCTGTAGTTTTACTCCAATTTTTTTCCTACCTCTGACATACTGATTCCGAAATATAAAATACATTTAAAATCTATGTACTACGTGCTATCTTAATTTATTTTTTTACTTCCGTCAATTCCCCAAAAATAGTCAGATTTTCATAAAAATATTCATTTTTTCAGCGTGATCGTATACACTCAGATTTGAACAATGTTATTCTCTCACATTGTGTTTATATTCCCGGCAACATAACCTTTGTATGCCTAACAATATTTCCTTTTTATCTCCAGCAACATTATTTTTGTATCTCTGACAATATTCCTTTCAAATATCCCACCGCATTCCGTTTTACAAATATCCCCCGCATTCCGTTTTTCTTGACACCTCTTTTTTCCACCACTATAATAGGAATGACACATTGAAACGCAAACATAAGGAGGATTTATGAAAATTTCAAAGAAAATCGTATCTATTCTGACAGCAACCGCTTTAGTTGCTTCCCTGACGGGCTGTGGTTCAAATGGTTCTTCTTCTAAGAAGTATACCATTGGTATCTGTCAGCTTATGGAGCATGAAGCATTAGACGCTGCTACAAAGGGATTTAAAGATACACTGACAAAGAAACTTGGTAAGGATAATGTAGAATTTGATGAGCAAAATGCTCAGGGTGAATCTACAAACTGCTCTACAATCTGTAATGGTTTCGTAACGAGCAATGTAGATCTGATCCTTGCAAATGCCACAGGAGCTCTTCAGGCAGCTACTCAGGCAACTGCTGATATTCCAATTCTCGGCACTTCTGTATCAGATTATGCTACTGCATTAAACATCAAAGACTGGAAAGGCAAGACCGGCACGAATGTATCAGGAACTTCCGACCTCGCTCCGATCGACCAGCAGGAAGCAATATTAAAAGAAATCATTCCAAATGCAAAGAAAGTCGGTATTCTCTACTGTTCTTCAGAACCTAATTCAGCTTATCAGTCTAAATTAATGCAAGAGGCGTTAAAGAAAGATGGTATTGCATATAAAGAATATACTGCAGCTGATTCCAACGAAATCCAGTCTGTTACAACAACCGCCTGCAGCGAATGTGATGTTCTTTACGTTCCTACAGATAATACAATGGCTTCCAGTGTCAACACGATCAAAAATGTCGCTATCCCGGCAGGTATTCCAATGATCGCAGGCGAAAAGGGAATCTGTGCAGCCGGTGTTGCAACGCTTTCTATTGATTACTATAACCTTGGCTGTCAGACCGGTGAAATGGCTTACGATATTTTAAAGAACAAAAAGAAAGCCGGCGATATGGAAGTACAGTTTGCTAAAAAGCTTACAAAAATGTATAACGCAGAAAATGCAAAAGCTTTAAACATCACAATTCCGGATGGCTATGAACCAATCGAATCGAAATAATTTATAGGTAACTATTTCCATAAAAAATACAAAGCCAGTGCTTTGCTATATGCACCACTACTATATAAACAGTTACCTATTTCATAAAATAAAGAGGACAATGTTTATTAACACGTTGTCCTCTTTGTTTTATTTTTTTAACAGGATTATTTTACCGTAACCGTAATTTTCTTCTTTGCTACTTTATAGTTTCTGCTTGCTTTAGCTTTGATCGTAATAATTGTTTTACCTTTCTTTTTCAAATTCAGTTTTCCATTGCTGTCTACTACTGCCACACCGGTATTACTGCTTTTATACTTTAATGTTCCCGTAGAACATTTCGCTTTAAGATTAACACTCTTTTTGCTTAATGATACCGATACGTTTTTGGCTGTAATCTTCTGTTTTGCTTTTGAAATGGTAAATGTCTTAACCAGCGTTCCTGTGCAATTATCCGTTATTCCTTTGATCTTAATCTTTGCATTTTTAGAAACCTTACGGTTATTAGAATATGTGACAGAATAATCCTCACCCTCCTCAAGGTCTACATCATCTCCATCTTCATCCACATAAGAAACCGTAAACTCCGGTTTTACTGCTTTACCGGTATAAGGATGTGTATCTTCATCAAAAGTCACTTTACACTTTGAAATATCTACTTCGACATCCTCTTCATCATCCTCATCGTCGTCCTCTTCTTCAGCATCAATATCATCTGCGTCCGAAGAATCCTCAGCCAATGCCTTCTTCATATTCCAGGAGCTGCTTCCAAAAGCACCTGTCACGACAAACGACGATACAACGACTGTACAAAATATTTTCATAAGATTTTTTCTCATAAAAAGTCCCCTTTCCTTTCGAAAGATTATCTCTTGAATTCTACTTTAGACTCGCAAATCCGCTCTTTCTGAGCTCCCCTTTCTGCTTCGCAGAATTATTTGCTCGTTGAAACATGCATGAAAAGGAAATGCCTGCTTCGCAGTCGCTCCCTTTTCTTTTGCATGTTTCATTATAACATAACTTTTCTACATTATGAGGATTTTTGACACACTTTTAACATTTTTTTGCTATTTTTTCAATGTAATGATAGTATAGGATAGGATATGGATTAAAAGATTGATGATAGAAGAAGGTGATCATTTGAAAGTTGAAGAAGTAATCGCAGAAGTTGCCAAATTAAGCAAACAATTTGGTGCAACGGAAATAATCTTATACGGCTCAAGAGCCAAAGGATGTGCAAGAGAGCGAAGCGATATTGACATCGCAATATCCGGTGTAAAAGATTTTGACACTCTTGTAGAAAAAGTAGAAAATCTGCCTACACTTTACAGTGTCGATCTGCTCGATATCGATCATTGTAAAAATCAATTATTATTGGAGGATATCAAACAATATGGACGAAAAATTTAAGAAACGTTATCAATCTTTTTGTAATTCTCTTAATGCCTTAGCTGAAGCGAAGCAGCGAGATCTTTCTGATTCTTTTGTACTTAGTGGAACGGGTGCAAAATTCAGCATAACCTTTGATCTGGCATGGAAAGTAATGAAAGACATTTTAATACAATATTATCAGATTACCGGCTTTGTGGCAGGCTCTCCAAGAGAAGTTTTAAGAGAAGCTTACAAAGCAGATCTGATTTCCGATGATGCATGGATGAAAATGCTTAAAGTTAGAAATGAACTAACCCATGATTATGATTGCGAAATTGTAAAAGAACATTGTAATACCATTGTAAATAAATATATTGATCTTTTTTTCGATTTTGAAAAGGTAGTACAACATTTGATATCAGATTTTTAACAATACAAATTTTTGAATTTTGAATTAATTATATAGGAAGGAGTTACCATCTTGCTTTTTCTAATAGTAGGATGGCTACAAACATTATGAAAAAGAACTTTATACATTACCCGGTTGCAGCCGGTATACTTACTATATCTTTATTATGTACAGGAAGTATCTCAAATACTTCAAAAGCAATGTCTGCTTCTGTTGTAAATGTATCAATTGCAACAAAAGCTTTTACAGCTGCAAATGCATCCATTACGCCAACTACGTCTAATGCAGCAAACAGTACCGCCACACCGGATTTTATAAATGCAATTCCTGCAACAAACAGTGCGATCAGCACACCGGAACCAACTGATTTCGAGACACCAAATCCTAATGAAATCAAAATAGCCGATATTTTATCTTTGACCAAAAGTAAGCTTCTTGCCAAACCCGGCAACACATATTACTTAACATATAATGCTTCTGCTACTCCTAATGTCCGCTCTTCTAACAAGAAAACTGCTATTGCCTCCTTACAGCGGCAGAAATTAAAAATCACAATCCCGGCTTCAGCTGCCAAAGGAAGCTCTGCTACCATTACATTAACGCTTGGTTCTCATAAGAAAACTTTGCTCGTAATAGTAGAAAATAAAGTAAAAAAGATTTCTTATTCTAAAAAGCAATTGACATTAAAAAAGAGAAAAAACAAAAGAATATCCATTCCAATAAAAAATGAAAACAATAAGAAAAAAACAACCGATCTGATTCACGTCACTTCTTCGAAGCGATCTGTTGCAACGATCAAGAATTGTAAAGTTAGTGCAAAAAAGATTACTTTTTCTATCCATAGCAAACAAATTGGCAAAACAAAAATACAGATCAAGGCCGGTAATCGAAAAAAGACGCTTATATGTACAGTTAAAGAAAAGAAAACAATCAAGAAAAAACAGTAAAGTAAAAGCAGTTGGATATATAATCCTAAAAATCAAACCTATACAAAAAAGCAATAAATCAGATGTATATAACATATATTTTATACAAAGCATGATATTAACTCTGTAAGAGATTTGCAAAAAACAAAGCATGATATTAATTCTGTAAGACATTTGCAAAAAGCAAAACATGACATTAAGTTTATAAAACATTGACTGAAAACAAAACATGGCATTAATTCTATCAAGCATTTGCAGAAAACATTACATGACATTAATTCTATCAAGCATTTGCAGAAAACATTACATGACATTAAGTTCATAAAACATTGACTGAAAACAAAACATAATATTAATTCTATAAAACATTTGCAGAAAACAAAAACACCGGCAGGTTACATTCCTGTCGGTGTTTTTGCTTTCTGATCAGATCATACGGTAACCCGGTGATAAAACCGCGATTTTTTTAGCACCGCTTTTCCGATCATATTGTTTCTAAGTATGACTTTTCTAATCGTTACTTTTTCAAATACGACATTTCCAGTCACAGTTTATCTTATTTTACTTTTACAGTAACTTTGGCTGATTTCTTACCAACTTTAACAGTTACTTTTGTGCTGCCCTTCTTCTTTGCCTTGATCGTAACAGTAGCTTTTTTCTTAGCGAGCCTCTTCTTTGTAACAGAAACAATCTTCTTGTTCTTTACAGAAACTGTCATCTTATCTGTTGTCTTAGCATTTTTCTTTGCGGCTGTTACAGCAAAATTGAGAGTTGCTTTCTTACCTTTCTTTACAGTAACTTTTGTTTTCTTAGCTTTTACCTTTTTGCATACATTCTTCTTCGCTACAACAGGCTTTGCTGTAGGATTTACAACAGGCGTCTGTGTAGGTCGAACAGTTGGTGTAATACCCGTCTGGTTAGGCTGATTACTTGGTGCTGTAGAAGGTGCTGCACTTGGTGCTGCACTTGGCGAAACTGTTGGTTTAGTAGAAGGTGTTACTGTTGGTTCCTGCTCAATGTCCTTTGCAACGTAAACAGTAAACTTCTTACTTAAGCCATTACTTGTATATGCCGTTACCGTTGCTTTTCCTGCACTTACTGCTGTAAGCTTAGCTGTAGCAATACCGGCTGTAGGAGCTATTGCAGTATTATCTACACTTACCACTGACTCATCACTTGATACAAATGTAACTTTAGAAGTTGCATCTGCCGGTGCTACATTGACCGCAAGATCTTTCTGATCTCCAACAGCATTCATCTTGAATGCTTCATCTTCTTTACTTGTGATATCTGTAGCATCTACCTTGGCAGAATTAATTGTTCTAAAGACTACATTTGCTAAAGTAAATGTAATTGTAATCTTTGTAGGATCTTTGATTGTCGAAAAACTTGCTGCATGTGTCTTAGAATCTACAGTAATACCATCAATATCTGATCCATCCCATCCATTGATCGGTGTACCTGTATCAATCTTTGTACCATTCATCATAGATTTTCCGGTAGAATCACTACCATTCTTTGTGATTGTCATCTCTGTATCATTTACAGTGATCTTATCCCATTTGATCTTACCTTTCTTAATGTTAGATCTGGCAAGATTTCCGACTGTAACATCATAATCCTGTAAATAAATAGCTGTTACACTATTGATCGTTGTGATACCGGCTTTCTTTCCTGCTGCTGTAAGATCCTTAGACAGATCAAATGTAGCTGTATACTGTCCGTCGCCATTTACTTCTACAGGAGCACCATACTCGATCGTATTGTAATTTCCATCTGTTCCTGCACTGTTATAGTAAACATTGATAGCCATATTTGCTTTCGTTGGATCTACTAGTTCTTTTACTTCTACAGGAACCGTCTTTGTAAGACCACTTGCAGCAGTAATGGTAATATATGTCTTACCGACTGCAACTGCTGTGATCACACCATATTCGCTAACTGTAGCAACACTTTCATCAGATGATTTGAAAGAAAGTGTATCTGTTGTATTTGCAGGTGCTACTGTTGTAGCAATGCTTTCGCTCTGTCCTATCTTAACCGTGTAAGATTCCTTATCTGTCTTAATCTCTGTGGCAGATGTCTCGCTCTTAGCCGGTCTTGAAACCTTAACCGTAATATCTGCTGTCTTAGATCCACTTAATGATGATACATGAACTGTTGTTGTACCAACATTCTTAGCATGAATTACACCTTTGTATACAGTAGCAATACTGTCATCATCTGTACTCCATACAACGACATCATTTGTAGAATCCGGTGCTGCTGTTGCTGTTACTGTCTCTCTTTCACCCATAGTAAGAGAAACTTCTGTCTTACTTGGTGTAAGATCTGTAATCTCTGTAATCGTAGGATCTTTCTCAATATCAGAATAATCACCTGATTTATTCTTTGTAGTTGCCTTTAACAAAGTACCTCTTGCCATACCATCTGTAATTGTCTTATAGATTGGCTTTGCCTCATCACGATTCCAGAATGAGAAGATACCTGTCTTAGTCAAAGGATCATCATCTTTACCATATCCCTGATCCCACACACAAGGAACAATGCCATTTACCTGACATGCTCTGTTGATGATTTCAGAATACCATGCTCTTTCTACATCATTGTATCCCGTCTTAGAACCACTTAATTTCTGGTTTCTCGTACCGTATTCACCAAGATACATTGGATAATCCGAACCAAACTTCTTGTACATACTCTTTAACTGTGAAACCATTTCTGTAGCTTCCGCATAAGTCCAAGATACGTTTGTAGACTTAGAATATCTATGTGCAGCAAACATTAATCTTGGGTTATCCTTGTTATAGTAATCTGTTGGCATTTTGAAGTCACTTGCTGTACCAGTAGATGCATAATGATCTACAGCTGTCAGCCAACGCTTTGTGTTATTTGATCCTGTAGAACGAACTGCGTTCACAAATAACTGGTTGAAGTTCATAATGATCGGTCTGTCAAAGTTTGTAGCATCTGCTGAATTCTTCATGCTTTCATCATAATCCATACAAGATACTTCGTTCATTGACTCAAAGATCAGATGCTCGTCATAATCTTTGAAGCGATTTGCAATGGTCTTCCATACTAATTCGTATTTGTACTCGATAGCATCGATATCATCAGATCCAACATCAAGCCATCCGCCATCTTTTGCTACATCATCATGATGAACATTTAAGATCACATACATATCTTGCGAAATACAGTAATCTACGATTTCCTGAACACGGCTCATCCAGACTTCTTTGATCGAACCGTCATCATTGATCATGTTACCCCAGGTGACCGGAATACGGACCGTATTATATCCGGCATCATGAAGTGCCTTCATATATTTCTTAGTTGTAACCTGTCCCTGCCATGCAGTCTCACTTGGTGTAAATCCCGAATGGCCATCTAATGTATTACCAAGATTTGTACCGACACCCATCTCGTCAATAACTTCATCTTTTGAAAGTACACGGAACTCTTTTGGATTAGCAGCTTCTGTACTATCCTTAAAAAGCATATTACAATGTACCTTTTCCAGTGCATTTCTTGCTGCGATGTATACAGAGTTCTTGCTATCTGTCACATCATATGCAGCCTGGGCAGTAGTAAGTGCTTTTTGCAGATCGCTTACAGAAGAATCCTGATATCTGCTTGTGTCCATTGCCTTCAGATAATCAATTGATTTCTTTAAGTTTTTACGTGCATCTGCTGCAGTCATCTGAATCATCGGTGTACGTGCAGGTGAGGCAGCACCGGACTCTAATGCAGCACTTTCACAAACAGGTTTCTTAAAGTCATTTACGCCCGCGATCGTACCATCTGTATTCAATGTTACGCTTGTACCATCACTAAAGATAAATCCAAGAGGAGTTGCTTCTGTGTTGGTTGTATTGATCGCAATAGAAAGTGAGAAGTTTACTACTTTCTGAATCTTAGAGGTTGTAATACCGCAAGCCGGGAATTCATAGTTTCCTGTTGCGGCAGATCCAATCGGCTCTTCATCCTGATTGATCTGAATATAATTGCCGCTACTTTGTTTTGTACATTTTGCCGCACGCAGATATTTGTTCGATGCTCCTATGCCCTGCTTATTTGCTTCATCAACCGTAACACCGGATTCAGAACCGATATAGCTGTCACTTGTCAGATGATCTGCACTAAATGCATTGACAGATCCGCTTCTTGCTATCATCCATGAGTAAGCATCTGCTTTTCCCATATGTACATATGCTGTTACTTTTCCGCCGCCATTGTCGATCAATGCCTGCAGTTTTGTCTCGTCCATTCCTGCTTTGACCAACTCCGGTCCTGTTATGTTCGTAATGTATGTCGGTGTCTCTAACTGATGAGCAGCTTCTGTATCTGCTGTATCCGCAGCTTTTACAGGCATTGATGTCATCGTAAGTAACATCGCTGCTGACAATACACACGAAATTAATTTCTTTAATCTCATACTCGTTCCTCCATTTTTTTGTTGGACAGTCTTAATAACTGCCGATTTTTTACACTACAGCCTCCTTCCCTTTGTAATAATTGCATACATTTTGTATGCAATATTGTTTATATTATAACATTTTTTCAAATACTTGCAACGTGTTTTTGTGTAATTTTACTATTTCATAATGCTTTATATCTTTTTTTGCAGTATATTCTTTGGAATTTTTCTACAATCCTTTGTAAATATTGCCTGATATAAAAGAAAAATTTTAACAAAATGCAGTATTTCCCTCTAAATATCAAAAAATCGGAGAAACATCTTTTTATGATATTTCTCCGATTATAATTTCAGTTCCCTCAACCGTTGACAAAGAGCCGCAAAAACAGAAACAAAGAACCACATTTTGACCATCTACAAAAGCACAAAGAAAAGGACATTGCAGCAAGCTGCAATGTCCTCATCCAAAAATTATCTTATAAGACCAGTAATTTAATTATTTAACCTTAACAGTTACTTTAGCGGACTTCTTACCAATCTTAACAGTTACTTTTGTGCTACCTTTCTTCTTACCTTTTACGGTAACTGTAGCAGAACCCTTAGAAAGTTTCTTCTTAGATACTGTGACAATCTTCTTGTTCTTTACAGAAACTTTCATCTTATCTGTTGTCTTAGCTTTCTTGTTCTTAGCTGTTACTGTGAACTTAAGTGTAGCTTTCTTACCCTTCTTTACAGTAACTTTAGCCTTTTTCGCTTTCACCTTTGTACAAGCATTCTTTGTAGTCTTTGTAGTCTTCTTTACAACCGGATTCTGTGAAGGCTGTACTGAAGCAGCTGGTTTCTGTGAAGGCTGTACAGAAGCAACCGGTTTCTGTGAAGGCTGTACTGAAGCAGCTGGTGTCTGTGAAGGTGCTACTGATGTAGCCGGTGTCTGTGAAGGTGCTACTGATGCATCAGGATTAGCAATGTTTTCAACTGTTGAAACAGTATATTCTACATTACCATACTCGCCAGCGTTCACTGTATCTTCAACTTCTGCATCCTTATCGGCAATCTGAGTATATGTCTTAGCAGCTTTTTCTGATTCAAAACCTTCTACTGTAAATTTAACCTGAACAACATCACCTTTGTTTACAGCGTTCATACCAGCATCATATTCTTCATCTGTAATAAGATCTTTACCTAAGAACATGTTAGCTTTTGTACCTTTAACCTTTGTCTGATGATCAGCAAAATCAAAGAGTGCATTGTAATCATTCTTGATGTTAAGTCTGTATGTACCCATCTCACCATCTTCTGTTACAGCTGTCTGATCCTTGAAACCAAGGTATCTTTCATCTGCTTTAGAGAATGTATATAACTTAGTACCTAACTGGATAGACTTAATAGTCATCTTGAAGTCTTCACTTACATCACCATTTTTCAGATCTGTTTCAATCCAACCCATGTTGATTGTAGACTCAGCATTTTCGCCAGCCCAAGTAGTCAGAGTATAGTCACCATCTTTTGTTACTTCCACAGTGTCTTCCTGTGTAGCCCATGATGGATCAAGATACTGTAATGTAGCATGGAAGCTTTTACCTGCCGGTGCTTCTCCACCTGCAGTATAAGCAGCGTCAAAAACTTCTACCTTATTAACAACTACATTCTTCTTAGCAGCCGGTGAAACAGCTACAAACTGAGCATCTGCATCTTCTTTTGTAACAGGGATATCCTTTTCAATTGTTACTGCAGCACCTGTAGCAACTTTAATCTTTTCAGAATCAACCCAATTACCTTTTGAATCCTGCTTAAAGCACACCTCAAGACCGTTATCAATATCTGCATCTGTAGTGTTTGCACATGTCACTCTAAGAACCGGCTTTTCAAATGCTGAAAGATCCACAGTAGCTGTTAAGTTAGCTCCACACCATGAACCTACTCCGCCGCCAGCCCAAGTACTAAAATTACCTTCACCACAAATCTCGCTTTTTGTGAAGTTCTCTGAAGTTGTTGTAGCTTCCCAATCAGACTCTGCTTTAATACCAACAGCCTTAATTGTTCCTTCCCATGTTAACTTCTCAGCTGAAGCAGCTTTTGTCTGTGTAGCCGGGATAGAAGCACCTGTAACTACTAAAGCACCTGTAAGAAACATAGAAAGTGCCTTTTTCATTCCTTTTGTTAATCTCATAACAAATCTTTCCTCCTTATTATTTGTCCCACTTCGGGGTATTTTAGATTATGATGATACAATTCAGGACGTCCGCTTCCCTCGTTGCTATCATATCCTTGTACATTAGTATAGCAAATTTTACGTTTTCATGGAACAGACACATTGCACAATTAACGCATATATTTTTTGTGCAATTTTTACACTACAACTTTTTCTTTTTATATTTCGTTTAGGATTTCATTTGTTTTTTCGATGTTTTTCTCTGCCTTTTTCTTTTTTCCCATGCAAATCTACTAATTTTTCAAAATTGTGTCGAGGCAAGATACAACGTTTGCTTCTTTTCCATGAGCAGAAGTAAAAAAGTGCAAAGCCAGCGCTTTGCACTCCAAGAATTGCTAAAGCAATTCT
>OGKR01000373.1_pt1 | contig 49877 bp, 45 predicted proteins | sample 1572431 | NCBI WGS metagenome assembly OGKR01 (sample SAMEA2582079, study PRJEB24529) | metagenome | biome: Human gut stool | place: China | collected 2011 | reverse complement strand
AACCCGCATAAACACTGGCTTTTTTAAGCAACTCGATTTATTCAAACTCTATCGTTCCAGGCGGCTTACTCGTCAGATCATAAAATACACGATTAACCCCTTTCACTTCATTAATAATTCTGCTCATCACCTTTTGCAATACATCAAATGGTATCTCGGCACTTTCTGCTGTCATGAAATCTATCGTATTCACGGCACGAAGTGCAACCGCATAATCATACGTTCTTTCATCACCCATGACACCAACGGACTGCATATTCGTAAGAGCTGCAAAATACTGGCCGATTGATTTATCCAGTCCGGCATTTGCGATTTCTTCACGGTAAATAGCATCTGCTTCCTGAACGATCTTAACTTTCTCGGCTGTAACCTCTCCAATGATACGGATGCCAAGGCCCGGACCCGGGAACGGCTGACGGAATACAAGTTTCTCCGGAATTCCCATTTCCAATCCTGCTTTTCGAACCTCATCTTTGAAGAGGTTACGGAGTGGTTCAATGATTTCTTTAAAATCAACATAGTCAGGAAGTCCGCCAACATTGTGATGTGATTTGATCACGGCTGATTCTCCGCCAAGTCCGCTTTCTACAACGTCAGGGTAAATCGTTCCCTGAACGAGAAAATCAACGGCACCGATCTTCTTTGCTTCTTCTTCAAATACACGAATAAATTCTTCACCGATAATTTTACGTTTCTGTTCCGGTTCTGTTACACCGGCTAACTTGCTGTAAAAACGTTCCTGTGCATTGACACGGATAAAGTTCAAGTCATATGAGCCATTTGGTCCAAATACTTCTTCTACTTCATCGCCTTCATCTTTACGAAGCAATCCCTGATCAACAAACACACAGGTAAGCTGATTGCCGATCGCTTTTGATAACATTACTGCTGCTACCGAAGAATCCACGCCACCGGACAAAGCACAAAGCACCTTGCCGTCGCCAACTTTTTCACGGATTTCTTTAATGGAATTTTCAACAAATGCATCCATTCTCCATGTGCCGGCACAACCGCACACATTACGGACAAAGCTGTACAGCATTTCTGCACCATGCTCTGTATGAAGCACTTCCGGATGGAACTGAATGGCATATAATTTTTTCTCTGCATTCTCTGCTGCTGCAACCGGACAATCTGCTGTATGCGCTACAACGCGAAATCCCGGTGCTGTCTTCGCAATACGATCGAAGTGGCTCATCCAGCAAATTTCCTTAGGAGCGAGTCCCTCAAATAATGCGCAGCTCTGATCCAGCATAACTTCTGTCTTTCCATACTCTCCAACTTCCGGTGTTTCGACCTTTCCGCCAAGAACATGCATCATAAGCTGGGCACCATAGCATAAACCAAGCACCGGAATGCCAAGTTCAAAAAGTTCTTTCTGATATGTCGGTGAATCTGCCTCGTAGCAGCTGTTCGGGCCTCCGGTCAGAATAATTCCTTTCGGATTCATTGCCTTAATCTGCTCAAGGTCTGTCTTATATGAATAAATCTCACAATATACATTGCATTCTCTGACACGACGTGCAACCAACTGATTGTATTGTCCGCCAAAGTCAATGACAATAACCTTTTCCTGATCCATTAATATTTTCCTCCTATAAAAATGTACACATACATTTTATTATAAGTTAGCCCGATAAGAAACACAAGCAATTTCGCTAAAATTATTTAAGAAGCTATAAACGTCCAATGTTCTGATAATATTTTACCCAAATGATCCCATCACTAAAGTAAAAAGTTTATTTCCACTCCGCCAATCATCAAAGAACAGAGATGAAAAATTTATTTCCACTTCAGCAAATTATCAAAGAACTTGTTCTACCATTTCCAGATAGTAATCTTCCTTTAAAGTGGCATCCAATTACTGAAGGAAATAAGTGGATGCCACCTTGAAAGAGTCAAAGCAGCTTTCATTATTTTACTCGTCTCCTCCATATTTTAAGAAATCACTTGTTTAACTTTTCTTCTAAATGAAGCAAGTAATAAAATATACAATTAAAAAGAGCAAGATAAATACTGCGGTCAACTGGGCAATTCTGCGGCGAATGGAAAGTTTTTTATGCATTTGTTTCTTTTGATCATGTACTTCCTTATCATAATCGCATTGCAATTCCACACCATCTTTGCGATCTTCATCTCCCATTTTGCTGTCTGCTCTTTGTGCAAGAAATTCCTGAACATCTTCCGGAATTTCTTTGGCATTTCTAGCCTGATCCGACAGGATTTCAACATCTTTTTCCGCCTCGCGGTCCCATTGCTGCAAAAGTTCCCGTGCACGTTCTTCATCCTGCGCATTGATATAAATGTCACTTCCCCAGATTACCGATCCATTCATGCTGCCGGAGTATATTTTAGGATAAACGGAATGTGCCTCTGAAATATAACCTTCTATTCCACAATCGCGAAGTCTCTCTAAAATAATTTCCGCATCAACATCATTGCTCGCATGATAAATTTTTATAACATCCTCCATTTTGTTCACCCCATTTCCAAAAAAGCTTTCTCTCATCCAAGTACTTTTTCTAAATTCATAGGCTAAATTTCAACCGATCCATTTTACTTCGATGGGATCATGCCGGCTATCTTTCCTGCAAAATCATTAAAGTTCTGCGTTTGTAAGATCACTTTTCCCGGACCAACCAGGCGTGTCAGAAAAAGGCCTTCTCCACCCAGGAAAATGTTTTTGATTCCTTTTACTGTTTCTATTTCATAACTGACTGTTCTTTCAAATGCAACTACATTCCCGGTATCGACTTTTAACACTTCACCCGGAGCAAGTTCCTTGATCACTTTATCTCCGTCAATTTCCAGAAATGCCATTCCTACGCCGGAAAGATCTTCTAAAATAAATCCTTCCCCGCCAAAAAATCCACTGGAAAATTTCTTCGTAAGCGTAATGTTTAGATTGACTCCCGGCTCTGCACACAAAAAAGCACCTTTCTGGCAGATCAGTCCACCGGATTTACCTACATCAACCGGCATCACTTCACCGGCAACTGTCGATGCAAAAGCAATCGTAGCACCTGCCCTCTGTGCTATGTAATGTGCCATAAAAATAGATTCTCCGGCAAACATGCGACCGACACCTTTGAGCAAACCGCCATGGGTATTGGTTTCCATTGTAATACCATCACTCATCCATGCCATGCCGCCTGACTGTGTATACATTCGTTCTCCCGGTTGATCAAATAAAATTTCAACTGCCGGCATTGTATTTCCAATAATTCTATACTGCATCTTCTTCTCCTCCTCATATCATTCAATCTTTTTGTTAAAACTCTGGGCTCTTTAACCTTGCATATCTTTTAAATGTAAAAAGAATGCTGTTGAAACAACTTCCTGTTCGAAACAAATTCATTTTTGCTTTCTTTTAGAACTTAATTTCTGCTTTGTAAAAATCAACTTGTTCGCTCAGGCCGCTCCCGCATACAAAACATTTCCCGGTAAATAAGTCCAGTGAATAAATTAAAATAAGCTTAACTAAACTTATCAGCAAAACAATTTTGTAACATACTGCTATTTTAACACAATTCAGAGATTTATGTTAAAATACTTCGCTATTATTGCATTCTTTTTTGTCATTTTCCCAGATACGATATATAGTCATCAATTTCTCAGACAGATACACTCTTTCCATAGCCTCATTGACATGAAACAAGAATAATAAAAAAGTGCAAAGCCAGCGCTTTGTCAAAAGTTTAGTGGGACATTAAACTTTGTGTACCGCTACTGTACGAGCAATTTCCTATTCCATAAAAAAGCAGCATTTTGTATTTCCCTCATAAACACAAAATGCTGCATAAAAATATTTTCCAGCCTTCCAAAAAAATTAATATAGCTGTTAAATTATAAATAATACAAGAGATTAAAATAATATCTACATCTTTCTATACACTTTATCGCAAAAGGAACAATGGATCGACGGTGTTCTTTCCTTCTGTAACCTGCATATACAGATTAGCTCCTTCTTTTGTAAAATACTTTGTCGGTTTTGCAACGGTAGCAATAATTTTTCCTTCTTCAACGACATCGCCTTTTTTGACTTTTAGATGATCTACCTGTCCATACGTTACAGAATAGTTGTCCCCAATGTCTGTTGTGATCAGTGTTCCATGTTCATCATCTTTACTGATCTTTGTTACTTTACAATCCGATGCTGCTTTTACTTCCGTTCCCTCTTTTGCAGCAATCATAATTCCCGGATTGCATTTATATTGCGCTAATGTCTTAAAAAATACAGTATTCGTCATACTATACTTCAGAAGCACTTTTCCCGTCACCGGCCACAATAAACCACTTTCTTCATTAAAAGACAGTTTATTCTGAGTAATATTAGCTGATGTTTCCTTTGTTTTTGCCTTTTTAACGCCGCTTTTTTTTGCAGTCGCTCTTTGAGAAGTCTGTCCATTTTTCGTTTTGTTGCCCGTTTTTTCTACTTTTGTCTGTGCAGTATTTTTTTCCTGTTGCGATGTTTTTTTATCATTGTTATGCGTGCTTTTCGGTGTCACCTGTGCATTTGCAGCTTTGACTGCTTCTTTTTCTGATGCAGCAGCTTTTTCTGTTTCTTGTGGTTCTTCCGTTGCTATATCTGCCATCATTTTGTCAGTATTCTTCCGGTTTGCCTGACGATAACAGATTGCACCGACTGCCATCACACCAACCAGCAAGAGACAAGCAGAAAAGTAAAAACCTTTCTTTTGCCAAAATGATTCCTTCTCTTCAAACATACGAACTACCTCCCTACAAAATCGAATCTTCATTTCAATACTTTCATAAAATAACATTGATGTTATTTGTATTTTGTACCAAAAAAGGAATTTTATACAAAAAAAATCGAAGAAACATCTTCTTTTGATATTTCTTCGATTCTAATTTGAGGTTTTACTCCAGCCCTTGGCAAAGAACCAAATTGCTGCGATTTTAATTTTGTTACTTTTTTATCTCTAATCCCAGAAATCGTCTCTTAACATACCTGTTTTCGTCTCATATTCATCGGAATTTTGTTTTGAATTGATCGGATTTTGTACAGATGCATCACTTGACATAGCTGAATGAACTTGATCCGGTGCATCCTGTTCTGTAGTTGACTGGCTTTGTATAGGCACATCGCCTGGCATAGCCGACCCGTCTTGATCCGGTGTATCTTGTGTTGTCATTGGCTGACCTTGTACAACCGCATTGTTTGGCATAATTTCCTTACTTTGCGAACCTGGTACAGCAACAAACGGATTTTCTTTATCCCCTTGCACCTGTGTCAAATCCATCTGCTGATAGCCATTTGGATTTGCCCTATACTGATCTGATTGATTCTGACCTGCTGTAAAATTCTGATTTGGCATTTGCCCAAATTGAATGGTACGATATTCAACCGGTGGTGGGATTACAATTGTCTTTTTGTGATAATAGATGACACGGGTATCACTTAAAATATCATGTAACCCCTTTTTATCTTTGTCTGCACCAATAATAAAATAACCGACATACAAAACGAGTCCTGATAAAAATTTTCCTACACTTTCACGAAATGCTATTTCAAAAAAGGTTGGTTTACGATCTTCGGTGCTAACCACCTTGATCTGTAATAATCTTTTTCCAACCGTTGCACCGGTAAGATAAGTCATTATCACGAAATACCCCACCTTTAAAACATAAATCAATATATCATATGCAGAATATGTGAATATAAAGTCCTGAAACATAAAATCTGCTCCACCGACCAGTGAAGCTATCCACATTGGAATACGCACAACCAATAATGCTGCTCCCACTATAAGCCAGTCAATCAGATATGCTGCTAACCGTACAAAAAATCCGGCATATACCCGATCTTGTGCCTGTGTTGGTGTGTTATTTTGCATAATATTTTAACACCCCATTTCCGTTATTCTCAACGATATCAGTTGCAAGTTCCACATTGGATTTTGGCATGATTTTTTCTATCTTACCAAACAAAGAATTGAAAAATCCATTTAAGTCATTGTCAGGAGCGAAGAACGTGATATCGTCATCACAGCCAATATTCTTTGTGAGTTCTTTTTTTGCCTCTGCTTCTGTAGAGATCACATCAACCAGTGCATTTTCCTTTGCCTGCTTTGCAGAATAAATACGTCCATCTGCTAACTCACGTACCTTCGCCTCATCTAAATTACGTCCTTTGCTGACAATATCAACAAATTGGTCATATGCCTCATCAACCAGCCCCTGTAAAATATCTCTTTGCTCCTGTGTCAGATCCAGACCGGTTGCTCCCATCGCTTTGTTCTTTCCACTGGTAATATCAATCTCCTTGATTCCCAGTTTATCATAAAGCTTTTTGCAATTCGTTAATGATACAATAACACCGATCGAACCCGTCCAGCAATTTCGGTTTGCATAAATCTTATCTGCTGCCATGGAAATATAGTAACCACCGGAGCAGGCCTCAGAAGCAAAATATGCATAGACCGGACGTTTTGTTTTTTTCTTATATTCCATAATTTTCTGATATAACTCATCCGTCTGGTAAACAGCACCACCCGGACTGTCTACGTATAATAAAATACCTTTATTATCATCAGAGTCTATCATTTCATCAATATAATTCATATAGAGCTCATGATTGTAAGAAGAATCTGAAGTTAAACTCTGTGAAGAGCTTGCACCAATCTCCCCAACTATATTGATTACACCAATAAAGTCTTCTTCCGGCAGTTCAACATCAGAAGATGCTGCATCGGAAATGTATTTTTCAACTTTTGAACTTAAATTTTCTGTATCATCACCCAACAGTTTTTTCGATACAGCGTTTGTCACTACACCAACAACACCTACTGCTATGATCACGACTCCTGTAACTATAATACTAATTAATTGTTTCTTCTTCATTGCGATCTCCAATCTGTAATTCCCTATTCTATAAAAAAGTGCTAAAGCAATTCTTGTTGATGCACCACTACTGTACGAGCATTTTCCTATTCCATAAAAAAGAGGCAAATCAGAGGATGCTGTATTTCTTTTCCACATAGCAAAATCCCATTCTGCCATATAGAAAAGAGTATTCCAGTTTTCTGAATTTACCTCTTTTCATCTACATATGACCGAGCTGTCAAATTTTTTTCCTATCAAAAAACATCAATCTTTTGACAGCCTGCTTGATATGTGACATAAATCAAAACGATATACAGCACTTTGCATCAATTAGTCTTCTGTTGTAACTTCTACTTTTACTTTCTCAAGATGCCAGATTTCCTGTGCATACTCTTCAATCGTTCTATCAGAAGAGAATTTACCACATTTTGCTGTATTCAGCATTGCCATCTTAGCCCATTTTGCTGAATCTGCATAAGCTGCACTTACTCTTTCCTGTGCTTCTGCATACGAACGGAAATCTTTTAAGATAAAGTACATATCAGGTCGACCGCCTTGACCATCTAATAAAGAATTGTAGATATCTCTAAACTCATCCAGATTACTTGAATATGTTCCATCTACTAACTGTGTCAGGACAGCACGGATATCTCCGTCTGTATTATAGATATCTCTAGGATTGTACTGACCATTATGCTCATAAGCAATAACTTCATCCGAAGAAAGTCCAAAGATAAATGCATTTTCTTTACCAACTTCTTCTACGATCTCAACATTGGCACCATCCATTGTTCCTAACGTTACGGCACCATTTAACATAAATTTCATGTTACCTGTTCCTGAAGCCTCTTTACTGGCAGTAGAGATCTGCTCAGATACATCCGCTGCCGCAAAAATGATCTCTGCATTAGAAACACGATAGTTTTCAATAAAGACAACCTTAATCTTTCCATCAATAGACTTATCGTTATTAACAACGTCTGCAACACTGTTGATCAATTTAATAATCGATTTTGCTCTATGATATCCTGCGGATGCTTTTGCACCAAAGATAAATGTTCTTGGATAGAATTCTTTATCCGGGTTTTTCTTTAATTCATTGTACAGATACATAACATGTAAAATGTTTAATAACTGACGTTTGTATTCATGCAATCTCTTAACCTGAACATCAAAGATAGAACGTGGATTGACTTCAATTCCATTATGCTCCTTGATATATTTAGCAAGACGAACCTTATTCTGATATTTGATATTCATAAATTCTTTCCGGCTCATTTCATCATCTGTATAAACAGACAATTCATCAATATGCTTCAGATCTGTGATCCAGTCATCACCAATCTTTTTTGTAACAAAATCAGCAAGTAAAGGATTACCATGAAGAAGGAATCTACGCTGTGTAATACCATTTGTCTTATTATTAAATTTCTCAGGCATCATCTGATAGAAATCTTTTAATTCCTGATTCTTTAAGATTTCTGTATGAAGACGAGCCACACCATTTACTGAAAATCCGGCAGCGATCGCAAGATGAGCCATCTTAACCTGACCATCATAAATAATAGCCATTCTTTCCACTTTGCCATAATCGTCTGGATATGCACGCTGGATATCCAGTACAAAACGGCGGTTGATCTCCTCAATAATCTGATAAATACGAGGAAGAAGTCTTGAGAATAATTCCAACGGCCATTTTTCAAGTGCTTCTGACATGATCGTGTGGTTTGTATATGCGCATGTTTTATTCGTAATGTGCCATGCTTCATCCCACTCGATATTGTATTCATCCACAAGAATACGCATTAATTCTGCAACTGCTACAGTCGGATGTGTATCATTTAACTGAAAACACACTTTTTCATGAATCTTACGGATATCATCATGCTTCTCCATATACTTCATAACGGCACGCTGTACACTGGCTGACACAAAGAAATACTGCTGTTTCAAACGTAATTCTTTACCTGCCATATGATTATCATTTGGATATAAAACTTCACAGATTGTACGTGCAAGGTTCTGCTGTTCAACTGCTTTCTGATAATCACCTTTATCAAATGAATCCAGATTAAATGTATCAATCGCTTCTGCATCCCAAATACGCAGCGTATTTACCACATTATTGTTATATCCTACAACCGGAAGATCATAAGGTACAGCCAAAACTGACTGATAATTTTCCTGAACAAACTTGTTACGTCCAGTCTCTTCATCCTTTTTGATTGATACATAACCGCCAAATTTAACTTCAACTGCATATTCCGGACGTTTAATTTCAAACGGATTACCATATTTCAACCAGTCATCCGGCTTTTCTATCTGATAACCATTCTCAATAACCTGCTTGAACATACCGTATTTATAACGGATACCGCATCCATATGCGGCATATCCCAATGTAGAAAGTGAATCAAGGAAACATGCTGCCAAACGTCCAAGACCACCATTACCAAGTGCTGCATCCGGCTCCTGATCCTCAATCACATCCAAATTCAATCCAAGCTCTTCAATCGCCTCTTTGATTGCCTGATTTCCTTTTAAGTTTATAATAATATTTCCTAACGCTCTACCCATCAAAAACTCCATTGACAGATAATATACGGTTTTGACATCTTTTTCTTCGTAAGTTCTATGTGTAGCCATCCACTGATCTACAATAAAATCCTTTACTGCATATGCCACAGCCTGAAAAATCTGCTGATCATCCGCTTCTTTGATTGATTTACGGAACAATACCTTCACGTAATCTTCTACTTCACTTTTGAATTCCTCTTTGTTAAGTTCCTTCATTTGTCCCTCCTGTTTGCACGCTGTTGTCAAGAATACAGATTTTATTATATATCACAATATGCAAAAAAGCAATTTTTACCAAATATTTTATCCATAATATATACTGAATATGCTTTTTTTGAACAATACGTATTTTCTGTTCTTCCTGATATCAGATTATTACCGTTATCATGGATACAGTGATTCTATAAAAAGAAAACTCTATTGTCATCCGGCATATTTTACTTCATTTTTTCATATCTATTAAGTAACAACACCAAAGGATCATATAGTCATGATTAAAAAACAATGTCTTTCTCTTTTTTGTGCTATCTGTCTGTTCGTGCTGCTCTTCTCTCTTTCAGGATGTGGCAGAAATACAAAACCCGCTAAAACAAATGATGTTGATTTCACTGTTGTATCTGCAGGAGACGTTCCCGAAGAATTGAATAAACTGATCAAAGAGCGGAAAAAGAATCCTTTTGAACTGACTTTTTCTGATAACGCATCTCTTTATATCGTGAAAGGATATGGAAAACAGCCCACCGGTGGGTATAGTATTACGGTAAATGATTTTTATCAATCCAATGATGATCTTGTTTTTGATACGGAACTTTTTGGTCCGAAAAAGGATGATACATTCTCAACATTGCCTTCCTACCCTTATATTATTATCAAAACAGAATTCCGTGAAAATCCTGTTGTTTTCCGCTAAGGCAGTTTAACTCCTGCATATCCGGTATGAAATATCCGCAAATGTCAGGATGTCCCCTGTATGACAGAATGTTTTGACAAATGCGGATACTTTTTCTCCATTGATATATGTACCATATGCAGAATCCATATCCATTACATAAAACCGGTTCTCATCTATCCCCACATGTGCATGCTGCATACTGATCCTCTCCCATGCAATGCTGTAATCGCACTTTTGATCCCTTCCAATGCTGATTTCATCCAGACAGCTTTCATATTGTTCTAACCTGCAAGCTGCTATAAAAAAATCAATCAAAGATTTTTTCTTTCTTTTTTGCCAAAATAAGCTTTTAGTTTTCTCTTCTTCTTTGTAAGATGGTACATATTGCAATTGAAATCGTATTTTGTCTGATGCACTATTTTTTTGTGATTTTATCTTTTCTTCTTGTGTATAATATATATTTTTGTTTTCCTGTCCGACCGATTGTTGCGGATAAGCATTGCATTTTCTGCTTTTCTCCAAATCCAAATCATTTTCATTCCGACCGTTAGTTTGAAACGACTCTTTTATTGTATGATCAAATTCTTTTTTTAGAGTAACATTGTCTCTTTTTCTTATATTTTCTATCGAAAAATCCTTTAAAAACTGTTGAAGTCTCTCTATGCAAAAACCTTCCGTTACAAACATATCATATAGACCATAAATAAATCGGATACCCTCTTCTGAATGATGATCTGCTTTTTCTAATAATATTTCTACCAAACGGATCATCTGCTGTTCTATTACGGCTTTTTGTCCCGGAAGATAACACACCTTCACTTGTTTCTTCACATGATCGATAAAGATCATCTCAATGTCTAAAAGATACCCCTGCTCAGGAAGTAAAAATGATGCACCGGATTCCATCAGTTTTGCAATATTTTCAAATAACAGTCGAAAAAAAGAAAGATCTGCTTTCTTCTTTTCTAAATAGCTGCAAACCGATTGTAAATTTTGATATGGATAACACAGACACATTTTGTCATCTATACAATAATATTCAAGTTCTAAGAAACCATCTATAGAATTATTTTGCAGCATATTCCATGTCAATTCATCTTCTTTTACTATTTCGATCGGCATTATCCATACCACCTGCTTTTTTTCCTGATCAAGATACAATCCTTCTTTATTCATTTCTCCTCCTTTTTTCGATATCTTCTGGCTTCATCCGGTTGTTTTGCCGGATATGTTTCTTCTAATTCTATTTTTTGACTACCATGAAGCATAAAAGTAAGCAATGGAATGTTCACACGGGAATGTGCTGCGACCTTTCCCTTGATCAAAAGAACATTTGAAGATATCTCTTTTTTATCTATAATCATGATCCACATCTTTTTTTGAAGTTCCTCTATAGGTCCTGACTCTTTCTTTTCTTTCTCTGCCATCAAAAAGACTCGGTCTTGCAAATCCGCCTGTAAAACACATCTGTCATGGTGCCACAAGATCAGATACAGGATCATAAATGCAATTCCAAGAACCATCGGAACAATAAATGCTGCCTCTACGGTATAACTCCCTCTTTCTTTTTTCCAAAGCATATCCTCATATATAATCCAATTGCCTTAGCCGGTAATTGAATTTATCCTTTCTCCCGGTTATCGCCAGGCAATTCATCCCATTATCCTGCTGCCAGTACCAGAAAATATGCTAACCCAATACATGGTGCAAACGGAAACGCGGTTTCTTTATTTTTTTTGCGTAAAATAATCAGATATAATGCAACAACAAAAGCAATCATAAAACTGATATAAATGATCATGACATTTTTCCATAATCCCATTGCTGCTCCTGTCATTCCAAATAAAAATGCATCTCCTTTTCCGATTTTTTCTTTTGTCAGCAAACTGATCATATAAAAAATACTGCCGCTTCCTAGCGAACAGATCCATATGAATCCGTTTCCACTACAAAATTGCATAAAAAGCAATACTATTGTAATCGTAAAGATAACATACACTGCAATTTTTTTCTGCCACAGATCTGTAATAACCGCAAAGACCATTCCAATCCCTGCTAAAGCATGAATACCATATTCCATATGAACTCCTTCCCGTATCTTTTCTGCCTGTAAAGTTCTTTTTTCTCATTTACACTAATCTTATTTTTTCGGGTTATAAAAAATTGTAATCGGTTATCATATATTTCACATTCGCACAGCTCTTATTTTCCATGTTATAGCCCCTTGCTATTTAACACATTTGCTGCACCCCGGCATATCCGCAACATCTTTTCTTGGCACCTTTCTCGGTGTTCGCAATAATTTAGAACATGATCTTATTGCATGACAGCAATCACCATATGTTGTAATATAAACCATTCTTCCTGCCGTCAATTCCACATTACGGCAACAACTTTTACAGATACCATATTTTCCACCGGAAGCATTTCTTTTTTTATATACATTTTGATATAGAACACTTTGAATATCCGGGTAAAGATATACACATTTCTCCTGCTTATGATAAACTCTTCCATGTTCTGTAATGTATACAAATTCTTCTGTTCCATCACCTTCATAAACCATGCTCTTTCCAGTATAATCATGATATTTTATCTGACGATAAGAATATATTTTAAACTGCGAACTTCCTATAAACGGAATCTTATGTTTTGTTGCAACACTACATATTTTTTGTTCATCATCCCATCGAATGACAGCCTTTTCTTTATAAAGCATTTCTATCGTTCCTGCTTTTGTTCCATATGTCTGATACCGGGCAACTGCCCGTGCTAATGTCATTTCCATTCTGCTTTGAATAAATACAAGCTCAAACAAATATAAAAGAGAAAAAAATGCTAAAAAAAATGCTGTTGCGCAAAAAGCAGCTTCCACCGTTAATGTTCCCTTTTTCAAAAGCACACAGGGGCATCCTTCTCTTTGATATTTGGAGGAGAAACTTTGGGGAGCTTCCTTGTTCACATTTAGGTTTTTTTCTGTAATATGGTTCATTTTTACAAAGCGAAGGACACCCCTATTCACTTTTATATCCATAATTCACCTCCAGACTTTTATAGGTATATTTTGTTTGAAAAAGAGAGTTCTCTAGAAATGGCAGTTCACAAAACTGATATGGTATCTGATAGTTGATCTTATATCTGCATTTGCAAATACAGGTATGAACGCAGAATGTCCGGTTATATTTCTCTCTCAAGTCATATTCGATCAGACTAAAAATTCTTTTTTCAATCGTATCTTGCGAAACAAATAAAAGAAAACTCCATAAATACTGCGAATATGATATAGACGATATCTCCTTTTTTCCATCATCATTTGGATATACATTGGCTTTTTGCGTAAATAACTTTTTCGACCCCATGCAGATTTCTTCATATTTCATTTGAAAATCAGATGATTTCTTCAAAGCAGAAATCTTTTTTCCCATCAACAGGGCTCGAACATCCACACAGGCTTCCTCAAATGACAAAATTAATAAAATAGTATACTGTATTGCATTGATCACGGGTGGAAGACCGGTAATTCCTGCAATTGCAGTTGCTGTAGCCAGACTCTTTTCCTGAAAAGCCGCATCACTCATAACACATGTAAAATTTAACAGCAAACGAACAACTAATAACCGATTGATCACAGAAATTAAATTATCTTTTTCCCTGCTTTTTCCCCCGATCAGATATTCGAGACCATATTTCGTTGTCCGGTTCTGCTCATTTGTATAAGAAGAAAAGACTTTATTGGCATAACGAATTATACTTATTTTTTCTATAGGACTGTTTACTTTTTCCCTCTCATCCTCCTGCTTTTGATTTTTACTGATAAAGTCACTCAAAATGGCACCAGCCTCCGATTCTGACTTCGCATCTTTTCTTTGCATATCTTTTATATCAGTTGCCTTCTTTGTGCCCTCTTTATTCTTCTTGTCATCCTCATCCTTTTGATCAGGTCTGTCATTCTCCTGACAGGAAGTAATAACGCCATCTGTCATTCTATCCTCATCGCACACAAGTCCTAAAATTCCATCTCTTGCCAAATTGGTGAAAAATTTTAACGGATTTCCACCGGCAGAATCTGTCTTGTCATGACTGATCTCTTGTTTTTCTTCTGCAGCATTTTTGCCTTTTGTGGCTTTTTTATCATCAGACTGCTCGTATTTTCCCTGCTCATAATCTTTTGTCACGGCAAGTTTACTTTGTATTTCGTTCTTATCCGCTGTCTGTATCTTTTGGTCAATAGTATCTTTGATGTCCATTACTGCTTCCTGTTTCAAAAAAGCTGTCACCTGACCTAAAAATTCATTAGGGTCTGTAATATAATCTGCTTTTTTTACAATAGCATCGATATCCCGATATCCAAAAAGATCCACATATTGCTTGCCCTTCTTAACCGGCACTGCACTAAGATTTTCAAACAGAACCCTCTGATACGCAAACTCCAGATCAGAAACATTCTTTCCTTCTGCGCCGCCATACCCAAATAAACCATACTCCCGATACAACTCTTTGTTGTAGTCACCAAATGCTGTTACAGCTGCAGAATAGGCAGACGTACGAACATGTCCGGCACTGATAAGGCTGCGGACATTTTCAAAAGTCACGCCAAACATTGCAAAAAACAAAAGAAAAATAATACTAAGAAAAACTGTAATGCTTCCGTCTTCTTTTTGATCCATTCGCAGCCTCCTTTCCGTTTACTGATGTACTCTCGGCATCTTCTCAAAAACGAATCCCTTCGACCGAATTTCGAAAGTACAGACTGTTGTTATTCTTTTGGTAATTCAATTTTAGAATTAACATCCGATGCATTGCTGTTGATCTGTTTAAAGGCTTTTCCGATAATATCAACAATCTGCTTTCGAAAAATTGCAATGATCATGATCAATATCACTAAGATCAATATAATCTCAACCACACCGATTCCTTCTTCTTCCTGCCAAACTTCTCTGATTACTTTCATAAGCTTTGTCCTCCTATCAATATCTGTCATTTTCATGTTCTAACCTAACCGTTTCTCCGGTTCTGTTATTTCTTATGCAATCCTTTATGGTGCTTTGTACTTACATACTTTGAAATGCTGCATATAAAATAAGTACAAAAACAATTGACAACATTAACATCATCGGAAACAGCAATTTGGTCCCTGCTTCTTCTCCCAATACTTTTGCATTTTCTCTTCTTTCATGAAAAGCATCTTCCACTTCAAAATCAAGAAGACGGATCAAATCTGTTGTTCCTTTTTTCAAATTTTGTACCAGCAAAGTGCTAAACTTCATATACGGAAGCAATCCTGTTCTTTTACCAAACAATTCATATGCTTTTGCTTCACTCATCCCATTTTCCATCTCTCTGGCCGCCAGGATCATTTCCTCATATACATAGTGGACTTTATTTTTTTCTTCTCTTTTCTCATATTCCTGTGTGATCCGAAGCCATGCACCCTTCACGCTTAGTCCTGCTTCTACTAATAAAGTAAAGCGTTCTATCATTTCCGGAAAATCCATTTTTAACTGTTTTTCTCTTTTTATCATGGCACTTTGTAATTTTTTCCCTTCTCTAAAAGGAACAAGCAGCAGTAAAATACAGGTCAACAAAAGAATCGTACTGCTCCACTGTCTGACTTTTTCCTGATACGACACTTTCTGCTTTCCGACCTGTTCCGGCAAGAAAAGATACTTTGTGGTATTAGAGGCTTTTTCATTTTGTGCAAACTGCTCCTGCCATTGCTCCCAGAATAAGCGTTCTTTTGTTTTTTGTACCGGCAATACCACTACTGTTTTAGATATGGATTCTGTTCTTTTTCTGTACCGGATCACAGCAACCAGCTCGATCACGACTGCTTCCTGACAATCTGTAGCAAGCAGCGTTCCATCTTCTTTGATCACAGAAGGATCACTGCTAGACCAGGTTACCGAGACAACACTCTTTGGTATTGTGGTCATCAGATTCAAAGAACTTATGATCTGATTTTCACTTTTGTTTCCGCCAAGATAATTTCGTTCAATATATTGCTTTGCTTCACGAAACTTCTTTTTTCTTTCTTTTTCACTGTACTGTTCGGGTAAAACAGGTATCGTGATCTCTTGTTGGTGTTTTCCGGCTTTTGCTACTACATCCACATAACGTTTTTGTCCGGTTGCAACATCTCTTTTCAGATAATATCCCTGTATCAGATTCATTGCAGGCGTCACAAGTCCGCTGCCAACTGCAAGCAACATTCCAAGCATTACTACAGAAAATCCCAAAAGCAGCATTCGTTCTCCTAAAAGATAATAGATCTCCTCTATTCCCTTTCCGGGATATATTTTCTTCAATGTATCTGTCTTTTCTTTAGAAAGTTTTGGTATGATCCGTTTTTTCATATGGATTAAAACATAAAATATACTGCTTTTTAATTTCTTTCCTTTGATATTCCGATATGGATTTTGATCGTTTTTTTCCGCTTTTACTGCCAGAAATGCAATCAATCCCAAAAGAAGGATTCCCACCGATACACAGATTTCTTCCAATAACACGCTTTATTCCTCCTTTAACAGCCTGTCCTATACTCTGATATCACAAATGCGATTGCTCCAGTAATATGCGATCAGATAAATACTCATTAATATCGTCATAACAATACGACCGCCTGCACGATACATACAATCTAAAAATCCCGGTGAACACAGTCGGAAATAGACAATCATACCTAATGGAATTGCGTTCATAATACGGCTTTCCATCTTTTTCCCGGCAATCATTGTCTGTATTTCTCTTCCCACTTCTATCTTCAAACTGTTTTTTTCTGCACAGGAACGTGTAATACAGATCAGATCACCACCTGTTCTCTTTGCCGTTTGAAAAATCTGGTCAAATGAAGAAATGTCTTCTATATTCCATTTTCTTGCAAATTGAGACAATATCTTTTCTATTGGCTGATTCATACTGATCTGTTGATCGATCCATAAAAATTCTTTTGCAAGCAAACTATCTTTTCCGTACAAAAGCATCAGATCTTTTCTCGATTCCATAAAAGCATTTTCAATGGCATATCCTGCACTTAATGCGGAGGCTATCCCTTGCAAGCCATCCCTAAACTGCATTGTCATCTCTTTTTGTTCTTTTACCCTGATCTGTTTTTTTTCCTGTCGGATTCCCATCATACCGGCAATGCTCCCAATAACGAAAGTCAGTATCATATTCCGATAAAAAAGCATACTGACAACTGCCATTTTTATAAAGCCTTTCAAAAAACCTTTTCCTATAATCTGTATTTTACCGTTCTGCATAATCATCTCCTTTTTCTGCCTGATGCCCATCAGATAACTCAGGCAGTTCCATGCCTGCCGCCTTGAGTTTTTGAGTATGGTACAGAGCATTTTGGGTCGCAGCCAACTGACCGATCACATTGCCTTTCTCATCTTCCCCCTGCTCTTTAAAACAATACAATGGCCTCATAATAATCTCTGTTCCATCCATTCCAATCATTTCATCAATCTCTAATACTTTTCTCGATCTGTCACGCAGACGACCAAGCTGCACAACAATGTCGATCGCTGATGCAATCTGACTGCGAACTGCCAAAAGCGGGATATCAACAGCTGTCAACACCAAGGCTTCCAGACGTTTGAGCATATCTTTCGGACTGTTTGCATGTCCGGTCGATAAACTTCCATCATGCCCGGTATTCATAACACTTAAAAGATCATATGCTGCCGCATCACGCACTTCGCCCAAAATAATTCTGTCAGGTCTCATGCGTAAAGCAGAACGGATCAGATCCCTGATCGTCACTTCATTCTTTCCTTCAAGATTGGCATTTCTTACTTCTAAGCGAACCAGATTGGGAATATTTTGAATCTGAAGTTCTGCGGAATCTTCTATTGTAATAATTCTTTCTTCCTTGGGAATGTATGCGGATAATGCATTAAGAAATGTGGTTTTTCCACTTCCGGTACCACCACTGATAAAAATATTATATTTTGCCTGCACCAGTTTTTTTAGAAATTCCGCTGCCTGCATCGTAATAGATTGAATGGATACCAGATATTCCATTGTGATCGGGTCGGCAGGGAACTTTCGAATTGTTACGATCGGTCCATTGATCGCTACCGGTGGTAATACAACATTGACTCTTGAACCATCCTGCAGTCTTACATCAACAATGGGACTGGATTCATTAACGGTACGATTGACTTTTCCGACAATCTGCTGGATCACATCCTCTAACTTTTCTTTACTCAGAAATTTTTTTGGATATGGCTCAATCCTGCCCTGTTTTTCAATAAAAATCTGATCAGGTCCATTAACCATGATTTCTGTAATCTCCTGATCTTCTAAAATTTCCTGTAGCACATCAAGTTTACGGATCGCATAAAAGGTTCTTTGTATCACTTCTTTCTTCTCATCCATACTCAGGTAAACCGTATGAGCAAACCGTAACACACTTTCCTCGATCAGCGATAAAATGGTCTGATCGGATATGCTGCTGTTAATATCCAGCTTTTGTAAGATTACTTCCTGTATCTCCATAATAACCTTCGTCATCTCTTCCTGTGTCATAACAAGAGCTATCACCTCTTCTCCGATATATTTTCCTTATGTAATACAGGCACCTTGTCTGTCTTGTTCCAAATCTGTTCTAAATGTTCGCGAAGAATCAGTCTCTCAAACGCCTGCTGCTTTGACTTCTGTATCGGATGTCGTGCCTCCGGCATAAAGATCCGGTCCGCTTTTTCCAGTAAGACCATCATGGCATCTGTAATAAATCCAATATCAAAGACTATTTTTTCATAATCCGTCTCCAGCAAAAGAACCTGTATCAGCTTGTTCATATCCTCTTTTGTCATATAAAACAGATCTCTGTAGTCTTCTACTGTCAGCAGGCAGTCCAGCTTTTGCTCTGTAACAATGATACTTTCTAACTTTAAAGCCAGTTTCTCTTTCTTTTGCCGGATATAAAAGATCACTTCTGACATTCCGCGAAAATCCTCAACCGGCTTTCCTTTTTTATCCGTTACTATTTCGCAAAATCCATAAAAAGCTTCCAAATTCACATATAAAGTACGGAATTTACCGGAAAGATCCTTCGCCATGGAAAACGCATATTGTGAAACACCCGATCCGCCAAACGGGGCATAGACCGCAAGTATTTCTGCTGATTTGTGCGTCGCTCTTTTTTCTGTATAAACAATTGAATCATCATCCGCTACGACAGCCAGTACTTCCCGCATAATGTCAGGCACAGACTGATATTTAAAAATCTTGCAAAATGCAGAATCCTCTCGTACCATATTACCTTCTGACAAAAGAATGATCTGCGGGATCAGACTGTGCAACACGGTAAACTCCTCTTCTGCTTCTTCTCCGCCTAACAACACATCGATCTCTCCTTTTTTCGCCTGATAAAGCAAATTTTCAAAAGATGTAAATAGTCTTGTCTCCAGTGCATGATACTTTTGACGGTAAAGATATTGCATAAAATTTTTCATATAATCACTTTTATCATAAAGTGCAAGCCGTATTTTCTTTAACATCGTCCTGTCCACCTCCCTGTCAAAACAACAACGTAGGCGATCATTGTAAATGGTGCCAGTTTTATCGCACATCCTGTGCCATCACGTTGTTTGTCGTAATAACGCAATTCCGTTCCATCAGCTGTCTCATACGGCTCATTACATCTCCTGTTCATGCAAATATGTACAAAATGAACCAGATAATAAAAACGTTCGACAAAAATTTTTTGTTGAAACATCCGGATCAAAGAACAGCTTCCTGCTATAGCAAAAAATACCACAGCAATCTGCCATGTTACAGCCAATCCGTGCATTGCCGCAATCACTGACCATAGTTTAATATCTCCGGCTCCGATTGCATGTAATAAAAACACCGGAAGACAGATACCGATCAGACAGATCGCATCCTTGCAAGCAATCAGGCCTCCTGTCATACCAAAACTTTCCATCTGTATGATACAGGCAAGTATCCAGCCAAACACGATCAAGCCATTTGGGATCTTTCCGGTTCGAAGATCGGATATCATCGCTGCTATCAGCAAAACCAGCAGGATGACTTCTTTCATCGCAGCACCTCCTTTCGTGTGCCGCAACTATAGCAGACAAATCTTTTTTGTGTCAACTCACTGCTTTTATGTAACTTTCTCACAAATTTTTTAAGGTACAATTGTAAAATAATACTGTAAAGCATATAGGAAAATAACGCCCCAAATTCCCAAAATCCCCGAAAAGCCCATTGCAATTTCGTTTATTTTGACGGTAAGATTTCCACCATAATATTGTATTGCACAATTCACAACGTAAATAATCACAAGGCCTGACAGGCATCGAACCATAAAATTCAAAATGTATTTCCATGCATCTACACCCACCCATAACAAAAAAACGCATATTCCAGCCAGAACTAACACAATGATAATGGTATTTTCCATATCATTCCTCCTTCAATATGGCACTCACAACTACTTTTTGATACAAGATATGCTTTTTTTCTTGTACTATTCTTCTAAAAAAAACAATCCGTTTACTTTTTATTGCATAAAATCTAAAATTCTGTCCTATAATGAAAATAAGATTACACTTTTATTTTTTATTGATTGAAACAGAAAAGCAGATAGCAATGTATGGTTACATATAAATTGCCATCCGATGATTTACCCACGGTATCATAAAATAAAAACAATAAAACAGATCATGTTTGAAAGAAATGGGGATTATTATGAAAATGATAAAGAAAAAAGAAGAAAAGGAAGTAAAAAAAGAGCTTTTTTTAAAAAAAGCTCTCTTAGAGGCACAACGTAATCTGCAGGATGCGTACACTGGACTTGCCAATGTGAAAGATCCTGATCTGATCGATTGCTATATCTATGAAGTAAATGCCGCAAACCTGCGCTATCAGGTTATTTTGCGTGATTATAAACAATTAGAAAGCCAGAAAAAGAAAGCAGATGCAATTTCACAGAGCCGGAATTGCCAAACAGCTTCTGCACCTCTTTTTCCTCATGCCTAGAAAATGAGTGATCCATATGGAAGCATGATAAAAGCAGCTTCTACTTCTCTTGTTCATCTCGGTCGGAGACTGTCAAATACACCATAAATGTCTAACGTACCATTTCCCCATGTTCTGTTTGGCACATTTAACATACCTTGCCGCTGCGCCCCACGGATCAGATATTTATTTGCTGCATTCGTATCCATACCGATGTCATTTCGTTCGATCAATGCCCATTGTGCAAGTAATGCCACACATCCTGCCGTCACTGCAGCCGCATAACTCGAGCCACTCCGGTAGCCAAATCTTGCACGCTCTGTTCTTTCTTCTTCATTGGCAGGATAATTTCCGGCAAATGGGAGTGTACCGTATACCGCATTGCCCGGTGCCGCAAAATTCGGTTTGATATTTTGTGTGCGTGTATACCCTCTGCCGGATTCAATCGCCTCACTGCGATTTAAAGAATTATAATAGGAACAGGTGATCACACCGATATTATTTGACGGATCGCATATTGTAATATCGGGATCAGGACGCAAAAAATATGTCTCATCGGTGATAAAATTGCGAATCGGAAGCCATAGATCAAAAAAACCCGAATAGTTATTTGCATTAAAAACACGTATCCTCCAAATCCCCTCCAGAGGATTTTCAAAACGGATACGAATGCATTCGTCGCCGCTTTCCGCCGATACGATCAGATAATCAATATAAACCACGGTATTTGTAAATAAAAAAGGAATTCTTCTTGACTCCCCTATACGTGCCTCTGTCCTTCCGCTATATTCTCCATCAGGTGAGATCAATGCTACTGCATAAAGATCCGGGGAATCCGTCCATAATTCCATCGAAAATCCGTTCTCTTTTGCACCGACTTTCAATTCCACCTCAATCTCTCCATCAATCTCAATCATAGGACTTCGGTAGTGATGTGCTGCATTTCCCTCATTTCCGCCTGCCGTTACACAAAATACACCTCTATAATCTCCGTATTCCTGCAAAAATTGTCCCAAAATACCGCCTCTGTCATGGCTTCCCTGACTCGTTCCCATCCCCAGACAAATGATCAGCGGAGTCCGCCTTTTAACCGCCTGTAACCATAAATAGCGGATCCCTAGCATTATATCCGTTTCGGCATAACATGGCACATCATTTCCTATAAAATAATAGTCTCTTAAATTCTGTTTGGCTTCTTTGCATTTGACCACACAGATCTGAGCTAAGGGAGCTACACCGGAAAAACTTTCTTCCTCAATCTGCCCGCCACAGGCTATACCGGCTAAAAAAGTGCCATGTCCGTTCCTGTCACGGCTGGGTACAACTCCTAACGGATCATCACTTTCTAATGCATGATCGATATCTTCCTGCGTATATTCTACTCCATAAAAAAAATCTTCCGGCCGCTTTTCGCCTTCCGAAAGATTTTCTTTTGTCTGATCCCATATACTCAAGATCCTTGTTCTGCCGTCGCTTCCGATAAATGCCGGATGAGAATAATCAATGCCTGTATCAACAAAGCCTATGATCACACCGGTTCCATAAAGATCAAGTCCGGGCTGTCTGCGTACCCTTGTAACACCCGAACTTGTCAGCACTTCTTCCGATGACAACAAGCCATAACATCTGGGCAACAGTTTAATACCGGCTAATTTATCCGAAGTATATTTTCCGCCTTCCTGATAGATCACAGCAAAACGGTCAGATGCTATTTGCGAGCATGGAACATCGTATACTTCATTGATACTAAGCCCGCCTCTGACGTATTCAACCAGATAATCAATGTATTCTTCAGAATAGATTGCATCCGTACAGAAATCTGCCATAAAACACTCCACTGTACCGCTTTTATGCAACAGCCTGTTTTTCAAAAGCGGATTTGCACATTTTTATCATATTATATGTGCCAGCTGATTGATGTGTCCCTATCTGCATATCATGCTGCTTCTTCTATGATTCCCGCTGCGTCAAAAGCTTTGCCTCACCGCTTTCACGCATCGTGATCAGCGGACTGCCCTTTTTCTCAATATAATCCTTGGTGATCGTCACCTGTCCGATCATATCATCCTTTGGAATTTCATACATAATATCGAGCATAAATTCTTCGATGATCGCACGCAATGCTCTGGCTCCTGTCTTCTTCTCAACCGCTTTTTTGGCGATCGCCGTGACTGCCTCGTCATCAAAGACAAGATTTACCTCGTCTAATGCCAAAAGTTTCTGATACTGCTTAATGATCGCATTCTTAGGCTGCGTCAGAACTTTCTTTAACATCTCCTCTGTCATTGCCTGTAAAGCAAAGACAACCGGAAGTCTTCCTAAAAATTCCGGTATCATACCAAATTCACGAAGATCTTCTGTCGTTACTTTTTGCAAAATATTCTCATCTTTATCAAATTCATCGGATAACTGTGCATTAAATCCGATCGATGACTGCTTTGTCAAACGGTTCTTGATCACTTTATCAAGCTCCGGAAAAGCACCGCCACAGATAAACAAAATGTTTCTGGTATTGACTGTTGTCATCGGAACCATTGCATTTTTGTTCGTCGCACCTACCGGTACTTCGACATCACTGCCCTCTAACAGCTTTAACATTCCCTGCTGTACAGACTCTCCACTGACATCACGACTGTTGGTGTTTCTTTTCTTTGCGATCTTATCGATCTCATCAATAAAAATAATACCATGTTCTGCTTTTTCGACATCGTTGTCCGCTGCCGCAAGAAGCTTTGACAATACACTTTCTACATCATCACCGATATAACCGGCTTCCGTAAGAGAGGTTGCATCTGTGATCGCAAGCGGAACCTGCAAAATTCGTGCTAATGTCTTTACTAAAAATGTTTTACCCGAACCGGTCGGTCCGATCATCAGCATGTTTGATTTCTCAATCTCTACGCCATCATCGTTATCATTGTCCGTAAGAACTCTTTTATAATGGTTATAAACAGCTACCGACATGACTTTCTTTGCATATTCCTGTCCTACGACATATTCATCCAGACTGCCTTTGATAACATGGGGCGCCGGTAAATGTTCAATATCAAAAATACCTTTTTCTTCGGTCTTCTTTTTCTTGTCTTGCACCGGCTTTTTCTTCTTCAAACGCTGGTTCTTTGGCACCCCTCCGTCCTGTGGCGGCTGTCCCATTGAAAACATGTCCATATATGGCATTCCCGGCATACCGGGCATTGGTCCCATCTTATCCATCGAATCAAACGTTTTTTGCATACAGTCATTACAGATACAGATATTATTCGGAATGTGTATCATTTTACCGGCAACGCTCTCCGGTCTTCTGCATATATAACAAATATCTTCATATTCTGAATCATCATTTACATTTTTCTCATCTGCCATGATTTCCACCTCAATTCCTAAGTCTCATGATACTACTCTATCAAAAAAATACATATTTTTAAAGTAGGATTATGAAATTTAAGCTTTCTTTATGGTATCTACCGAAATATTCCAACCCATCCCGATAGTACAAAACTATCCTTAAAAGTTATATTTTTTTAATAAATAGTCTTTACCCCCCCCCCCGAAAAATGTTAATATAAATTTAAGAATCTATTCATATTTAACAAAAGAGGGAGACTGACCTATGCATTTATTACTTCAAATATTCTTAACCGTTTTAGGTACGTTATTATGTTATATTCCTTACTGCGGGATCATGATCTATATTGCACATCACAGTTTCAAACCGATCCGTTCTGCCCGGTTTGCGATCAGTTTTATCCTATTTAGTGTTATCGTATATATCATAGCAACCAACGATAATCACTTTATACTTCTGGCATGGCTCATGCATATGGGATTATTTACTATTTTTATTCTGATCAATTCGACTTGCAATCTGTATCAGGCGATCAGCATTGCTTTTTTCACCTATTTTTATATATCTTTGATTGAAGTTTTTTTTGTTTTTCTTGCATTTAACACGATCGGATTAACTCCGAATGATATTGCTTCTCCGCAAACACTATTCGTAATCTTTTTTAAAGCAGGCTTTTCTTTATTCCTGATACGATATATTCCCTATCGGTGGTTTGAAAAAATCCTTGCGATCCCTCACAATATAGAAATCCTTTGTTTATTAACCCTTATTTTGCTGCTAATCGTTACACCTTCACTGAAAATCGATCTACGATTATTAGCACCAACCGTTACCACACTTCTGATCTGTTCTGTTTTAATTATTCTTTTCATCAGACAGGCAAAAAGCGATCTGAAAAGACAGCAGACATTACGGGATTACAGCACGTATCTTCCAATCCTCGATGAAATGATACTGGGTATGCAGCAAAGACAGCATCTATATAAAAACCAGTTTCTTTCTCTTTCCCAACTCTTAGAAACCGGAGATATGGACTCATTAAAAGATACCTTAGCCGAAATTACGGCCCAGAATGCAAAGCAGAATGCATCCTATCATTTTCTTCAGCTCCAAAATCGTCTGTTAGCCGGATTGTTATACACCAAACTGCTTTTTGCGCAGGCACATGCTATTCACTTTGATATAACGATCAAAGATGACACCTGTCCCTGTCGGTGCAGCGATCCGGAACTGGTAGACTGCGTGTGCATTCTTTTTGACCATGTGATCGCCCGATGTCATGAAAATGACTCGGTTACCCTGACGATTAAAAATACCACACTGCCAAAAAAGCAAACGGACAAAACAGAATCATCTGTATCAGACAACAGCAATCCCTCTAAACAGCAAATGCTGCTGACATTCCAAACGTCCATAGCATATCAAAACAATCCTTCGGTGCGTCAAGTGCGCGTATGGAAAGATACGGTACCTGCCGATCAGATACAGCAAAATTATACGTTACATGCACTTCAAAAAAAGGTAAAAAAATACCACGGCAGTCTGCTCGTTGAGAGTACCCCGCCGAAAAAGAAAAATGAAACAGAAAATCTTACGATCAGACTATACATTTAAATACAGCCGCCCAAATAAGAGCGCTCTGTCTGTAATATAACGAAAAAGGATCCAAACAAATGAATAACGAGGGAGAATTCTATGAAAACATCTATTTTTATTTTAGAAGATAACATGACACAGATAAAAACACTGACCAGATATATTCACAACTATGCACCGGATATCGAGCTTTGCATTGCATCCTCGAAAGAAGAAGCATTTATTCTTTTAAAGAATCATCCGGACTTTAATGCTTATCTGCTTGACGTATCTCTTGGTAGTGCAGATCTGGATACGGATGGTCTTGCAGTTGCAAATTATATTATCGATTCCCGCACCACCACAGCTGCCGGTAACCGTAATATTATTTTTATCACTGCCTTTCCGGAACACATATATACAGCCGTCAATGATATTCATTGTACCGCGTATCTCTTAAAACCATATACGCAAAAGGATCTTTATGCCCAGCTGGATGCCATCTTTCATACAGAATATGCCTTGCAATTAAAAACATTGGAAGGCATCTATGCCAAACTGAATTTTGCAGAGATCTATTATATCGAATCGCATGCGCGATATATGTATTTTCATACTACACAGGGCATTATTAAATCCAGACAATACCGCTTGAAAGAATTGACAACTCTGTTACCGTCATTCTTTATCCAATGCCACAAATCCTATATTATCAATTCCAAGTATATTGATTTTGTCTCACCGGGACAACATTTCATACAGCTTAAAACAATCGGTGAACAGATTCCTTACGGAAACCGTTATTACTCCGTTACGCAGGAACAGATCAGATAATTTATTCTACGAATCACACAGGAGGACTTGATTATGATGTCATATATACTAAACATACTGATTACTATTCTTTCATCCTTTTTTCAGAATATGGCTTATACCGGAACACTGGTCTATATTGCAAATCACTCGATCAAGCGGATCTTTACCCGGCGGTTCGTTCTCTGCTTTATCATCTATACACTCGCAATATATTTTCTCCAAATAACAAACGAACATTTCATGCTGTTTTCCTTATTTATAGAATTCTTCTTCCTTACTGTAATTGCGTTTTTTAATTCCGAGCGAAACATCACACAATCTTTGTTCTTATCCATTATCGACTTTGTTGTCATAAGTCTGATTCAAACAGTCTTTTTGGTTCCGTTCAGTCTATGCTTTTCGGTTGATACAAATGACATTACCTCTGTTCCACTCTGTTTCGTCATGATATTAACCTTTATCGCTGTCATTCTGCTCTTTTCTTTTACTCCTATTCTAAAATACATTGAAAAAGCCATGCATTTTTCTTATGCAGCCGCCATATTTTTCCTGCTTGCTGTAATTATCATTCTCCTATATATCCTCATTACAAAATCAGAATTTGATATGCTGATCCCTGCATCTACCGCTCTTGCTATCGGTATATTTCTACTGGTCTTTTTCCTTTATCAAAGTATGACAGGATATAAGAAAAAGCAGGAACTGGATGATTATACGATTTATATCCCGGTTCTGAACCGGCTGATCGAAGATATACAGAAAAAGCAGGACATCTATAATGACCAGCTTCTCTCCATCTCACAGGCTTTAGAAGAAAAGGATGATAACACATTAAAAGAAGCATTGCATGAAATTACGGAATATAACATATCCCAGAAAATATCCTATCAGTTTCTTCATTTGCAAAACCGGCTGTTGGCCGGCCTCATGTATGCGAAAACAACGGCAGCCAAAGAAAAGAAACTGCGTTTTGATATTACGATCTCAGACTATACCTGCCCTTGTCATTGCACGGACATTGAATTAGTGGATCTTGTCGGTATCCTGATCGACAATGCAATAGATGCTTCCCATGAAAATGACACCATTTTTATCACGATCGACCGTATGCAGGATCGTTTTCTCTTCCGGATCGAAAACCCGGGACCAAAAGCAGACAGTGCCTTTTTATCAAAAATCTTCCGCCCCGGCTATACAACAAAGGAACACTCCATCGGACATGGTGTCGGACTGTCAATCCTGCGAAAAACGATCCAAAAATATCATGGTGATGTCATTGTCAGCAACACAGCTCATCATAATATCAATAATAAAACGTATCTGTGTATGGAAATCCATATCTGATTCCATATTTCTTGACGCTCTTAGTGCCATATGATAAAATTATTAAATGTATGACAGCTTTGAGGTCTGTTATAATCTGTCTTCGTAGCTCAGCTGGATAGAGCACTCGCCTCCTAAGCGAGGGGTCAGAGGTTCAAATCCTCCCGGAGACGTTGAAAAGGTCAATATCCGATAACATGATATTATCAGATATTGACCTTTTTATGATTAATATTTATCTTTTAAAAATCAAAGAAATTCTTTCCAAAACTTTCTTTGGTATTCTTTCTCTTCTTACGAAAGCTCACACCTTTCTTTTTAGATGATGCTGCAGGTGTTGATGTATTTTTCTTTTCATAATGCTTACTGTGATTGCGACGCTGCCTTTTCCCTGTTTTACGTTCACTGCTTCGCATACTTCTTTGACGGCGAGCATGGTGCCGTCTGCCTCCTCGGCTTCGATATCCACCGGATATCCGTCCTCGTCTGCGTCTTCCAAACTTTGGAAGTTCAACCTTCTTTAAGATACAAACCAGAATGGTAATAATGATTCCAATCAGTATCACTAAAAGTACGATCTGTACAATACGATTTCCGAAAAAGCTCATGAGCCCTTTCTTGATCTTTCGTAAGAAGTTTGCATTTTTCTGATCTTTTTTCTCACTCTCTTTTATATCCTGAATCTTGCTGTCAACAATCTTTCGTGTTGCTTCGTCGAGATGAGACGTTGTTGAATCGGCCGACTTGGTATATAAAATATCCGTGGAACCAACGATTCGTCCATTATAAGTATATGTCACATGACCGATCACATTATCACCATCATGTAATGTCACGTTTTTGTCATAAGTAACTTTCTGTGTTGCTTCTGATATATCAACGCCGTTTGGAAGAACAACTGCCGATTCATTTTCCAGATGGATCGGTGATGCATCCGCATCAAAATAGCTGTCATAATTATTAAAAAGCTCTTTATTCAGATTCGTGCTTTGCTGATTGATCATATGCTTTTTGTACTTCTCAAAGCCAAAATTCAATAAACGTGTAGAATCTGTATATTCATTCGGTTCTCCCTGCTTTGGACCATTTGCTTTCATAATAACACACACTAATTCCATGCCGTCTTTCTCAGCAAAAGTAACCAATGTATTTCTTGCTACATTTGTATAACCGGTCTTTCCACCAATACAATATTTGTATTCATATTCCGGATTTTTATATCCGTTGACCATCTGATGATGGTTATTCCAATAACGTTTCTGTTTGTGCGTATTGGTCTTTGGCATCACATATGACTTGGTAGAACACGCCTTTCGAAATGTTGGATTCTTCATCGCTTCTCTGGCGATCACAGCCATATCATATGCTGTCGTATAATGTTTCGGGTCCGGCAGACCATTCGGATTATTAAAATGAGTATCTTTTAATCCAAGCTCTCTGACACGTTCATTCATTTTATCTACAAACTTGCCAATCGTACCGGAAACCTGCTCAGCTACCCCCAGACAAACCTCGTTTGCTGACTCTAACATGATCGCATAAAGACACTGCTCCACGGTCAACTTTTCTCCTACATCGGTATAAATCGTAGAGCTGCCCGATTCAATTCCATATACAGCCGTTTTAGAAAAAGTAACTGTCTCATCCAGTGAACAGTTCTCCGCTGTCAGCATAGCTGTCATGATCTTTGTAATACTTGCAGGATAATGCTGCTTATGAATGTTCTTTCTATATAAGATTGTTCCTGTAGAAAGCTCCATTACAATTGCAGAATCACTTGACAAACTGCTTTTACTCGGACCGCTTGGCCATTTTGACTTTTGTGCAGTCGTAGTCTGCTTACCTGTTGCACCTGCCGCTTTCACCATAGTATTGGTAAATCCCGACAAAAGAAGTGCTGCACACAAAAAAAGTGCTACTACTCTGTTTTTTTTCATTAGTTACTCCATTCTGGAGTGATCATACTCCGTTTTTAATATCATAAAATGCCTATCTTATTGATTGTATCACAAAATCATTTACGAGAAAAGCCATTTCAAATCTATGATATAGTTGATATGAGCCTTTTCAAGCCTGTGATATCGTTAAAAGCTCCAAAAACGAAGTATGCAAACCAAAAGCAAACTATGCAAAAAAGACATCAGATTACAAAGTCCGAATCCATCTGTCGGACTTTTAGCCGGACATTTGAGATTGTCTCTTCTATCTGATGTCTTTTGATACGCTCTGTCTATAACAGAGTTTTTTTATTTTGCTTTTTTGTATTGTTTCTATTCCGGAAAACTATTTTAAAATACGTCTTGCATGAGAAACTCTGCTATAATTCATATTTGAAGTAATAATTCCCCATTTTGCACCTGCTGCATGAACAATCTGTCCGCCGCCAATGTAGATCGCTACATGATGAACTCTGCCGCCTCTTTTATAAAAGACCAGGTCCCCCGGCTTTAATTCACTCAGTTTAACGCTGCTGCCACATCCTGCCTGTTCTGCAGAAGTACGCGGAAGGCTATAGCCAAACTTCTGGAATACACGAAGTGTAAAACCGGAGCAGTCTGTACCATTTGTCAGACTTGTTCCTCCCCATACATATTTATTTCCAATGAACTGTTTTGCATAAGAGATCAGGCTTTCCGCCTTATTTTCTGATGCGTAAGAACGAACGGTTTCTTTTGTTTTTTTCTTTAACGATTTTGCTTCTTTAAAACTGTATTTCGTATGCACATATTCTTTCGCAATATATCCGCTTTTACCTTTGACTTTTACTTTACACCAGTCTGCATTTTCTGATTTAACAGTATATCTTTTTCCCTCCGGAAGCTGTGTAACAATATCTGAAGATGTATTTTTTTCTTCACGGACATTTAATACTGAAGTTCCTTTTTTTAATACAGCATATTTTGTACCATATTTTTCTGCCAGCTTTTCTGCATCTGCACCTGTTGCAAGGTATTCTTTTTTCACATATCCTTTTAGGCTGCCGGAAGAAATCTTAACCCATGCTCCTTTTTTGCCAAGGATCGTACCGGCACTGCCACGATGCAGCTTACCGATTGCCTTACAGCCGGTTGAGGCGCTTTTTCTGACATACACAAAATCTTTCGCTATAGAAATAGCAAGTTTTTGAAATTGCTTTGAAACTTTTTGCGGTTTCTGATCCGGTGCTGCACTTGCCTGTACATTTTGCTGTATACCATCTGCCGGTGCTACGCTTGCCTGTACACCCTGCTGTGTACCGTCTGCCGGTGCTGTGCTTGCCTGTACATTCTGCTGTGTACCGTCTGCCGATGCTGTGCTTGCCTGTACATTCTGCTGTGTACCGTCTGCCGGTACTGCGCTTGCCTGTGTGTTATCCGCTGTTGGTGAAGGAGTTGCCGTCAATGCACTTCCTGTCGTTGTATCTACTGAAATAGCGGCAATGGATGCCGTAATCGCAGATTGAATATCCATATCTTCTTCATCGGTAGTTTTTGTGCTGTCATAAAAAACATTCTGATCAATCACATTCTTTTGTGATATTGCAGTATTTGCTGTAACTGCTCCGGCAATATTGTCAGATGGACCAAATGCTAATAATCCTGCTGCACTCAGAACTCCTAACCGCACATACCAACTGTCTCTTCTCATGATAATCCTCGTTTCCATTTCAGATTCATTTACACTCATTGAATTGCATCATGTAAATGTTACAATTTTATTACAATATGTTAAAAATTATAACAACCTAATTACAATTTGTCAACTTTCCCACCCTAAAAGGGAAAAAATACCATACAAGCAGTTTCCTATTCCGTTAAAAAGGGCAAAGCCGGCGCTTTGCTATATGTACCACTACTGTACGAGCAGTTTCCTATTCCATAAAAAAGACAGGAACAACGTCCTGCCTTTGTAATATCCCTGTATTATTAATGTACAATCTTATATATATTCGTATCCTGTGCAAAATTACTCATTTCGTAAAGAATCAATATCCTGTCATAATCCCCCTGTTCGATCAGTTTTTGAACAGATGCATTATAATAACGCAGATCCAACATCGTTATATCACTATAATCCTCCATCAAAAACGGAACAAAGCTGTTTGCAAAAGAATCCTTGATCACAAGAAGTTTCTTATCTCCCCCCTGCTTCATTGCGATCTCTGCTTTACCATAATTGCCACCAAAGAAATAGGCATATTTATCTTTCTGTGTTAATTTTCCCACATCATAAATTCCTTTTTTTAACGTTCCGTCACACGTAACATCTGCCAGCGGAATATTAGTAGCCGCATACATTGTATCCGCTTTCGCAGCGGGATCAAGCGTCTTTGAATACATAGTTCCGAAAAAATCCTGCGTTATCTTTTGCGGTGTAAAATACCCATATGTATGTTTTGTCTCATCATTTTGGTTACAATACGCACAATATGCGGCATATGCACCTAAAAGGCTCCAGTGATGATCCGTTTTATAATACACCTGATTTTGGCGAGAATATTCTACAATTGTAGATTGTGCCTTAATATTTTTCACGGAAGATAATAATGTGTCTGCCTCTTCATACATTGCTTTTGCATCATAGTATGGAGCTTTTTGCGGCAATTTATCTTGTAAGACAACCGCAGGCGACGGTGCAAGCAGAATCTGTGTTTTCCCGGCATTTTTTTCACCAAGATATTCTACATAGCGAAGGTTTTGCAAGTAGTTTTTCTGGTCGATATCTTCTTGTGTTGTCTTTGCAAAATAGTAATCGTCTTTTCCAAGATACACGTCTCCGATATCACGAAACCCCAATAATTTCTCTACAGATGTAGAAAATCCCATCCAAGAATCCCTGCCGGCAAACTGATCACTAAATGCATTGTCAAAGTCCTGTTGAAAACTTCCATCTAAGACACCTTGCAGTTTCCATTCAGGATATTGCTCCAACGAACGATTCTCATTATCGGAGAATGCGTTTTGCGGCCGGATCAGTGAAACTAATCCAAAGCCCGCCAGAATACAAAAAATCACTATTTTGTATATCCAAAAATATTTTTTCAACGTTTCTGCCTCATTTCTCTATTCATCACAATATTTTTTAACTTCTCTTCAATCTTCTTCTCTGCAACTTTTTCCAAATAGCTCTTGCATCTATACACAATTTTTCTTCGATTCCAATACCATTAATTGATATTTCCTTATCGACAATATCCCATGCTCGATTTTTTAGTTCTTTTTGATTCCGTCTATCATTCTGCATCAGAACCGGAAATATAAAAAAGGATTAAAACTACCCGCAACGAGCATGGCAAGGCTTACAGCCAGAAGCAGGACAGAGATCACACTCTTTAAAATAAACTCTGCATGAAGTCCTTTTTCCCTGACAAAATCCGCTTCCTCTCTGATCATATGACGACGAATCCGGTTCCATACCTTGGAACAGATCGTTGTTGATGCTGCCACCAGAATCATTAAAAAGAAAGCATAGGTACACCACTGATACTGTGCTGTGTTATTGATCCAACTGCCACGCAGACCAAACATCACTAACAGATATTGTCCCATTTTATAAAAATCTTCGATTGCAAAGACCACCCAGCCTGTCACGATAAAAAAGAGCGCATAAAAGTGCTGCAACACCCGGGGCCAACGCTGCATTTTTGCAAGCAAAAATACTTTTTCAATCACAAGCAGAACAAAATAATACAATCCCCATAACACGAAATTCCAGCTTGCACCATGCCATAACCCTGTTAAAAACCAGACGATCAAAAGATTGACGATCTGTCTTTTAAGCCCTTTCCGGTTTCCACCAAGCGGGATATAGACATACTCCCGGAACCATGTACTCAAAGTAATATGCCAGCGTCGCCAGAATTCTGTAATGTTCTTAGATTCATATGGATGTTTAAAGTTTTCCGGAAATGTAAAACCAAACATTTTTCCAAGTCCGATCGCCATGTCTGAATATCCCGAAAAGTCAAAATAAATCTGGAAGGTATAAGCAATCGCACCAAGCCATGCACCGGCTGTACTTAACTGTGTCATCTGTGTTGTGCTGATCTCTTCCCAAAGACGTCCGATCTGGTTTGCTAAGATTACTTTTTTGGCAAGACCTAGGATGAAACGCTGCATTCCCGCTACCCAGACTGCATTATTTTCTTTACGTTCGTCAATCTGGTCAGCAACCGTCTGGTAGCGTACGATCGGTCCCGCGATCAGCTGTGGGAACATACAGACATACATTCCAAAAGAGATCAGATTACGCTGTGCTTTGACGAGTCCGCGATACACATCGATCGTATAGGACATTGTCTGAAACGTATAAAAGGAAATACCGATCGGCAATGCAATCTTTAGGAGGGAAAGGTTCGACGCTGTGATCTGATTCCATGAAACGATCAGCATATCCGTGTATTTAAAGAATGCAAGGATTCCAAGATTTCCTATAATGGATACCATAACAACCCTTTTTTTAGCTTTTTGTTTCTGCTGCTTGTCAAAATATTCGATCAGTCTGCCATTGATATAATCAAAAACGGTAGAAAAAAGCATGATCAGTATGTATCTCGGTTCTCCCCATGCATAAAAGACAAGACTGGCAGCCAACAGTAAAAAGTTTCTCCACTTTACCGGAAAGATTCCATATAAGATTACTACAATGGGAAGAAATATACATAAAAATGTCAAACTGCTGAATACCATTTTAAAACTCCATTCTTGTTTTATGCACTTTCGGAATCTTCTGAACAAAAATCCAGCCGAAAGAATTCTTTTTGTTTACTCACTGCCGCTTTAACCTGCAATTCCGCCTAACTTACTTACCAGGTAACTGTTTCTTGTCATAGAAATGTTATTAAGCAAAATAACATCCTGTACTTTTTTCTTTTGCACAAAAGATGACAACTTCCCACTCCAATAACGATAATCGATCACATAAACGTTCTGATAATGATCTGCCAGATATGGCACAAATACATTTCCGAATGATTCTTTTACTACCACACAGGACGATCCATCCTTGATTGCTTTGTTTTTGATCACAGTCAATGGATTATCCCCGGAAATAAATGCACAATATTTCAGACTTTCTCCGTAACGGCTTACATTGTCAATCAATGGTGCATGAATTTTCTGTCCCTGCACGGTCTTATAATACATAGAGATTTTCTTGCCGGATAATGGATAAAAGGTCTGGATATTATCCGCACGAAGTGTCTTGTTGTTGTTTGTATCCCGATAAAATGTACCTTTAAACCCTTTAAATGTTTTCTTTTTGTATTGTAAAATATTATTTGCACGAATCCCTTTTGCGTTACAAAATTCGGTATAGGCATAAAAGGCTCCAAGCGGTGTCCAATGATGATCTGTCCGAAAATAAATATATTCGTCACGGTGTTTCATAAATGTATCATACAAAGAAATAACCGTTTGATCACCCTTATATTTTTTTACGATTTTCTGAATCGCTTTTTGCTGATCGCCTGACTTGATCTTTGTCTTTTTGTTATCCGGTACTGTGATGCCGGCACTTGTCGGAACGATACAACTATATAATTTACTCTTTTTATTCAGATTTTTGTTCATCTTGTCTACGACAGATGCATACGTTTTCGCAATGCTTTCGACATAAGAATACTGTTCATATGCTGTATCACCAATTCTCGCTGTCCCGCTTGCATACAAATGTACTTTTTTATTGCTATGTAATTTCGGATATGTATCTGTCTGCTCCTGTGTTTTTTCTTTCGATGTGCCGGAAGAAGTTACTGCCGTCTCTGTCTTTTGAGGTTCTTTTGCTTCTGCTTTTTGTACACTGCTTTTCTTGTTATGCTGCCCTGACTTTGTACTTTCTTTCTTATCTTCTTTTTTTTCTGATACATTTCCTACAGAAATGATTTCATCACCCAGTGTTCCTGTCGATGACATTCGATTCGAAGCATAGATCCTGCTTCCTATGACAATTGCAACTGCCATAACACCTAAGATCAGATAAATCGTTTTTTTCTTCATCCCTTTTTCCTCGCAGACTACTCTTTAATTGCTTTTGTAATCACGTCTTTTGCCTTTTCATAATCTGAAGTAACACATGCGATCAAATAACTTCCACAGCGTATAATCACTGCTTTGTCTATCTTTTTCGCTTCGTTGGGAAGATAATCTTCAAAAGATTTTTTCATATCTTCAAAATGCTTCCTGACATGTTGCTGGTTTTCCCTGGCATCCTTCTCACTTTTTCCCGTCATCACGATCAGTTCGTCTGCATATGTTCCATTACCGAGATAGATCTGAAGTTTGGTACCGGTTGCTGTCTTTACCATTCCGTTTGCGACAGAATCATCCAGTTTTTCTAAATCGGATTCAAATTGTACCTCTTTTTGTACTTTTTGCACTAATGCATCAACATCTAATGTTTTTCCGGCATTTTTGGAATTGTCATATACTTTTTCCGTTTTTGCCGTATTAGAAGTATTTTGCTTTGCAATGTCTCTAAAAAGCTGTATTGATCCTAGTATAAAAATGACAATAACCATTACAAACATGATTGTGACCATCGTCTTACGCCGCCTGATTATTTCATTACCTTTTGCCTGTTCCATTCTTATGCTCCTTTTCCCCGTGTGGTTTCTCTATACTCTCTTTCCAATGCATTTCTAAATAATATTTTTCCAATAGCACTTCTCTGATTATTCTTTATTTGATAATGCTCTTGTGACGATATTTCTAAATCTGCCCGCATACTTTATATTTTATCACAGCAAAAACTTCTCTGGTATAGCAATTTACAGATGTATACGGATGTGTTTTCGAGCCAAGTCCCTGCACACCGGTAAGCCCCAGTTTTTTAGCAATCCCAACCGCACGATGTACATGAAAGTCATTGCTGACAATGATCACTTTTTTCTTTTCAAGAGCGCCTGTTTTGATACTGTTTTTTATATTTTCTTCCGTGTTCACAGAAGCTTCTTCCTTTTGTATCCGTTCTTTTGCAATTCCATTTTTAATCAGATAACGATACATGGCTTCTGCTTCACTGATCTTTTCACCATGCCCCTGTCCGCCTGACACGATCACTTTTGTCTCAGGATTTTCTTCCAAATATTCTTTTGCAAGTTCAATCCGATATTTTAAATTCGAGCTCATACGCTCTCCATAAACATGTGCACCCAGAACGATCAGATAATCTGCATTCCGATCTGCTTTTTTTACTCCGTCTTTTATGACAACACCAAGTGTTACAAGAAAGAATGACAACACACAAAGCAGTACGCCGTAAAAGATATGTGCAGCATGCGGATACCAATTCAGGTTTTTGTTTTTCATCCATTGATGCACAAAGCCGAGCACAACGAAAAGGATGCCAAGCAGCAGCCAGAAAAACGTAAAAGAGTTATTGGCTCCTACCCAGACCACATACCCGATAAAATAAAGTAAACTGATGCTTCCTGCTGCCCACCACACAATACTCATATTCATCCTCTTTTCATACTGTTGAACCCTTAGCGTAAAAAGAATTGTACAACCGCAAAAGGCTTTTGATCTTCTCCATCCAATGCTACTACAATTTCTTTTGAATTAACGGTATACACAACCGGAATGATCTTATCTCCCAAAACGGCCTGCTTACGATATTCCGCCCTGAGTTCTTTGATCTCACTTTCCATATGAGGAAGATATTCGGTTGCCATCTGAACATACTGACGGTTGTTGACATGATGGTTTGTATCAAGATGATATTCTTTTACCAAAAAGCCATCTTTCTTCTCTCCACTCTCCGGGAGTTTGATCTTTCTTGGTGCATAATCCATTTCCAATGGATCATGAACGCCATAAACATCTCCGATCTCCGGTGTTACGATCATCGGACGGTTCTTTTTTAAATCCATCAAAACCCAGATGGAATTTGCTTTCGCAACACACTCTCCCGAACTGTCCGTAATCAGGAAATTACGATATCCAAACATTTTTTCAAAACCATATGCCTGTGTGCCTACTGTGATCTCTTCGCCCATGGCAGGATATTTTTCAATGACGATCTGCCATGAGTTCAATACCCACATCAATTGTTTCTTCTTATGATATTCCAATCCGACACCCAGATCCTCAGATTGAAAATTCGTACAATCCTGCATATAATCAATGATCGCATTTACCGTAATGCGTGCATCTTCTCCTACTTCGCTATATCGTACTCTGCTGTCAAATGTATACATAGTTCCTCCTGACTTTATTCTTCTACATCCTCCAATTGCATCAAAAATATGCTCTAAATCAGCATTTATTTTCTTTCAGCCTTTACTCTTCTACATGTTCAATTCCCTGACTCAATATCGTAAATACATGTTCATCTGCAAGTGTATATAATACGGTCTTTCCTTCTTTGCGGTATTTAACAAGGCGATTCTGCTTTAATACACGAAGCTGATGAGAAATAGCGCTTTGTGTCATATTTAAGATCTTTGCAATATCAAAGACACACATTTCATTTTCATATAATACATATAGAATTTTGATTCTGGTTGAATCTCCAAACACCTTAAAAAGGTCTGCTAACTCGTACAGCTCACTTTCGATTGGCATTTTTTCTTCAATACTATTGACTGTATCATCATCCACTGTCATATAACCATTCTCTTTTTCCATCTATATCCCTCATTTCCCGGCGTATTTCCGGCGTTGCTATTCTGTGATTAGCATTAGTATGCTCCCAGTCTTTTTAATGCTTCCTGCGGGATTGTTTGTGAAGTTGCAATGTCTAGTATACTTTCTGTCTCTGTCGATGCATTCTGATACCAGATCAATGCCTCCTGCAACTCACCGGTGCTTTCATAGTATCTTCCAAGTTCACAACATACTTCTGCACTGGATACGGTTGCCGTATCTTTGAGAGCATATCCAAAAAACTTTGGAATGTCTCCCTTGATGCGGTATGCACGTACTAACACGCAGATTGCTTCTTTGATCGTATCCATTTCTCTGCCATCCTGCTGCAATGTCTGTTCAAAGACCGGGATCGCTTTTACGAAATCTTCATCCTGTCCGGAATGATACAACTCCATTGCATACATGTGATGCAGTTTTTTAGACAATCTTTCTTTTAATCCCGCCTGCAATAAAGCAGTAAGATCTCTTTTGGAATGATCTGACTGCGGTTCATGAATGATCTCTATCTGACTGTCATATACGATCGGATCGATCCGCAATGTTTCATGGATTGGATCGATCCATTGAAATGCCCGTAAACGGCGGTATAATTTCGGACGATATTCTTTTTCAAAATTATAAACGGTATTAAACTCTGCTTTTGTACAATATAACATTTGCACCATTTCAATCTCCGGCAAAAGGATCTGCTTTAACTGTGCAAGCTTTTTTTGATTGTCTGCATCAAGATATTCATCTGCATCAGCAGTATAGATATACTCTTTTGTTGCTTTTGATGCGACAAAGTTTCTTGCATCGCTGAAGTTTCCTGTCCATTCAAAATCGTAGACCTTGTCTGTATATTTTTGAGCAATCTTTTTTGTTGTATCGCTCGACCCGGTATCGGCTATGATAATCTCATCCATATACGGTGCCAGACTTTTTAGACACCGTTCCAATACCTTTTCTTCGTTTTTGACGATCATACATAAACTAAAGCTTGTCATCTTTCCTCCTGCCTTCTTCTGCATCATAGACTATATAAAAGCTGCACATGCAATGCCGTTTCCTTTTACTCTGCACCTTCCGGTATATCTTCTGTATTTTGATCGGTATTCGGTATATCCTCTGCCGGTGCCTGTGTCTGTGCGGGTTCCTGCGTTGGTGCAGTTGTCTGTGCAGGTTCCTGTGTCTTCGTTGGTGCTTTTGTTGCCGCAGGCTTTGTTGTTTTGTCCGGTTCTGCTGTATTATCAACTGCTTCCGGATCTAATGTCTCAGAAGGTGTATCATAACTGTTTGCCGAACTGTCTGTAGATTTATGATTGATCGATGATTCTCCTTTATAAGATGGGAAATCTTCATATTCAAGATTTTCATGGATCTTTTCCATATAATCCTGCCAGATTGTCAAAGGATAGGTTGATCCATACAGATCATCTAATGTCTTTGGCGAATCATAGCCCACCCATACTACCGTTGTGTAATATGGTGTGTATCCACAGAACCATCCGTCTTTTTTATCATTCGTTGTACCTGTTTTACCGGCACATGCCATATTAGATAACTGATGACCGCTTGCCGTACCACGGATCAGAACACCTTCCAGGATATCTGTCATCATACGTGCTGCTGTCTCTTCATATACCTGTTTCTTTTCTCTGTTCTTCTTATTGTCGATCACAACATTTCCGGAAGAATCCGTAATCTTTGTGACACAGGTTGCATCGCGATAGACACCATCATTTTCAATCGTTGCATAGGCAGATGCCATCTCTACCGTGCTGACACCATTGGTCAGACCACCAAGTGATGCAGACAGATAATAATCGTTTGCTACAATATTAGCAAAGTTCATTTTCAATACATAAGAAAGCCCTACTTTAGGTGTCAATTCCTTAAACAGTCTCCATGCAACCACGTTCTTGGACTTTTCTACCGCTGTACGAAGCGGGATCTTGCCAAGATACGTTCCACCTGAGTTTCTCGGTCCGCCTTTAAATCTGCTGTCATCCACGATCGTACTTGGTGTATATCCTCTCTCTAACTGTGGCGTATATACAACTAAAGGTTTAAAGCAGCTACCCGGCTGTCTCGCACTCTGGAACGCTCTGTTTAGCGTATATCCGGTTGTGTTCTTCTGCTTTCGTCCACCAACGATTGCAACAACAAAGCCTGTCTTATTGTCGATCGAAGTTGCTGCACCCTGAAGCTTATAGGTTCCGTCTTTCGTTTTATCCTTAAAGCCTTTGAGTGTTGTATTAACAGACTTTTGCAATTTGCTTTGTTTGCTCATGCTAAGAGAAGTGTAGATACGATAACCTCCGGTATACAGAGAGCTATGACACTCTTCATAAACCGTCTTATATTCTTTGTCATATTCTTCTTTCTCCTGATTGGTCTTGAATTCTGTCTTAAACTCAAAGCCCTGCGACTTCATAAGCGCTTTTGTTGCACAGGTAATGGCATAGGTTGTCATATAATCCTGTGATTTTACTGCATCTGCCGGTTTCAGGATAATCTCTTCATACATCGCATCACTGTACTCAGCCGCAGTAATCTTACCATCGTCCAAAAGCTGCTTTAAGATCCTTTCTTTACGCTTATTGGCATTATCAAAATGATCCAGCGGATCATAATACGTCGGTCTGTTCGGGATTGCACAAAGGAAAGCGATCTCGGCAAGATCCAGATCTTTTGCTGACTTACTAAAGTACGCTTTACTTGCCGCCTCAATACCAAAGTGGGCATTACCAAAGCAGATATTATTCATATAAAATTCCATAATTTCGTCTTTGGTATATTTCTTTTCAAGCTCTACCGCTAAGAACATTTCACGCACTTTACGCTCATATGTCTGTTCATTACTCAGGAACACATTCTTTGCTAACTGCTGTGTGATCGTACTACCACCACGGGATATATGCTGCTTTTGTATCTTGCTCTTCACAAGCAAAAAGGCTGCTTTCCCTGTTGACAGCAGCGAAACCCCTGAATGCTCATAAAAATCCTTGTCTTCTGTTACAACCATACAGTCAATCGCTGCCTGCGGAATATCTTCAAAATTAATATAGCTTGCATCCTTATCACCACGCAGCTTTGCGATCATTTTTTTGTTTGATGCGTAGATCATACTGGTCTCCGAAGCCTGAAATGTCTTTTTCGTTGACTGTTCTACTATTGTCTTGGCTTCCTTTTTCCATTTTAAAAGATCATCACCATATTTAAAATAGAACACCATCAATACACCCAGGCAGGCGATCAGAAAAATAAGCAGAAAGATTTTCAAAAAAAGTCTGAATTTCTTAAACTTCTTTGGTTTCTTTTCTTTTGCTCTTCTCTGCTTTCTATTCGCTTTTGCTTTATTACTCTGTCTCGGTGCTTCCGCCATGGTTCTTCTCTGAGCGTTATTTCTTGCATTGTTATGACCGGAAGCTGTTCTTTTTGTGGTATTTTTTCTCGATGTCGTTTTTGTGTAATTCTGGGCAGCTTCTCTTTCTTTCCACTGCCGATCCAGTTCTTCCATACTCGGAATACTAAGCATCGGATCAAAATCCTTGTTGTCGTTGTTCATGTTATACCTCCATAACCTGGCTTTCTCAAACTCTCCTCTATCCGCAAACAATCACACTTATCATCATATCATAATATCATATTTTCTGATATTTGCAAAACAATAGGATTTTTCTGAAAGTTACAGATGTTAGAAATATGTTTTTTGACTACAGGCAAATACTCCCATCCATTTACCATACATAGAAAAATTTTGGTTTAAGTTCTGATTTTAGGGCAATACTGTACATAGACGAAAGGATTCGTTTTGAGAAGATACCAAGAGGATATAAATATAGGAAATGAGGTTTTGAGAAGATACCAAGAGGATATAAATATAGGAAATGAGGTTTTGATATGATAATAAAGAAAAGATGGATCATTTTATTTGCTGCATACATATTTGCACTCGGATGTTTGTTGATCGGCATGCAGGGACTTGTTCTTGAACTTGCGTCCACTGCACCGATAGCATCCGCTGACGCGGAAACATCACCTGTGACATCATCAGCAGGTACAGTTACCCTATCTGCTGCAAAGACCGATGCCTCACATACGGACGCAGCAAATGCGGGTGCATTGTCATCTGTCGCACCTGCTAATGCGCGCCCTGCAGGCGATCAGAAAGCAATTGCAAAAAAAGTATTGCGGTTACACATTATTGCAAACAGCGACAGCGCAAAAGATCAGAATTTAAAGCTTTTTGTCCGTGATCAGATCCTGCATTCGCTTCAGAATGATATGAAAGAAGTCCATTCTGCATCGGAAGCAAAAAAAGTAACCAAAAAACATTTGACGCAGATACAGACTGCGGCGCAGAAAGCACTGGTTTCTAAACATTGTAATGCATCTGTAAAAGTTGTTGTCGGCAAACGGTATTTTCCGGTTAAGCAATATGGAGATCTGACCTTTCCTGCCGGCACATATGATGCACTATGCATTGAGATCGGTAAAGCCGATGGACATAACTGGTGGTGCGTTCTTTTCCCAAGCTTATGCTTTGTAGATGAAACAACAGCCGTTGTGCCACAGGATTCCAAAGAAAAATTACAATCTGCTTTGTCGGAAGAGGATTATAATAGTCTTTTATCTGCAAACAGACAGACAACTTCTAATGCATCCACAACTCCTGCACCGTCTCCCGGTCAAAAGCAGATCAAAGTACGCTTTGGCATAGCAGACTGGATACATTCCAAAGTACAATAAACAGATACAACCAGGCAGTTGCAACACATGATCTCACTGATCAGAACACTATAATGTAGGAACGTGCAGAATCTACTCACAGTCAACTGCTTGCATGCTCTGTCTAAATAGCGTATACTTCAGGGTAATGGCATTTTTGCAATGCATATATTATATTCGGAAAGGAAGCATTTAATGAATCCAGAACAAGTAACGATTACAATTGTTTCTACTCCAACCGAACAGAAAGAAGCAAAGATTGAAACATCCTATACAGGACTGTATCGTAAAGTCTCCAACAAACATGTCATTTCTTATGAAGAAGCTTTTGCTGCTGATGGCGAAGCTCCGATGACAAGTAAAAATATCATTCGCTTTAATCAAAACATGGTACATATTTCCAAAAAAGGAGATGTAACAAGCCAGATGCACTTTGAAAAGGACAGCCGCCATGAAGGAGTCTACCAAACTCCATTTGGTACATTCGCAACCGCGATCGATACACACGATCTTCTGGTCGAAGAAACTGCATCGGGGATTCGCATCGTCCTGCTTTATACTTTACATATGAATCATGCAAAAGTTTCTAAAAATGAAATGATCATATCCATTGATCACAATGCAGAATCATAAAGCATAAAATTATTCTCTATACATGCAAAACAAAAGAACCAAAAAGGGTATCCTTCCAATCGTCAATACTTTCATCTGACTTTTAGAATGATACCCTTCTTTATCTTACCGGCAGGCTTTTTCCTGCTTATCTTTATCATGTATTCTCGAAATCTTCCGAACAAAAATTTCGAAAGGACATGATATCCTATTATTTCTTTCCTTTTAGAGAATCCATCTTCAAACGCATCTTATCTGTAAATTTAAGCTTGGTCTGTCTTGCATCCAGATTCGTATGCACTCCTTTTACACCCATGATATAAATTCCACTGATCATGGCGCGTACTTCTTTCTTTACGGGAATAACCTCAAAAATCTTCTCATCACAGATAAAGGACATGATCTTTGGTCCGATCTTCGCCTTTACGATCGGCACCTTACGTCCACGCATATACTTCGGTGTCTGATCTAAGATCAACTGTGGAAGTCCGGCTTCTTTTAGTTTCATCCTCTTTTTATCAATAACCAGAAGAGAAACATTCTGTGAAGCATTCTCAAGTTCCTGCTGTGACTGCTCCTGACGTTCCTGAAGCTTCTTGCCATAAATACTCAATGCTACTAATGCAGCGATCAAAACTACTAATACTACTAACATTACAATCGTCCATGTTGCAATTCCCAACACGGGCACTACCATCATATAATTACTCATCTGTTCTCCTTTCGTGCATCACACTTCCTTTTTGCCAGTTTCTTTCATGCACGTCCACTATTTCTGGCAAAGCTGTCTGACTGACATTCTGACCGGTATAGCCTGCAGACCTTTTCCACTATCATTGTGCCACTTACAAACAACTTCATGATTTCATAATAAATAGAATAGCATATTTTGTGATATCTGAAAATACTTTTCTGACAAATCTATGATCTGCTTAGATTTCCTTTTTGTTTTCTTTTACTTTTTCTGACAAAATATCACGTACATTATTCGCAAGCTGCTTTCTTTGTGTACGATCCAGATCTTCTGTATAGATCGGCTCGCAATATTCAATGATCACATGTGCTTTGTGTATCCAAGGCATATGTTTTTCTAACACTTCATCAGTATTATTTAATGCAACAGGTACAATCGGGCATTTTGATTTTTCTGCCAGTTTAAAGCTGGCAGCATGAAATTCCAGAAGTTCCTCACCGGTATTTCTTGTACCTTCCGGTGCAATATATACAGATGTACCATTTTTCAAAAGCTCAACACCCTGTAAAATTGTCTGCAGTCCCTGGCGGATATCCGAACGGTCAAGGAAAAGGCAATTCATATATTTCATCCAGCGTGATACCATAGGCACTTTCCCAATCTCTTTCTTCGATACAAAAGCAGTTGGATATGGTGCAGTCGTATAACCTGCCAGAATGTCATAAAATCCACGATGGTTAAAGACATACAATGCCGCCTGATCTTGCAAGATATTTTCCCGTCCCTTGACTGTCAGACGGACTCCCGATAGAAACAGAATCGGACGAAATCCAAAATTGTTTACAAATTTCTGAGATAAATACGCCTTCTTTGACGGACTGAACTTACCTATAATATAGAATATCAAAAATAATGGCAAACTGACAATCGCATATAAAAGCAAATAGAATGCTACGATGATTGATCTCATAATTTCCTCCTTTGCATCGCATTAAAATTAGTATTCGCTATATTTTTTACCTTTTTGAAACCGCAACTTTTACATTCCCGGCTCTTCTGCTGCCGGTGTCTGTGTCGGCTCCTGAGACGGTGCTTCTGTATGTCTCACCGGAGTTTGTGTCGGCTTTGCAGTCACTATCGGTTTTTTTGTAGCAACTGCTTTCTTAGTCGGCTTTGGTGTCGGCTTTTTCGTTGCCTTTGGTTTTTGTGTCTTCTTTGGTTTCTTCGTTTTTTGGGGCGTTGCTGTCGGTGTCGGAACCGGTGTCGCCGTTGGCTTCTTCGTCGGTCTTGGCGTTGGAGCCGTCTCTGCTTTCTTATCTGCCGCAGCGTTAGTATCGGTATCTTCCACCGGATCTGCTGCCACTTTATTGTCTATTGTAGTAATCTTATAATATTCTTCCAGCGTCAGATTATTCTTGTAAAGATACTTTGCTAAATTCTTTCCGACATACCGGATATGCCATGGTTCATACGAATATCCGGTGATTTTTGTCTTATCTTTCGGATAACGTATGATAAAACCATATTTATAACAATTCTTTTCCAGCCATTTTCCTTCTTTGGTACTTCCAAAAGATGTTTCGATCGAACATCCTACGGAATCACTTGAAACATCGATCGATAATCCTGTCTGATGCTCACTGCTTCCCGGCACGGCAGATACTTTATCTGTCTGTGTCGTTCCGCGGCTTCTTACATTATTATCATATATCTGCTTTTGTCGTTCATATGACCGGTATGCAGATACCCCTTTTAAGGTATAGCCCTTCTTCTTTGCTCCGGCAAACAAGTCTTCTAATGCACCTGCAGCTCTTTGTCTCATATAACTCTTCTCATAGCGCCCATAGAAGCTAAACGGGATATTCGGTATCACAAGGTCTCCGGGAATATAATCCTTTGATATTAAATGTTCCCTGTTTACTAACACTGTATAACTGTCAGGATTGATATCCGCTTTAATGTATTCTGTTTTCTTTTTCTCCGATGTGGCAGTATCTTCTTCCTTTGCCACGTCAGTTTCCTCCTTCTGATCCTTTTGGATATCAGTATATTCATATTTTTTACTTTGGGACTTTGAAACTGCATCTGTTGCCGGCTGACTGCTCATCTTTATACCGACAGCTCCCGCAAGCACAATCACACATGCCCCAAGAATTGCAATTTTTCTTTTCATAAAAGCTTATGTTCCTTTCTCAGCTGTGCGCTTTATACTATAAGCACAGATCTTTTGTGTGAATACTCTGTCGCATAAAGATCTTTCATACCAGCCTCTTTCTCTGATTCTGCTCATCTATTGAAAATGTATCTTAAATTTCTTTTTCCTATACCCGGTCGTGCAGATATCTCTTTTGTTGTGTACAACCTTGTTCATTCTACACACGTATTGTTAATTATAACACACTCAAAAACCTTTGAGCAACCCTGTTTACATGCTTTTCCATTCCAGATAGTACTTTTTGCCATAAGATTACAAATTCTTTATAAACTTAAGATATTCCATTGACTTTTTTTCTATACTCTATCAAAATATATAAGGGGTACAAGAGTCTCAAAATCAGAATACAGACATCTTGATCCAAAAGAATAAATATAAATTAAGAAAGAAAGCATTTCCCTATTTATGGAAACGAAATTTTGCATGAATTTACAAATTTAAAAGTTTATACGGAAAATGCAAGAGGATTTTTATGCCAAACACATTGGAAATACCGGCTCCTGCCAAAATCAATCTGACATTAGATGTATTGCAAAAACTGCCAAACGGATATCACAGTCTCGAAATGATCATGCAGACAATTGATATCTATGATGTCTTAACTGTCAGCATAACAGGTTCTCCCGAAATTCACCTGCATATGAATAAAGAACTTCCCGATAAAATCCCACCCGAGAAAAATCTGGTATATAAAGCAGCTAAGGTAATGCAGGAAAAATACCATTTGAGCAATGGTTTTGCTATTAAACTTCAGAAAAATATACCGGCTGCTGCCGGACTTGCAGGCGGAAGTGCTGACTGTGCCGCCACTCTGACTGCCATCAATACTATCTGTGATCTCGGACTTTCTAAGGAAGAACTCTGCCAGGTCGGCGTAACCCTCGGTGCAGATGTTCCTTTCTGCATTATGCAGGGAACGATGCTTGCTGAAGGAATCGGAGAGATCCTAACGCCACTGCCGGCTCTGCCACCTCTTTGGGTGCTTCTGATCAAGCCGCATATCTCAGTCAGTACTCCTTATGTATATGGTGAGATTGATAAACAGAACATTGTAACACGTCCCGATACGAATGCAGTCATTGATGCGATCAAACGAAAAGATCCGGTCGGAATTGCCCAAAAGCTATGTAATGTTCTTGAGCTTGTTACAATCCCTGAATATCCTGTTCTGGCACAGATCAAAGAATTTTTATTGCAAAATGGTTCAATCGGTGCATTGATGAGCGGAAGCGGTCCAACGACATATGGTCTTTTTCAGGATGAGATCCTTGCGAATTTTGCATACAGAGCTGCCCTGGAAAAATATTCCGATTGCGATGTAATCCTTTGCCAGACCAAAAAACCTGATACGGACAAAATTTTCAATTAAGTGGATTTGTCGCATATTTACACTGTCTGAGTATCAACTTTTTTATTTCCGTGCCGATATATATTACAAAGATAACTCATGGATGAGCAAAACTTATGTGACACATCAAAAGATGATTGGAAAATAGTTATTCTATTTTGATAACTATAGTATGTACTCTCGGAATTTTCTAAACGAAATATTTCGAGATGGATTTTTGTTATACAATGACATTTTTGCAATGCGTACACGGTGTGTACGATGAGAAAATGGAAGCAGTATATCGAAAATCCAGCCGAAAGGGTTCGTTTGGAGAAAATATCGAGAGTACATTAGTAGAAAAAGGAGGTTCTTTCGAATGGATTTATCAGTAAACACAAGTAGCACCTATGCAACCGGCTCAAGTAAGTCAGCTTTAAAGTCTTTTGCAAAAAAAACCGATAACACATCTAATACGACAAAAGCTGCCGATACTGCTGCAGTATATGAGAAAACAACAACTGAGAAAAAAGACAGTGCAAACAAGATTTATAATCGTGATGCTGTCGTTGCCCAATTAAAAGCAGACCAGGAAAACCGAGCTGCTTCTATGCAGAATTTAGTAGAAAAACTTCTCGGAAAACAGAAAGGTACTTTTGATCTTGCAAACAGCACAAACTTAGCTGCAACATTCCGTCAGGCTGTACAGTTTGCAAGCCCTGAAGATATTGCAAAAGCACAGGCTGATATCGCAGAGGACGGCTACTGGGGCGTGAATAAAACTTCTGATCGTTTGGTCAGCATGGCAATTGCTCTTGCCGGTGGAGACACTGACAAAGCAGATGAATTAAAAAATGCAATCACAAAAGGCTTTAAAAAAGCTACTGCTGCATGGGGTGAGAAGCTTCCACAGCTTTGCCAGGATACATATGATGCAGCTATGAAGAAAATGGATGACTGGAAAAACGGCGTAACAACCGCAAAAGATTACGCTGATTATTTATCATAAGATCCATTTGTAATCCTGTTAAGGATGATGAAAATGATTTTGTTTATAGAAACAAAGCATTGATCTTTACTTTATGAAAAGAATCAGCAAATGCTGATTGACTGATAACATCGAAAAAGGCTCGGGTACTTCATCGAATGAGGCATCCGGGCTTTTTCGATATCATAACAGCTTGCAAAAAAAACGCCTACTTGATATATTTTCTTTATTACTTAGTATAACAGCCATTTGCAAAACAAATCCCTGCGCTGTAACAACATCCTCACAACAAAAATAGAAGATCGGAAGAGCGTCGTGTAGGGAAAGAGTGTAGATCTCGGTGGTCGCCGT